>Ga0194132_10001191_pt1 | contig 52706 bp, 59 predicted proteins | sample TA2KigOf80mmetaG_FD_148612 | JGI IMG/M metagenome (GOLD analysis project Ga0194132, IMG submission 148612) | Freshwater microbial communities from Lake Tanganyika, Tanzania - TA2015054 Kigoma Offshore 80m | ecosystem: Environmental > Aquatic > Freshwater > Lake | place: Tanzania: Lake...
GTATTCGGACGGGATTCGCGCAAGCGAATCGGAACCAACTCGTTGATTCGCCCGCAAACCCGCGCTCGAGAAATCGTTTTTGTCGTCAAATCTCATCATTTGTCGCCATCCGTCGCTATATCCATCGCATGTCTTCGCGCGGGGAAACGCCGCGCTCGTTGTGGGGCGCCCCAGACCTTGTCACCGGTGCCGGTTGCGCTAATTTTGGCGAGTTGATAGGCTATATATCCTATTATATGTATTATGTCAATATATTTTTAAAATTACGGAAATTAATCTTTAACAAACGCGCATTGATTTGTTTTTATCGTGTACTATCATTTTTAATCTTTTTGATTAAAACTGATTCAACTGAGGCTGATCAATGGATAACAAGGTCCTGACCGCCCATGTACCAATCGAGCTCGCGAACAAAGTCGACCAGATGGCCGAACGCCTGGAACGCTCGCGGGCCTGGATCGTGAAGCAGGCGCTCGCCGCCTGGATCGACCAGGAAGAAGAGCGCCGCCGCCTCACCCTCGAAGCGCTCGCCGACGTGGACGCGGGCCGCGTCGCCGACCATCGCGCCGCGCGGGCATGGGCGGAAAGTCTCGATTCCGATAAACCGCTGCCGCCGCCCCGCTGATGGAATTGAAGTGGACGCAGGCGGCGCTCGCCGACCTCGCGCGACTCTATGAATTCCTCGCCCCGGCCGATCGGCGGGCGGCGGCACGTCTCGTGCACGCGCTCGTCGCCGCGCCGGAGACTCTGCTCGCGCATCCGCGCCTTAGCGAGAAATTGGAAGAATTCGCACCCAGGGAAGTGCGGCGCATCCTCGCCGGGCCTTACGAAATTCGTTACGAGGTCCGGGACGCGACGATTTTCGTCCTCAGGGTCTGGCATACGCGCGAGGAGCGGTAGGACGTTCGGTCAGGTCTGATCGACCCCGCCCTCGTCCCGACCGTGCCCATTCCCGTGCCCGTGCCGGTGGTGCAGGTCCGGGTAATGGGCGTGGCGGTGGACCACCCGTTCGTGCCGGTGGCGGTGGCTGTGGGGCTCGCTCGGCGGCGCGCCGGGCTCGTGTTCGTGGCGGTGATGCTCGTCGTGCGTATGGCGGTGCTCGTGCTCCATCGCCTCGTGAACGTGTTCGTGTTCATGGCGCTCGGCGAGGTGGAAATAAAGGCCGAGCGCCATCAGCGCGCCCGCCGCGAGCAGCTTTAGCGTCAGCGGCTCGTCGAGGATCGCTAGCGCCAGCACGGCGCCAATGAAGGGCGCGAGCGAGAAATAGGCGCTCGCCCGGGCGACACCGAGATGGCGGAGCGCCGCCACGAACAGCGCGACGCTGATCCCGTAGCCGAACAGGCCGACCAGGCCGGCTTCCAGCCAGGTTTCGACCGGGGGCGGCTCCACTTGGCGCCAGCCCCACGCGAGCGCAAAATTGACGCCGCCCGCCGCCAGCCCCTTGATCATGGCGATCTGCACCGGATCGGCCGCCGACAGTTTCCGTGTCAGGTTGTTGTCGATGCCCCAAGCAAGGCAGGCCCCGGCGACCAACAAAGCGCCGAGATCAAGGGCGACGCCATCGCCCTCCCACACCAGCAGCGCCGCGCCCGCGAGAATGGCGAGCGCGCCCAAGAGCAGGCGCCGGTCGACGTTTTCGCGGAACACCAGCCAAGCGATCGCCATGGTCGCCAAGCACTCGAGGTTGAGCAGCAGGGCCGCGCCGGAAGCCCCCATGCGGGCGAGGCCGAACATCAACAGCAACGGCCCCGCCACGCCGCCGAACAGAATGACGGCGGCGAGCCACGGCAGATCGGCCAGGCGCAACGGCGCCTCCGGTTCCGCGTCGCCCAGCACCCGCGCCCAGCGCCGGAGGGTCCACAAACCGATCCCGGCGCCGAGATACAGCATCGCCGCCAGCAGCCACGGATCCATGTCGCCAAGCAGGCTCTTGGCGAACGGCGTGCTCGCCCCGAACAGGGCGGCGGAGGCGAGCGCGAGCGGCACGCCCGGCCACCACACATGCCGGGACTCGGTCATCGCCTCACCTCAGCGCGCTGCATCGCGCGCCAAAAACACCGCGTCCAGCATCGCCGCCTTGCGATCGAGGTTGAGCGGCTCGACCCGCGCCAGCATTTCGACGACGCGGTCGCGGGTCGCGAGCCAGCGGCCGGGATCGCCGACGGCGAAGCCGTCGAGGCGGCGACACAGGATATCGGTCGCGATGCGGAACGCGGCCTCGGCGCCGGATTTGGCCACCTTGTCGCCGAAACGGTGCAGCGCGATCCCATCGAGATCGGGCAGCGCATCCAACAGGCCGCCCAGTTCCCGCTGCAAGGCAAGCCCGTCCTCGGAGGCGAGTTCGAGCGAGCGACCGGGGCTGCCCTGGGCGAGACGGGCCAGTTCGAGCGCTTCGTCCCGGCCGAGCGACGGCATCAGTCCGCCGATCACCCGGGCGGCGTCGGCCTCGGCGAGCGCGCGCAAGGAAAGCCGCCGGCAGCGCGAGCGGATGGTCGGCAAGAGCGCGCCCGGATTGTGACTCACCAGCAGCAGCAAAGCGCGCGCGGGTGGTTCCTCCAGCACCTTCAGGATGGCATTGGCGGCGTTGCGGTTCATGTCGTCGGCGCTGTCGACCACCACCACCCGCCAGCCGCCTTCGGCCGGGGTCAGCGCCAGGAACGCGCCGACGCCGCGCACGTCCTCGACCACGATTTCGGTGCGGCGCGCGCCTTTCTTGTCGTCGAACGCGGGCTCGACGGCGAGGAAATCGGCGTGCCCGCCGGCGGCGACGCGGCGGAATACCGGATCGGCGGGATCGAGATAAAGTCCCTCGCCTTCCGATTTGGGCGCCGGTTTCGTTTCAGGGGCGCCGAACAAGGGCGGCTCCGGCGCGGACGCCTTCCCGTTATGCAACGCGCGCGGGGATTCGCCCGCGCGACTCGCGAGCACGTAGCGCGCGAAGCGATAGGCGAGCGTCGCCTTACCGACGCCGCGCGGGCCGGCGATCAACCAGGCGTGCGCAAGCCGGCCGCGCGCGAACGCTTCTTTCAATAGCGCCTCGGCCGCGCCGTGCCCGACCAGGTCGGGATTGGCGCGGGGCGGCGGGATCGAATCGCTGTCGGAAGAGCCCATTGTGTCATTCCCGCGCAAGCGGGAATCCAGGTTTCGCCAAAGATGGACCCCGGGTCGCGCCGCGATGCGGCTTGCCCGGGGTGACGATTTCGATTGAACGAATCACGATTTACCCCTTCCCCAGCAGCCGGGTTTCGACCGCCCGCCAGACGTCGGCAGCGACGGAATCCGCGTCGCGGTTCGCGTCCACCACCACACAGCGCGCGGGCTCGGCGCGCGCGATCTCGAGAAACCCTTGCCGCATCCGCTCGTGAAAGCCGCCGTCCATGCGCTCGTAGCGGTTTTCGTGACTGTCGCCATAGCGCCCCGATAGGGGCGCATCTTTTGATGCGCGTGTCACGCCGTCAGGCGTGCCTTCGCACGAAGATTCGCCCGCGCGCGCGGCGGCGCGGCCGAGGCCGACCTCCACCGGAATATCGAAGATCACCGTTAGATCGGGCGCGAAATCGCCGAGCAGCAACCGGTGCAGGCTCGCGATCGCCTCGCGCCCCAGACGATGGCCGTAGCCCTGGTAGGCGACGGTCGAATCGGCGAAGCGGTCCGAGATCACCCAACGCCCCTGGCCAAGCGCCGGCCGAATGGTACGTTCCAGATGATCGAGCCGGGCGGCGTAATGGAGAAGCGCCTCGGTCATCGGCGTCCAGCGGCCGGGATCGCCCTGGACCAGCAGCGCGCGGATCGCCTCGGCGCCCGGCGAGCCGCCCGGCTCGCGCGTCGTCACCGGATCGATGCCGCGGGCGCGGAGCCGCTCGGCGAGGCGCGCGATCTGCGTCGACTTGCCCGCGCCCTCGCCGCCTTCGAAGGTGATGAGTTTGCCGGGCGTCATCGGCGGCATGGGGCGCTTAGCCCGCTTCGCCCCACACGATGTGGCGGAACGCCGCCTTGAGCCGGCCGACGAGGCCGAGGCGTTCGACCGCTTCCCCCGCCGCCAGGGGAATTTTGAGCGGCTGGCGGTCGGGCAGCGCGACGGTCAAGGTGGCGAGCCGCTGGCCCTTGGCGATCGGCGCCGGGATCGGCCCCTCGTAAGAGACCTTCACCTTCATGTCGCGGCGTTGCGCGCGCGGAAGCGTCAGGGTGACGTTTTCGCCGATCACCAGCGGCACCTTGGCCGCTTGGCCGAGCCAGACTTCGGCGTCAGCCACCTGTTCGCCCGCCTTGAACAGGGCGTAGTTGTTGAATTCGCGGAAGCCCCATTCGAGCAGGCGTTCGGATTCGCGCGAGCGTTCGTTCATCGACTTCATGCCGGTGACCACCAGAATCAGGCGGCGATCGCCGCGCGTCGCCGACGCGGTCAGGCTGTAGACCGATTCCTCGGTGTGGCCGGTCTTGACGCCGTCGACGCCGATGTCCTTGTAGAGCAGCGGATTGCGGTTGCCCTGCTTGATGCCGTTGTAGGCGAACTCGCGCTCGGCGTAGACCTTGTAGTGCTCGGGAAAATCGCGGATCAGGCGCGCCGACAGAACCGCCAGGTCGCGCGCGGTCATGTAATGGTCCGGGTCCGGCCAGCCGGTGGTGTTGGTGAATTGCGATCCCTTGAGCCCGAGTTCGCGGCCGAGCGCGGTCATTTCGTCGGCGAAGGCGCGCTCGTTGCGCGCGAGGCCTTCGGCCAGCACGATGCAGGCGTCGTTGCCCGACTGCACCACCACGCTGCGCAGCAGATCGGCGACCTTCACCCGCTCGCCGGGATTGAGGAACATGGTCGAGCCGCCGCTCTTGGCCCCGCCCTTGCGCCAGGCGTTTTCGGAGACCGGCAACGCGTCGTCGAGCGCGACGCGGTTCTCGGCGAGGCGCTTGTAGACCAGGTAGGCGGTCATGATCTTGCTCATGGACGCGGGCGGAATGCGCTTGTCGGCGTCCTTTTCGAACAACACCTGGCCGGTGGCGAAATCCATCAGAATCGCCTCGCGCGCCACAGTTTCGAATGCGCGCGCGGGCGGTGTCGTTGCCAAGGCGACGACGACGAACGCGGCCAGGGCGGCGGCGCGATGCGGCCGGAAAATCATGATCCGAACCTTGGCAAAGGCGCGCGCGTTCGGCAAGGGGACAAAGGCGGCATCCCCATCGGGGCGCGTTCCGCGTCAGTCGACGACGATGCGCGCTTCCGGATAGCCGGAGCGAATTACCTTGTCGAGATAACGGTCGGCCTCCTCGACCGAGGCGATCGGGCCGATGCGGACGCGGAACAGGTCCTTGCCGTTGACCAGGATCGGGCTGACCGCGACCGGCCCGACGCCGGCGAGCTTGGCGCTGGTCTTGTGCGCGTTTTCGAAATGGCCGAAGGCGCCGGCCTGGATGAATATCTTGGTCGCGCGGGCGGCCCCCTGGGTCAGGACACCAACCTGAGCCGCGGCCGCCTTGCGTGGAGCGGACATTTCGGCCGGCGGCGCGTCGGTTACGGTGCGCGACGCGGTCGGTTGCAGGGCGGCCGGCCGCGGCGCGGGCGCGATCCGCGCGCCGGGTGGCGGCGCCAGTTCTTCCTTCGCCACCCCGGCCTTGGGCAGTTGCGCGACGGTCAGCGTCCCGTCCTTGACGTCGGCCGGCCTGGGCAGGGCGCGGGCGTTGACCACCGCCCCGCGCGCGATCATCTGTTCGGCGATCTCGCGGCTTTCCTCGGCGAGAATTTGCACCCGCACCCGGCCGGTGCCCTTGCCCTCGAGGCCGAGCAGCTGGGCGCTGCGGCGCGACAAGTCGATGATCCGGCCGGCGACGAAGGGGCCGCGATCGTTGATCCGCACGATCAGGCTGCGGCCGTTTTCCAGATTGGTGACGCGCGCCAGGCTCGGCATCGGCAGCGTCTTGTGCGCCGCCGTGACCTCGTTCATGTCGTAGGTTTCGCCGTTGGCGGTCAGCTTGCCGTGAAAGTCGGCGCCATACCACGACGCGATGCCGGTTTCGTCGTAGCCGTAATCGACCTCCGGCGTGTACCAGATGCCGTTCACCTGGTAGGGCTCGCCCACCTTGTAGACGCCGCCCGGCGGGCCGTCGCGCAGTTTCTTCGCCGTGTGCAGCAGGAAATTGGTCTCGGCGCAGGCGGAGAGCGCGAGCGCGAGAGTCAACAACGTCAAAAAGCGCGGCAAGGCCCAGGGGTGCACGGGCGGAATCCTATCGTGTCGGCGAACGGCCGAGAATTGGAGGAAAACACCTAAGAAATGCTTACCGGAACGAATAAGCCGCCTCAGCCGTCGCCGATGCGGTCGGCGAGCGAGCCGACGGCGATGGCGAAGAAGGTCGAGCGGTTCCACTTCAGGATCGTGCGGTAGTTGTCGTAGACCAAGAACGCGGGCCCCTTGGTCCCTTCCGCCAGGATCACGGACGCCTTGAGCGGCCGCGCCGGCAACGGGCTGCCGTCGACGCGCGCGACCCCGAGCGCGCTCCATTCGGCGAGCGTTTTGACCACCCCGGTGCCGATCAGGCGCGCATCGAACCCCTCGGGCAGGCGCGCCGGGCGGCCCCAGGTTTCGTCGCCTTTCCAGCCCGAGCGCTTGAGGTAGTTGGCGGCCGACGCGAACACGTCGGATCGGCTGTTCCACAGATCGATGCGCCCGTCGCCGTCGTGGTCGACGGCGAAGGAGCGGAACGACGACGGCATGAACTGGGTCTGGCCCATGGCGCCTGCCCACGAGCCGATCATGCGCTCGGGCGTGACGTGGCCCGCGTCGAGAATCTCGAGGGCATGGATCAGCTCCTTGCGGAAGTAGGCGGAGCGGCGGCCGTCGTAAGCGAGCGTGGCGAGCGCGGCGACCACGGGAAAGCCGCCGGTCTGCCGGCCGAAGTCGGTTTCCACCCCCCAGAACGCCACCAGGAAGCGCGCCTGCACCCCGTACTTGGCGGCGATGGCCTGGAGCAGTTCGCGGTTTTCGCCGAGGCGCTGGCGGCCCTTTTCGACCCGCGCCGGCGGCACCACGCGCGTCATGTATTCCTGGAACGTCAGGGTGAATTCCGGCTGGCGGCGATCGAGTTCGATCACGCGCGGTATCGGCTCGATTCCGGCGAGCGCGCGATCCAAGGTGGCGTCGCGTATGCCGACCGCGCGCGCATCCGCGCGCAAGCCGTTAAGCCATTCGGCGAACGGCGTGCGCGCGGGATCCGCGGCCGCGGGCGATGCCGCCAGCGCCAGCGCGAAAGCCCCAAACCACGCCCACAACCACATCCGCCGTTTTTTCATTTCGATTCCGCGATGATCGAATCAAGACGCGCTGTTTGTGCCACAGGCGCGCCGCCGCGGCAACGCCGGGCGCATGCCCTACGGCGCGGGTGCCGGCAACAGTGCATCGGTGCGGCCGGTCAGCCAATAGACGGCAAGGCCGGTCCACTCGTGCAGCGCGAGATGCAGGCTGGAAAAACCGCTCAAGAATTCGAATCCCCAAGTCATCGGCGGATTCGGTTCGTACATGTAATCGACCGGATAGGGAATCACGGTCCAGCCCGCCCGGCGAAAGGCGCCGACCGCGCGCGGCATGTGGAACGCGGACGTGATCAGCACCCAGCTTTCGCCCGCGGCGGGCTGGAGCAGGTCGCGAGTGAGCGTCGCGTTCTCGTGGGTGTTGCGCGAGCGGCCCTCGAACACGACGCGGGCCGGATCGAGCCCGAACCAGGCGAGATGGGGCCGGAGCGCCTCGGCCTCGGTCGCGTCCTGGCGGCCGAGCACGCCGGAGCCGCCGCTGAACACCAGCTTGGCGTCGGGATAGCGCCGCCCGAATTCGGCGAACGCGAGCAGCCGCTCGACCGCGCCGCCGAGCGCGAGCTGGCCGCGCGCGCGGGTGACGAAGGGATCGATCATCCCACCCAGCACCACGACGCCGTCCACCCTGGCCGGCAACCGGTCGGGCACGGGAAAGCGGTCTTCGAGGACCAGCAGCGCCATGCGTCCCGCCGGAACCGTGGCGACCAACACGCCGAACAGAAGCGCCAGCGTCGCCAGGGCGCGGCCTGCCCGGCGCGCGCCGACCCACAGCAGGACGACGCCCGCAAGCAGAACGAGAAAAAAAAGATTGCCGGGATTGGAGAGAAAGGCGCCCGCGGTCTTGGACAGTTCGAAGAACATCGGCGCCGAAGATTAGACGCCGGAACCGGAACGGCGAAGCCTTTCCGCAAACAAAAAAACCGGCCTCGCCGGTTTCGCTCCTCGATCGCATCGGGTCGCGCCCAACCGGGTAAATGCGCTTTTTCGTTAACCTATTGATATTAAAAGAGTTACTACCTATGAGTGTCATTCCGACAACATTAGGGTTTGCTAACGAATATTACCGTGAGCCGAGCCCCCCTCTCCGGGCCGCCCCCATACCAGCCCAGAGTCGCGGCACCCCCGCGCGCCCCGCGTTGCCGACCGGCGACAAGGCGTGCTACGCCGCGCGCACAGACGAATTTGGGTAGTGCCTCAGTTTCACGGCCTCCCCCTTCGACAAGCTCAGGGTGAGGCGGATATTCAAGGCCTCATGCCGAGCCTGTCGAAGCATGAGGACCGAATCGAGGCACTACCCGAATTTGGCAATACGGATGGGTGGCCGAGCGGTTTAAGGCACCGGTCTTGAAAACCTGAAAAGGGCATCCCTCCTCGTCCTTTCAACTCCCAGAGAGCCTTGTTTTGCTCGATATCAAACGCGCATTTGCTACCTCCAATCCCGCCTCACACCTTCTTATCCCAGAGAGTTGGGTTACAAATCGGGTTACAGGTCCTGAAAGATTAACACCCCTTTGAGCGGGATTAGTATGGAGTGAGAACAATTAGGTTCCTGGAGGAAGTAGCGGTCGCCCTTCTCCAGCCGACTTGTCAGGTAATATTCGCGCAGCTTGGGTCCAGAGAAGCCGTCGATGGGCTCGTCTTCGCCCACGGCGCGAGCTAGCGCCTCGATTAATAGCGTCAAGGTCGTCAGCCGCTGCTGACCGTCGATGACAAGCAGCGGGGGGCAACCGATTTCTTGCACTGGCCCCTCGCTCGCCGATCGCTGGTCGACCATCTCGCTCGACTTGGGGCAGAATAGCGGGCAATTTCGTCGCCCCGGACGCAGTTTTCGTTGTCAAGGGCAGATGGTAGAAAGACCAATTGAAGGCGCGACTATGCGCCAGGGCACCAGGGGCAGCGTTCCGTCTGACGCCGTTGGACCGTAACGATATCGAGAAGACGGATGCGGGGGATGGCGATGCGGCGGTACCTCAGTCTAGCGGGCTTCCTATTCGCTTTTTGGCTGGCTCTATCAGGACATTACACGCCGGTGCTGGTCGCAGCCGGCGCGGCAAGTGCTGTGATCTGCGTCCTCGCGGCGATCCGAATGCGGGTCGCCGACCCGGAAGGACACCCGATCGAGCTTTTTTGGGGAACGATTACCTATTTTCCCTGGCTGATCCGTGAGATCGCCAAATCGGCATGGGGCGTGACTAAGATTGTTTTGCACCCGAGCCTTCCGATCTCGCCCACTTTAACCGTTGTTCGGGCGAGTCAGAAAACCACGGTCGGAGTGGCGACTTACGCGAACTCGATCACTCTTACGCCCGGCACGATCACTGTCGGAGTAAGCGGCAAAAATCTCACCGTCCATGCCCTGGTGCGGGACGGCGCGCTCGATCTTGAAAGCGGCGGAATGGACCGCCGTGTGAGCCAGTTCGAGGGGAGCGTGTGATGTTTGCCACAGCGGCAGCAGCCATTCTGGTCGCTCTTGCCTTGGCGGTTACGCGCGCTATCAAGGGGCCAACGGTCTTCGATCGCGTGCTCGCCGGTAATTCGGTCGGCACGCTCGCAATCATGTTGCTCGCGGTCGTCGGTTTTTTGACTGGCCGCCCCGAATTCCTTGATATCGGGCTCACCTACGGTTTGCTTAACCTCATCGGCACCCTGGCGGTGCTGAAGTTCTTCCGTCACGGCGATCTTGCTTACGATGTCGACGAGGAGGCCAGATCATGATGCTGGCCGTTGAGGTGGCGAGTTGGGTGCTTATTCTGCTCGGATCGTTCTTCACGATTGTGGGAGCGGTTGGGCTTGTGCGCATGCCCGACATTTTCACGCGCATACATGCGGCGAGCGTCACTGATACGCTTGGTGTCGGATTCCTAATCCTCGGCATGTGTCTGCAGGCAGGGTTCGGTTTGGTGACGCTGAAGCTCTTGTTTCTCCTCGCCCTGTTTTTCTTCACTGGCCCGGTCGTGGCGCACGCGCTCGCGCAAGCATGCCTGCACGAGAAGATCAAACCAGTGCTGGCTGAAGACCGCAGAGGCCACGATCGACCTCGGCAAAGCAATGAGGACGATGGGAGGCAACCATAGAAGCTATCGTTAACATGGTGCTTCTGACTCTGCTCGCCGTGGTCACGGTCGCGATCGTGCGCCAACGGAGCCTGTTCGGCGTCGTTATCTTGGCCGGCATATACAGCTTTCTTATGGCCAGCGTGCTAATCGTGCTCGACGCCGTGGATGTGGCGATGACCGAGGCGTCCGTCGGCGCTGGCGTGTCGACGGTGATCCTTCTCGCCACTCTGCATCTGATCAAGACGACCGAGATGAGGTCGGTTCGGCGTCATGTACTGCCGTTGTTCGTCTCTGCCGTCACGGGTGCGGTCCTCGTCTGGGGCACGCTCGTTCTGCCGCCGTTCGGCACGGCCGACGCCGTCATTCACAAACATGTTGTGCCCCGCTACATCGCCGACACCATCAAGGAGACAAATGTCCCGAACGTGGTGACCGCGGTGCTGGCCGACTACCGTGGCTACGACACGCTCGGCGAGACAACGGTGATCTTCACGGCCGGCATTGGCGTGATGCTGCTCTTGCGCGGCGCACGCCGGAGGGGCCGCACCGATCGGGAAAAGGTATCGCCATGAGCCTAGATTTGATCCTCCGCGTCGGCACCAAGCTCATTCTGCCGTTCATTCTGCTATTCGCCCTGTATGTTCAGTTCCACGGCGATTTCGGCCCAGGCGGCGGTTTTCAGGCCGGCGTCATCACGGCAGGCATGGTGATTTTGCTCGCGATTACGTTCGGTCTCAAGGCGGCGCAGCGCGTAGCACCGCGATCGCTAGTCGAGCGGATGATCCCGCTCGGTGCGCTGATCTTCGCCGGAACCGGCGTTGTGGGACTGGTTATGGGGAAGAACTATCTCGACTATTCCGTCTTTTCCCGCGACCCTGCCCATGGGCACGAGCTCGGAATATTCCTGGTCGAAGCCGGGGTTTTGATCACGGTAGCAGGTACCATGACCGCCTTGTTCTATGCCTTCGTCGAACGGGGCCGCTGATGTCGATGCTGATGAGCTTGATCGAACACTACAATTACGTGATCACCATCTTCTTGATGATGACCGGCCTCTACATCGTGGTTGCGCGCGGCAACATGGTAAAAAAGCTCGTCGGTCTATCGATCTTCCAGACCTCGGTCTACCTCCTTTACATTGAACCTGGAAAAATCATCGGCGGCACCGCTCCTATTATTGATCCGGCGTTCACTGTCTACTCGAATCCTCTCCCTCACGTTCTGATCCTGACCGCCATTGTCGTCGGCGTAGCGACTCTCGCGCTCGGCCTCGCACTGGTCGTCCGCATCAATGAGGCTTACGGCACCGTCGAGGAGGATGAAATCTTCGAGCGGGACCGCAACACATGAATGCGGTTTTGCCACACCTTCCAGCCTTGCAAGTTGTCATCCCGCTCCTTGGAGCGTTGCTCGCGGGGTTCCTGCGCCGCGGCGGGGTGGCATTCGCGCTCGCGCTGGCGGTGAGTTGGATCATGCCCTTCATCTCCGGTGCGATGCTGTGGCAGACATTGTTGACTGGCCCGATCTCGTACCACCTCGGCGGCTGGGAGCCACCGTGGGGAATCGAATACCGGGTCGATGTGCTGAACGGCTTTGTGCTTGTCTTGGTGTCAATAGTTGGCGCCGTGATTATGCCATTTGCGCGACGCTCGGTCGCGTTCGAGATCGAGGAGGGCCGGCAGGCATGGTTCTATTGCATGTACCTGCTCTGTCTCACCGGGCTGCTCGGTATCACGGTGACGGGCGATGTGTTCAACGCCTTCGTTTTTCTGGAGATCTCGTCGCTATCATCCTACGTGCTGATCGCGCTGGGTCCAGACCGGCGGGCGCTGCTGTCCGCGTTCCAGTACCTGATCATGGGTACCATCGGCGCCACTTTCTACGTCATCGGCGTCGGCTTGCTCTATCTTCTCACTGGCAGTCTGAACATGGTCGATATTGCCGCGCGTCTCGACTCGGCATGGCCGGAATACTCGCGCGCCATCGTGGCGGCCCTGGCCTTCGTGACCGTAGGCGTTAGCCTCAAGCTCGCTCTATTTCCACTGCACGCCTGGCTACCAAACGGCTACGCCTATGCGCCGTCGTGGGCAACCGTATTTCTCTCGGCCACGGCGACCAAGGTCGCTATCTATCTGTTGATACGCTTCTATTTCTCGATCTTTGGCGTCGCAATCGATGTCGACACCCTGCCGATCAGCGAAATCATTATCGCTCTTTCGGTTGCCGCCATGTTCATTGCCTCGCTCATTGCTGTGTTCGAGGAGAATTTGAAACGCATGTTGGCTTATTCTTCGGTCGCACAGATCGGCTACATCACGCTCGGCATCGGGCTTGCCAATCAACCTGGCCTGACCGGGGGTCTTGTTCACATCGTCAATCATGCGCTGATGAAAGCGGCGCTGTTCCTTGCGATCGGCGCGATCTTCTACCGCGCCCGAACGGTGCGGCTGACCGAGCTCGCCGGCATCGGCCGCAAGATGCCGCTCACGATGGCGGCGTTCACGATTGCCGGCTTCGGCTTGATCGGGGCGCCGGGTACTTCCGGCTTCATCTCGAAATGGTATCTGGCCATCGGCGCGATCGACAAGGACTGGTGGGTTCTGGTTTTCCTGATCATGGCGAGCTCGCTGATCGCGCTCGTCTATGTGGGTCGCGTGCTCGAAGTCGTCTGGCTGCGCAAGCCCACGCCGGAGGTTGCGCGCGCCAGCGATCCTCCGCCGTCCATGCTGTTGCCGGTTCTCGCGCTGGCCTCCGCCACGATCTATCTCGGCTTCGACACCGAATGGACCGTGGGCGTCGCGGGCAATGCCGTCGAGGCCCTGCTCGGAGGCTTGCGATGACGGCGATCGCCTCACCCGAGCGGCTTGTGCTCGTGGCTGTGCTCGTGCCGTTCGTCGGTGCGCTGGTCATTCCGGCTTTTCACAAGCGTCCGAACCTGCGTGAGACCGTGACGCTCACAACGGCGGGGCTGCTGTGCGCTGTCGTGTTCAGTCTGCTCGGGCCGGTGATCGACGGCGCTCGGCCGGAAGCGAACGTCTTCGCCATAGCGCCCGGCCTCGCCGTTGCGCTCAAGGTCGAACCGCTTGGCATGCTGTTCGCCCTCGTCGCCTCCACGCTCTGGGTGGTCAATTCGATCTACTCCATCGGCTACATGCGGGGTAACGATGAGCCGCGGCAGACCGGATTCTATGTGTGCTTCGCCCTTGCGTTGACGAGCACGATAGGCGTCGCGTTCGCCGGGAACCTGTTCACGCTGTTCCTGTTCTATGAAGCGCTAACGCTGGTGACATACCCGCTTGTAACCCACAAGGGCAACACGGAGGCGATCCGGGCCGGCCGCCTCTATCTGGTGCTGCTGCTCGGCACCTCGCTGGTGCTGTTTCTGCCGGCGATCGTCGCGACCTGGGTGCTGGCCGGAACGCTGAATTTTGCACCCGGCGGAATCCTGGCCGGCAAGACGAGCCCGGCGATCCTCGGCGTGTTGCTGGCGCTGTTCGTGTTCGGCATCGGCAAGGCCGCCCTGATCCCAGTGCATTTCTGGCTGCCGGCGGCGATGGTGGCGCCAACCCCGGTGAGCGCGCTGCTGCACGCCGTGGCCGTGGTGAAGGCTGGCGTCTTCGCGGTCACTAAAGTGGTTGTCTACGTCTTCGGCCTCGATACCCTCAGGCAGGCTGGTGCCAACGAATGGCTGGTCTTCGTCGCCTCCATGAGTCTGCTGCTGGCGTCGCTCATCGCCCTGTCGTGCGACAACTTGAAGGCGCGGCTCGCTTACTCGACCGTTAGCCAGCTTGCCTATGTCGTGCTCGGCGCCGCGATAGCCACGACCACGAGCATCTTGGGCGCAGGCCTGCAGATCGCGGTACACGCGGTGGCGAAGATCACCCTATTCTTCTGCGCGGGTGCCATCTACACGGCCCACCATCTCACCGAGGTCAGTCAGTTGAACGGAATCGGCCGGAAAATGCCAATCACCATGCTGGCGTTTCTGGCGGCCTCGCTCAGCATCATCGGCGTTCCCCCGTTGGGTGGCTGGAACAAGTGGACGCTCGCGCTCGGCGCAGCCGACGCCGGGCAGATGATAGCACTCGGTGCAATCATGTTGAGCTCGCTGTTGAGCGTCGGCTATCTCTTGCCGATAGTGGCACGCGGCTTCTTCCCATCCGCTCTGGAGGGAGAAAGCAGCAAAGGCACGCGCATCAAGGAGGCGCCACTTGCTTGCGTGATCGCGCTCGGTTGCACAGCGCTTCTCACCGTCGCTCTGTTCTTTTCTGTAGGCCGCGTCGAACAATTGCTTCTAGGACTCTAGACAAAGAGTTAAACCCATGATCAACCGACCCGATCCGCATGAAGAAACCTACTGGCTGGACGATCCGCGCAACGTCAATCGGCTGGTGTATGGCTTCTACGTCGTTTGCGGGCTGTTGCTCGCCATCGACGTTTTTGTTCCCAAGCACAGCCCGTTCGTAATCGAGCACACTTTCGCCTTCTATGGCGTGTTCGGCTTTGTTGCCTGCGTTGCGCTGGTTTTGATTGCCAAGGAATTGCGCCGGATACTCATGCGCCCCGAGGACCATTATGATCGTTGAACTGTCTCCGGGCCTGATCTTGATTTGTGGCGGGCTGCTCGCACCGTTGCTGCCCACGCGGCTCCGACCATGGCTCATGATCGTGCTGCCGTTTGTGGCGTTCGCGCATATCCTGGCTTTGCCGCACGGCGAGTTCGGTCGCGTGCAGGTCATGGGTCTTTCGCTCATCACGTTGCGCGTCGACGGTCTCAGCCTACTGTTCGGCTACATCTTCCTGATCGCGGCGTTTCTGGGCGGCCTGTACGCGCTGCACGTGCGCGACACCGCCCAGCACTCCGCTGCGCTGATCTATGCTGGGAGCGCGCTTGGCGCGGTATTCGCCGGCGACCTCGTGACCTTATTCTTCTTCTGGGAGGGCATAGCGGCGGCCTCGGTATTCCTGATCTGGGCGGCGAGGACCGAGCATGCCTATCGCGCCGGCATGCGCTATATCGTCATGCAGATCGGCTCCGGCGTGCTGCTCCTGACCGGCATCCTGATTCACTATTGGCACACCGGTTCGCTCAACTTCGGTGTCATCGGTCTGGCTTCGCCCGCAGGCCTTTTGATCCTGGTCGCCTTCGGAATCAAGTGCGCGTTCCCGCTGCTGCACACCTGGTTGCCCGACTCTTACCCGGAGGCGACCGCATCTGGCACGGTGCTGCTGTCGTCCTTCACCACCAAGGTCGCGGTCTATGCGCTGGCCCGCAGCTACGCCGGCACCGACATCCTGGTGCCGATTGGCGCAGTCATGACCGCGTTTCCGATATTCTATGCCGTGATCGAAAACGATCTGCGGCGCGTGCTGGCCTATAGCCTGAATAACCAACTTGGGTTCATGGTGGTTGGGATCGGCATCGGAACCGAGCTCGCGCTGAACGGAGCGGCCGCTCATGCCTTCGCCCACATTCTCTACAAGGGGTTGCTGTTCATGTCGATGGGCGCCGTGCTGTTTAGAGTCGGGACCGTCAAGGGCTCCGAGCTCGGTGGACTGTACAAGTCGATGCCCTACACGACAGGATTCTGCCTCGTCGGCGCCGCATCAATCTCCGCGTTTCCGCTATTCAGCGGATTCGTAACCAAGTCCATGGTCATCTCGGCAGCCATGGAGGGCGGATATTTCTGGACTTGGCTCGTGCTGTTGTTCGCCAGCGCCGGCGTGTTCCACCATGCCGGAATCAAGATCCCATATTTTGCCTTCTTTGCCCACGATTCGAGAAAGCGCTGCAAGGAAGCACCCGCGCACATGCTGGTCGCGATGGCGATTGCAGCGGTGCTGTGCATTGGAATCGGGAGCTTCCCATCGCTGCTCTATTCCGTTCTACCGTTCAACTCCACGTATGATCCATATAGCCTCGACCACGTTGTGGCGCAGGTTCAATTGCTATTCCTCTCCGCACTCGCATTCACGCTGCTGGTGCGGAGCGGAATCTACCCGCCCGAACTACGCTCGACCAATCTTGATTTCGACTGGTTCTACCGCAAACCTGGGCGCGGGCTTGCGGTTGCAATCGGGCGCATCGCCGATGACGCGTGGCGCGGCCTCACCGCAATCGGCGCGTGGACCGCGCACAGGGCGCTTGGCCTGATCGAGCAAGCGCACGGCCCCGGCGGTATTCTCGCCCGCACCTGGCGAACCGGCGCCATGGCGTTTTGGGCTACCATGATGCTAGCGGCCTATCTAGTCCTCTCGTATCTACGATCATGAATCCGAGGCTTCAAAAGATCAGGATGCAGATCGAAAACCTGCTTTATCCGGAACTGCGTCCTTACGGACGCAGTGATCGCGATCGCCTCCTGCAGAAGGCCTCCGAGACGCCGTTTGATTTTATCGAATGGGTGGGCATACTCGCTGCGCTTGTCCTCGTCGTCAGCTTGACGCGCTACGGCGTGGCTGATCTGGATTTGGCGGATCGCACCGCTGTCGCGTTGGTCAACTTCCTTGTTTCAATTCCGTTGCTTGGCGTTACTGCCGGGCCATTCCTGGTGCGACGAAAGAGACGCGGGTTGCGCTTGCAATTGCGCTGAGCACGTAGCCTCACGGTGATCCGTGATTGGTACGGCGTGTTGAATGCGGTGCCGCATGACGCTTCCTTAGATACTCAGAGAGGAGCCCAGCGAGACCAACAAGGAATGGAAGAACCAACAAGAAGGCAAATGACGGGTCAAGAGAAAGCAACCAATGAACCAATTCCTCTATGGCTTTTCCAACTTCGGTGGCTAACGATTTCATCGCGGTTATCATCTTGGTTGACCTGACCTTCCCCCCTGCATAGGCCCACTCAGAGGGTGAGCGTTTCAGTAGCATGGTTTCGGTGCTGTCGGCGAGTGGGCGGGGCGCGAAGCCCTCCGGCAAGCGCGGCGCCCCGCCGCGAGCCGCATACTGGACCGGCGTCAGGTAGCCCAGCGAACTGTGCGGCCGGCGGGTGTTGTAGTGGATTCGCCAGGCCTCGATGATCCGCCTGGCCTCGGGCAGGCTTCTGAACCACGTGTCGTTGAGGCATTCGTCGCGAAACTTCCCGATCAGGCTTTCGGCGAAGGGGTTCTGGATCGGCTTGCCCGGATCGATGATCGGAGCCTGACGCCCGTCCGCTGCGACCACAGGAACATAGCCTTGCTGGTGAACTCGGGCCCGTTGTCCGAGACGATCTCCTCCGGCAGTCCATGCCGGACGGCCAGTTCGTCCAGCAACCGGGTGATCCGTTCGCCCGAGATCGAGAACTCGGGCAGGATCGCCGGGCTTTCCTTGGTGCAGCCGTCCACGATCAGCTATTCAAACCTTGCCAGCGTCCGGGCTATCGCATCATGGGTGATTGCGTCTGCCAACGCGATATCGCGCATCAGTCGGTCATAGGTCCGCCAATGCATACCCTTCGTTCGTGGCGGAATGCGTTGCCAGCCTAGTTCACCACCAAGCCTTGATCGAATGCGATTAGCCTTCCTTTGGGCCCGATCGCTTTCGCGCTCCCGTTGGGAAGGATATGAAAGCCCATGGCATGATCGACATAGGAATCGCCCTATCCCATAGAGGAACAACACCCGGCGGTTACAAGAAGGGCAATGGATGAATGGGCGCCGGCCGCCAAACCTGCATTCCTCCCAGGAAATCCGGACCTGCTCATAATGGTCGGCCCACTCCCCTCCTCCGCTCCGGCTGCGGTAAATCAAGGTAACGCCGTCATCGGTGGGGCAGACATTGGCACCCCCGATGGTCTCCCCTTTTCGGGTCCACGTTATCGTACCACGGCAGCCGGGTGAGAGCGCTTCAGATTTACTGAGGTTTTTAGCGTCCAGCCTAAATCCCGCTGCCGTTGTCCCCTTCCCCGTTCGATTCCACCCGCCTGAACCAAATCCACCCATTTGTCGAAATTCCCTACAAAATTGGCCACTCGAAGGGTTGGAAGGGGTAATAAGGGTTGTTTCCAACTGAAGGTGATTTTGATCACCAATTTTTGATTCTAATTGGAACAAACTATTGCCGGACGGATTTACCCCTTTTTACCCCTTCAACCCCTTCGGGGGCGGCCAGAATTATGGCGCGGTGGGCAAACAGCTGCACTTCACTGAAAGGCTATTCGGCAGCATGACGACGTGCTTCCTGCTCCCGTTCTACGAACCACTTGGCCGAGGACTTAGATCTTGTACTTTGCTCCGCCTTCTGAAGGCGATAGCCACCGAGCCACTGGTTGATAAATTTTTGCAGGAGGGTGGCAAACGATTTCGAATTTAATCGACCGAACGGCACCAAATCAGAAATCGCATCATGTAGGCCATGCTTTCGGGCCTCAGTCCAAGTGTTGTCGCAATCCTCTAGGATTTGCTTTAGCTGAACTGGGGTATTCCCATATACGTTAAACCACGTCTCAAGCAGCACTTCGCGGCCGGCCTTTTGCGGGTCCTCGGCTTTATTGCGTTCGAAGAGTTGCGCGGGATCAGGTGCGCCAGCCCAAATTAATGGCTCGCGCACCTGGCGGTCCCAATCTTGAAACCGAGTAGGCTCGTTGGCCACGCGTTTACGTTTTTCTTGACAACTCAATTGATGGCGGCGGTAGCCAGCCAAAATCATCAGAGCATGGTAGAAAAATTCTTTTCGATGCTCCAGGCACCACGACTCAAGGTCATCCCGCGAATATGATCGGCGGTCTGGGTTTTCACAATTTGCGTCCAAATAGATTGAAATTGTGCGAGTATTAAAGTCGCCGACAGGTTGGATGTTGTTCCCGGTAAAGCACCAGACGACGTTTGTCGGGGCCTCACCTTCTCGGTTTTCCCCAAGGATGCGCCGGCGGTACTTTTCAGCCGTACACGCTTTTGCCAGTTCGTCGCTCTCGATCCGCCCTCCTTCCGGCAGATTGTCGAACAACACAATCGGCAGGCCCTCCATCAGGATCGCCAGCAGGTGCTTGCCCATTTCTTCATCGTTAGACGGCCACGACGTGACCGGCAATCCAACGCCATGAACCAAATAATTCACGAGCCGTACCAAAGCCGTTTTTCCAGTCGATTGGACGGGAGCAGAAGTCGCGAACATTGGCGCCCCTTCGCATCCCGTCATCATACGTCGCTGAATAGCTGTTAGCATCATGGCAACAGCGCCTGTGCGATCAAGCTCAGAGGCAAAAGGAAAATCAGCCAGAACCTTTTCGCACATCCAGCGAAACGATGTTGCGGCCATTTGTTGGGTGATGACTTCCGGAAGAACAGCAACAAGGGCTTTCGGGACACGAATATAAAATCCCGTGTTGGGGTCGAAGCCGTCCCCCTCGACCAAACTGCCATCGTCTTTGACGGCTGGGTGCTCGATGATACCGACAAGAGCTGGGGCGCGTTTAAAACTGGCCTCAAGCATCGTATGGACCAACTTTGGGGGTGCCGCTATTTCAGTAAGCAAGCCATTTCCCCCCTCCTTCAAAAAGGCGCAGGACTCCATCGCTCGGATTCCGAGTTCGTGTTGCTGATACCGGCTGATCCGAAGCCCAAGCGAATTATCCGCTCCATCGGCAGCATTTTCGCGCATCACTTCTCGGACAGAAGTCGGCCGTTTTTCACAAACGGTTACGAGTCCTTGAGTGTGCGTCAAAACGATGTCGTGTTTTTTGTCTGAAAATATCGCGGTCTCAACCTTGGGTAAAATCTCCGGCAAATTGGCGGAATCGTAAACGATGGGCACTCGCCCCCCAGATTTTATATCCTCAAGAATGCTGCCATTCGTCGCTTTTATGCGCTCGTGATCCCACTCTTCCTGGGCAGCCTTCAGCACGTCTTTGAGTAGCTGAAGGCCCTGCTTCGTTTGTTCCTGCACCCAATCCAGAATGCGGCGCCTTTGCGTTTCATCCATTTTTCTCAAAGCATCGGTCCAGCATTCGAGAATTTCTTCGCGCGTCATATCAGTCAACCGGCCAATCCACGCCTCAGTTATCCAGCGGCCTAACTCTTCGTCCGGCAGCACGTATTTGATGCGAACCCCATTATCAAAAAGAAACGGCGCAAAATCATCGTGCAGCCCCAAGATGCCGTTCCAAGAACTGGATTCCCTGAAGGTTGCCTGGCAGCGGAGTTTTTGATGATCACTTTTCCAAAATTCCATGAGCGTCATGGAGCCGATTTCGGTTTCGATGGTCGTATCCACTTTAAGAATGCGATCGTTGACGATCATGGCGGTTCTGGCGCGGACTTGAGAAATTTTCCCATCTCGTCCAAGCGCGCTCATTTGGCGAACTTCGAACCGAAGGCGATTACCAGTTTCTGCCGAAATACGATCAGCTTCTGCGCTATTCAGGTCGACTAAATCGCGAGTATCGAGCTTGAGCATGATCAGAGCACCTCAATCTGCGGAGAAGCCAATGAAAGACCCATCCCCACGAGAGTTGGAGCCCCCTCGTAAACAATCCTTTCTCGCGAAAACGTCGTTGGGTCGAAAATCGACCACTGTCGACGGCTTATGATTTTGTTTTTATCATCCGAAGAATAAAAGGGCCTCATAAACCCATACCCGGCGAGAAATGAGCGCTGCAGTAGCGTCGCCCCAAACCGCTCGAGATCGTTCCCGTCGTGAATCGGAACGTACCAATGCTGACCCGACGCGGACATTGGCTTACCGTCGACTAGGACACGTCCCGTTGAACTTGGCACCCTGACCTTTGGAACTTCGCTGAGCCCCGGGACCATGGAGCACATGGCTGTCCACCACTCGTCGTCAGTCATTTTTGCCATGTTTTCAGGCATTCCCTGCACTTCGTCACGGTCGAAAATCATCCAGTTGCTCGGTGCCATGTTTGTCTTCAGCCGAGCAATATGGCGCTGGCCATTGATGTCGTGCCAGCCGGCCAGCGCATCCATATCGTCGTCGTCGACCCCAATTTGTTGGGCAATAGTCGCTTTTGACGAAACGCAAAATTCAGGGCCGACAGCCAGGGGCTTATTCTCGTCGGGCTCCGTTCCAGGAAAAAATCCGCCTGGAATAATCACGGCATTGGCGTCTTTGGCAATTTTCAAGAGTAGTTTCGACAGAGCATCGCAATCTGGCACATTGACCGTCACAGCTTTCGCCTCGGATATCGGCGGTCCCGGATGCTTTTTCAGCTCTCCCGTTGCGCTACGCTGGATCAGCTTGTTCGCTCGCCCAGCTAGCTGAAGAACGGTGACACAGTTGCTCGTCATATCTTTATTCCTTCTGCCGATACCCTCGGCTAAAGCCTGCTATTAGCCGCCATCGATAAAACGTCCTGTGACCCTAATCACTCGGCTCATTTCGCGGCGCCGAATCCATTCCACACGTCCGTGCCATGATTTGCTCCATGGCCCGTATCGGGACTCGCAAGAGTCGCCCGACGCGAATGACGGGAATATCCCCCCGCCTCGCAGCTTCGTAGCTGGAATTCTTGGACAGCCCAAAATACCGCCTCCCGGCTTCAGGAACGGTCAATGTATACGGCTTGATTGTTTCCATGGTGACCTCGCTTCATAGGTTGCGAGGGTACTCATAGGTCTTGACCAAGATTAAATAAAGTTATATAAGGTTTAACGTAACTGAAGGGGCTATCTTGTGACTAAAAATATAAAAACAGTCCGTGCCAGGCGCGGACGCCCACAGACCAGAGTGGAGAAGCGGTCCCGCTTGATCGGATTCAAGGCAACCCCGTCCCTGGCATTCGCGCTGCAAAAGGTCAGCAAGCGGGATGGTTTAACGGTAAGTGCTTGGATTGAAGCAAGGCTCCAGGCCATTTGGTCGCTTGATGAGGGGAGTTTTTATCGGCTGATGGCTTATTGGTCCGTTGTCACTGCAGCAACGGTGGCGGCCGGGGATAGGCCTGAGCTCTGGTATCGCTACACGCCGCACGTCCCCTTCCCATCGGACCTTGACGACCCTGAATTTCGCACCAGAGCCATAATCCAAGTGCGAGCTGCCGTTGAGCAGGAACTCTCTCAGCACAAACGTTTACTCGAGCGCCGCGGCGAACCCGATCCGGCCATGGCTAGAGAATCCAAGGAAAAAGCCAAAGAAGAGGCCGAGCATCGTTACGCGGCACAGCGCTACAAAGAAATTATAAATCGCCGCGGAGAGAAGTTGAAAAAGGAGGGAACATGAAGGGCCATATCCAGGGACGCGGCGATGGGCGCTGGCTTCTCAAATGGGACGCACCGCGGGGCATCGATGGGAAGCGTAGGCAGCGTTACAAAACGTTCAAGGGAACTAAGCGTGAAGCGGAAAATGCCTTGGCCAAATGCATCGCAGAAACCGCCGGCGGCTTGGCGATCGAGCCGTCCAAGGTGACCCTAAAGGAATGCCTGAACCTTTGGCTTACAAACGCGGCTCAACCTCGGGTATCGCCAAAAACTTTTGAGAGATACACGGAATACTGCGAGAAGCATCTGAGCCCAAACCTTGGCGCAATAAAATTGGCCAAACTTAGGCCGATTGATATTCAGGAGTATGAGGCTACGGCTCTTAAAAGCGGCCGTTTAAATGGCAAAGGGGGGCTTTCGGCTCGAACCGTTCACCATCTGCATCGGGTGCTTTTCCAGGCGCTCAAGCAGGCTGTCCGATGGCAAATGATCATCCGCAATCCATGCGAGGCTGTAGATCCACCCAGGCCTCCCCGCCGAGAAGTCCCGCATTTGACCCAGGAAGACTTGGCCATCCTGCTAAAGGCCGCGCGCCCTTCTCATTTCTATCCGGCCATTTTACTGGCAGCTACGACAGGCTTGCGCCGAGGTGAAGTTTTGGCTCTGCGCTGGTCCGATGTGGATTTGGATGGGGCGTCCCTGGCCGTAAACCTGTCCCTGGAGGAAACCAGGAAGGATGGCATCAGGACAAAGGCTCCCAAGACAGCTAAAAGCCGCCGCACAATCAGCCTACCCGCTATCACGGTCGAAGAATTGCGACGCCACAAGGCTCAACAGGGCGAAGAGCGCCTGAAACTGGGGCTAGGACGCTCGGAAGATGTTCCGGTGTTCTCAGATCCCGCCGGAGAGCCAATTCGCCCTAGGGACCTGACCAAACAGTTCGGGCGGATTGTTAAGATGTCCAAGGTTCGCCGTATCAGCTTCCATGGCCTTCGTCATACCCACCTAACCCACCTCCTCCAGGCTGGGATCCACCCCAAGATCGCCAGTGAGCGGGCTGGGCATTCGAGCGTCTCGATCACCCTGGACGTTTACAGCCATGCCGTCCCCGGCCTACAAGCCGACGCGGCCCTAAAGGTCGACCAAGCCCTACGGGCCGCCCTAAAGGACTAAAACCGGAACGTCAGTGTACCAATCGGGTTGCAATCGGGTTACTTTCCACCCTCCTGGGGGATAGCCCAGTTCCTAAAACTCAGGATTTTCGCGGACGGATGGGTGGCCGAGCGGTTTAAGGCACCGGTCTTGAAAACCGGAAGACCCGCAAGGGTCTCGTGGGTTCGAATCCCACCCCATCCCCCAACGCCGCGGGACGATCGAACCGCGATTCACGCGCGACCGAACTTCGCCAGCAGAGGATCTTTGATTCCCGCCTCGGCGAAGCCCTTGGCGCGCAGCGCGCAGGAATCGCACGCGCCGCACGGGCGCCCGTCGGAGCTCGGATCCGTAGCAACTCGTCTTCATGGCGTAATCGACGCCGAGGGCGACGCCCCGGCGGACGATCTCCGCCTTGGTTATGGCGATCAGCGGCGCGTGGATCGAAAAGCGCCTGCCTTCGGCGCCGGCCTTGGTCGCGAGATTGGCGAGGCGCTCGAAGGCCGCAAGATAATCGGGCCGACAATCGGGATAACCGGAATAATCGAGCGCGTTGGCGCCGATGAAGATGTCGCTCGCGCCGAGGGTTTCCGCCCAGGCCAACGCGAGCGAAAGAAAAATCGTGTTGCGCGCCGGCACGTAGGTCGCGGGAATTCCGCGTCCGATGTCGGCAAGGCCGCGGCCCTTGGGCACCGCGCCGCCGCCGGTCAGCGCCGAAGGCGCGAGCGCCCGCAGGTCGACATCGACCACCGCGTGGCCGGCCGCGCCGAGCGCGCGGGCCAGCGCGCCTGCCCGCGCGATTTCGATCGCGTGGCACTGGCCGTAACGGACGCTGAGCGCGTGGGCGGCGAAGCCCTCGGCTTTGGCGATCGCCAGCACCGTCGCCGAATCGAGCCCGCCGCTCAGCAGCACCACCGCCGGCTTGGCCATCGCTTGCGTTTCCCCTGAAACGACAACGGCCCGGATCAACCGGGCCGCGATCGTGACGCCGATTGCGCGACGCCTTAAGCCGCGTAGCCGCCTTCGCGCCAAGCGGACGTGCCCTTGCACGACGGGCAGATGCGCTCGCCGATGTGGCTCGACATGAACGGCTTGCTGCACATCAGGCAGCAGCGCCGGCGGCGGTCTTCCTCGCGGTCGGCGATGGGCTTCTTGGTATCGTTGTTCGAACTCTTGGACGGCATGGTACTCTTTCACTTCTCTCGTTCGCGAACGCTCCCGGACGGGGACGCGACGCACTTCCCCGGCCGACGATTCGCGCCGGGAAGTGACACCGTTGGCATTAGGAGCGAACAAACAAGCACCCGGTTCTTATCCACAGGGAACCCGGCGCAACGCCATCAAGTTTCCACTTGTTCGGATTATACAGATATTTAGAACGCGCTTTTGTGCATCGCATTCATGGCACATATGATTTTTTTGCGTATCACCATTAAGTGACATTAAGTATTTGCATGGCTTACAAGATGGTGGGCCGATGTCCGGACTCCTGCCCCATCGACCGCCCTAGGGAGGCCAAGCCAGCCTCGGGACGGGGCGACGGCGCCGACCCGGAGAGCAAAACGCGGCGGGTTTTCATTTCCGCGCGACCTGCTTTAACGTCCCGGCCATGAAATCGCCAACCATGACACGGCGCGTCAACCGCTGGGCGCGCGCCGGGTTCGCGCTCGCGCTTGCCATCGCCGCCGGATCGCCCGCGCGCGCCCAAGAGAAAGTCGTCCACGTCTACAACTTCACCGACTACATCGCCGACGAGGTGCTGAAGTCGTTCGCCGCCGAAACCGGCATCCGCGTCGTCTACGACGTCTACGACAAGAACGAAATTCTCGAAACCAAGCTACTCGCCGGCAAAAGCGGCTACGACGTGGTGTTTCCATCGCTCAAGCCGTTCGCCGAACGGATGCTCGCGGCCAAGCTGTTCCGCCCGCTCGACAAGGCGAAGCTGAAAAACCTCGGCAATCTCGAACCCGGCATCATGCGCACCATGGCCGCGGCCGATTCCGGTAACGCGCACCTGGTGCCTTATATGTGGGGCACCACCGGCCTCGGCTACAACGTCGCCAAGGTCAAGGCGGCCCTCGGGCCTTCGGCGCCGTTCGATTCCTGGGCGCTGCTGTTCGACCCCGAAAACGCCAAGAAGCTCGCCGCCTGCGGCATCAGCGTGCTCGACGACGACGAGGCGCTCACCGCCGCGCTGATCTACTTGAAACGCGATCCCAATTCGGCGAAACCGGAGGACCTCGACGCCGCCCAGGCGCTTTTCCGCAAGGTGCGGCCGTACATCAAGCACATCCATTCGTCGCTGTATTTGGACGCGCTCGCCAACGGCGACATCTGCCTGGCGCACGGCTATTCGGGCGACATCATCCAGGCCCGCAACCGCGCGGCGGAGGCTAAGAACAACGTCGAGGTCGGCTACGCGGTGCCCAAGGAAGGCGCGGTACTGTGGATCGACGTGATGGCGATCCCCAGGGACGCGCCGCACGCGGACGCCGCGCACGCCTTCGTCGATTACCTGATGCGGCCCGAAATCATCGCCCGGATTTCCAACAAGGTGTCCTACGCCAACGCCAACGCCAAGGCGACGCCGCTGGTGGACAAGGACGTGCGCGAGGACCCGAACATCTATCTGCCCGAAGCGGCCAAGGCGCGCCTGGTGACCCTCAAGGTCCTCGACGAGCGCGAGCGCCGCGCGCGTACCCGCGTCTGGACCCGGATCAAGACCGGGCAATGACGACGTGACGTCGCCGGATTCGTCCGCCGCGCTTTCCGCGCCGCTCGCGCGGCTCGACGGCGTCCGGCGCGCGTTCAGCGCCACGGTCGCGGTCGACGACGTCACCCTCGACGTGGCCGAGGGGGAGTTTCTCACCCTGCTCGGCGCGTCCGGCTGCGGCAAGACGACGCTTTTGCGCATGCTCGCCGGCTTCGAGCGGCCCGACCGGGGCCGGGTTTACATCGGCGGCGCGGACGCGACCGATACGCCGCCCTACCGCCGCCCGGTCAACATGATGTTCCAGAGCTACGCGCTTTTTCCGCACATGACGGTCGCCGACAACGTCGCCTTCGGTTTGCGCCAGGAAGGCATGGCCAAGCCGATGCGCGACGCGCGCGTCGCCGAAATGCTCGACCTTGTTCACCTGACGGGCCTCGCCGCGCGCAAGCCGCACCAGCTGTCGGGCGGCCAGGCGCAGCGCGTCGCGCTCGCGCGCAGCCTCGCCAAGCATCCGCGCCTGCTTCTCCTCGACGAACCGCTCGCGGCGCTCGACCGCGTCCTGCGCGAGAAAACCCAGTTCGAGCTGATGGACTTGCAAAAGCGCGTCGGCATCACCTTCGTCATGGTCACCCACGACCAGGAGGAAGCCATGACCATGTCGAGCCGGATCGCGGTGATGAACGCGGGCCGCATCGTCCAGATCGGCGCGCCAGCGGACATTTACGAAAACCCCGCGTCGCGCTTCGTCGCCTCCTTCGTCGGCGCCGCCAACATCCTGGAGGGCCGGATCGCGCGCGCGTCCGCGACCGAAACCGACATCGAGGTCGCGGGGCTGGGCCCGGTGCGCGTGCGCGCCACGGACGGAAGCGCCGCGGGCGCCGCCTGCGCCGTCGCGCTCAGGCCGGAAAAAATCGTCGTTGGACCGGCGCCCGCCGGTCAGTGCGCCGCGCGCGGCGTCGTCGCCGAGGTCGGCTACATGGGCGGGCTTTCGGTCTATCACGTGCGGATCGGCGAGACGTTGATGCTCCGCGTCCAGACCGCCAACCGCGAACGCGGCGGGCGGGCGCTGGCCCCCGGTTCGGCGGTCGAACTGCACTGGCCGGCCGAGGCCTGCGTGCCGCTGAAGGAATGACCATGCGCGTCCCCGCCGCCAAGTGGCTCGCCATCGCGCCGCCCTACCTGTGGCTGCTGCTCTTTTTCGGCCTGCCGTTCCTGATCGTCCTCAAGATCAGTTTCGCCGAGCCGGCGATGAGCGTTCCGCCCTACACGCCCCTGTTCGCGCGGCAGCCGGACGGAAGCCTCACCTTCGCCGCCAGCGCCAACACCTATGCGACCTTGTTCGGCGACGGGCTTTACGCGCGCGCGTTTCTCAATTCCGCGCGGATCGCCGCGCTCGCGACGCTGGCGGCGCTGCTGATCGGCTACCCGATGGCCTACGGCATCGCGCGGGCCAGGGAATCGTGGCGGCCGGGATTGATGCTGCTGGTGATGCTGCCCTTCTGGACCTCGTTCCTGATCCGGGTTTACGCCTGGATCGGAATCCTGAAACCCAACGGACTGATCAACAATGCGTTAATCGCTCTCGGATATACCGGAGAGCCGCTTCCGCTGCTGCACAACGATTTCGCCGTCGTGCTCGGCATCGTCTATTCGTACCTGCCGTTCATGGTGCTGCCGGTCTACGCCGCGCTCGCGCGCCAGGATATACGCCTGCTCGAGGCCGCCGCCGATCTCGGCGCGACGCCTTGGGTGGCGTTTTGGCGCGTCACCGCGCCGCTGTCGCTTGCCGGCGTCGCCGCCGGGTGTCTTTTGGTGTTCATTCCCGCGGTCGGCGAGTTCGTGGTGCCCGATCTCCTCGGCGGCGCCGACGCCCTGATGATCGGCAAGGTGCTGTGGGCGGAGTTCTTCGCCAACCGCGACTGGCCGATGGCGTCGGCCGCGGCGGTGCTGCTGGTCGCGGCCTTGGTCGCGCCGATGATGGCGCTGCAACGGGCCGAACGCGAGGATTTGGGAGAAGCGCCATGAACCGTTCGCGCTTTCCCCTGATCGCGCTGCTGTTCGGCTTCGCGTTTCTCTACGTGCCGATCGCTTCGGTCATCGTCTATTCGTTCAATGCCTCGCCGCTGGTGACCGTATGGGCGGGATTTTCGACCCGCTGGTACGGCGAGCTGTTCGCCAACCGCCAGATGCTGGAGGCGGCGTGGCTGAGCGTGCGCATCGCCGCCGCCGTGGCGACAGTCGCCGCCCTGCTCGGCACGCTGGCGGCGGTGGCCCTGGCGCGTTTCCGTTTCCGGGGCCGCGCCCTGTTCGGCTCCCTGGTCTACGCGCCGATGGTGATGCCGGAGGTGGTGATCGGGCTCGCGTTGCTGCTGCTGTTCGCGGCGACGCGGGACGCCGTCGGCTGGCCGGAAACGCGCGGATTCGCCACCATTCTGCTCGCGCATACGACTTTCGCCATGGCGTTCGTGACCGTGGTGGTGCGCGCGCGCCTCGCCCAGGTGGACCGCACCCTCGAGGACGCGGCGATGGATCTGGGCGCGACGCCGGCGAAGGCGTTTCTCCAGGTGACGCTGCCGTTGATTGCGCCGGCCGTGGGCGCCGGCTGGCTGCTCGCCTTCACGCTCTCGCTCGACGATTTGGTGATTTCGAGCTTCGTCGCCGGGCCGGGGTCCTCGACGTTGCCGATGGTGGTTTATTCGGCGGTGCGGCTCGGGCTCAATCCGCAGATCAACGCGCTCGCGACTCTGATCGTCGCCGTGGTCGCGCTCGCGATCGGTATTGCCGGGTGGCTAGTGGCGCGGCGCGCGGGCGCGACATCCATCTCCTGAAGTGCCCCACCCCATGCCCGCCCCTTCAAATATCAGCTTCATCGAGTTGTTCACGCCCAAGCTGGTGACGGTTTTCCGCGATGGTTACGGTCTCGGCCATTTGCGGGCCGACGCCATCGCCGGAATGACGGTGGCCATCGTCGCCTTGCCGCTCTCCATGGCCATCGCCATCGCCTCGGGCGCGTCGCCGGACCGGGGCCTTTATGCCGCCATCGTCGGCGGGTTTTTCGTGTCGCTGTTGGGCGGCAGCCGGTTCCAGATCGGCGGGCCCGCCGGCGCCTTCATCGTGCTGGTGGCGGCGACGGTGCAGCGCCACGGCATCGACGGACTCCTGCTGGCGACAATTCTGGCCGGCGCGATCATGGTCGCGGTCGGATTGTTCCGACTCGGCACCTACATCAAGTTCATCCCCTACCCCGTCACCGTCGGCTTCACTGCCGGCATCGCGGTCATCATTTTTGCGAGTTAGATCAGGGACCTCCTCGGCCTGACCCTCGCCGGGCCGGAACCGGGGCCGATCCTCGATAAAATCCCGGCGTTGCTCGACGCCGGATCGAGCGCCAATCCGGCCGCCGCCGGAGTCGCGCTGGCGACCATCCTCGTGATCGTCGGATGCAAGCGGATCCACGTCGCCTTGCCCGGCATGCTGATCGCGGTGACGGTCGCCTCGGTCGTCGCCGCGATCCTGAACCTGCCGGTCGAGACCATCGGCTCGCGCTTCGGCGGCATTCCGCGCACCCTGCCGCTGCCCGCCTTGCCCGATATCACCCCGGCCAAGCTGCAAGCGGTGTTGCCGGACGCGCTGGCATTCGCGCTGTTGGGCGCGATCGAATCGCTTTTGTCGGCGGTCGTCGCCGACGGCATGACCGGCCGCCGCCACCGTTCCAATTGCGAATTGGTCGGGCAAGGGATCGCCAACGTCGCCTCCGGCCTGTTCGGCGGCATTTGCGTCACCGGCACCATCGCCCGCACCGCGACCAACGTGCGCTCCGGCGCGCGCGGGCCGGTCGCCGGGATGCTGCACGCGCTTTTCCTGCTGTTGTTCATGCTGCTGGCGGCGGCGCTCGCCGGGGTGCTGGCCGTGGTCGCCTGGAGCATGGCCGAGAAGTACGCGTTCCTGACCATCGCGCGGACGGGCGGCGGCGACGCCCTAGTTCTGCTCGCGACCTTCGCGTTGACGGTGTTCCGCGACTTGGTCGAAGGAATCATCGTCGGCGTCGCCCTGGGGTCGATCCTGTTGATCAACCGCATGGCCGAGGCGGCGAACATCGAGACGCACGCGCCCCTGGTTTCCGCCGACCAGGCCGACGGTCGCGGCGAAATGCCCTACGATCCCGCCCAGGCGGCCGATTCCGACATCGTCGTTTATCGCATCACCGGCGCCTTTTTCTTCGCCGCCGCGTCGACCATCGGTTCGGTGTTGGACCGCATCGCCGACACCCACCGCGCCTTCATCGTCGATTTCTCGGCCGCCTCGTTCGTCGATTCCACCGCCGCCAAAACCGTCGAGGCGATGGCGCGCAAGGCGCGCCGGCACGGCGTCAAGCTGCTGATCACCGGCACCACGCCGGAAATCCGGCGCGAGCTGTTCGTCAACGGCGTCAAGCCGCCGCTCGCCACCTACAAGCAAACCCTCGCCGATGGCCTGAAGGCGGCGCGGCGCGAAACGGCGAACGCTTAAACCTTCCTAAAATAAAAAACGCCGGGCGCGAGGCCCGGCGTTTTCCGTAAGTTGCGACGATCGCGGACTTAGGCGACTTTGCGCGCGGTGTCCTCGATCATCTTCTTGGCCTTGGAGACGATCCCTTCCGGCGCGCCGGATTTGATCGCGATCTTGCGCGGCTTCATCGCTTCCGGCACCTCGCGGGCGAGGTCGATCCACAACAGACCGTTGTCGAGGCCGGCGCCCACCACCTTGACGTGGTCGGCGAGCTGGAACTTGCGCACGAAGTCGCGTGCGGCGATGCCGCGATAGAGGTAATTGGTGGGCTTGTCCGCTTCCTTCTTGTGGCCTTCGACGGTGAGCACGTCTTCCACCGCCTCGACCGAAACTTCGTCCTCGCCGAAGCCCGCGACCGCCAGCGTGATGCGATAGTTGTTCTCGCCGGTCACCTCGATGTTGCAGGGCGGATAGTTGGGCGCGGACGTCTCCTGCAGCGCTTCATCCAACATGCGCGCAAGCCGATCGAAGCCGATGGTGGAACGGAACAAGGGGGTGAAGTCGAACGTGGTCATGGTGACATCCTCCGATTTGAGCAATGTGACACCGCCGGGAGCGCATCGGGCGCCGAACCCGGCGTACCGGACCCTCCAATAGGCATCCGGCGAGAATGAGTTGGGCCGCGCCCCAAGGCAGCGCAAGCCCCGACCAAGCCATTGATCTATAACAGCTTCACTTCAAGGCCATCCCCGGTTCGGCCAGTACCTTGCCGGCGATGCGATGGGCCTCGACCCCGGCCGGAACGCCGCAATAGATGGCGATCTGGATCAGCGCGTCCTGCAACTCGGCGCGGGTCAGCCCGTTGCCGATGGCGGCGCGGAAATGCAGATCGAATTCGTGCGGGCGGTTGAGGGCGGCGAGCATGCCGAGGTTGAGGAGGCTCCGCTGCCGGCGGTCAAGCCCGTCGCGCCCCCAGCACGCCCCCCAGCAGTACTCGGTCAGCAGTTCCTGGAAATCGCGGTTGAAGGAATCGGCCTGATCGAGGGCCTTCGCCACCCGCTCGCGGCCCAAAAACTCGGTGCGAATCCTGCGCCCTTTTTCGAAAACTTCCTTGGACATCGGCCTCTCCTCCGTGGGTGATCGGAACGACGCCCGGCGTTATACTCTATTTCATGGAAATCGACGTTTTCTATGACATCGTTTGCCCCTGGTGTTTCATCGGCAAGCGGCGGCTGGCCCAGGCGCTCGCCCGCCGCCCGGCCGCCGAAGCGAAAATTCATTGGCGGGCGTTCCTGCTCAACCCCCACATGCCCGCGGAAGGCGTCGAGCGCGACATCTACCTGATTCGCAAGTTCGGCAGCGAATCGCGCATACGCCGCCTGCAGGGCGCGCTGCTGGAGGCCGGGCAATCGGTCGAAATTCCGTTCGCGTTCGACCGCATCCAGTGGACGCCCAATTCGGTCAACGCCCACCGGCTCGCCTTCTTCGCCGAGCGCGAAGGCCGCGCCGACGCCGTCGTCGAGGCGCTGTTCCGCGCGTTCTTCCTCGAGGGCCGCGACATCGGCGGCATCGAAGCGCTCGCCGACATCGGCGCCGAATGCGGCCTCGCGCGGGACGCGGTCGCCGCCTATCTCGCCGGGACCGAGGAGGTCGAGCGGGTCGCCGAGGAAAACAACCGCGCGCACCGCTTGGGCGTCAACGGCGTGCCGGCGTTCGTCTTCAACCGCCGCTTCGTCATTTCCGGCGCCCAGGATCCGCAGGTGCTGGCGCGCATGGCGGACGCGGCCGCCGCCACCGGCGACGCGGCCTGAATCTCCGCCATGAGCACCACGTCTGGTTTGCACCAGATCGGCCTGACCTACGACCCCGTCCAGGATCGCCTCGTACTCCGCATCAGCTCGACCGACAAATCCGAATGGCGGCTCGCGCTCACCCGTCGTTTCGTGAGCCTGTTGTGGAAATCCCTGGTCGGCGCGCTGGAAATGAACCCCGATATCCGCGACGACCTGATGCCCAAGGTCAAGGAAGCGATGCTCGCCATGCAGCACTAGGCGGCGGTCGAAAGCACCGACACCAGCAAAGCCTTCGCCGACGACAACCGCGATCTCACGTCCAACACCGGACCGCAACTGGTCGTGTCCTCTCGCGTCGCGCCCAAGGGCGACACCCACACCGAGCTGTATTTCCGCACCGCCGCCGGCACCGACATCCGCTTCGTGATCGACAAGACGCGGCTGCACGCCTTTTGCCACCTGCTGGTCAAAAGCGCGGTCAACGCGGAATGGAACCTGCCGATGACCATCGGCGACGCCGCGGCGCTCGCGCCCGCGGGCGAGCGGGTGCACTGATCGGCGACGCGTTCAGACGGCGAGATAGCGGTGCTGCACGTCGGGATCGGCGCGGAACGCGGCGCTTGTACCCTGGTAGCGGATGTGGCCCTTTTCCAGCACGTACACGCGCTCGGCGAGAGCGAGCGAAAACTGGACGTTCTGCTCGGCGAGCAGGATCATCATTCCTTCGGCCTTGAGGCGGGCGACCTGCTCCTTGAGACGCTCGACCACGAGGGGGGCCAACCCTTCGGAGGGTTCGTCGAGCAGAAGGAGCTCGGGGTCAGTCATCAAAGTGCGCGCGATCGTCAGCATCTGCTGCTGGCCGCCGGAGAGATACCCGCCCTTCCGGTCGGCGATCTCTCGCAACTCCGGAAAAAGGGCGAAGACGCGATCGGCCGTCCAGCGGGAATGGCCGGCGCGATGGCCGGCGGCGACGTCGAGGTTCTCGGCGACGCTCAGGTCGGAAAAAATCCGGCGATCCTCGGGCACGAATCCGATGCCGAGCCGGGCCAGCTTGTAAGGGCTCTCTCCCGCGATATCCCGGTCTTTCCACACGATCCGGCCTCGGCTCGGCGGCGTCAGCCCCATGATGCCGCGCAAGGTCGTGGTCTTGCCGACGCCGTTGCGTCCGAGCAGACACACGCATTCGCCTTGCGCGACCGTCAACGAGACTCCGAACAGCACTTGCGACGCGCCGTAGGCGGCGTGCACGTCCTCGAGCGCGAGAATAACGGCGCTCACGAGTGCCCGGTCCCGAGGTAAACGCGACGTACTTCCGGGTCCTGCTTCACCTCGGCCGGTTTGCCGATGGCGAGGACAGATCCGTGATGCAGCACGACGATTCGGTCGGCGATCGAGAACACCACGTCCATGTCGTGCTCGGTGAAGAGCAACGTCAGATGACGCTCGCGCGCGAGCCGCCCGATCAGCGCGATCGCCTTTTGCGTTTCCGCGATCGACATGCCCGCCGTCGGCTCGTCAAGGAGCATGATTTCCGGATCGAGGGCGAGCGCGATGCCGAGCTCGAGTTGCTTCTGGTCGCCGTGGGACAGATATTGCGCCTTCTCGTTCGCACGGTCGCGCAAGCCGACGGATTCAAGCAGCTCATCCGTTTCCGTCCCGTACATCCCGGCGGACGGCCGCCAAAACTCCCAGCCTCGGCCGCGGTGGGCGACAAAGGCCGCCTGGACATTCTGGCCGACGGTGAGCGAGGGAAAGATGTTCGTCCGTTGAAACGAGCGACCCATGCCGAGCCGGCATCGGCGGTGGGGCGGCAGTGCCGTCACATCCCGGCCCTTGAACATCACCGTGCCGGCATCGGGTCGCAAAAGTCCGGTCAGCAGGTTGAACATGGTGGTTTTGCCGGCCCCGTTCGGCCCGATCATGGCGGTGATCGATCCGGACGGCACGTCGAAGCTGACGTCGCGCACGGCCTGAAAGCCGTTGAACGAGCGGCTCAGGACGCGCACCTCGAGGAGATTGCCGACGCCCGCGAGCGCAGGTATCCGCTCGGTCGTGTTCATCGGGCGGAATCCCGCGATATGGGCGGCGCAGATGCTCCGGTGCGGCGCTGCCGCACCGCGCGCCCAATATCGATCAGCGAACCGAGCACGCCCGCCGGCAGCGCGAGAATCAGCGCGGCGAGGATTATCCCGAGCACAAGCGACCAATATTCGGTGATCGCGGTGATCTCCTGGTTCAGCCACAGGATCAGGAACGCGCCCATCACCGGACCGTAGAACGTCCCTATGCCGCCGAGCAGAGCCATGATCAGGACCTCGGCGCCCTTGGTCCAGTTCATGAAATCCGGATACACCCCGCGATTGAGGATGCCAAAGAGCGCACCGGCGAAGCCGGCGAGAGCCCCGGCGACGATGAAAACGGCGAGCCGATGGCGACGGACGTCGATGCCGATCGACTGCGCCCGCTCCGGATTGTCGCGGACGATAGTCAGGATCAATCCGAAGGGCGACTCCACGATCCGCCGCGCCGCCCAGATGCCGAGCGCGACCAGGACGATCGTCAGAAAATGAAAATACTCTGAGGGCGGCCGCGACCCGATCAAGGGCAACACCTTCATCCACTCGAGGTTCGGCGACGGCACTCCGAAAAGACCCTGGTCCCCGCCGGTGACCTCGTTCCAGCGGAAACAAACCGCCCAACTGATCCAGGAAAACGCCAGCGTCAACATGGCGAAATAGACCTTGGTCAGCTTGACGCAGAAGTAGCCGTAGACCGCCGCGAATAGGGCGGCGACGACACCGGCGGCGAGGAAGGCCCACGGAAATGCGACGCCGCCGTTTTTCATCAAGAGACCGCAGGTATAGGCACCGATGCCGAAATAGGCGGCATGGCCGAACGAGACCAAGCCGGTGTAGCCGACGAGCAGATTGAGGCTGATCGCGAACAAGGCCCAGATGGCGACGTCGGTCGCGAGATAAGTGTAGAGCGGAGAGCCAAAGAAAGGCACCGCAAAGGCGATCGCGAATAGCGCCGCGCCCCAGGGGATTTTCCAACTCATTTCAGGGCCCTCCCGCCCAGCAATCCGGTCGGACGCAAGATCAAGACTGCGACCATCAGGGCGCCGACCGCGAACAGCGAGAAGCGCGGCATGAGAAGAATGCCGAAAGAGAACACGAGGCCGTAGATGACCGAGCCCAAGAAAGTCCCCCAGAAAGAGCCGAGCCCGCCGATCACCACGATGATGAACAGCGCGATGATAATCTCGGCATCCATGCCGGGCACGATCGCGGCCACCGGCGTGATCAGGGCGCCGGCCAGCCCGGCGAGGAACGAGCCGACCACGAAGGTGCCGAGATAGAGAAGATTGACATTGACGCCGAGGGTTTCCAGCATCTCGCGGTCGAGCGCCGCTGCCCGGATCAGCCGTCCTGCCCGGGTCCGTTGCAACACCAGCCACAGAACCAGCGCGATCGCCGGACCAAGCAGGATGATGAACAGGTTATAATCGGGCAACGTCGTTCCAAACACGACGCTGTGTCCGGCGAGCGACGGCGGCCGGGACACCGAATGCTGCTTCACCCCCCAGATCACCTTGACGAAATCGGTGAAGAACAAGACCAGGGCGTAGGTGAACAGGAGCTGATAGAGCTCTTCGCGGGTATAGAGAAGGCGGAAGAGAAACCGCTCGATGGCGCCGCCGAGAACGGCGACAACCGTCGCCGACGCCGCCACCGCGACCCAAAAACTCGTTTCGCCCGGCCCGAGCCAGACTACGCACTGATAAGCCACGTAGGCGCCGACCATGTAGAGGGAGCCGTGGGCGAAGTTCAGCACCCTCATCACCCCGAAGATCAACGACAACCCCGACGCCATCAAAAAGAGAAAGCTGGCGTTGGTGAGTCCGCTGAGCGCCTGGGCAAACAGGACGCCGAGATCAATCATGGTCATCCCCCGCGGGAGTCCTCGGGAGCCGAGCCCGGACGCCGTTCGGGCGCCGTCAATCCATGAACTTCGCCACGTCGATGAACATGACCGGATTGAGGACCGGGAACGGATACTTCGGATCGGAGACCGCCTTGCCCCAGACCATGCCGCGCGTCGCCTGCTGGTCCTTGGCGCGGATCGTCATCGGTCCCTGCGGGCTTTGGATTGTCAGTCCCTTGAGCGCGTCGGAAACCTTGAGCGGGTCGATCGAGCCCGCTTTCTTAATCGCCTCGGCTAGGAACTGCATGGCGATATAGCCCTGGATCGGCCAACCCGAGGGAATCTCCTCGCCAAGATACTTCTTCAGCCGTTCGGTCCATTCCTTGTGCGCCGGTCCGCCGTCGAAATTGAAGGCGTCATAAGTGTTGCCCCAGATGCCGACCGGGTAGTCCTTGCCGAGCGAGCGCAGCGCCTCGATTGCGCCCGCCTCGCCGAGGCCGATGAACCGGTGGTTGAGAGCTTCGAAGTAGCGGAGCGGCTTCGCCTGCTTGGCGAAGGCATCGAAGTTGCCGCAACAGATGACCGAGAGCACGGCGTCGGGCTTGGCCGCGATCTGTGCTGTGATGAAGGCGCTGTAGTCCGGCTCGTTCAGTTTCGGCCATTGCTGGTCGACGATCTGGATGTCCGGGCGGAGCTTCTTGATGTGCGCCACGAACGAGGCCGCCGCATCCTGACCGTAGGCGAAGTCTGGAGCGATGGTGGCGACCCGCTTGACCTCCGGCCATTTGGCCATGAGCTCGGCGGCCGCGCGGCCCTCGGTGGTGGTGTTCTTGGCGACGCGGAAGACGTAGGGATGCAGGGCGTCGGGCGCGGTCAGGCGGTCCGTCGCCGGAACCGGGGCGATGAACAACACCTTCAGGTCCTTGGCGATGGCGGACACCGCCGTCCCTTCGGCCGAGGTGAAGGTGCCGACCAGGAAATGCACCTGCTCGCGCAGGACCATCTCGCGCGAAACGCGGACGGCCTCGTCGGGCCGCGACTTGGTGTCGCGGGAGACGATCTGGAATTTCCGCCCAAGCACCCCGCCCTTGGCGTTGATTTCGTCGGCGTACATCTGGGTACCCTTGAGCACGGAGGTGCCAAATTGAGCCCCTGCCCCCGAAAGGATCATCGGAACGCCGACCCGAATCGGCTCCTGGGCCTTGGCCGCCGGCGCGACGGCGAGAGTCGCCGCCAGAGCCGCCGCAACCGATATCCCGGCGAGCATCGACGCCGAGACAATACCGCGCATATGCGTTTTCATTTCGATTCTCCCTGTGATGTGTTTTTATGGCTTAGCGGACTCAGGTGATGGGAGTTTGCGATTTGCCGCCTTTTTCCCACACGTTGAACGTCGCTTCCCAGAGCGAGACCTTGCCGTCGCGAATGGTCCAGAACTCGGTACCTCGCCCGCACATGGTCTTGCCGGTTTGGGCGTCCTCCCATTCGCCGTCCCAATAGTTGCCCATCATGTTGCCCTCAAGCATGCGCAGGTCCTTGCGCAGGCGGTAATTGCGCTGGCGCGCGAAGCGTGCGCGCAGGAATTCCTCCGCCGCCGCCTTACCGCGGATCTCGGGGATATCGGCAAACCAAATCACGATGTCGTCGGTGTAGCCGCTCAAGATCGCCTCGACGTCACCCCGGGCGAAGATGTCCTCGACGTGCTTGACGAGCTTCAGCGCGAATTCGCGGGTGACGGGTTTCGGCACCATCACGTTCATCGTCGTATCCTCCCTTGTCGCGGTTCGTATTGCTTTCAACCGAAGTTCGATATATAGAATTGTTTTCGATATATTGAATTAAACTTACCATCGGCCGTCGCGGACGTCAAGAGCGGGGACCCGCGCGCCGACCCGACAGGGACAACGGAGGATAGAGACCCGATGCGCCAGGACTCTTCTCGCATCCGCGCGGCGGACAAGCCGCGGGATCTTGCTCCGGCGCTCACACGCGGAATCCAGATCCTCGAACTGATCGCCGCCTCGCGCCGGACTTGGTCGCTGACCGAGATCGCGACCGAGCTCGCGATCGCGAAGAGCTCCGTCTTCGGACTCTGCGCGACCCTGCAATCGGCGGGTCTGCTGGAACGCCAGAGCGACGGGACCTATCGGCTTGGCTTGAAGCTCGTCGACCTCGCCAACGCGCGGCTCGAGGATTCCGACTTGCCCGCCGCGTTCTACGCCATTTGGGATTCCTTCGGCGTATTCCGCCAGGAGGCGGTCATTCTCGCGGTGCGCGACGGCGCCGACATGGTGTATGTCGCCTGTCGCAATAGTCCGCTTCCGCTCGGCGTGACCTTCCGGGTCGGCATGCGGCTGCCGGCCTGCTGCACCGCCACCGGAAAAGCCTGCCTGAGCACGCTGTCCGACGAGGCCGTTCGCGCCATCTACCAGAATCGAAAACTGACGCAGTTGACCGCCGCCGGCGTCGCGACCGTGGATGCCCTTCTCGCTCAGCTTGCCGTCGTCCGCAAGAACGGCTTTTCCGTCGACGACGGCGAGACGCGCGAGCACATGTGCTCGTTCGGAGCGCCGGTCTTCGACCGGGGCCAGGCGGCCGCCGTCGGCGGCGTCGCCATCAGCTTTCTCAAGGCGAGCCTCGACGCCGCCACGCGCGTTCGCGCGGCCGCAGTGGTCAAGAAGTTCGCGGCGGAATTGTCCCGCTCCCTCGGCGCCTCTCTCGCCGCCCCTTCCCGACCATCGGTCAAGGCGGCGCGATAACCCGAGGGTTCAACCACCCCGGGCGATGCGGCACAATTGCCCAAGCGCGTCCTGCGCGCCCTTGAGCCGCTCGGCCGGCATCGCCCAGTCGCCGGCGAACACCAGCTTCTGATCCGGCCGCACCCGCACCGCGCCCGGATGGGCGGTGAGATAGCGCACCAATCCGACCGGATTGGCGAAGATATTGGCCCGGAAGGCGATCACCGCGCCCTTGGCTCCGACCTCGATCCGCTCGACCCCGGCGGCACGGCAGAGAATCTTGATCGCCACCACCTCGAGCAGGTTGGCGACCTCGGGCGGCAACGGGCCGAAGCGGTCGATCAGTTCGGCGGCGAAGGCTTCGATCTCGTCGCGGCTTTCGACCAGGGAGAGTCGCCGGTAAAGCCCCATGCGCACGCCGAGGTCGGCGACGTAAGACTCGGGGATCAGCACCGCCATGCCGAGATCGATACGCGGGCTCCATTCGCCCTCGCTCTTGGCTTCGCCCTCGCCGCGCGCTTCGGCGACCGCGTCTTCCAGCATTTGCTGGTAAAGTTCGACGCCGACTTCGCGGATGTGCCCGGACTGCTCCTCGCCCAGCAGATTGCCGGCGCCGCGAATGTCAAGATCATGGCTCGCGAGCGTGAACCCGGCGCCGAGGTCGTCCAAGGTCTGCATCACCTGCAGGCGCTTTTCCGCCGCCGCCGACAGCGTCCGCCCCGGCGGCAGAGTGAGATAGGCGTAGGCGCGCACCTTCGAGCGCCCGACCCGTCCGCGCAGCTGATAAAGCTGGGCGAGGCCGAACATGTCGGCGCGATGGATAACGATGGTGTTGACCCGCGGCAAATCCAATCCCGACTCGATGATATTGGTGGTGATCAGCAGGTCGGCGGCGCCGTCGTAGAAGGCGCCGATCGCGCGTTCCAGTTCGCGCGCGGCCATGCGCCCGTGTGCGGTCACGAGCTTGAGATCGGGCACCAGTTCCTTCAATCGCGCCGCCATGCCGCCCAAATCCTCGATGCGCGGGCAGACGCAGAACACTTGGCCGCCGCGAAAGCGTTCGCGCAGGATCGCTTCGCGCACGATCACCGAATCGTACGGCAGCACGAAGGTGCGGACCGCGAGCCGGTCGACCGGCGGGGTCGAGATCTGGCTCATTTCCTTGAGGCCGGCGAGCGCCAACTGCAACGTGCGTGGGATCGGCGTCGCCGACAGCGTCAGCACGTGCACGTCGGCGCTGAGCGCCTTGAGCCGTTCCTTGTGGGCGACGCCGAAATGCTGCTCCTCGTCCACCACCAGCAAGCCGAGATCGCGAAAGCGCACGTCGGTCCCAAGCAGCGCGTGGGTGCCGATAACGATGTCGAACTTGCCGGCGGCGAGCGCGGCTTTCGTCTCATTCGAGTCGCGCCCGGCGGTCAGGCGCGACATTTCGGCGATGCGCACGGGGAAACCGGCGAACCGTTCGGTGAAAACGCGGAAATGCTGGCGGCAAAGCAGCGTGGTCGGCGTCACCACCGCCACCTGGCGGCCGGCGAGCGCGGCGACGAAGGCGGCGCGCAGCGCGACCTCGGTCTTGCCGAAGCCGACGTCGCCGCACACCAGCCGGTCGGTCGGCTTGCCGCCGGCAAGATCGCCGATCGCGGCCTCGATCGCGCGCAACTGGTCGTCGGTCTCGGCGTAAGGAAAACGCGCGCAGAATTCGTCGTAGAGGCCCTCGGGCGCGGTCATGGCGGGCGCGCTCTTGACCGCGCGCGCGGCGGCGACACGGATCAGTTCCGCCGCCATTTCGCGGATGCGCGACTTCATGCGCGCTTTCCGCGCCTGCCACGCCACGCCGCCGAGCTTGTCGAGCGCCACGCCCGCCTGCTCGGAGCCGTAGCGGGAAATCAATTCGACGTTCTCGACCGGAAGGTACAGCCGGTCGCCGCCGTCGTAGAGCAACCGCAGGCAATCGTGCGGCGCGCCGCCGGCCTCGACCGCCTGCAGGCCCTCGTAACGGCCGATGCCGTGATCGGCGTGCACCACCAGATCACCCGCGGCCAGTTCGGACGCTTCGGCGATGAAATTTTCCGCGCGCACGCGCCGCTTGCTCGCGCGCGTGAGCCGCTCGCCAAGCAAGTCCTGCTCGGTCACCAGCGCGAGGCCGGGGGCGACGAATCCGCGTTCCAGCCCGACCACGGCGGTTGCTACCTCCACCGCCGAGCCGTCCGCCACCGCGCGCCAATCGGCGACGGCGCGCAAGGGGCCGATCCCGTGTTCGCGCATGACGGTGGCGATGCGTTCGCGGGCACCTTCGCCCGAGGCCGTCACCACCACGCGGCGACCTTCGGCCCGCAGCATGTCCACGTGCGCCTTGAGCGCCTCGTAGACGTTGGCGCCGGGCTGGACGCGCACCTCGGCGAAATCGCGCCCCAACCGTCCTTCCGCGTCGACGACGGCGACCATCCCCGACGGCGTCGCGTCGGGCGGCGCGAACGACGAGAATTCCGCCGTGGCGCGGGCGGCGAGCGCTTGATCCCATTCTTCGCGCCCGAGATACGTGCGCTCCGGCGGCACCGGGTTGTAGGGCGCCGCGTCCTCGCCGCCTTTGCCTCGTATCCCGGCGCGCGCGGTGAAATATTCGGCGATCGTTTCGAGCCGTTCCGCGATCGCCGGCTCGGTCTCGGGATCGAGCGCCACCGGCGCGGTGGGCGCGTAGTCGAGGAGCGTTTCCATCCGTTCGTGGAACAGCGCGATCCAATGTTCCATGCCCATGTGCCGCCGCCCGGCCGAAATCGCCTCGTAGAGCGCGTCGTTGGCGGCGGGCGCGCCGAACAGGGCGCGGTAGCCGGTGCGAAAGCGCGCGATCGATTCGGGATCGAGCGGCACCTCGCTGGTCGGCTTCAACGCGGCGCCGGCAATCTTGCCGACGGTGCGCTGGGTTTCGGGATCGAAGGCGCGCACCGCCTCCAGCGTGTCGCCGAAGAAATCGAGGCGGAGCGGCCGTTCGGCGCCCGGTGGGAACACGTCGAGGATGCCGCCGCGCACCGCGTATTCGCCGGGTTCCATCACCATCTGGGTGCGGCCGAACCCATGCCGGACCAAAAACGCGGTCACCGCGTCGGGCGCAAGCCGGGCGCCAGGTTCCAGCGCCATCGTCGCGTCGGCGAAATAGGTACGCGGCGGTACGCGCTGCAGCGCCGCCGACACGGTGGTCAATATCGCGCGCGGCGATATGCGCTCGTCCCCCGCGAGGCGCGCGAGCGCATCGACCCGCTTGCCGGCAAGTACCGGGTTGGGGGACACCCGGTCGAACGGCAGGCAATCCCAGGCGGGAAACTCGAGCCGCTCCACGTCGGGGGCGAAGAAGGCGAGCGCCTCGGCGAAAGCAGTGAGCGCGGCGCCGTCGCGGGCGACAAACAGCACCTCCCCTTGCGCGCGGGTGAGGTCGGCGAGCACGCGCGCGGCATGGCCCTGGGGCGCGCCGGCGATCAGCCGTCGTCCGGGGGACGTCATGGATGGAAGTACGAAACTCACGACCGCTTCCGCGCGAAATCCTTCAGCATCCCGAGCACGTCGTGGTCGAATTCGGCCGGCGCAGGGCGCTTTTCGGTGATCCAGTCGAACAGATCGTTGTCGGGCACCTCCAACAATCGCTCGAACAGGTCGAGGTGGCCGGGCGACAGGCCTTCCAGCCGTCGCTCGGCGAAACGCCCGAGCAGCCAATCGGTTTCCTGCATGCCCCGATGGCGGGCGCGGTAAAGAATCATTTTCAGTCGGTCGTTCATCTCGGCAGAAGATTCCGGCGTTGCCTCGGGCGGAAGGGGGCCTAGGATATAAGCCGTCCGCACCCCGCTGTCAGCCGCCCATGCGCCCCGAGATTCTGTTTCCGCTGTTCAGACCCGTCACCGCGCTCGCCGGCATCGGGCCCAAGCTCGCCCGCGCGGTCGAGACCCTGGCCGGGTCCAAAGTCGTCAACCTGCTCTGGCATCTGCCGGGCGGTCTAGTCGACCGCCGCCATTCGCCCCCCATCGCCGAGGCGCGCGAAGGCGAGATCGCGACCCTGACGATCAAGGTCGAGCGCCACCGCAAGCCGCCCAACCCGCGGCTGCCCTACAAGGTGATCGCGTCGGACGCGAGCGGGCGGATGGCCTTGGTTTTCTTCCACGCGCGCGAGGATTATCTGCAAAAACTCCTGCCGGTCGGCGAAACGCGGGTGGTGAGCGGCAAGATCGACCTGTTCGACGGCGAAGCGCAGATGACGCACCCCGACCACGTCGGCACGCTCGCCGAACTGGACCGCATCCGTGCGGTCGAGCCGGTCTATCCGTTGACCGAGGGCCTGTCGCAGAGGGTGCTGGCGAAGGCGATCCGCGCCGCGCTCGACGATGCGCCGGAGCTGCCGGAATGGATCGAGCCGACCTATCTCGCGCTCCAAGGATGGGCGCCGTGGCGCGACACGATCCGGGCCGCGCACGCGCCCGCGAACGATTCCGATCTGGCGCCGACGGCCGAGGCGCGCCTACGGCTTGCCTACGACGAACTGCTCGCCAACCAACTGGCGCTCGCGCTGGTGCGCGCCAATCTTCGCACCCTCAAAGGCCGCGCCGTTGCCGGCGACGGGCGGCTGCGCGCGCGCGCCGTCGCCGCGCTGCCCTTTCAACTGACCGGGTCGCAGCAGACGGCGCTCGCGGAAATTCTCGCCGATATGGCGGCCGAGGCGCGCATGCTGCGCCTGTTGCAGGGCGACGTCGGCAGCGGCAAGACGGTGGTCGCGGCGCTCGCCATGCTCAATGCCATCGAGGCGGGCGGCCAGGCGGCGTTGATGGCGCCGACCGAAATCCTCGCCCGCCAGCACCTCGCCACCCTCGCGCCGCTCGCCGAGGCGGCAGGGGTTCGCGTCGCCCTGCTCACGGGGCGCGAGCGCGGCCGCGCGCGCGACGAGGCACTCGCCGACCTCGCGGCGGGCGAGATCGCCATCGCCGTCGGCACCCACGCGCTGTTCCAGGACAAGGTCGCCTTCGCCGACCTCGCGCTCGCCGTGATCGACGAGCAGCACCGCTTCGGCGTGCACCAGCGCCTGACTCTCGCGGCCAAGGGGCGCGCAGTCGACATGCTGGTAATGACGGCGACGCCGATCCCGCGCACCCTCATGCTCACCGCCTACGGCGACATGGACGTCTCGCGCCTCACCGAAAAGCCGGCCGGGCGCAAGCCGGTCGATACCCGCGCCGTGCCGCTGGAGCGCTTGGGCGATATTACCGACGCGGTCGGCCGCGCGATCGGCGAGGGCGCGCGCGTCTTTTGGGTTTGCCCGCTGGTGGCGGAATCGGAAGTTCTCGACATCGCCGCCGCCGAGGACCGTTACCGCCATCTCGCGCAAATGTTTGGTGCGCGTGTCGGCTTGGTGCATGGGCGCATGAAGGGCCAGGACAAGGACCGGGCGATGGCCAATTTCTCGGACGGAACAACGTGCGTGCTGGTCGCGACCACGGTGATCGAGGTCGGCGTTGACGTGCCGGACGCGACGGTGATGGTGATCGAGCACGCCGAGCGTTTCGGCCTCGCCCAGCTGCACCAGTTGCGCGGGCGAATCGGGCGCGGCGAGCGCCCGTCGGTTTGCATCCTGCTCTACGCGACGCCGCTTTCCGAAACCGCGCGCGCGCGGCTTTCGATCCTGCGCGAGACCGACGACGGCTTCCGCATCGCCGAGGAGGACCTCCGCCTGCGCGGAGCGGGCGAACTGCTGGGCACGCGCCAAAGCGGGCTGCCCGATTTCCGCCTCGCCGATCTCGCCATTCACGGCGAACTGCTGGCCGCCGCGCGCGACGACGCCAAGCTGGCGCTCAGCCGCGATCCCGATCTCTCCACCCCGCGCGGCCGGGCGCTGCGAATTCTGCTGTATCTGTTCGAGCGCGACGAGGGCGTGCGCCTGTTGAGGTCGGGGTAGCTTACGCCTTCTCCGCCCCGCCGATGCGGCGTTTCGGCGCGATGAGCGCAGCGACGCGCTCGGGCGGCACCACCAGGCCGGTCGAGACCACGAACTTGATCGCTTCCTCCACCGTCATGGCGAGCGGGATGGTTTCGCGCTTCGGCACCACCAGCAGGAACCCCGAGGTCGGGTTGGGCGTGGTCGGCACGTAGATCAGTAGCATTTCCTCGCTCGCCAGCCGGCCGATCTCGCCTTCCGGGCGGCCGGTGACGAAGGCGACGGTCCAGAGGTCCTTGCGCGGGTATTCGATCAGCACCGCTTCGCGGAAGGCCTGGGACTTCTGCGCCAGCACCGTTTCGAACACCTGCTTGGTCGCGCTGTAGATACCGCGGATCACGGGCATGCGCGCGAACAGCGTTTCGGAAATGCAGGTGAATTGGCGGCCGATGAATCCGGCGGTCAGCGCGCCGACCAAGGTCAGTCCGACGACCAGGACGACGAGTCCGAGCCCGGGGATCGAGAACGGCAGATATTGTTCCGGGTTATAGCGCGCCGGAATCAGCGCGATGATCCTGTCGTCGATGAAAGTGATGAACGCCCAGGCGATGTAGAGCGTGACGAAGACCGGCGCGGTGATGAGAACGCCGGCAAGCAGATAGGCACGCAGCCGCGCTCCGAGGCTGATGCGCACCAGCAACGAGGGCGCGGGCTCGCCGCCCGCGGCCGGGGTCTTGTCCGGAGTATCGTTCATCGTCGGCCGTGGGCCGTCTTATAGCACTTATTTGCGCCGGATGGTGTCGGCGAGAATATTGAGCAGCGCCCGGATGAACGGGTCGCACTTGGCCAGCTTTTCCTGGAACATGGCGCGGGTGACCACGACCACGGTGGTCTTGAACTTGGCTTGGGCGGCGGCGGCGCGCGGCTTGTTGTCGATCAGGCCCATTTCGCCGAACAGGCCGCCCTTGCCGATGGTCGCGAGAACGGTTTTGTTCCCGTCCACGGTTCGGAAAATCTAGACCTCGCCGTCCTGAATCAGGAAGGCGTTGGAGGCCTCTTCCCCTTCCTTGAAAACCAGTTCGCCTTCGGCGAGAACCTTGCGTTGCAAAATAACGTCGGCCATGGCTCCGGACCCCCCTCTCCCATCGTCATATAGCGCGGGAAAATATCGTCGCGATCATGCCCGGCAAACCCGGCCCGCGGTCTTTCTTTCAGGGCAAAGTGTAGTCTTCTCCCATAACGACGCAAGGCGCTTCCTGGTTTCGAGTCCGCCCGTACCCGGCCGGAAGGCCAAGCGACACCAGGCTCAATCGGTGCAATAATGCACAGGACCCATGAGCCGCGAATATCCCGACCGTCCCATCGCCGGCGTCGGCGCGATCGTGATCGCCGACGGCCGGGTCTTACTTATCCGGCGCGGCGGCCCACCGCGCGACGGTCAATGGAGCCTGCCCGGCGGCGCCCAGGAACTGGGCGAGACTTTCGCCGAGGCCTGCGCGCGTGAAGTGCGGGAAGAAACCGGATTGACGATCGAGGTGCTCGGCATCGTCGACGCGGTCGATTCGATCGTCCGCGACGACGCAGGGCGGGTGCGATTCCACTATTTGCTGGTCGATCTGCTCGCCCGGCCGACCGGCGGAACGCTCAAGACCGGCGGCGACGCGGCGGACGCGCGCTGGTTCACCCCGGATGAGGTGCTTGCTCTGCCCCTCTGGTCGGAAACCGCGCGCGTCATCCGCAAGGGCTTGGCGATGGCGGCGGCGTTCGCGCCGCCATCGGTCACGGCAGGCGAGCGTCCAATTCGCGGATGATGGCTGGAACGATCTTCAACGCTTCGGCCTTGGGCATGCCCGGCTTGAGACGCTGATCGTAAAGGGCCCGAACCACAATGACGTCCGCGCGCGACAGGTCGTACAGTTGATCGCGGTCGCTGAAGACCGAGGGCCTGACCAGGTCGGTGTCGTTGGGAAAGCCGAGAGTTTGGGTCAATTCCTCGAGCAGGCAATGGTTTATGCTCGCCGTGTCCCGATCGGTGTTGGCGACAATGACGGCCCCAATCAGCGTTCCGACCGGTTTTTGCCAGGACACGAAATAGCAGCCGCCCGGCGCGGCCAACCGTTCGATCAAGCCCTGATCCACGCCGCCGATCTGGATCTTCCCCATCTTCGCTCAGGGCACGAACACGACAGTTACGTTGGCGGCCTCGCCCGCCTTCGCCAATTCGATCGATAGGCCGGTAAGGCCCGAAAGCGTCGCCGCATGCCGGCCGAGAAATTCGAGATGACGGTCGCCGGGCTTACCCCGGATCGCGAGACGGACCGGCGATTGCCACTTGGCGATCGCCGTGGAGGCGAGCTTGGGGTCGAGCTCGGAACCGAACACGACCGTCTCGAACAAGCGGACAACGTTTTCGACCGCCGGGCGCGGCGGCGCTGAAGCCGATAAACCCGGCGGCGAATTTGGCGCCCGGTTTTCGGTCGTGGCGGCCGGCGCCGCCGTGCGACGAGCGGCGTCGGCCCATGCCGGTTCGAAAGGCGCGAGGGCGACCCAAGCGATCGCCGCGGCCAACCATAATCGGGTCATCCGCCGTCCTCGATTGACCAGCTTTCGAGCATCGCCTCGGCGACCGGACGAAACGCGTCGAAGCGGTCGCCGGGCGCCGTTTAGGACCAGATATGGACCACCGGCGCCGCCGCCCGCCGCATGATCATCACCCACTTGCGAAACGGTTCGCCGCCGTGGCGATAATTGACGAGAAATTGGGAACCTTCCACGCGTTTGTCGCCCTCGCCGCGAAAGATCGGCGTTTGGGCTTCGGTGCGCACATCGGGCACCGCGCGGGCGAGACGCATCTTGAAATCGGCAAGCACCTCGGCGGTGGCGGCGACCGCCGATGCGGCGCCCGGCGGACGCACGTTCTCGATGCTGACCGTCGCGCGATAGGCTTCGGTCCCCTCGCGCCCGCTGAACACGACGAGAAACGGATTTTCGCGCGCCGCCACCCAATCGCGGGGATAAGCGACGGTGAATCCGAGCGCGGGGTCGGTGAAGCGCGCATCGAGTCTGGGCGCGCCGGAGCTGGGGGCCTGGGCATTCGGATTCTGAGCGTTCGCGCCCGGCGCCCAGACGCCAATCAATACGGCCACAGCCAATGCCGACAACGGAACTCGCATGGCGTAACGGTACGCCCGGCCGAAGCCGCCCCGCAACCACGCATTCGGATACCCCTCCGCCGCCGCGTTTGGGGTAGTATGCCCCGCGCGGCCGGTGCGGATCGGGTGAGAATCGCATGGACGAATTCGGCGTAACCTTGCTCGGCGCCCTCGCGGCCGGATTTCTCAGTTTCATTTCGCCCTGCGTGCTGCCGATCGTGCCGGCGTCGCTCTGCTTTCTCGGCGGCACCACCTTCGACCGGCTTGCGGCCGATTCGGTTCCGCCTGATGTTTCCCGGCGCGTGATCGTCGCCGCGCTCGTGTTCGTGCTCGGTTTCGCGACCGTGTTCGTCGCCTTCGGCGCGACCGCGAGCGCGCTCGGCCGTCTCGTGTCCGACTACAAGGAACCGCTGGCGCAAGCCGCCGGCCTCTTGATCGCTCTGTTCGGATTGCACTTTCTCGGCGCGTTCCGGATCGGCGCCTTGAATTTCGAAAAACGATTCCATGTCCAAGCCTCCGCCGGCAAGAAAGCCGGCGGCCTGGTTCTGGCCTACGTCGCCGGACTTGCGTTTGCCTTCGGCTGGACGCCGTGCGTCGGCCCGGTGCTGGCCGCGATCCTGACGCTGGCCGCCGGCGGACCGTCGACCGGCCACGGCGTCGCCATGCTCGGGGCCTACGCCGCCGGCATCGGTGCGCCGTTCATCGCCGCCGCGATCGCGTTTGGACCGTTCCTGCACTGGGCCAAGGGATTCCGGCGCCGCTTGCGGACGGTGGAAATCATAACCGGCCTGTTGCTGGTCGCAACCGGCGCCGCCATTTTCTTCGGCCAGATGGCGCACGTCGCCCAATGGTTCCTGGAGGCGTTTCCGGTGCTTGGGCGCCTCGGTTAGGAAAGGTTAGCGCACCGCCAGCACCGCCGACGACGCCTGGCCGATGACGCGCTCGCACACGCTGCCGACCAGCGCGCGGTCGAGGCCGGTCCGGCCGTGGCTGCCGAGCACGATCAGGTCCGCCTCGCGCGACTTGGCGGTGGCGACGATCACCGAATCCGCCTCGCCCGGCGCGACCACCCCGTCGGCCTCGATCCCGTCCTTCTGCAGAAGTTGAACCGTACGCTCGACCGCGCGGCGGCCGTCTTCCTGACGCGACTCGCTGTGGCTCGGCACCATCGCGCCGACCACCGTCACCGGCAGCCGGCACACGCGCGCGATCGCGCCCGCGGTCACCGCCGCCGCGTCGCCGAAGCGCGAACCGTCGGTGCCGATCAGGATGCGGCGCGTCCACATCTCGGCCGCGCGTGGTACCACCAGCACGCTGCACTGACCGCGCCCGATCGCCTTGACCGTCGCGTCGCCGACCGACATGCGCGCGAGGCCGCGGCTGCCGCGCCGCCCCATCACCAGCAGATCGGGGCGGGTTTCCACTTCCGCCTCGACGATCTCGCGCGCTGGGTCCTCGCCGCGGCGCAGCATCGGCTCGCAAGCGACGCCCGCCTCCTTGGCCGCCGCGACGACGGTGTCGAGGTAGTTCCAGGCGTCTTCTTCCGCCCGCTCGACCAGGTCGTGGGCCAAGGCTTCGTACTCGGGATTAGTCCGCACGATGGTCAGCGCGGTGATACGGGCGCCGCTTTTCGTGGCGAACGCGATCGCCACCCGCACCGCTCCCGCGCCGAATCCCGAGGCATCCGACGCCAAAAGGATTTTCTCGAACCGTCCGGTCGGTGAAAGCTGGCCTTGTTCCGACATGGATGACTCCCCGATGTGTCAGTGGCCGATCACGAGCACGCCCGATGCGGCCAGCAATAGAACGGCGATTTGCGCGACAATGATTCCGGCAAACAGGTAATCCCGGTGCTTGAGCGGATAGAGCAGGATGCGGGCATAACAGACGATGGTCACGCCGGATAGAAAGGAGATGCCGACGAAGTTGAGATAATCCCCGGTGAGCGCCAATGTGAGCCACGACCATCCCCATGGCACCTGGGCGGCTTCGAGGTATTCGTAGACCGACAACCCCCAGTAATCGGGCAAGTCCTCGAACGGCACGTGCGGCGCAAGCAGCCCGGAAATGTAGACGACGAAGGTCGCAACCAGGATCCCAAGACCCGCCTTCATGCCGACATCGAGCGCGGCGGCGTACACCAGCTGTTCGCGTGTGGCATAGAACGCCTTGCGGAAGCGCCGAACCATCGCCCGTCCCCTAGATCCCGAAACCCTTGAGCACGGCGCGAATGCCCGCCGCCAGCAACAGCACGATCACCACGATGCGGATGACGGAAGCCCGCGTGCGCGCCAGCAGGCGCACCCCGATCAGCGAGCCCAGCATGATGCCGACGATGGAGGGCACCGCGACCAGCGCCAGCACCGCCCCCGCGTTGATGTAGACCCAGGCGGCGGCGGTATCGACGATCGACAGCATGAACTTGCTGGTCGCCACCGACACCTTGAGCGGCGCGCCCAGCACCAGGTTGAGCACCGGCACGTTCGCCCATCCCGCGCCGAGGCCGAACATGCCGGCCAGCATGCCGATGCCCGCGAACAGGATGAGCCCCGCCGGCGTGCGGTGGATCTTCCAGTCGATGTCGGTCTGGCGATAGGGGTCGTGGAATACGCCGCTGATGCGGAGCGCGGTCGAGAGCCGATCAGCTTGCGGCACGTCGGGCAGTTCCGATTTGCGGCCGAAGAACATCAGCACCACGATGCCGAGAATCGTTCCGCCGAGCGCAAATTCGATGTAGCGCGCCGGCAGCGCAAGCCCGATCGACGCGCCGACGATCGCCGACATGGATGCGATCAGTCCCAACGGCAGCGCGAGGCGCAGGTTGGCCATGCCGCTGCGCAGCAGCCCCGGTCCCGCCGCGAGCGCCCCGGCCAGCGCCACCAGCAGTCCCGCGCCGCGGACGAAATCGATGTGAAACGGGAAAAAACCGCCGACCACCGGCACGAACAGAACGCCGCCGCCAATGCCGCCCAGCACTGCCACGATTCCGAGCGCGAACGAGACGACGAAGAGCAACGACGCCCACGCCCACCACGGCAGATCGAAGGCCGCGTTCTCGGCGGCGTACGCGGGCGAGACCCCCGCCAACACCGCGAACGCGACAAGGAGGAAAATCGACGGTCCTCTCATGTCCCGGTGTCCTGCGATCGGCGAAAAGCCGTGAAAAAGGCGGGGAAAGACCGTCGACCTTAAACCAGTATTTCGGCCGCGACGCAACAAGCTAGCGGACGATCATCACCGAATGGTGGGCATCGCGCAGCACCGTCTGGGCGACGCTACCTTTGACGAAACGGCGGAAGCCCCGCTTGCCCGAATCGGCGAGAACGATGACCGAAAAGTCCTGGCCCGCCTGGATGATTTCCTCGGCCGGGGCCCCGACCGGCGTGAACTTGTTGAGGACCGGAATGCCGAGCCCGGCGAGCATGCGCGCCGCGTCCTCGACGTGATTCTTGGCCGCCGCCAGTCCGGCTTCGTCGGGCGCGACCGCGATCAACGAAATGGCGCAGTTGCAGCGGCTGGCGACCAGCGCGTCCCGGCGCACCGCCGCCATCGCCCGTTCCGAGCCATCGGTGCAAATAAGATGCCCGTGTCCCTCCTCGAGCGCACTCGCGACCAGAACCGAACAGGGCGCCCGCCACGCGATCCGGTCAACGACCGGCGGGTCCCACACCGATTTCGCCAGGCTGCGCTCCTTGCGCGACGCGCCGAGGATAATGAGATCGTAATGGCCGATGTCCCACTGCTGCAGGATGCCGGCGGCAACGTCGGACGCCACCTTCAGCTTGAGCACCACCTTCTTGCCGGTGTTGTTGGTGTAGACGACCTTGTTGTCGCCGAGCTCGTCGCCCTTGACGTCGATGTGCCCGATTTCTTCCTGCCAGCCCTGGGATTCGAACGTGTGCCATTCGAGCAGCAGGTCGCGCGCTTTCTTCAGGTGTCGCACGCCGGGAATTTCCAGGCCCCAATGGAGCAGGCCCTGGTCGGCGGTACGTTCCTTGAACCCGGCAAGGCGGCCGGCTTCGTCCGGCGGGCGCACGTTGACGACGACCAAGTCGGCGTCGTTACCGCCGCCGATGCGCGCGGCATAGCGCAGCGCCCGGTAGCTTTCGTCGGTGCCGTCGATGCAAACGAGAATGCGAAAACGCTTGGCCGGTTGAGGCGCAGGCTCGGCCATGGCGGCCGCAACGGTTTGGTTCGTCGCCACGCTGTTCCCTCCCGTTCGCGCCGTTTACCACCATCGGCGCTTGTTTGTTCGGCCTTCAGTTTACCCAATGCTTGATCCGCTGGCCATTCGGCGGGCGAAAATTACGATATTCCATGCTCTTGCCGCGATCGCGTCGCGCCAATGCAACATCGA
>Ga0194132_10001196_pt1 | contig 52622 bp, 44 predicted proteins | sample TA2KigOf80mmetaG_FD_148612 | JGI IMG/M metagenome (GOLD analysis project Ga0194132, IMG submission 148612) | Freshwater microbial communities from Lake Tanganyika, Tanzania - TA2015054 Kigoma Offshore 80m | ecosystem: Environmental > Aquatic > Freshwater > Lake | place: Tanzania: Lake...
CCTCGGTCGAAAACCGCTCCTCGAACTCCTGGATGGTTCGCGGGTAGTCCTCCACAGTCCAAATCTACAGGTTGGGGTCGGCTGAGTCAAGGGGATACCCAGTAGTTTGGATATTACGTCTTCTTGATTAGGCGTGTGGTATCGTAAAGGCATCTTAATCTAAGGAGACTCCATGCGGCGCGCTTCCGGCATCCTGTTGGTCCTGCTGTTGGTGTGTGGAACCGCTCTGCTTGCCCAACGCGGACGCCGCTCCTTCTTCGACGAAGAGGACAACCCGGCGCCAACGCCGGCCGACGCTGGAGAGAAGACCGAGTACCAGTTCGCGCGGCTGCGTTATGGCGGCTACCGCGGGTACTACCGGGGCGGAAGCTGGGCCACCGACTATCCCAAAGCGGACCGCCAGTTCGTCCAAGGCGTCCGGCGGCTGACACGCCTGCACACGCGTAGCGTCGAGCAGGTGGTCGATATCGATTCCGACGAGCTGTTCAACTACCCGTGGATCTACGCGACCGAAGTCGGCCACTGGGACCTCGACGAGCGCCAGGCCCGGCGCATGCGCGAGTACCTGGACCGCGGCGGCTTCATGATGACCGACGACTTCCATGGAACCTATGAGTGGGACGCGTTCCTGCAGGGCATCCAAAAGGTGTTCCCGGACAAGACCATCGTTGACCTCGAGGACGGTGACCCGATCTTCCACGTCATCTACGATCTCAAGGAGCGGCCCCAGGTCCCTGGGATCCAGATGTTCTACAGCGGCCGCCACTACGAGAAGGACGGCGTCGAGCCGCGCTGGCGGGCCATTTTCGACGACAAGCACCGCGTGGTGGTCGCCATCTGCCACAACATGGATCTCGGCGACGCCTGGGAATGGGCCGACCTGCCACAATACCCGGAGAACCTGGCTTCCGTGGCATACCGGATCGGGGTAAACTACATCGTTTATTCGATGACACACTAGGTGGGGGCCCTGTGTTCGAATTCCTATTCCAATATCCGCGTACCGTTTTCTCCAAGGGCGAAATCGTTCTCCTGGCCGGATGGCCGAAGTGGCTCCTGGCCGCGTTGATCGTGGCGGGTGCGGCCGGGCTGGCGTGGCTGATCCGCGCCCGGCTGCGCGACGCCGCAGAGACCGTGCGATCCGGGTGGCGTCCCGTGGTGCTGTGGGTGCTGCAGTCGACCATGCTCGCCGTGGTCCTCACGCTGCTGTGGCAGCCTGCCTTGCTCGTTTCGACGCTCAAGCCGCAACAGAACGTGGTGGCAGTGCTCGTCGACGACTCCACCAGCATGGCGATTGCCGACGAAGGCGGCACGCGGTTCGACCGGGCCAAGGCGACGCTCGACGGCGGAGTCCTCGCCGGGCTGCAGAAGAAGTTCCAGACGCGGATCTACCGCGTCAGCGACACGATCGAACGGATCCAGAAGGTGGACGGGCTGACGCCCAAGACCAGCGCCACGCATATCGCCGAAGGCATGAAGCGCGTGGTGGCCGAGGCCTCAGGCCTGCCGTTGGGCGCCATTGTCCTGCTGTCGGACGGTGCCGACAACGCGGGCGGCGTCGATCTCGAGACGATCACAGCATTGCGCAACAGGCGCGTCCCGGTCCACACGGTCGGATATGGCAAGGAACATCCCGACCGCGACCTCGAAGTCGTGGATGTCCAAATTCCGGTGAAGGCACTGGCGGACTCAAAGCTCGCCGCACGCGTTAACTTCACCCAGCGCGGGATGACGGGACGCCGGATGAAGCTCGTGCTGCGCGAAGGCGGCAAGGTGCTGGCATCGCGCGACATCACGATCGGCGGTGAAGGTGTGCGGCTCCAGGAGAACCTGGTATTCAGCGCGGGAAACGCGGGTGCCAAAGCCCTGCAGGCCGGATTCGAGCCGGCGCAGGACGAGCAGAACCTCAAGAACAACCAGACCGCCCGGCTGCTCAACGTCGAGAACCGCAAGCCGCGCGTCCTTTACATTGAGGGCGAGCCGCGCTGGGAGTACAAGTTCATCCGCCGCGCGCTCGAAGAGGACAAGAACGTCACGGTGGTGTCGATGCTGCGGACGACCCAGAACAAGATCCTGCGCCAGGGAGTCGGCAACGCGAAGGAGCTTGAAGAGGGCTTCCCCGACACGGTCGAGGAGTTGATGGACTACCAGGGCGTCGTGATCGGCACGGTCGAGGCCGGCTACTTCAGCACCAAGCAGATCGAGCTGCTCAAAGTCTTCGTCGACCGGCGTGGCGGCGGGCTGCTCTGGCTCGGCGGCCGGACCGGATTGGCCGACGGGGGCTGGGGCAAGTCGGCTCTCGCCGAATTGATGCCCACGGTGCTCCCCGACCGCCGTGGAACCTTCGTGCGTGAGCCCGCCAATGTCGAGCTGACACCGATGGGCGCGCAGAGCCTGATCACACGGCTCGAAGAGGATCCAGGCAAGAACGCCGAGCGCTGGAAGAAGCTGCCCTACCTGGCGGATTACCAGGATCCCGGAACTCCCAAGCCGGGCGCCGCGGTGCTCGCCACGTTTAATCCAGGCGGCAAGGGAGCGCAACCGCTGCTGGTGGTCCAGAACTACGGCCGGGGACGAACCGCCATCTTCGCCACTGGCGGATCCTGGCGCTGGCAGATGCTGCAAGACAAGTCGGACCAGTCGCACGAGATGTTCTGGGCGCAGCTCCTGAGGTGGATCGTGGGCGACACACCGGGACGGCTGCTGGCTTCGACTCCCAAGCCGATGCTGCTCGACGACGGACAGGTGAAGCTGTCGGTGGATGTGCGCGACAAGAACTACCTGCCCGCGTCCGACGCGCGCGTAGAGGCGAAAATCCTTGGACCCGAAGCATCCGGCGCAATCGTTGAAATGCAGCCCGATCCAGTGAATCCTGGAGTCTTCCACGCCGAGTGGACTGCCGAAAAGCCGGGGTCCTACATTGCCGAGATCACGGCCAAGCGGGGCGAAGAGGAAGTGGGGCGCGACGCTGTTGCGTTCCAGCGGCAGGACGGAGTGGCGGAGAACTTCCAGACGGGCCAGAACGTCGAACTGCTGACCCGGCTTGCTGAGCAGACCGGCGGACGCTACTGGAAGCCGTCGGAGGCTTCGAAGCTTCCCGAAGAGATCACCTATTCCGACGCCGGGATCAGTATTCGCGAAACGCGCGACCTTTGGAACATGCCTGCCGTGTTCCTATTAATACTGGCGCTGCGCGGAAGCGAATGGCTGCTGCGCCGGCGATGGGGTATCGTCTAGACATGGGCCGATTGAAGAACACGGTTGCGCTCGCGTTGCTGCCCGCGCTGGCCCAGGGTGCCGCGCACTTCGTCACCGTCGCCGGACTCGGCGGCGAGGCCGAGTACGAGCAGCGGTTCACATCCCTGGCCAAGGAGGCCGACAAGATCCTGCGGGGATCCGGCGGCGACAACCGGATCCATACGTTGTCCGGCCCGGATGCAACCCGAGAGAAGCTTTCGGGCGCGTTGGCGGCGGTCGCCAAGGAAGCCAAGCCGGACGATCAATTCGCGCTGCTGCTGATCGGCCACGGGAGCTTTGACGGGTCCGACTACAAGTTCAATCTGAAGGGACCCGACGTCACGGCCATCGAGCTGGCCGCGATGTGCGACCGGATCCAGGCCGGCAAGCAACTGGTGGTGAACGCCACCAGCGCCTCGGGCGGATCGCTGCACGCGCTGCAGCGGGCCAACCGGGCGGTGATCACGGCCACCAAGTCCGGCACCGAGAAGAACGCCACCGTGTTCGCGCGCTACTGGGTGGAGGCGCTTCGCGATCCGAATGCCGACACGGACAAGAACGAGGCGATCTCGGCGCTCGAAGCCTACCGCTTCGCGGACCAGAAGACCACCAACTTCTACGAGACCGCCAAACGCCTGGCCACCGAGCATCCGATGCTCGAAGACACCGGGAACGGCGAGGCAACCCGCACTCCAGGCAAGGATAACGACCAGGGAATGCTGGCAGCGCGGATCGCGGTGGTCCGGATCGGGGCCGCGCAGAAGGCCGCGGCGGATCCGGCCAAACGCGAACTGCTCGCAAAGAAGGAAGCACTGGAAGTCGAGATCGACGCGCTCAAGCGCGACAAAGCAGCGATGCCCACGGCTGAGTACCGGAAGAAGCTCGCGTCGCTGCTGCTGGGCCTGGCAAAGCTCCAGGAGGAGATCGACAAGTAGGTGCGCCTGTTCTTCGCAGTCCTCATCACCGCGGCGGGGCTGGCCGCGAATCCGGACCAGTGCCGGTCGCTCGAAAAGCACGGCAAGAAGCCCGAGGCGCGGGCCTGCTTTCTGCAGCTCACGCGGTCCGGGGATCCCTTCATGCGCGCCGAGGGCCACTACGGGCTGCGGGCCTACAAGGCCGCGAACGATCAGTTCCGGCTGGCGGTGCAGCAGCAGCCAAAGAACCCGGATATCCGCGTGCGGTGGGGACGGATGCTCGTCGAGCCGTTCAACCGCAACACCAAGGACGCGGCGGACCTTTTCTCGGAAGCACTGGAGATCAAGAAGGACCACGCCGGAGCGCTGATGGGATTGGCGCTGGCCGCCTCGGGGTCGTTTGAAGCCAAAGCCGAAGAGCTTGCCCGCAAGGCGCTCGAGGCCGATCCGAAGAACATCGAGGCGCACGAGCTGATCGCCAGCATGGCGCTAGAGGACAGCAACACGAAGAAGGCGGTCGAGGAGGCTGACGCGGCGATCAAGATCAGCCCGGAGGCGCTCGACGCGCTGGCAATCCGCGCCGCCGTCGAGATCATCGCGGACCGGCCCGCCGAGGAATGGCTCAAGCGCATCTACCAGGTAAACCCCGGCTACGGCGAGGCGCATCTCCTGATCGGGCACCACCTGGTGCTCAACCGCCGCTACGACGAGGCGATCGCGCATTTCCGGCAGGCGATCAAGCTGGATCCCGAGAACCTGCACGCGCAGTCGCAGCTCGGCATCCAGTTAATGCGAACCGGCCAGGATCAAGAGGCGCTGCGCCTGCTCAACGACGCGCATGACCGCGGGTTCCGGGAAGCGTCGACGACGAACTCGCTCAAGCTCCTCGACAGCCTCAGGAACTTCCTCACCTTCAAAACCGACACGACGGTTGTGAAGCTGCACAAGAAGGAGGCTGCCCTGCTCCGTGTGTACATGGAAGAGGAGCTGCGCAAGTGCATACGGACGTTCGAGAAGAAGTACAAGATGAAGCTCCCGCGTCCGGTCCAGTTGGAGGTCTACCCGGATCACGAGGATTTCGCGGTACGCACGATGGGAATGCCCGGCGTCGGGATCCTGGGCGTCACCTTCGGTGACGTGGTGGCAATGGACTCGCCGTCCGGCCGCCCGCCGGGGAGCTTCCATTGGGCGTCGACGCTGTGGCACGAGATGAGCCACGTGTTTGTCCTGGTGGCGACCAAGCACCGGGTTCCGCGCTGGTTCACCGAGGGACTGGCAGTTCACGAGGAGACGGCTACGAATCCTGAGTGGGGCGACCGCCTGACTCCGAGCATCCTCGCGGCCCTACGCGACAAAAAGCTGCTGCCGGTAGCGGAACTGGACCGCGGGTTCATCCGGCCGAAATATGAAGCGCAGGTGGTGGTGTCCTACTTCCAGGCTGGCAAGATCTGCGACTACATCAACGAGAAGTGGGGCTACGACACACTGCTGGCTATGATGCACTCGTTCGGTGCGCGCAAGACGACGCCCGAGGTGATCGAGCTGCACCTGAAGCTCAAGCCGGAGGAGTTCGACAAGCAGTTCCTGGCCTGGCTCGACGGCCACACGAAAAAGACCGTCGACGGATTCGGCGACTGGACCAAGAAGATCAAGCAGGCGACTCAACTCAAGCGCGAGAACAAGCTCGACGAGGCGGTGAAGCTGGCGGTTGAGGCGCGGGACCTGTATCCGGACTACATCGAGGCCGCCAACGCCTACGAACTGCTCGCCGACGCCTATGAGGCTAAGAAGGACAAGAAGTCGGCGGCGGCCGAGCTGCTCAAGTACGCCAAAATGGGCGGGCGCGATCCAAAAGCGCTCAAGCGGCTGTCGCAAATGCAAGAGGAGCTGGGCGACCCGCGCGGGGCGGCTGCAACACTGGCGCGGATCAACTATGTCTATCCCGTGAACGACGAGCCGCTTCACCGCCGCTTCGGCGACCTGTTGTTCAACCTCAAGGACTACTCCGGCGCGTTGCGTGAGTACAGCGCGGTGCTGGCCATGAGCCCGCTCGACCGGGCATCCGCGCACCACAACGTCGCCCGGACCCATCTCGCCATGGGGGACCGCGCCAAGGCTGAAGATTCCCTGCTCGAAGCGCTGGAGGCGGCCCCGAACTACCGCCCCGCGCAGAAACTCCTGTTGGAGCTTGAAGCTCAAAAGAAAGAGAAACCCTAGTACATGCCTTCGACTTTAGGCGATACCACACTCGATTCCACTGAACTCCGCACACGCATCGAGCGCTTCCAGGCAGCGCAGGAACGGATCCTCGAACAGGTCCGCCGCGTGATCGTGGGCCAGGACGAAGTGATCGAGCAGATCATGATCGCTCTGTGGGTGGGCGGACATTGCCTCATTACCGGACTTCCCGGAACAGCAAAGACCCTGATGGTCCGCACGATCGCCCAGACCCTGGGCCTCGAGTTCAAGAGAATCCAGTTCACGCCCGACCTGATGCCGTCCGACATCACCGGCACCGACATCATCGAAGAGGATCCAACCACGGGACACCGGCGCTGGACCTTCGTCCCCGGTCCGGTATTCGGCAACGTACTGCTGGCGGACGAAGTCAACCGCACGCCGCCCAAAACGCAGTCGGCGCTGCTTGAGGCGATGCAGGAGCGCTCCTGCACGGTCCGCGGGAACATCTACAAGCTGCCGAACCCGTTCTTCGTTCTGGCGACGCAGAACCCGATCGAGCTCGAAGGCACCTACCCGCTGCCTGAAGCCCAGCTCGACCGGTTCCTGTTCAACACCGTGCTTGACTACCTTTCGGCAGACGAGGAAGTGAATGTCCTCGGTCTCACCACGACCACGCACGAAGCCAAGGTGGAGGTTGTGACCAGCGCCGAGGAGATCCTGAGCTTCCAGCAACTGGTCCGCATGGTGCCGATCGCGGAGCCGGTCGCCCGCCACGCCGTGGACATCGTTCGGGCCACGCGCTCGTCGCTTCCCGGAGCGCCGGCGGTCATCAAGAAGTACGTGAACTACGGCGGCAGTGTCCGGGCCGCGCAGTTCCTCGCTCTGGCGGCCAAGGCGCGCGCGCTCGCCCGGCACCGCTACCATGTGTCCTACGAGGATGTCCGCGCTCTAGCGGTTCCAGTGCTGCGCCACCGCGTGCTGCTCAACTTCCAGGCGGAATCGGAGAAGATGAGCTCCGACGACCTGCTGAAGAAGCTGCTCGACGAAATGCCGCCGCCGAAGGGCTAACCGGGTGCTGCAGCGCTTTCTCGACCCGCTTGTGCTAGCCCAGGTCGCGAGGCTCGACCTGATTGCGAAAACCGTGGTGGACGGCTTTGTCGCCGGACTGCACAGATCCCCCGACTTCGGATTCTCGCAGGAGTTCGCCGAGTACCGCTCTTACACGCCGGGCGACGACCTGCGCCACGTCGACTGGAGCGTCTATGCGCGCTCCGAGCGCTTGTACCTCAAGCGCTACCGGGGGGAGACGAACTCCCAGTTGAGCGTCCTCGTTGACGCGTCGAATTCGATGAGTTTCGCTTCAGGCAAGCTCAGCAAGATCGACTACGCCCGTTTCGCCGCAGCGTCATTGTTCTATCTGGCCAACGCACAACGCGACGCCGCCGGTCTGGTCGTGTTTGATGACGAAGTGCGGAACTACGTGCCTCCATCCACGCGCCAGGGCCAGTTCCACCGCCTGCTCCACGGAATCGAGCAAGCCGAGCCCCGCCTGCGGACCAACTATTCCAAGCCATTCCAGCACCTGATGGAGTTCCTGCGGCGGCGCGGCGTGGTGGTGGTCTTCTCGGACTTTTACGAGGAGCCGGAAACCGTGATCCGGTCGATCGAACCGTTGCGGTTCCGCGGCAATGACGTCGTGCTGTTCCATGTGCTCGATCCGCGCGAGCTCGACCCGAAGATCAAGGATCCGGTGATCCTGGTGGATCTCGAGACCCAGGACAGCCTCGAGGTCACGCCCGACTACGCGCAGCGCGAGTACCGGTCAAAGATCACGGCCCACTGCGAGGCGTTGCGCCAGAAGGCCAAAGGGGCTGGGATGGACTATTACCTGATGGCGACCGACAAGCCCCTGGATGGGGCGCTGCACGAATATCTCAGCATCCGGTTGGGGAGGCTCTAGCGCGTGGGTCTGCTTTCCCCGTGGTTCCTTGGCGGTCTCCTGGCCGTGGGACTGCCCATCTACCTCCACCTGCTGCGGCAGCACAAGAGTACGCCGCTGCCCTTCGCCTCCCTCATGTTCTTCGAGAAGCGGACGCAGAGCTCGATCAAACACCGGCGGTTGCGTTACCTGCTGCTGCTCGCGCTCCGGATCGCACTGGTTGCCCTGCTGGCGCTGGCCTTCGCGAATCCGTTCATCAACCGGCAGGCGGGAGCCGACGCCGGATCGAGGAGGATTCTGGCGGTGGTCGATGAGTCTTTCAGCATGCGTGCGGGCAACCGGCTGGCCGATGCCAAGCGCGAGGCGCTGGCGCTGATCGATTCGCGGCGGCCTGCCGATCGGATGCAAGTGGGCGCTCTGGGGTCGAATCTGCGGATGCTGACCGAGTCCATCCAGGATCCGGGTGAGCTGAAAGCGGCCGCCGGGAGCATCAAGGGATCGGATTCGCAGGCATCGTATGGTGAGTTGACCCGCGCCCTGCGTTCGCTCGCGCAGGCATCGCCCGAGCCACTTGAGGTGCACCTCTACACCGACGCGCAAAAGTCCGCGCTTCCATCAAACTTCAGCGACCTCCAGTTGCCGGGATCGGTGAAATTAATGGTCCATGCGGTAGCTGGGGAGAAACCAACTCCCAACTGGACCGTCCAAACAGTCACGGCGCCCTCTTCCGTGTGGGACACCAAAAAAGTCCGGATCCAGGCCACCGTCGCCGGCTTCGACACCCCGGCGGCGAAGCGCACGGTCACGCTCAACGTCAACGGACGCGCGGCGGCCAACAAGTCCGTGGATGTGCCGGCGAACGGCCGGGCGGCCGCTGAGTTCACGGGACTCGACATCCCCTACGGCGCGGCGAGGTGCGAGATCCGGATCGACAGCGCGGATGCGTTCCCGCAAGACGACCGGTCGTTGTTCGCCGTTGAGCGGTCCGACCCGCGGCGCGTGCTGTTCCTGCACGAGGCGCGCGATACCAAGTCGCCGCTGTTTTTCCGGTCGGCGCTGGCGGCGTCGGCAGAATCGGGCTTCGCGCTTGAGGCGATGCCGGTGGAGCAGGCCGCGAATCTGACGCCGTCGAACTATGCGTTTACGGTGCTGTCGGATGTGATGGGCGTTCCGCCGCAGCTTGAGGAATCGCTCGCCAAGTACGTGCGGGCCGGCGGCGCGGTGTGGATCGCGGCGGGCCCGAATCTCGCGCGGCGCCAGTCGGTCCCGCTGTTCGGCGAAGCGGTGAATGAGGGCAAATACTTCTCGCGCGCGGGAGCGATGTTCTCCACCGTGGGCCAGATGGATGCGACGCATCCGTCGGTGTTCCGGGCTGCCCGCTGGGAGGGCGTGAAGTTCTACTACGTGGTGGACGTGAAGCCAGGACAGTCCCGGGTGGCCGGGCGGTTGAGCGACTCCACGCCTCTGCTCATGGAGAAGCGGATCGGCGAGGGCCGCGTGCTGGTGTTCACGTCGACGTTTGACAACCTGGGCAACGACTTTCCCCGCACGCCGCTGTTCGTGCCTTTTGTGGAACAGACTTCACGCTATCTGTCGGGCATCGAGGAGCGCGCCCCGTCGGTTCTCGTGGGTGCGTTCGTCGACTTGCGCACGGCCCGCGAGAGGTCGGTATCGGTGGACGTGATTGATCCCGACGGCCAACATCCGCTCTCGCTTGCCGAGTCCACTTCGGCGCAGAACTACCAGTTGCCGCGCGAAGGCTACTTCGAGGTGCGGCGGGCCAATGGCCGGCATGAGTTGATCGCTGCGAATCCGGACCGCCGCGAATCGGATCTGGCGCCTGTCCCCAAAGAGAATCTCGACCTGTGGACGGGCAGTTCTTCGGGCGCCGCGGGAGGCAATAGCGGAGGGCGCGCGGCTGAAGAGCGGAAACCGTGGCCGCTTTGGTGGTACTTTATGTTTTTCCTGTTGCTGTCCGCGGTGGCCGAGTCGGTCCTCGCGGCCAAGTATTTAGGTGTACAAAGGGAAGAGGGATAGTAGAAGGAGGCTCAATGAACGCGTTGGACCAACTGAACGCCTATATCGCCCGCCTGGAGCGGCAACTGAAAATCGGCGCCGCCGCGCGCGGAGCCGCGATCCTGCTCTTTGCGGCGCTGGCGGCCACCGTGATTCTGGTGATGATCACCAATGCGTTCGCCTTCTCCGACGGCTCGATGACGCTCGCGCGCGTGGCCCTGTGGCTGACCCTGTTTGGGACCATCGCGCTGGCGATCTGGCTTCCCTTGCGGCGGCTGACCCGCAAAGTTGCGGCGGCGCGGGGCGAGCAGACTTTCCCGCAGTTCGAGGAACGGCTGTTGACAGTCGCGCACCGGGCGGAAGCGGCGCCCGCGGATCCGTTCGTGCATCTCCTGGCGGCGGACACGCTTGAAGTAGCGCGGAGTGCCGAGCCCGCGCAGGTGTATCCGTGGGGACGCGTGGCCGGAGCGGCGGCGGCGGGCGGCGGTGCATTGATGGTCCTGCTGTGGCTGATCACCGCGGGTCCGGGATTCTGGGGCCATGGAGCTTCCCTGCTCTGGGCAGGTCCGTCAAAGGCGGGAGTCCAGCCGTTCTATGAAGTGAAAGTCCAGCCGGGCGATGCGGCGGTACGGCGCAAGGGCGACCAGTTGATCACGGCGGAAGTGGTGGGCATGACACCGGAAAAGGTGACCCTGTGGGCGCGCTATCATTCGGCGACCAAGTGGGAGACGGTGCGGATGCAGCCGCGGATGAACGGCACGGGGTTCGAGTTCCTGTTCGCGGGCCTGCCGGAGAGCGTCGAGTATTTCGCGGAGGCCAACGGCGTCCAGTCCAAGCACTACAATCTGCGTGCGGTGGATTTGCCGGGCGTCAAGAAGATCCGCGTGACGTACAACTATCCGGGGTGGATGGGATCCAAGCCGGTGGTGGATGAGAAGGGCGGCGACCTGCGCGCGGTGGAAGGCTCCGAGGCACTGCTCGAAATCGAGATGGACCGTCCGCTCGAGAACGGGCGGCTCATGGTGGATGGCAAGGAGACTCCGCTCACCAAGGGCTCAGGCAACGTGGTCACCGGGAAGATCCGGATCGAGAAGGACGGGCTCTACCATATCGCCGGGGCTGACAACGGGCAGATTGTGCGGCTGAGCGACGACTACTTTATCGAGGCGCGCAAAGAGAATCCGCCGACGCTGAAGATCAGCAAGCCGGGCCGCGACTATAAGGCGAGTCCGATTGAAGAAGTGTCGATCGCGGTGTCGGCCGAGGATGACTTCGGACTGCACGAGGTCAACCTGCACTACTCGGTGAATGGCGGTGAGGAAAAGACCGTACCGCTGCTCAAGCAGCGTGGCGTGATGGATGTCAACGCGTCGCATGTGCTGGCACTTGAGGACTACAACATGGCGCCGGGCGACCTGGTGAGCTTCTACGCGACCGCCAAGGACGCGCGGACCCAGATCCGGACCGACATGTTCTTCATTGAGGCGCAGCCATTTGAGAAGGAGTACCGGCAATCGCAACAGTCCGGTGGCGGCGGTGGAGGCGGTGGAGGAGAGGAGGACCAGAACCAGATCTCGCGGCGGCAAAAGGAGATCATTTCGGCAACCTGGAACCAGCAGCGCGACAGGCGGGCATCGGCGGCCGAGACTGGAGAAGCGGCGCGGTTTTTGTCCGAGGTCCAGGCCAAGCTCCGCGACCAGGCCAAATCGCTTGCCAAGCGCATGCAGGCGCGCGAGCTGTCGCAGCAGAATGCGCAGTTCATGAGCTTCACCAAGGAGATGAACACGGCGGCGGAGGCGATGGACAAGGCGGCGGGTGAGCTTAAGGAACGTAAGTGGAAGGAAGCGATGCCGCATGAGCAGAAAGCGCTCCAGCACCTGTTGCGCGCCGAAGCGACGTTCCGGGATATCCAGGTGGCGTTCGGACAGCGCGGAGGCGGCGGTGGTGGAGGCGGCGGTGCGGCGCGCGACCTCGAGAATCTGTTCGACCTCGAGCTCGATACAGAGAAAAACCAGTACGAGACCGGTCAGCAACAGCAGTCGGCGCAGGAACAGAAGAACCGCGAAGTGGATGAGGCGCTGCAGAAGCTCGAACAGCTCGCGCGCCGGCAGCAGGAACTCGCCCAACAACAGCGCAACGGACAGCAGACGGCGCAGCAGAAGTGGCAGCAGGAGATGTTGCGGCGCGAGGCCGAGCAGCTCAAGCGGCAGATGGAGCAGATGCAGCGCGGTCAGCAGGGACAGCAGTCCCAGCAGGCGCAACAGGGACAGCAAGGACAGCAAGGACAGCAGGGGCAGCAAGGCCAGCAAGGGCAGCAAGGGCAGCAAGGGCAGCAAGGCCAGCAAGGGCAGCAGGGGCAGCAAGGACAGCAGGGGCAACAGGGACAGCAGTCCGCCCAAAACGGCATGCAGCGCGGGGCGATGGATCCGCGAGTCCAGCAGGCCATCGAGCGGCTGCGCCAGGCGACCGAAGACATGCGCCAGTCCGAGAGCCAGAAGGCCGCGGAGAGGATGCAGGAAGCCCAGCGGGCGTTGCGCGGGTTGCGCGGCGAGCAGACCACCGATCGCATGAACCGCGTGGCCGAGGATGCCAACCGGCTGGCCGACAAGCAGCAGGATCTTTCCCGCCAGCTCCGGCAAATGTACGGCAATCAGAACGGACCCCAGCCCTCGCGGGAGCAGCAACAGCAGGTGGCGGCTGATCGCGACAAGATGGTCGAGGAGCTGAAGAAGCTAGAGCGCGAGATGCAGGATGCGATCCGCGATCTGCAGTCGACCAACCGCACGGCGTCGTCCAAGCTCCGCGAGGCGCTTGGTGAGATGCAGCAGAGCGAAGTCGGGCTGCGCATGAAGTACAGCGCGGAAGCGATCCGGCGCGGGTACGGGCAATACGCGTGGATGCGCGAAGCTCCGGTCACGCAGGCGATGGAGCGGATGCGCGAGCAGGTCAAGGAAGCCCAAGCCGCGGCCGGCGGCAAAGAAGGCCAGACCGGGCAGAAGCCCGGGGACCAGGGCCTCGAAAGCGCGTTGAACCGCGTCGAGCGGCTCCGCCAGCAGATGGAAGCGCTCACGCGCGCACGCCAGGGCCAGCGTGGACAGCAGGGGCAAGGGCAGCAGCAAGGGCAAGGCCAGCAGGGACAGGGACAGGACCGGCAGTCCGCGCAACTCGGCCGCGATGGCCAGGGCCAGCAGGGACAACAAGGCCAGCAAGGGCAAGGACAGCAGCAAGGCCAAGGACAGCAGGGTCAGCAAGGACAGCAGGGACAGCAGGGCCAGGGTCAACAACAGGGCCAAGGACAGCAAGGCGGGCAGCAGCAGGGTGGCCAGCAGGCTGGCGGGCGCGGCGGGAATGGCGGCGACCGCGGATTCCAGGACACCCGTGGCGGCGGTGAGCGCGGCTGGAACGACGGCTACACCGCGATGAACCGCGGAGGCTTCCGCCCCGATCCCGGACAGGCGCCTGCTCCCGGAGTGCTCGGCGGCCGGCTCGATACCGAAGAGCGGCTTCTCCGCGAGGGTGCACGGGATCTGTCGCAGCTCCGCCAGTCGCTGAGTGAGAATCCTGAGGTCAACCGCGAAGTCGCTGACTTGATCCGCGAGATGCAACAATTGGATCCGTCGCGGTTCCCCGGAAATCCCGAAATGGTCGAGCGGCTGCGGAATCAGGTGTTAAGCCGCCTGGAGCAGCTCGAGCTGCAGCTTCGCCGCAAGGTGGAGGAACAGGGCGCTGGCCCGGTCCGGGCGGAGTCGTCGGTTCCGGTGCCGAGCGGCTACCAGGAGTCGGTCGCGGAGTATTTCCGCCGGCTCAGCCGTGGTGGAAAATAGAAGAGTGAACCTGAACAGTCTTCGTGGGTACGCCGTCCGGAACCGGGTGCGGGTGAGCTTTCCGGTCGCGGGCGGGTTGATCTGTCTGGTCAACGAGCATGGCGTCGCCAAGGTGGCAGGGCTGAACGCGCCACCGCAGTTCAACCTGGAATCCGAGCTCAGCCAGGCCGACTCGTTTGCGCTCGAAGCCGTCACCGGACCGAAAGAGAAGCCGCAAAAGACCGCAATTTCGCGATCCGATCTTATGGCGAAACTTGCGGCTGCCGGCGGCGGTCAGACCGCCGGCCAGGATGAGCACGAAGACTAATCCGTTGTAGAATCAGGAGTGCGGCAATGCTGAGGCCGCACGGGGCGAAAGAGGGAAACAAATGGAAAGAGCAGCCCAAAACATACAAGAATCCTTTTTGAACAGCGCCCGCAAGGAGCGCATATTCCTGACGATCTACCTGATGAGCGGGGTCAAGCTGTCGGGCAGAATTAAGAGTTTTGACAAGTACTCGGTGATCCTGGAATCAAACAACCAGGAGCAGTTAATTTTCAAACACGCCATCTCGACAGTCGTGGTTTCACGGCCCCTCCACACAGGCCACGGGCAGGCTGCCGGAGCGGGCGTTGGCGGCTCCCATCCGGGGATGCCAGCGCACGATGCGGTTGAAGGTTGAGTCCGCGCGAGAAGGCCATCCTAGTCGGGGTCGACCTGTGGCGCGAGCCGGGACGATCCACCGCCTCCGAGCCTCCCCTCGCCATTGATTCAGCCGAAGTGTCTCTTGAGGAACTCAGCGTTCTGGCCGAAAGCGCCGGAGCAGAAGTGGTCTCCTCCACTCTGCAGCGTCGCGACGCGGCTGAAGCGGCAACACTCATCGGCTCCGGCAAAGTGAAGGATCTGGCGGAGGAGGCCGGCGCCTATCAAGCCGACGTTATCATTTTCGACCGGGATCTGACGCCGACGCAGCTCCGCAACCTGGAGCGCGCGCTGCCGTGCAAAGTCCTCGACCGGACCCAATTGATCCTCGACATCTTTGCCCGCCGTGCCCGGACCCGCGAGGGACAGCTTCAGGTCGAGCTCGCACAGTTGAACTACATGCTGCCGCGGCTCACTGGGCGCGGAGCGTCGATGTCGCGGCTGGGAGGCGGGATCGGCACACGCGGACCCGGCGAGACGCAGCTTGAAACCGACCGCCGGCGCATCAGCCGCCGGATCAAACGGATCGAGGAGCAGTTGGAGAACGTCCGCTCGCACCGGTCCGTTCAGCGGCGTCAACGCCAGGCGGTGCCGCTGGCAACGGTCGCCTTGGCCGGATATACGAACGCGGGCAAGTCGACGCTGTTCAACCGGTTGACGTCGGCTGGAGTGCTGGCCGACGCGCGCATGTTTGCGACGCTCGATCCGACGGTGCGGCACGTGGTGCTGCCCTCCCACCGGCGGGCGTTGTTGTCCGACACGGTGGGATTCATCTCGAACCTCCCGACGGCGCTTGTCAAGGCTTTCCGCGCGACGCTTGAGGAAGTCACCGAAGCGGCATTGATCCTGCACTTGGCCGATGCCTCCTCAGCGGAGGCGGCCCGCCAGACGGCGCACGTCAACCAGGTGCTCCAGGAGATTGGGGCGGCTTCGACTCCACAGATTCTCGTCCTCACCAAGACCGACAAGCTCGCACCCGACGCGGATCTGGCCTCGCTCGCCAACCGGATCCTCGGGACCCACCAGACACCCTGGGTGGGGGTGTCCGCGCTTCACGGCGGCAACCTGGCCCAGCTCCTGGAACGGATCGATCAACTCCTCCCGGTCGACCGGATCAGTACGGCCCGATTCCGCTTCCCCCTGGACGCAGGGTCCAGCCGGCATCTGCTGCACGAGTACGCCAAAGTTCTGGAGGAGCGCTGGAACGAAGATGGTTGCGAGGTGCTGGCTGAGGTTCCGGCATCGGTTCTGGAGCGGCTGCGCGAACACCTGCTATAGTGGGCAATAGCGCGCGGATGAACCTACCTAACCTTCTGACAATTCTGCGCATATTTTTCGTGCCGTTGCTCGTCGCGGCGCTGGTGCAGGAGAGTCTGCGGCTCGAGGTTCGCGGCCTGGTTGTCACCAATGACATGCTGGCGCTGGCGATTTTCCTGGCAGCGGCGGCGACAGACCTGCTCGACGGCTATCTTGCCCGCCGTTGGGGGCAGATCACGACGGTGGGCACCCTGCTCGACCCGATCGCCGACAAGCTGCTGGTATCAGCCGCGCTGATCTCGCTCGTCCAGGTACACCTGATGCCGGGCTGGATGGCGATCCTCATCATCGGACGGGAGTTCGCGATTTCGGGCCTGCGCAGTATCGCCGCATCGGCCGGCTACACGATTGCGGCCAGCGACCTCGGGAAGACCAAGATGGTGGCGCAGGTGGCCGCCATCACGCTGACAATGCTCAGCAAGGAAATGGTGAGCCTGCGCCCGACCGCGCATCTGGCCATGTGGACCGTAGTGTTCTTCAGCATTCTTTCAGCGGCAATGTACTTCCGCAAGTTCTGGCGCAAGGTCGACGTCCGCATCAAGCAGCGGCGCCGCAAGGAACTGCTGGTCACCGCCCGGCGGAAACGGAAGCTCGCCGCCGTGATGGCGGCTACTCAAGAATCTCGTATGCCGGTAGCGTCAGAAACTCAGTAAACTGCGGCGCTGTCATGAGCCGGTCGAGGATTTCGCCGGCTTCCCTTGCCCTTGGATGCGGCGAGCTTGCAACCAGACCTTCGAGGATCCCCCGGACCCGCTCAATCGTGACCGCCTGCCCATCGGAAGTCGGCACTCCGTTGTGGATCCACTGCCAAACCTGTGAGCGCGAGATCTCGGCGGTGGCGGCGTCCTCCATCAGGTTGTAGATCGGAACGCATCCCTGTCCGCCGAGCCAGGAGGCGAGATACTGGAGTCCGACGTCGATGTTGAGACGCAGGCCTGCGTCCGTGATCGTGCCCTGGTGCGGCTTGAGCAGATCGGTTTCGGAAACACTGACTTCCCCGCGCATCACTCCGAGCTGATTCGGACCCGGCATGTGTTCGTTGAAGATTTCCATCGCCACCGGGACTAGGCCGGGATGCGCCACCCAGGTTCCATCGTGGCCAGCCTTGACCTCGCGCAGCTTGTCGGCGCGGACCTTGGCCATGGCGGCGTCGTTCGCCTCCGGGTTGTTCTTGATCGGAATCTGCGCCGCCATCCCGCCCATGGCGTGGGCGCCGCGGCGGTGGCAGGTCTGGATCAGGAGGTCGACGTACGACTTCAGGAAGTCCCGGTCCATGGTCACCTGGGCGCGGTCCGGCAGCATCAGTTCGCGGCGGTGGCCGAGCTTCTTGATATAGCTGAAGATGTAGTCCCAGCGGCCGCAGTTCAGGCCAAGGGAGTGCTCACGCAGCTCATACAGGATCTCGTCCATCTCGAACGCGGCGAGGATCGTTTCGATCAGCACGGTTCCGCGCGCCAGTCCGCGCGGCATTCCGAGCTCGTCCTCGGCGAAGTTGAACACGTCAGCCCAGAGCCGTGCTTCTTTGTGGCTTTCGAGCTTGGGAAGGTAGAGGTAGATCCCCGTGCCACGGGCCCGGCGTTCGGCGGCGTTGCGGAAGAAGTAGAGTCCGAAATCGAACAGCGACCCGGAGCACGGCACTCCGTCGATCTTCAAGTTGCGCTCGTTCAGGTGCCAGCCACGGGGACGCACGAACAGGGTTGCGACCTTGTCGTTCAGCCTGTAGCTCTTACCCTCCGGGCTTGCGAAGGAGATGGTCCCGCGGATGGCGTCGGCCAGGTTCCGCTGGCCCTGCATGTTGTTGTCGAAGGTCGGGGAATTGGCGTCCTCGAAGTCGGCCATGAACACGCTGGCGCCGGAGTTGAGCGCGTTGATGATCATCTTGCGGTCGACCGGACCGGTGATCTCGACGCGGCGGTCGAGCACGTCCGCTGGCTCGGGCGTGATCTTCCAATCGCCCGCGCGGATGTCCGCGGTTTCCGGCAGGAATCCGGGGAGCTTGCCTTCAAGCAGCTCTTTTTGGCGCTCGCGGCGTGCGGCGAGGAGCTCCTGCCGGCGGGACTCGAAGCGGCGCGCGAGCTTGGCCACGAAAGCGACTGCTTCGGGCGTCAGGATGTCCGCATACGCATCCACGTTGCGTTGGAATTCGATCGTGCTCATGAGTGGGATCTTCGAGTTTACCGCACGGGCAGGTGTTCCACCACCAACGCGGCGATGTGCGCGGCAAGCCGCGGAACGGCTGCCGGCCGCGCCAGCTCGTGTCCCGCGCCAGGCACGATCTCGATCCGGGCGGTCAGCGGCACGTGCTCCATCATTTCCTCAGGGCTGCCGAAGGGATCGCGGTCCCCGTGGATGAACAGGGCGGGAGTCAGGAGCGAAGAGAAGTGGGCGGTGCGAAGCTGGTCCGGCTTTCCCGGCGGATGGAGCGGATAGGACATCAGCAGGAGGCCGTCGGCGGCACCGGGGTCCTCGGCCGCAAGCATGGTTGTCTGGCGCCCGCCGTAGGAGTGTCCGCCGAGCAGCACCGGAGCCCCGGCGGCGAGCTCCCGCAGTTCCCGGGCGAGGGCGGCGATGCCCTGGCGGTCGCGCGCGGCATCGGCTGGCCGCGGCGGACCCTTGGCGCCCGACTCGCGGAACGGCAGGTCATACCGCAGAACTCCGATGGACGCGGCCGCCAGAGCGTCGCCCAGTGCCCGCAGGAGAGCCGTGTCGCAGTTGCTTCCGGCGCCGTGTGTAAGTCCGATCCAGGCGCGTGCGGCACCCATCGGCTGGTGCGTGTGCCTCATGCGGCCGCGCCCCGGACTATTGACAGGAACTCGGGGTAATCGCGGATGTAGTCGGCGGGATCGTACTCGGCGGAGGCCAGCACCAACAGCACCGCACCAGGTGAGTACTTGTATTGGACACCCCAGACCAGGGGCGGCAGATGGAGTCCGATGGAGGGATGATCCAGGGCGAACTCTTCACGGGCCGTGCCGTCGTCAGCAACAATGCTGCAGGAGCCACGCACGCAGATCATGAACTGGTGCAGGGTCCGGTGCGCGTGTTCGCCCCGGATCTGCTGCGAGGCGACGTCAAAAACCATGAAGTAGCGCTTTACTTCAAACGGCACGTGCCGACCAGCCTCGCCAAAAGTGAGCGGTCCGCGCAGGTCCTGGACCACCGGCATGCGATGCAGTGTCACTCCCCGGACCAGTGTCTGCGTCACTCCGGCTTCGGACGGCGGGGCGTGGATCGGCGTCAGGGGCGTAGCCGTGATCCCGACGTAGCCGGAGATTTGCGCTGGATTCCCGGCAACGACAGTCTCCTCGGGGACGTTCATGGTGACGACGCTGCCCGGCGATACCACCGCTCCGCGGCCCACTTTCACGCCCTCACAGACGGTCGAGTTCGGACCAACGCGAACTCCCTCGCCCAGCACTGCTCCGCGCATCACGGCGGAACCAGATCCAAGCTCGACCCGGCAGCCAAGCACCGCACCGGCTTGAACCATGGCGAATGGACCGATGCGGGAGCCCTCGCCAAGATCCTGGCTCTCGATCACTGCCGACGGATGAGCGGTAGAACCCACTCGTCAATTATCAGCTACCGGAATGGGATTTCGCGAGTCCCCCCGTCGAGATTCATGATGCGGATGGTCTTTGGAGGAGCAGGCGGAGGTGGAACAGGTGCCGCTGCCGGGGAGCCCGCAGGAGCCGCTGCCCGGGTCCCGGGCTCTTTGCCACCCATGCGGACCTGGACCTTGTCCAACATGGCGAGGAATTCGGGCTCGGTGTAGTTCAGGCTCACGATGACATCGGAGTCGTGCAACTCGACCGCGGTCCGCTTGAGCATGTCCGCGGCGTCGGGATCCTTGTCCCCGCCCAGCGCCGCCAACTGCAGCATGGCGTTGAGCGCGGAGGCCATCTGGGATGCCGCCTCGGAGTCCTTGTTGTGAAAGCCGAACGCCACTTGCAGGCCTTTCTGGAACGAAACTCCGCCCTCAAAGCCTTCGATCGCCTCAAACATCTTCGCTGGACCGGGCAGTTCGGTACCGCTGGCGATGCCGCCCGGAGACACCTCGGATGCCAGCCAGAAGTCATAGAGAGCGTCGAGTTCGGCGGCGCGCGATACCAGCGGCGTGCGCAGCGCGGACGAATCAGCCACCTCGCGATGGTCCATCGCCAGCCGCACCGAAGGGCCATCGCCCAGCAGCATTATGTTCTGGCTCACCAGGGCTGCCACTATGTCACCGCTTGCGCCTTTGCGGAAGATTTCGGCTCCTTTGTAGGAGACGCGGGACGCACCTTTCTTTAGGAAGTCCCGTCGCATGGCCGCCATGTCGAACCGCCCCTGCATCGCCATCACCCCGGGCGGCTGCGCGGCCTTCTTCCCTTTTGAACCATCGCCGGGAGAGGAGAGCAGCACGCGGTCGATGTTCGGGAAGAAGCCCATCCCCTGGTCCGCGGCAATCTTCTTCACGCCGATGCGGTCCATCTCTTTTTGCAGGCGCTGCCCGGCTGGGGATCTCCAAATGCGCGTCAGATCCAGGCCCACCAGCACTTTCGCCTTGGGATGGACATATTTCCAGAACGACGGGACCGGCGCCATGGCGCTTTCGGCGCCTTGAGCCAACCCCGTGATGATCAGTGCGGCAAGCAAAATCCGGTGCATAGGAGGTTCGGGCGGGATCCGCCCTCGCGCCCAGATTAACAGTCCTGCGCCGGTACAGCTATCGGCCGAACACCTTAGGGCTGCAAGCCAATTGGGGGAGACGGCGCTCAGAAATCAAAACGCAGCGCGAGCTGGATAATCCGTGCATCCTGCGCCGACTGCAGGCGTCCGAACGCGGGAGATGCCAGACTGTTCACCGGATTCCCAAAGTTCGTGTTGTTCCACAGGTTGAAGATCTCGGAGCGGAACTCGAACCGTCCACTCTCGCCCGGCAAACGGAAGCGGCGGTTCACGGCCAGGTCCGTTTGCGTGAAGCCCGGTCCGACGAGCAGGTTTCGCCCGCTGTTCCCGTATGTTCCGGTAGCGGGCACGGCGAACGCGCCGAGGTTGAAGTACCGCGCCACCTTCTCGCCGGTGGACCGGCCCGGATCGAGCCGTCCCTCGCCCACCACGTCCATGCGCTGTGTCCCGGCGCCCGAAAGCGCCACGTCGCGGCCCGAAATCACGGAGAACGGCAGTCCGCTCGAGACACGGAACTTGCCGCTGAGCTGCCAGTTCCTCAAGATAAGGCTGAGCGCGCCTTTGTTGGCGATGAAGGGCAGGTCCCACACGCCGTTCAATGAGAAGATATGCTTCTGCTGGAAGTCCGACAAGCCGCGCTCGCCGTTCTTGTAGTTGAACAGATCGTTGACGCCCGCTCCATCGTCGGTGGTCGAGCCGGACCTCTCGTCGATGGACTTCGAGAACGTGTAGGCCATCTGCAGTGTGTAGCCCGCCGCGAAGCGCTTGTTGAGCGCCATCTGCAAGGAGTGGTACTGGGAGCTCGTATCCGCCGTGACGTTGTTGATCGCGGCAAAGCGGGGATACAAGCGCCGCTGCTGGAGATTCGCGGCGGTGGCGCCCGGACCGAAGGGCGCGTAGTTGACCGGGCGCGACGCACTCAGCTTGCGCCCACTCGATCCGACGTAACCGGCCTGGCCCAGCCACGAGCCGCCGAACTGGTGCTGCACGTTCAGGTTGTACTGCTGCACGTAGCCATCGCGATTATCCGGATCGACGGCATTGGCGCCGAACGGCACGACCGGAAAGTCGCCGTCGGGCCGGAACTGGAACGGGAACGGATTCACGGTGCCAGCGAAGGGATCCCGCAAGCTCGCCGGGTTGGTGACGCTCACCAGCAGCCGCCACGGCAGGGTGGTATTGCCCTTGGCGATGTCGAGCGCGGGAGAGGGAGTGATGAAGACGCCCCACGCGCCGCGGATCGCCGTCCGGCCGTCGCCCTTGAGGTCGTAGGCAAAGCCGATGCGCGGCAGGAGATTGTTGGCATCCATGCGGACAATGCTGGCGGTCACGCCGGGATCCCCGGGCACCAGCAGTCCGGTGGGCGCCTTCGGAAACCGGACCGACTGCACACCCGCCCGGAACGTCGTCGCCTTGCCGTGCACTTGCACGAACGGCACGTAGAGTTCGTAGCGCAGGCCGAGGTTCACCGTCAGCCTGCGGCTCAGCTTCATGTCTTCCTGAATGAACGCGTGGTATTGCTCGGAATCGGAGACGTCCTCGAGCAGGCTCTGCTGGTTGTAGGCGAACGGACGCCCAATCAGCAGGTCAGCCACCGCGTCGCGGCTGAACCGGCCATCGAAATTCCAGTCGCCGGTCCAATTCTGGACCCGCGTGACGTGGGCCACGTTGCGCGTCTCGAATCCCACGCTGAGCGCGTGCCGGCCGGTGTTCCAAGCAAGACGGTCCGTGAACTGCCAGGTAGTCTCGGGCTCGGCGAAATAGGTTAGCGGCGAGCTGTTGAAGCGGCCGGTCACCACAATGCGCGGCGCCATCGGAAGCGGCCCGTCCTGGATCACGTTCAAGCCAAAGTCCCGCGCGGTGCGGTTCAGCGGCGACACGACGGTGGAGTTGTCGATCCGGAAGATGGACAGCGACGCGTCATTGAGCAGGCGCGGACTGAACACGTGCGTATGGTTCAGCGCGCCGCTGCTCATCGTGGTCTGGCGTTGGCCGGCGAGCTTGAAGCTGTCCGTTCCCTCGTTTTTCAGCTCATCACGGTTGCGCAGCCAACGGAGGCTCACCCTGTCCGCGGTGCTGAAGATGTGATCCCCCTTGAGGATCACCTGATTTCCGGTGGTGGGCGTCGGCCGGAACTCGACGAAGCTCCCGTCGGGGCGGTTCGGCCGCGGGAGATACTCGTTCACGTAGGCCACCGCGGCGGGATCGATCCGGCTCGCGGGGATCCGGTTGCCGGGGAATACCGCGTTGGCCAACGGATCCAGCACCTGGACGCGCGAGGTGGAGAAGTCCCCCTGCAACTCGCCGGCGCCGGGGGCGAAAAACGTGCGCAGCGCGGACTGGGGACGGATCCGCAGCCCCTGGTAGGATCCGAACACGAAGGTCCGGTTGCGGCCGTTGTAGCCGGGCAGGAGCACCGGTCCGCCGAGACTGCCACCGAACTGATTCTGGCGCAGCGTGGGGATTCCGGCGGCGAAGAAGTTCCGGGCGTTGAGCTTGTCGTTGCGGAAGAACTCGAAGAGGCTGCCATGCAGATCGTTCGTGCCGGACTTGGTCACGCCCAGGAAGATGCCGCCCCAGCCGCGCCCGTACTCGGCGCTGTAGGTGTTGGTCAGCACCCGGAACTCCTGGATGGCGTCCGGATTCGGATAGTTGACGCCGCGGTTGTACATCGCCTGAACCATCGAGGTTCCGTCGAGCATCATGTTGTTGCCCGCCTGGCGGCTGCCGGATACGGATATCACCGGGCCTGTGCGTGCGTTCGGGTTGGTCGCCGAAAAGCTGCCCGCGCCCACTCCGGGAAGGAGTTGCGCAAGCTCGAGCAGGTTGCGGCCATTGAGCGGCAGCGACTCCAGGCGTTGGCGGTCGACGGTGGCGCCGACGGTGCTGGATTGCGTGTCGACGGCCAGCGCACCGGCCTGCACGGTCACGGTCTCGGTGGCCGAGCCGACCTGGAGCGTCACGTCGACGCGCGCGTTCTCGCCAATCCGGACGGTGATGCCGGATTGGGCGAAGGTCCGGAATCCGGTTACGGCGATGGTGATTTTGTATTCACCAGGCTGAAGGGACGGGAACAGGTACTGCCCGGAGCCGCTGGTGAGCGCGCTTCGAATGAATCCGGTTCCAAGGTTTTGTGCTTCAATAGCCTTTCCCGCGATCGCGCCGCCGCTCGAGTCCGAGACGTGGCCGAAGATCGAGCCACCGGTTTGGCCGTTCAAGGAATTGCAGACCGCGGCCATTAGGATCGCGGGCGAGATGCAACGCATGACACCTCCCGCGTGGATTCTATCACGATGACGTTATCAGCATCGCGCTGGTGGATTGCCGGACTGCTGTTCGCCTCAACCACGATCAACTACCTCGACCGGCAGACTCTGTCGGTGCTGGCGCCGTCGCTCAAGACCGAGTTTCAATGGTCCAATACGCAATTCGCGCTGATCGTGATGGCGTTCCGCGCGGCCTACGCTGTGGGACAGACGCTCAGCGGCCGGATGCTCGACCGCCTGGGCACGCGGCTGGGGCTGATGCTGTCGGTGGGATTCTATTCGTTCGCGGCGATGGCGACGAGTCTCGCGCAGGGGCTGGTGAGCTTCGCGGCCTTGCGATTCCTGCTCGGACTTGGCGAATCGGGCAACTGGCCGGGCGCGGCGAAAGCGGTGGCGCGGTGGTTCCCTGCTCGCGAGCGTGGACTTGCGGTGGCCATCTACGACAGCGGATCCGCGATTGGCGCGGCAGTCGCTCCGGCCCTGGTGCTCGCGCTGGCGGCAAGCACGGGATCGTGGCGGCTGGTGTTCGTCATCATCGGCGCGCTGGGCTTGCTGTGGATGCTCGTCTGGTGGAGGTCCTATCCGGCGGAAGCTCCGCCACCCGTGGAGCCGGTTTCCGGCGGACCGAAGCCACAAATGAACGAACTTCTGCGCCAGCGGCGCACGTGGGGCCTGATCCTCGGCCGGTCCCTCACCGATCCGGTGTGGTTCTTCATTTCGGACTGGTTCGCGGTGTTCCTGGTCTCGCGTGGATTCCGCCTGGAGGACTCCGTGGCCGGATTCTGGGTCCCATTCCTCGCCGCCGACTTCGGCAATTTCTTCGGCGGCTGGCTGTCCGGACGGCTGATCCGCGCCGGATGGTCCGTGACAGGGTCAAGACTCGCGATCATCGTGGCGGGCAGCATCGGCATGACCGCGCTGATCCCGGCGGCGTATGCGGCCGGACTCGGGCTGCTGGTCTCCCTGTTCGCCGTCGCGACGTTCTCCTATGCGGCGCTGTCGACCATGTACCTGACGCTTCCCGGCGATCTGTACCCGGACCACTCGGTCGCCACCGTCAGCGGACTCACGGGGACCGGGGCGGGCATCGGAACGATCCTGTCGACGCTCGTGATCGGCATCGTGGCCGACCGCTATTCGTTTGTCCCGATCCTGACCGCGGCCAGTTTCATTCCGCTGGCGGGTGTGGTCCTCACGCTTTGGCTGCTCCGAAAGCCGCGGGAGCTATGATGAACAGGATGCGCCTCACACGCCGCCAGATCCTTGCCGCCCCTCTGCTGCCCGCCATGGCTCAGAATTCGCAGCGCCCCAACGTGATCCTGACGATGACTGACGACCAGGGCTGGGGCGACACCGGCTACAACGGGCATCCAGTGCTGAAGACACCGAACCTTGACGCGATGGCAGCCGCCGGGATCCGGTTCGACCGCTTCTATGCCGCCTATCCGGTCTGCTCTCCCACTCGCGCGAGCGTCATGACCGGTCGCCATCCGATGCGCTACCGGTGCTACTCGTGGGGTTATGATCTGCCGCTGCGCGAGGTGACGATCGCCGAGGTACTGAAGGGCGCCGGTTACGCCACGGGACACTTCGGAAAGTGGCATCTGGGCGGGATCCCGTTCGCCGCCGGACGCACCAACCGCGGGAACATGCCCGAAGACGGCAAGCCGGTTGGCGAGTTCACCCGCAGTCCGCACGACCAGGGATTCGACGAGTGGTTCTCGCACGGCAACTGGTTCGACCTGGACCCGGACAAGCTCTTCCACAATGGCAAGCAGGCGGGCCAGCTCCAGGGCGACACCTCCGATATCGTCATGGACCGGGCCATCGGGTGGATCCGGAAGCATGCCAAGCAGCCGTTCCTCGCTGTGATCTGGTTCCCGTCGCCGCACGGGCCGCACAAAGCGCTGGCGAAGGATCGCGCACCGTATGAGGACAAGCCAGGCGATCCCGATTTCCACGGCGAGATGGCAGGCGTCGACCGCAATATCGGCAAGCTGCGGGCTGAGCTGCGGGCACTCGGGATCCACGAGAACACGATGCTGTGGTTCAACAGCGACAACGGCGCGATTGCGGAGGGCTCGGCGGGTCCGATGTCGGGCGGCAAGGGGAATCTGATGGAGGGCGGGATCCGCGTGCCGGGGATCCTGGAGTGGCCGGCGCGAATTTCGAAGCCGTTCGCGACATCGGTGCCGGCGGGTACGGTGGACATCTTCCCGACGGTGATGGACATGCTTGGGGTGAAGGCGAAGCCGGCGGGGCCGCTGGATGGCATCAGCTTGCGGGGGTTGATTGAGGGGAAGATGAAGCAGCGTCCCCAGCCGCTCGTGTTTGAGTTCCGCAACGCGCAGGGTGAGCCTACCATGGCCGCGGTGGTCGACAACGAGTACAAGTTTTACCGGGGACGGAGGTTCACCAAGAATCAGGTTGACAAGACGTCGGCCGTAAAGGACTCGCTGTTCCACCTGGCATCCGATGTGGCGGAGAAGACTGATGTTGCGGCCGCGAAGCCGCAGGTGCTGCAACGGCTGGTCCGGCACTATGAGACGTGGCGCGCGTCGGTTGAGAAGGACATGGCGGCGTATCCGGCCGGGGAACCGGCGCGATGAGAGTCGGGGAAGAAACTGCTGGGTACGTGGCCCTGTACCGGTCCGCGTTTGAGCGGTACGGAGTACAGGCGCTGTGGAGCGTCCGGATGCTGGACGATCCAACCCCGGCGGACGCGCCTTCGGTGGCGCGGTCCTTCCGCATCGAAGGGGATCTTGGGGCGCGGGTTCTGGCTGAGCAGATTGAACGGGTTTGCCGTGCCGCTGTCTGAGATTCAATCAGCGATCTTGGGTCTGCTCGCTGCCCGGCGGTATCTTTCAGGACCGCGCAGAGCGTGTCGCCCTGGCCGCGAGTAGCGACGCGAGGCTTTCGTTCTTCGAATGCCAAGAGAGAAGGTAGGGCTGCTGTTCCTTCAAGGCCACCGGGTGGTTCAACCGGATCCCGCCCAACAGCGCGGGCACTGGCCGTCGAGCGGGGAGATCACGTCCGCGATGCTGGAGCGGATCCCGAGCCAGAGGTAGCCTCATTCAGCCCGGCTTCAGATGTGCTCCGCCGGCTCGCCAGGCACCGCGTTGAGGGCTGGGCTCTCACGGGAGGACTGGCAATCGAGATCCATCTTGTGCTCGCAGGGGCAGGCCCTCAACGGCGTGCGCTGAACGACATCGATTTCGTCGCGGAGGAGTTCGCCGACATACCGGAAACGCTCGCCGGGGAGTCCTCGGTCCGTCACATTCACCCCGGAGAGGTTCCGGGCCGCACGAACGCGCAGTTCGTAGATGCCGCGGCCAAGCTGCGCATCGATGTCTTCGAGCCAACGGCGCGAGCAACGCCGGTGACCTTGCCCGAGGGTAAGTTCAAGGTGCTGGCCGTCGAGCCGTCTGCTTCATGAAGTCATTCCGAGGCGTCCCGAACTTCTGACCGTTCATGACTACTCGAAGGACGCCGCTGAAGGATGCGGACGGTGCGTGCCCTCAGTGGCCTTTCCGCTCGCGGACCGGGCCACGATTTTTTCGATTTTGGGTTATTGACGAGCCCGGAGTCCGGCCCCGCCGGTGCTACACTCGTGGTCAAGGAGCACAACTCCCCCAGTCTGGACATGGCACAGTCGACTTTATTAGCGCCCCCCACTCCCGTTGTGATCGATGAGGAGACTGAACGTGCGATCGACCGGCTGATCACCAAGACGGATGACCCTGTGGACGACCTTCATAGCGAACGGCAGTCGACCTTGTTGAAGAGTCCGCTGCACTGCTCCTGGAGCCTTCCTGCGTTGCCCGAAAGCCCAGAGCTCAAACGCCGGTTCTGGACGGGCGTCAACGTCGGACTGTTCGAGACCCCGTATCTTCCGCCGCTAATTCCGGACTTCGCTCTGGCCGCCGACGTCTCAGCGCCGAGGCGGCGGAACTCGGCCTACTTCTTCTGGGACCACGGCAAGATGCCAGATCTTGTTGTCGAGATCGTCTCGAACAAGATCGGCGGGGAACTGGGGCGAAAGAAGCAAAAATATGCCCGGTGGGGAATCCGCTTCTACATCGTGTGGGATCCGTTCCTCGAACTGGGCAGCGAGCGCATCCAGTTTTTCGTGCTGGTGAACGGCCGCTACCGCAAGAGCCCCGACCGTTTCATCCCCGAACTCAATCTCGGGTTCACGATTTGGCGTGGAGAATGGGAAGGCGTGGCCGATGACTATCTGCGGTGGTGCGACCGCGATGGCAACCTGCTGCCGACCTCCAACGAAGAGGCCACCGCCAACGCGCGCCGGGCCGACCAAGAGCGCCGCCGGGCTGAGGAAGAGCGCCGCCGGGCTGACCAGGAACGCCTGAGGGCACAGGAAGAAAAGCGGCGGGCCGAGGAAGAAGCCCTCCGCGCGGAACTCGAGGGCCGGCGCGCCGACCAGGCCGAAGCCAAGCTGATCCGGCTTCGTGAGAAGCTCCGTCTTCTGGGCCTTGACCCCGAAGCTGATTAATCATCGACAGCGTCATCACCTCTCCTCCTCCGTCAGATTTGAGACCCCTCCACATGAAATTCCTGTTGCTCTTCCTGGCGCCTCTGCTACTCCCAGCTCAAGCCGCCGTGACCGGCGAGAACCGCATCTGGCACAAGATCACGCTGACGTTCACCGGGCCCGAGTCCTCTGAAACCGCCGCGGAGAACCCATTCACGGACTACCGGCTGGACGTGGCGTTCACCCATCGATCGGGAGGGCGGACCTACCGGGTGCCGGGCTATTTCGCCGCAGACGGCAACGCGGCCCAAACCTCCTCCGCCGCCGGAAACAAGTGGCGGGTCCACTTCGCGCCGGACAGGACCGGCGAATGGACGTACCGGGCATCAATGGTCAAGGGTCCGCGCGTGGCGGTGGAGGCCAATGCAAACGGGACACCGGTGGCGGGTGTCGACGGCGTGACGGGCACGCTCAGGATAGCCGCCACGAACAAGCGGGCACCGGACTTTCGCGCCAAGGGCCGCCTGCAGTATGTGGGTGAGCACTTCCTCCGCTTCGCCGGCAACAACGAGTACTTCCTCAAGGCCGGCGCCGATTCTCCGGAAACCCTGCTCGCCTACGAGGACTTCGATGGCACTACGACGCGCAAGATTCCTCTCAAGAAATACGCGCCGCATCTCCGCGACTGGCGGCCGGGGGATCCAACGTGGAAGGACGGCAAAGGAAAAGGCTTGATCGGCGCGGTCAACTACCTGGCCGCCAAGGGCATGAACGTCATGTCGTTCCTCACGTTCAACACCGGCGGTGACGGTGACAATGTCTGGCCCCATGTCTCTCCGGACGACAAGCTGCGCATGGATGTCTCGAAGCTCGACCAATGGCAGATCGTCTTCGACCACGCCCAGGCCAAGGGGATCTACCTCCACTTCAAGCTGCAGGAGCAGGAGAATGACGACAATCGCGAAGTGGTTGGCGGGGGCGGGACCGCAGGGGGTCCGGCGGTGGCGGTCCGCAACGTTCCAGCCGCGATGGACGAAGGCCGGCTGGGGCCGGAGCGCAAGCTTTACCTGCGGGAACTGATCGCCCGGTTCGGCTACGCGCTGGCGCTCAACTGGAACATGGGCGAGGAGAATACCCAGTCGCCAGAAGAGCAGCGCGACATGGCGAAGTTCATCAAGGACACGGATCCGTATCAGCACCACCTGGTGGTTCACACGTTTCCGCAGTGGCAGGACCGGGTGTACTCCAAGCTGACGGGCGAGCAGTCGGTGTTAAGCGGCGCCTCGCTGCAAATGATGTGGGACCAGGTGCATCAGCGCACGCTCCAATGGCGCCGTGCTTCCGCGCAAGCCGGGCGCCGATGGATCGTGGCCAATGACGAACAGGGATCGGCCCAACACGGCGTGCCGCCCGACGACGGATACCAGGGCTTCGCTGGCAAGGACCGCCAGGGGCGTGCGATCCACAACATGCACGACATCCGGAAGCGCACGCTCTGGGGAAACCTGATGGCGGGTGGGGCCGGCGTCGAGTACTACTTCGGATACCAGTTGGCGGAGAACGACCTTGTGGCCGAGGACTTCCGCAGCCGCGACAAGAGCTGGGACTACTGCCGCATTGCCCTCGAGTTTTTCCGCGAACACCGCGTTCCTTTCTGGGAGATGGAGCCCGCCGACGCACTGGCCGGAAACACAGATGAAGCCAATGGGAAATTTGTGCTGGCCAAGAAGGGCGTGCTGTATCTGGTCTATCTTCCCGGCGGTGGCGTCACCCAGCTTGACCTCTCCGGTGCGCCGGGGACGTTTTCGGTTCGATGGCTCAATCCGCGAACCGGAGGTCCGTTGATGAAGGGGAGCGTCGCCAGCGTGAGAGGCGGCGGCAGCGTGGATCTCGGCGCGCCTCCCGGACCCGAGGACTGGCTAGCTGTTCTCCGCCGTTGAGCTACATCCTATGTTCCGCCCCGCCCTCCTCAGCATCCCTTTTATCGCGCTCGCCGCGCCGGTCGAGTTCCAGAAGGAGATCCGGCCCGTGCTGTCAGGCACTTGCTTCCAATGCCACGGCCCCGATCCCAACACGCGAATGGCGGGGCTGCGGCTGGACATCCGCGAAGAAGCCCTGGCGGCACGCAAGACCGGCGCTGCGATCGTTCCGGGAAAGCCGGAGCAGAGCACGCTCTACCAGCGTCTGGTCCACACGAGCGCGTCGTTGCGGATGCCGCCCGCACACAGCCACAAGACGGTTACTGAGTCCCAGAAATCAACCATCCGGCGCTGGATCGAAGAAGGCGCCGTGTGGAAGGAGCACTGGTCCTTCGCACCGCCGCGGCGGGCGGACCCGCCACAAGTGAGGGCGGCGAAGTGGATCCGGAATCCGCTGGACCGCTTTGTCCTGGCCCGATTGGAAGCCGCGGGACTCGCTCCAGCTCCTGAAGCGGACCGCCGCACGCTCATCCGCCGGGTCGCGCTCGACACGACCGGACTTCCGCCCACACCCGCCGAGACCGAGCAATTCCTGCGGGACAAGAGTCCCGCGGCTTATGAATCGATGGTCGGCCGCTACCTCGCCTCGGACCGCTGGGGCGAGCATCGCGGGCGGTTCTGGCTCGACGCCGCACGATACGGTGACACGCACGGGATCCATGTCGACAACTATCGCGAGATGTGGCCCTATCGTGACTGGGTGATTCAGGCGTTCAACCGCAATCTGCCCTTCGACCGGTTCACGATCGAACAGATCGCAGGGGACCTGCTTCCCAACCGGACACTCGACCAGCAGATCGCCACCGGATTCCACCGCTGCAATGTCACGACCAATGAAGCCGGGGTGATCGTCGAGGAGATCGAGGCGATGTATGCCAAGGACCGCGTCGAGACCACCGCCACGGTCTGGCTGGGACTCACGCTCGGCTGCGCGTCCTGCCACGACCACAAGTTCGATCCGCTGTCGCAGCGCGATTTCTATTCAATGGCCGCGTTCTTCCGCAACACCGGACAGGACGCGATGGACGGCAATGTCCCCGACACGCCGCCGGTGGTCGTGGTGCCGCGTGCTGAGGATCGCGAGCGGTGGTCCGCGATCAACGCGCAGGAACAGCGGGCCCGCGAGCGGATGACCGCGGCGGCCGCCAAAGCCGAACCCAGCACGAGGGCGGGCGACGCGCCGCTCACCGGACAGATCTTCGCGCACACCACCAAGGCTGAGTTTGAGAGGGATAAATCTCTGGATCTGCCTCCCGTCGAGCTCGACGCGGCAAAGCCGTTCAGCCTGGCGGTGACGTTCTACTTCCCGAAAGGTGAAGAAGGCTTCGTGGTGGCGTCGCAATCGGATCCGGCGGACAAGAACCGCGGATGGCATCTCGAAATCGGCGCGCGCGTGGTGAATTTCCGTCTGGTGGGGGACGACGCCAAGCAGATCACCATCCGCGCCGGACACATGGAGCAGCTTGTTCCGGGCTCCTCAAACCATGTCGCGGTGTCTTATGACGGATCGCGCGAGCAGGCCGGGCTCGCTCTGTACGTGAACGGGAAAGCGCCGCCAAACCAGGGCGCGGGCGATCAGAACACGCAACTGCCCGGACGGATCTCCGTGAGCGCGCCCCTGCGGCTGGGCCGCAATCTGCCCGGCGGATCGATTTCTGATTTCCGGATTTTCGCCGCACCGATGACCGCCGACCAGGCCCGGCTCACGCGCCTGTGGCCGGACCGCGCCCAGAATCCGGAAGCGCTGCGCCTCTATTCCCAGATCCACCACGATGCGGACTACCGGCAAGCAAGCGAGGAACTGGCCGCGCTCAACCAGGAACGGCGCGCGATCCGCAAGCGCGGCGCGATCACGCACGTAATGAATGAGCGCATGGATCAGAGCCCATTTGCGCACATCCTCTACCGCGGCGCCTATGATCAGAAGCGAGACCGCGTTGAGCCGTTGACACCGGCGGTGCTGCCTCCCATGTCGAGCAGGCTCCCCAAGAACCGGCTGGGACTCGCCCAGTGGCTCATGGATCCGGCCAATCCGCTCACCGCACGCGTTACCGTCAACCGGTTCTGGCAGGAGCTGTTCGGGACGGGCCTGGTAAGGTCGGCTGAGGACTTCGGATCGCAGGGCATTCCGCCCGCCAACCAGGCGCTGCTCGATTGGCTGGCCGTCGAGTTCCGCGAGTCCGGCTGGGACGTGAAGAAGCTGTTCGAGCTGATGCTCACCTCGGCCACCTACCGGCAGGCGGCAACCGCGACTCCGGCGAAACTTGAAAAAGACCCGCTCAATGAAATGTTGTCGCGTGGACCGCGGTTCCGTATGGACGGTGAGATGCTGCGCGACCAGGCGCTGGCGGCCAGTGGATTGTTGACTCTGGACATCGGCGGTCCAAGCGTGAAGCCGCTTCAGCCGGAAGGGATTTGGGAAGCGGTTGCGATGCTCGGCAGTAACACGCGGTTCTACAGAGCAGACGAGGGCGCGAAGCTGTACCGCCGGAGTCTGTATACGTTCTGGAAGCGGTCTGCGCCACCGTCGTCGATGGAGATCTTCAACGCGCCGACACGCGAAGCCTGCACCGTGCGCAGAGAGCGGACCAACACGCCTCTACAGGCGCTGGTGACGATGAATGATGTCCAGTTCGTCGAGGCGGCGCGGATGCTGGCCAAGCGTGCGGCCCAGGCCGCGGCATCGGAGCCGGCACAACTCAACTACATCGCCGGACAAGTGCTGGCGCGGCCATTCGACGCGAAGGAGATGCGCGTGGCGCTTGAGGCGCTCAACGGTTACCGCGGCTACTACGAGTCGAACCCGGGAGAGGCGGCGAAGCTTGCGGGGCCGGGCCAGGCGAGGCTGGCGGCACTCACCATGGCCGCGAATCAAATTTTGAACCTCGACGAAGCGCTCACAAAGTAGGAGAATAGGCAAATGGATCCGCTGCGGGAATCGATTCTCACTGAGACGCGCCGGCAATTCTTCGGCCGTGGCACCCGGGGACTGGGCGTGGCAGCGCTCGCGTCGCTGATGCCGCGCGAAGGTTGCGCGGCCACCGCCGGACTGCCCAGCCTGCCGCATTTCAAGCCCACCGCCAAGCGCGCCATCTATCTCCACATGGTTGGGGCTCCGCCGCAGATCGATCTCCTCGATTACAAGCCGGGCATGAAGGACTGGTTCGACAAGGACCTGCCCGACTCCATCCGCCGCGGACAGCGCCTCACCACGATGACCTCGGGGCAAAGCCGCTTTCCGATCGCACCGTCGGTCTTCAAGTTCCACCAACACGGACAGAGCGGCGCCTGGATCTCAGAGCTGCTTCCGCACCTCGGCAAGATGGCGGACGAGGTGGCCATCATCCGCTCGATGAATACCGAGGCGATCAATCACGAGCCGGCGATCACGTTCATCCAGACGGGATTCATGATCGCGGGAAAGCCGTGCCTCGGCTCCTGGGTCGCTTATGGACTCGGGTCGATGAACCAGGACCTGCCTACGTTCGTCGTGATGAACGCGACGCACTCGCACCCGCGGGCCAACGTGCAAGCGATCTCCGCGCGGCTGTGGAGTTCCGGGTTCCTCTCGGGCGAGTACTCGGGTGTGGCGCTGCGGTCGGGCATCGATCCGGTGCTCTACATCAACAATCCGGACGGGGTCCCTACGCCGATGCGGCGGCGGATGCTCGACGCGGTGAGTGAGCTCAACCGGATCCAGCATCAGAAGACCGGGGATCCTGAGACGCTGACACGGATCGAGCAGTACGAGATGGCGTTCCGGATGCAGGCTTCGGTTCCCGAGTTGACGGATCTTTCCAAGGAGCCCGAGAGCGTCTACAAGCTGTACGGAGAGGACGCACGCAAGCCGGGAACGCTTGCCAACCGGTGCCTGATGGCACGGCGTCTGGTGGAGCGCGGCGTCCGGTTCGTGCAGGTGTATCAGCGGGGATGGGATGTTCATGGAGCGCTGCCGGAGGTCCTGCCCAGCCAGTGCAAGGACGCCGATCAGGCCACCTGGGGACTGGTCCAGGATCTCAAGCAGCGCGGCCTGCTCGACGAGACACTGGTGATCTGGGGCGGTGAGTTCGGCCGTACGATCTACTCACAGGGCAAGCTGACGCCAACCGACTACGGGCGCGATCATCATCCGCGCTGCTTCAGCCTGTGGCTCGCCGGCGGCGGGATCAAGGGCGGCGTGGTGCATGGGGAGACGGACGAGTTCTCCTACAACATCGTCAAGGATCCGGTGCACGTGCGCGACCTGCAGGCGACCATCATGCATTGCTTTGGCGTCGACCACGAACGGTTCACCTTCCGCTACCAGGGGCTCGACCAGCGGCTCACCGGGGTCGAGAAAGCCGCGCCGGTTAAGGCTATCCTTGCGTGATCCGCCTGGCGAGATTGAAGAATCCCTTCTTGCGTTCCGTGTTGATGCCCCATTGGACGGGCACGGCCTGGTAGCCGTCGCGGTAGTTGTTCTCGCCGATGTCGAGCAGGCCCCATGAGGCGTAGCTCTTGATCGCGGAGAGCATGTTGTTCGACGGCTTGTCGAAATCGAAGTGGTCGTCCTCGTTGAACAGCACGGGCATCGGCCGGTAGCTCTTGCTGGCGCGGGTCCGCTCGACCATCGTGGTGATGAAAGCTGGATCCTTAACGCCGTTGCCGTGGAGCAGCACGTAGTCCGACACGGCGATCAGATGATCGGGCGGAATGGTGCGTCCGTTGAAGCTGGTGCCGGTGAGGAACTCCTTCTCGCGCCGGAACGACTTGCGCGCGACGTCGAAGAGTTCGGCGATGCGGTCCGGCTTGAGGAGCGGCTGGTCGTATTTGGCGTTGTTGCACTCGTTGGCGATTTCGAGCAAGACGTTGCGGTATCCGTTGCGCGACAGCCAGCCGACGCCCTCACGCACCGCGCGCCGGACCGCTTCGTCGTTCTCGAAGTACTGATCCTGGCCGAAATAGAACAGGCAAACCATGGGGACCATCCCGAGGCGGTCGGCCGCATCAAGGATCCGCTTCAGCCGCGCCATGTAGGCAGGCTTCAGCGAGCCATCAGGACGGTAGGCGTTGTTCTTCCACGGTTGATCGCGCCGGTAGCCTTGCGGATTTCCGCCCTGGAGGCAGATGTCGAAGCAGAGCACTCCGTGCCGTTTCCATTCGGGCATCGCGGCGATGAACTCGCGGGTGTTGCGCTCCGGATCCCACTTGCCGGTGTCCGGATACTTCCACAGCGGGACAGTCTCCGGATTCTCGTCGTCGAAGATCCCCTGCACCATGCGCGTGTTCATCAGCAAGCCTTCGATCTTGTGGCTCTCCCAGGTCCGGCCGGGATAGGTCGGCTTGCCGTTCAACAGGAACTGATCGCCGCGAATGCTGATCGTGGTTCGCGACTGTGCTCTGGCAGCCTGGACCAGCACCGGCGCCGCCAGAAATTCCCGCCTGCGGATGCGCATCTCCGGAACTATAACACGGCGCGCGTTTGGCATAATTAAGGGTTCCATGACACGGCGTTCCCTCATGCTCTCGGCTGCATTCGGTGGCGCGGTGCGCGCCGCACGCGTGGAATCGGTCGAGGTGATTTCAAAGCAGCCGCGGAGCTATCACGCCTGGGCCACCATGGCCCGGCGCGCGAATGGCGAGCTGGTGGCCTCCTACTCCGGTGGCCGCGAGGGCCACATCTGTCCCTTTGGCCGCGTGGAGCTGATCCGCTCACAGGACAGTGGGCGAACCTGGAGCTGGCCGACGGTCCTGATGGACACACCGATCGACGACCGCGATTCCGGGATCCTGGAAACCGCCCGTGGCTCGCTATTGGTGACGACGTTCACTTCAATCAAGTACGAGGAAGTGATGGCGGCGGCCAAAGGCTGGGAAACGGACCGCATGGAACGCTGGCAGGCTGTCCAGCGCGCAAGCACGCAGGCCGAGCGCCAGTCCCTGCGCGCGGCCTGGATGCTGCGATCGGTTGGCGGCGGACACTCGTGGAGCCCGCCGTACCTGGTTCCCGTCACGAGCCCGCACGGTCCCATCAAGTTAAGTGATGGACGGCTGCTGTACCCGGGACGTGAGTATCCGGAAATTGAAGGGAAGGTCCCACGGATCGGTGTGTGTGAGTCCAAAGACGATGGCTTAACGTGGCAGTGGCTGGCGCAGATCCCCACCCGGCCCGGCGACTCCGCGGTGCACTACCATGAGCTGCACGGCGTGGAAGCCGCGCCGGGTAAGCTCATCGTGCACTTGCGAAATCACAATCCGGCGAACGAACGCGAGACGCTCCAGTCGGAGTCCAACGACGGCGGCCGCACATGGACCGCGCCACGGCCCATCGGTGTGTGGGGGTTGCCGAGCCACCTGATCCGCTTGCGCGACGGGCGGCTGCTGATGAGCTACGGCTACCGGCGTCCACCGCAGGGCAATCACGCGCGGATCAGCGAGGATCAGGGCAAAACCTGGTCCCAGCCAATCGTGCTGTCCGATGACGGTACGGGCGACATCGGCTATCCGTCCACAGTGGAGCTTCCGGATGGAACGTTGCTCACGTTGTGGTATGAATCCAAGCGTTCGGGAACCGTCGCGGTGAAGCTTCCCGATCCTCCGTTTTCCGTCCTCCGGCTGGCCCGCTGGCGGATTTCCTGAGGGAGGACTGTGTTCTACCTGTCGAAACTCGCGGGGATTTTTCTGGATCCAGGCAACTACGTGATGCCGGCCATGATCACGGCGGTGATTCTCCTCGGCCGCCGCCCTCGCGTCAACCGTTGGCTGCTGTGGTTCTTCCGCCTCGGCGTCCTGGGTTGCACGCTGGTCTGGCTGACGCCGCTGCCGGACGTCCTCACGGAGAAGCTCGAGAAAATGATTCCGAACCCTGCCCTGCCCGCCCACGCCGACGGGATCATCGTGCTGGGCGGCTGGCAGGATATGGATCAGGTCCGCAAGCATGGCGGAATCCAGATGAACGGCAGCGCGGAGCGGTTCTTCGGCGCACTTGCACTCGCCCACCGGTATCCGGCGGCACGGCTCGTGTTCACTGGCGGGAGTGCGCATCCGCTGTATCCGAACGAGTCAGAGGCAGCAATGACGGAAGCGGCGCTCCGGGCGCTTAACTTTCCAATGGAGCGCGCCGTGTTCGAGCGAAAGGCGCGGGACACCTATGAGAACGCGGTCTACAGCCGCGACCTGGTCCAGCCCAAACCGTCCGAGACCTGGATCCTTCTGACGAACGCGTCGCATATTCCGCGCGCGATGGCCTGCTTCCGCCGCGTGGGATGGACCGTGATCCCGCACGGCGTCGACTTCCAGACGCATGGCCGACCGTGGTTCAGCTTCTTCACGTTCATTCCCCAGATGGACAAGACCACCTGGGCGCTGCACGAATGGTTCGGGTTGCTCGGCTACTGGCTGGCGGGGAGGCTTGCTTGATTCAGATGTCGAGGTTCATCCGGCGGACACAGAAGACATCGTAAAATACACGGTTGTCCACTCCATCGGCCGGCACTCATCCACCGCTGCTCTCCGGCCGGATTGCGCTCACTGTTTTCTTCCTCACCGGACTGCTGATGGCCTTCCCCGGCGCGATCCTGCCGTCGTGGGGACACCATCTTGATTTCAATTTTGTCGAGGCAGGCCGGTACTTCCTGTTCACCGCAATCGGCCTGGTAAGCTCGTTTCCGCTTGCGCGCCTGGTGTTTCCGCGTTTCGATGTCCGGCGGCTGCTGATCGCCGGATGCGTGGCGGCGGCGCTCGGGATGTTGGGGCTGTCGTTCGCCGCCCCGCCTGTTGCCTGGTATTGGCGGGCGGCCGGGGTCTTCGCCGTGGGGCTCGGAGCGGGTATGCTCAACTCGGGCGCGTTTCAGGCGTTGTCGCCGATCTATGAACGGGATCCGGCGGCGACGGTCAATATGGCGGGCGCGCTGTTCGGATTCGGATGCTTCGTGATGGCGATGCTCGCCTCAGGCGCGATTTTCGTCTACACGCCGCGCAGCACACTGCTTCTGCTCGCGGTGATTCCCGCGTTCGCGGCCGGACTCTACTGGCGCGCGCAACTGCCGGATCCGGTGCAGCACACACCGCATCCGGTCTCGGGCGTGTGGGAGGAACTGCGTAGCCCTGGTCCGGTGCTGTTCAGCCTGCTGCTGTTCCTGCAGTTCGGCAACGAGTGGTCAGTGGCTGGATGGCTGGCCGTGTTCCTGGTCCACCGGGTGGGAATCAGCGCCGAGTCGGCGCTCGAGATGCTGGCGGTATTCTGGCTAGCGCTGACCCTGGGCAGGATCGCAGCGCAGGCGCTGCTGCCCCGCGTGCGGCACACGGCGATGCTTTTGGCGAGCGCGATGGCGGCGCTGTTCGGAACGCTGATCCTGGCGTTCACCAACAACCGCTCGGGCGCCTGGGCGGGATTACTGCTGGTCGGGCTGGGTTTCGCCGCGATCTATCCGCTGGTGGTCGAACGGATCGGGCACCGGTTTCCCGACTACCATCCGGGCTACTACAACGGACTGCTGTCGTTCGGGATCACCGGCGGACTCGTGGTCCCGTGGGCGCTCGGATACATGGCCAAGTGGTGGGGAGTCCAGACCGTGATGGTCGCCCCGTTCATCGGGACGATTCTGGTCCTCGTGGTGATCCTGCTGCTGTGGCTTGAAGCACGCCTCTCGAGCGCTTCCCCGCCCCGCTGACCCTCGTCTAAACTTGAGGTATGATCGCACGGACGCTCGGTGTGTTGAGCCTCGCCCTGGGTGCGTGCGCGCAGACCGCCCTGATGCCGCTCAGCGAGGTCCGTGCCGGGATGAAGGGCACCGGTAAGACAGTCTTTTCGGGGACCCGGATCGAGGAGTTCCAGGTCGAGGTTCTGGGCGTTCTCGAAAACACCGGACCGAAGCAGTCGATCATCTTGGGGCGGCTCTCCGGAGGTCCGCTGGCGCACTCGGGAGTGCTGCAGGGCATGAGCGGAAGTCCGGTGTATGTGAACGGACGGCTGATCGGCGCTGTCGCAACCGCGTTCGCATTTTCAAAAGATCCGATCGCGGGAATCCGTCCGATTGAAGAGATGCTGCGCCGCCCTCCGCCGGAGCCCAGGCGAGCGTGGAGCGGAGGCACGGTGGATTTGGCGGCGCAGCTTCCCGCGGCGGCTGAGTATTCGGCCGGGGGATCGCGCATGGTCGACATCGCGACTCCGCTGTCGATGAGCGGATTCACTGCGGGCACGGTGCGCCACTTCGCCGCTGAGCTGCGAAAGCTGGGGCTTGAGCCGATGCAGGGCGCCTCGGGAGGAGGCCGGACGGGCGCGGCGCCCGGCGATCCAAGGATGCTCGTGCCCGGCTCGATGATCAGTGTGCAGCTCGTTACCGGCGACCTTTCCGTGGGCGCGGATGGTACCGTGACCCACGTCGGCCAAGGCAAGGTCTACGCCTTCGGACACCGGTTCCTCGGGGTGGGTGCGGTGGAAATGCCCTTTGCGCGGTCGGAGGTGCTGACGCTGCTGCCCAACGTCAACACGTCGTTCAAGATCGCGTCATCACGGGAGTGGATGGGCGCGATCACGCATGACCACAATGCCGCCGTAGCCGGAGCCGTGGGACGGCGTGCGCCGATGATTCCGGTCTCGATCACCGTCAACGGGGATCAGAGAGCGCGCTACGAGATGCAGGTGGTGCGCGACAGCCTGCTGGCACCGTTCCTGCTGCAGATGGCCACTTACTCGGCGATCGATGGCACCGAGCGGACCGCGGGGGCATCGACAATCACGGCCAAGGGAGTCATTGAATTCCAGGGCGCTGCACCGGTGCGGATCGACACGATCTATTCGGCGGACAACGGAGCGCCGCTGCTGGCGTCACTATCCGGTGCACTGCCGTTGAGCTACGCGATGCAGTCCGGATTCCCGGAGTTGGCCGTACGCCGGGTGCAACTGGACCTCTCCGCATCGGAAGAGAAACGGGCCTACCAGGTAGGTGACGTGTGGCCGTCGCGCGGGCGCGTACGGCCCGGCGAAACAGTGCGGATTCACGTGTCGCTGAACGGACCGCGCGGCCAGGTGGTCAAGCGCGAAGCCGATTGGACCGTGCCAGTGGGGCTGGCCGAGGGTCCGTTGAACTTCACCGTGTCCGATGCGATGATCACCAATCTGGTCGAGCACCAGCATGAGCTGCTTCAGCCGCCGGCGTCGTTTGCGCAGGCACGGGAGCTGCTCGATACGCTGATCCCCAACAACGTGGTCTCGGTCCGAGTGTGGCGCGCGGCGCCCGTGTTTCAGGCGCAAGGGAAGCTGCTGCCGGCTCCGCCTCCGTCGGTGGCGAACATCCTGAAGCGCAGCAATTCAGCGGCAGCCGGGGTGCCCGCGGCGTGGGGGGTAAAGCTGGGCGAGGTCCGGTTCCGGCTGGACGGGGGAGTGGTGAGCGGATCGAAGTCGGTGCAGGTGGAAGTAAAGGACTAGCGGTTCTGGCACAGCATACCCGCCGCATTCGTGTGACACTTGCCTACGATGGCACGGAGTATCACGGATGGCAGGTCCAGCCCGGGCTCGCGACGATCCAGGGTGTGCTCGAGGGCGTGCTTGGACAGATCGAAGGGGCGCCCGTGCATGTCACCGGGTCCGGCCGGACCGACGCGGGCGTCCACGCGCTGGCCCAGACAGCCGCGTTCGACCTCGCCAATCCGATCCCCGTGGACAACTTGCGCCGGGCGGTCAACCGCCTGCTTCCCCACGGCATTCGCGTGCTCGCCGCGGCCGAGGCGGCGCCGGACTTCCACCCGCGGCACCATGCGGTGTCGAAGACCTACGAGTACCGGATCTTTCGCGGCGAAGTCTGCCTCCCTTTCGAGCGGCGTTACGTGCATCACTATCCGTATCCGCTGGACACCCCGCGGATGCGGGACGTCGCGGCCCTCTTCGAAGGCGCGCACGACTTCAGCGCGTTCGCCTCCTCCGACGAGCGCGATGCGTTGGGGCACTCCAAGGTCCGGACCGTGTTTTCGTCCGTGATCGAGGAGGCGGGAGAGCGGCTCATCTACCGGGTGCGGGGATCCGGATTCCTCAAGCACATGGTCCGCAATATCGTGGGAACGTTGATCGAGGCGGGAAAGGGAAACGCCGGCGAGACGGCCATCCGCGAGTTCCTCCAGCCGGGGTGCACGCGAAAGGCGGGGCCGCGGGCGTCGGCCAGCGGGCTATTTCTGGTGTCCGTTGCCTACGCCGTTGGTGAAGCTAACGCCGCACCCGGCCCGGCATCAAGCCCACTTGAGGAATTCCCGCGCCACCCGCGCCACGGGTGATATCGATCACCCGGGCGACTTCGTGGAATTCGAGTTGCGAGTCCGCTTGGATGAACACGGGACTCTGTGGCCGCGCATGGAATTCGGTCATCAGGCGCTGCTGGAGTTCGTCGACCGCCACTGGCCGGGTGTTGACCTCCACCAGGCCGTTGCCCCTGACGTCGATGACCAAAGTGCCGGGTGTGGGGTCGGAAAGGGCTCCAGGGGGTGATGGTTGCGGGGCGTTGGTGGGCAGGCCCACGGACTGGACCGGCGTAATCACCATGAAGAGGATGAGCAGCACGAGAAGCACGTCGATCATGGGAGTCAGGTTGATCTCGGCGCGGGTGCCGGATCCGCCAAGGTTCATTGCCACGGGGGTGTAGACAACGGGGCTGCCGCGGAAGTTCCCCGCCGTTATACCATGTCGTTATGAAGCGACTCGTCCTTCTCACCTCACTGTTCACCCTCACCGCCGCCGCTGAGACCTGGAGCGGCGCCATCGTCGACGTCATGTGCAAGGGCCGCGACCTGGCCAGCCACACCCGCCAATGCAATATCGATTGCGCGAAAGGCGGCTATGGACTCGTGCTCGCCGACGGCAAGTTCATGAAGTTCAATGAACGCGGCAACGCACGTGCCCTCACTCTGCTCAAGTCGTCGACCAAGGAGAAGGACATCAAAGCCAAGGTCACCGGCACGCTCGACGGCGAGGTCATCCGGGTGGAGAAGATCGAGCTTCAGTAATCCGCGCCGCCCGCAGGCGCGCCCACACCTCAAATACCGGCGGATTCTCCAGCCACACGAGCATCCACCGCACCATTTCTTCGCGCTGCGCCTTCACCTCCGGGTCCTGGCCTCGCGCCGCCGCAAGCTTGGCATGATCCTTCGCTTCGATCACCAGCCTCCGGACCTCACGCGGACGCGCAGTGTACTCTCCCGCCAGGGCCACCAGCGTCCGCTCAAGGCCCTCAAAGCTGTCCACCCGCACGCCCTCAACCATCGGGGCGAGCTTCCAACCGGACTTCCGCAGCAGCTCCCGCAAATACCGCGGCGACACCGGCGCGAGTAGTTCCGCGAGAGCATCCCGCAGCCGCTCGTCAACTACGGCCGGGTTGCGTTCTTCCAGTGCTTGCCGGAGCTGGCTTCGCCTGGTTGGTGCTCGCGCCATTCCGGTACTCCGCGACCGCCCGCTCGTGCTCGGATAAGGTTGCCGAGAAATTGTGTTCCCTGGCCGCACCGGGCTTGGCCACAAAGTACAGAAAGTTGGACGGAGGGGGAGCCAGCGCCGCTTCGATCGCTGCCTTCCCCGGACTCGCAATCGGACCCGGAGGCAACCCCGCATGCCGGTACGTATTATAGGGATGCGCGTGATCAAGGTCCGACCGGTAGATCTTGCCCCGCCAACGGCCGTCGAGCATCGCGGCGTAGATCGTCGTCGGATCACACTGGAGCGGCATCGCCCGGTTCAGCCGGTTGCGGAACACCGATGCGACCAGCGGCCGCTCGTGCGCGGCGCCGGTTTCCTTCTCGACCAGCGACGCAAGAGTGACAGCTTCGTGTGGGCGCGGGGACCCAGTTGGAGCCACCTGCTTCCATACCGCGCGGAACTGCTCCGTCATCATACGGCAAAGCTGATCCGCGGTGGTCTGCTTCGTCACGCGGTAGGTCGACGGGAACAGGTATCCCTCGAGGTTCTTCGCCGCCGGATCGAGGTCGCGGACGAGCGACGAATCCGACGCGGCTTTGAGGAACTCGGAGGCCCGGAACAAGCCCGATTCCTCGGCGATGCGCGCAACGTCGAAGATGTTCGATCCTTCCGGAACCTGAAGGCGGTGATAATGCACATCGCCCCGCACCAGCCGGTCGAACACTTCAATCGCGCTGGCCGCCTTCTCAAACCGGTATTCGCCCGCCTTCAGCACTGCCGACGGCCGGATCGCGCGGGCCAACAGAAACAGATACTGGCTGCGCACCACACCTTGCTCCTCGAGCGTGCGGGCGATCACGCGGGTTGGTGTTCCAAGACCGATCTCGACGGTCCGCGAACCGGAGAATCCGGCATGCGGCGATGCCGCCAGCCAGGCCGCGCCGCCTGCCGCTGCCAATCCGGCCAAAATCAGTTTCCGCACAGGCTCATCCGCTCTAGGTAGCTCTCCAGTAGCAGCACCGCTGCGAGCTTATCGACGGCGCGTGCCCGCTTTTCGATACTGATGCCGCTCTCCTTCAGCACGCGGTTCGCCTCAACCGTAGTCAGGCGTTCATCCCAGTACTCGCAGGGAACTCCGGTGAAGCTGCTCAGCCGGTCACCGAACTCACGGACATAGCCCGCCTGCCGGCTCTCGCGTCCGCTCATATGCAGCGGATGGCCCAGCAGCAAGAGCGACACGCCGCGTTCCTGGGCCAACTGCCGCAACGCGGCGAGATCTTGGCGGATTGTGGTCCGCTGCAGCGTGGGGAGTCCTTGCGCGGTGATACCCAACTCGTCGCTGACTGCGAGTCCGATGCGTTTCTTGCCGACGTCAAGTGCGAGGATTCGTGACACGGAGCCCTAAGGCGGATCGTAGCATAGAGTGATGAGCTCTCCACTCTCGCGCCGCGGCTTCATCGCCGGACTCGCGCCCGGCTTAGTCCGCGCCGCCCGTCCGCGGATGGAGCAAGGTGTCCAGATGGGTGACGTGATCCGCGGCCAGGCAGTCGTGTGGTCGCGCGCGGACCGGCCGTCGCGGTTGGTCGTCGACTGGTCCACTACGGAGTCCATGGCGAACGCGCGAACCGTGCGGGGCGGGCTCGCGACAGCTCAATCCGGATTCACCGCCCGCGTGAATCTCAGCGGGCTGCCCGCGGGACAGACCGTGTTCTACCGCGCCAGGTTCGCCGAGGGCCGTGACGAGTCCGAGCCAGCGGCTGGCAGCTTCCGGACTCCAGGTGGGAATAGCCAGGACGTGCGCTTCCTGTGGTCGGGCGACACCGCTGGGCAGGGTTACGGGATCAACCCGGACTGGGGCGGCATGCGGATCTACGAATCGATGCGCCGGCGTGAGCCGGACTTCTTTCTTCATTCCGGCGACACGATCTATGCCGACGGACCGATTCCCCCCGAAGTGAAGCTGCGCGACGGCACCGTCTGGCGCAATGTCACCACCGAGGCCAAGAGCCGCCAGGCTGAAACGCTCGACGATTTCCGCGGCGCCTATCTCTACAACCTGATGGACGAGAACGTGCGGCGGTTCAACGCTCAGGTCCCGCAGGTGTGGCAGTGGGATGATCACGAGGTCACCAATAACTGGTCGCCGTCGAAGGACCTGTCGCGCTACCAGGAGAAGGACATCATGCGGCTTGCCGCCCGGGGACGCCAGGCGTTCCTCGAATTCGCGCCGATGCGGATCTCGAAGTCCAGCCGGGACCGGATTTACCGCCACATCCCGTACGGTCCGCTGCTGGACCTGTTCGTCGTCGACATGCGGTCCTACCGCGGAGCCAACACCCACAACCGGCAGGAAGTGCAGAGCCCGGAGACTGTGTTCCTCGGGCGTCCGCAACTGGATTGGCTGCGGAGAGGCCTCGATCGCTCGAAAGCCCTATGGAAGGTGGTCGCCGCCGACATGCCGCTCGGCCTGTTGGTTGGTGACGGGAAGGACTCCCAAGGCCGCCCGGTGTGGGAGAACTGCGCCAATGGTGATGGACCAGCGCTCGGGCGGGAACTGGAAGTTGCCTCACTGCTGTCCGGGCTCCGCCGCAGCCGGGTCCGGAACGTCGTCTGGCTCACGGCGGACGTCCACTACACGGCTGCCCATTACTACGATCCGGGCAAGGCTCAACATCCGGATTTTGATGGATTCTGGGAGTTCGTTTCGGGTCCACTCAACGCCGGGACGTTCGGACCCGCGCAGCTCGACAACACGTTCGGACCACGCGTCGTGTTCGCGAAAGCGCCGCCAAAAGGGCTATCAAACCTGCCGCCCTCGGCAGGACTGCAGTTCTTCGGTGAGGTGAGGATTGAGGCGCGGTCGCGCGCGATGGTGGCCACATTGCGCGATCTCGCGGGTGAAGCCTTGTTCGAGCAGCGCATCGAGTATACTGGAGGCGTTTAGGAACTCAAAAACACGCCGGTGCGGTGCTGTCCGTCCGGCGCATCGTGATGACGCCGTCCTCACGCGGAGAGGAGGCGGCGTGCCATTCAGGAGCAAACCCCCAAAGAGACTTTTCGAGAAGGACCACGGATTCAAGTCCATGGCGGACCGCGACCCCGAAGGCGTGGCCCGCGAGTTTGGTGGAATCGGGTGGGATGAACCGATCGAGGTGAAAGTCCATTCGCGCTCCATCTCGCTGCGGTATGAGCTGGACCAACTCATCGAAGTGACACTGAGGTCCGTACCCGAGCTCCTGCATTTCGAGGCGGAGAGCAATTTCGGGACGCCAGACGCGGACGAGGCTCTCCAGAGGTCGGTGGCGACCGGACTCTTCTACGGCATCAAGGTCAGGCCAATTCTGGTGCTCTACGACCCGAGGCGTCCGGCCCATTCGTTCAGATCAATTCGCGTGGTCGACCTGGGTAATATCAAGATCGTTGTGAAGTTTGACGTCCGGCGGATCTGGGAGATGAATCCGGAGGAGATCCTGAAGCGGAAGCGGATCCACATGCTGCCCGCGGTGACGGCGATGAAATCGACGCCCGTCCAGATCCGCGAGGCATCTCTCTTGATGGAATCGGTCCAGCCGCTGGCTGAACGGCGAAGGCTGTTCCAGGAAGCCATGACGTTCGCGACGGTATTGTACAATGAAGTCGAAATCGAGCAACTGCTCGGAAGGGAGTACACCAATATGCTGCCCCCGATGGAAGTGGTCAGGAGAACGCCGATCGGCCAAAGGATCGAGGAGATCGGCAAGTTCGAAGGTAAGCAGGAGGGCCGCCAGGAGGGCCGCCAACAGGCGCTCCGCGAATCGCTCCTGAAGGTGATCGCGCACCGTTTTCCGGACCTCGAAGTGAGCGCTTCCGCGTTGCCCAGCGACGATGAAGCTCTGGGCGCGCTGATGAACCTTGCCTTGTCAGCACCCGGTCCCGGCGAGCTGCTCGCGGCGATCAGAGCGGACTGACCCTCTCCCGCGCGTCTTTCCACTCCTCGTACCAAGCCATCTGGATCGCTTCCAGCTTGGCCTCATTCGGCTTCGCGGGATCGTCGTCGAAGTCCTCAAGCTCCGTCACCTGCCGGTGCGGATCTCGAAGTCCGGCCGGGGCCGGATTTACCGCCACATCCCGTATGGTCCGCTGCTGGACCTGTTCGTCGTCAGAGCCCGAGACTGCGTTCCTCGGGCAGTGACGGCGATGAAATCGACGGCCGTACAGATCCGCGACGCATCTGGTGGAATCGGTCCCGCCACCGGCCGAGACGTTCGCGGCGGTATTCTGCAATGACGTCGAAATCGTCAACTGCCCGGAAGGGAGTACACCAATATGCTGCCCCCGATGGAAGTGGTCCGGAGAACGCCGATCGGCCAGAGGATCGAGGAGATCGGCAAGTTCGAAGGTAAGCAGGTGATCGCCCACCGCTTTCCGGACCTCGAAGTGAGCGCTTCCGCGTTGCCCAGCGACGAACCTTGCCTTGTCAGCGTCCGGTCCCGGCGAGCTGCTCGCCGCGATCAGAGCGGACTGACGCTACTCCTGCGCGTCTTTCCACTCCTCGTACCAAGCCATCTGGATCGCTTCCAGCTTGGCCTCATTCGACTTCGCGGGATCATCGTCGAAATCCTCAAGCTCGGTCACCCACCGGTGCAGGTCCGTGAATCGCACCGTCAGCGGATCCACGTCCGGATGTTTCTCAAACAGCGCGATTCCGATATCTTCGAAATGACTCCAGGAAAGTGCGGCGGGCATTAGATCTTTGTTCCTTTCAATGCATTACTAACCGCGGCGTTCATCATCGACTCGGCCAGCGCCATCGTGGACTGATTCAACTCCCCGATCTTGGCCTGGATCAGGTGATGATCGCTTCCATGATAGACCAGCAGGAGCTCGTTCACGCCTCGCGAAATCCCGGCCCGGTCCTCATCGGACAGATCCCAATAGGCGTCGTTGTTCTTGGCCTTCTCCACCGCCGCAAGCATCGTGTCCGCCTCGACACGCGCCTCGCGGACCTGGCGCTCCTGGAAGTCCTCCTCCGCCTTCTCAATTGACTCGAGGATCATGCTCTCCACCTGCCCGTCGTTCAGGCCATAAGACGGCTTCACGTCCATCGACTGTTCCTTGCCAGTCCTCAGCTCCTTGGCGCTGACGTTGAGAATGCCGTTGGCGTCGATCAGGAACTTCACTTCAATGCGCGCGAACCCGGCAGGCGCGGGATCGATCCCCTTCAAGTCGAACCGTGCAAGCGAACGGCAATCGCGCACCAGCTCCCGCTCGCCCTGGATCACGTGGATCAGCACGTTGGTCTGGCCGTCGACTCCGGTGGTGAAGTTCTCTGTTGCCGATGCCGGAATGGCCGAGTTCCGGTGGATGAGTTTCGACACCAGCCCGCCCATCGTTTCGATCCCGAGCGACAAAGGCGTAACATCGAGCAGCAACTGGTCCTCGACCTCACCGGAGAGCACTCCCGCCTGAACGGCGGCGCCCAGCGCGACCACCTGGTCAGGGTCGAGTTCGGTGTGCGGACGCGCCCGGAACAGCCGCGCCACCGCGTCGCGCACCAGCGGGATGCGCGTGGATCCGCCGACCAGCACCACCTCATCGATCTGTTCTGGCGTCACTCCGGCATCAGCCAGACACTGGCGGCAAGGCTGCAGTGTGCGGTCGACCACCGGCGTGATCAGCCGGTTGAACACGTCGCGCGGCAGTTCCCGCTCGTACCGCCGCCCTCCGTATTCGAACCGGATGTGGGTCACCGGGACAAAGGAGAGCGCATGCTTGGCCTCGATCACGGCGCGCCGCAGCAATTGGATCGCTTCCTGGTTGCCCTCGATCCCGGCCCTCCACTCGGAGGCGATATCTTCCATCGCGACCTTCAGGAGCAGGTTGTCGATGTCGTCCCCGCCCAGGTGCGTGTCGCCGCCCGTGGCAAGCACCTCGAACAAACCGTCGTGCAGCCGCAGGATCGAGATATCGAACGTCCCGCCACCCAGATCATACACCGCCACGACACCCTGCTTCCGCTTGTCCAGACCATAGGCCAGCGCGGCCGCGGTGGGCTCGTTCACCAACCGCAGGACTTCCAAACCCGCAATCCGTCCGGCGTCCTTGGTCGCCTGCCGCTGGGCGTCGTTGAAGTAGGCCGGCACGGTGATGACCGCCTGCGTGACCTCTTCGTTCAGCGCGGCCTCAGCGTTCATCTTCAACTGCCGCAGGATCAGGGCAGAGATTTCGGGCGGGGTTCGTACCTGTCCACCCGCGTGAATCTGGACTACGCCGGTTCCGGTTACGCGATAGGGCAGCAGCGGCAGTTCGGCCTCGATGTCGCCGACTCCCTTCCCCATCAGCCGCTTGACGGAAAACACCGTAGCCAACGGATGCAGCGGCAGCGCGCGCCGCGCCGTGTTGCCGACCAGCGGTTCTCCCTCAGGGGGGAAACACACGAACGAAGGCACGAGCGGATCGCCATCGGGCCCCGGAATCACTTCTGGCTTGCCGCCGCTCAAATAGGCCACGAGTGAATTCGTGGTGCCGAGGTCGATGCCCACGATGCGCTTGGGCTTGGAATCGCTAAAGTCGATCTGAAAGGTCTGCATGGCTTACTGGAGTGCCTGGTTGACGTCGCGCACCAGATTGGTAATGTACTTCCGCCGGTTCAGCACGCCGCGGATCCGCGCGAGCTCTGCCCTGTCCCCCGATTCGTCCCACCGCGCAAAAAGACCCGCCAACTCCGAGTCGGCGCCATTCAGCATCGACTGGAAGTGGGACCGTGCGGTCTCAAGCGCCGGTCTGGCCGAGGCGTCGCCCGAGCGCATTTCCTCAAGTGCCAGGTTCAGCTCGAACACCTCCTCGAGCAGCTCCGGAGGTACATCCTTGGTGCGCTGGCCTGGCATGGCGAATCCCTCAGCGGTGAGCACATACTCGGCGCGCTCCACCGGATCCCTCAGCACGCGCAGGCCGTCGTTGAGGATCGAGGAGGCTTCCAACGCCAAGGCTTGCTCGCGTGCGCTCCGCCTCGTGAAACGGTCCGGATGAAGCTGGCGGCTCAAGGCGTAGTACCGCCGCTGCAACTCCGCGGAATCGATCGCCAGCTTCCGGGGGAACCCATAGAACTCAAAGTAACCCGAGGGAGGTGGCTGAAGGGCCTTGCAGCCGCCACAGAACAGGGCATCCGCAGGCAAGCCGCACTGCCAGCAAGTCACGCCGAGAAGGACGTCCCACAGCCGCAGGACCGCTTGGCATGCGGATTGTCGAACGCGAATCCCGAGTACATCAGCGACTCCTTGTAGTCGAGCGTCATCCCGTTCAGAAACACCATGCTCTTGGGATCCACAAATACCTGGACTCCGTCGAACTCGAACACCTGATCCGCCGGCCTCGCTTTACGGTCGAACTTGAACTGGTAGCTGAGACCAGAGCATCCGCCGCCGAGGACGCCCAGGCGCAGCCCACCCTCCGTCACGCCCTCACGGGCGAACGCCGCCTTGATCTTGGCCACGGCCTTCGGCGTGACGCCGATCGCACCGGTCATGCTTACGGCCGCCATGTCAGCCTGCCACGGTCTCCGCAACGGCGGGCGTTACAGCGGCGCCGCCCGCCTGCTTCGCCTTGTAGTCGTTGATCGCCGCCTTGATCGCGTCCTCGGCTAGAACCGAGCAATGGATCTTTACCGGCGGCAGGCTCAACTCGGTCACGATGTCGGTGTTCTTGATGCGCAGCGCCTCATCGACCGTCCTGCCTTTCAGCCACTCGGTGGCGAGCGAGGACGATGCGATCGCCGATCCGCAGCCAAACGTCTTGAACTTCGCTTCCTCAATGATGCCGGTCGACTCATTCACCCGGACCTGAAGCTTCATCACGTCGCCGCACTCGGGTGCACCAACGATCCCGGTACCAACGTGGCGCGAACCCTTGTCCAGCGAGCCAACGTTGCGCGGGTTGTTGTAGTGGTCGAGAACCTTGTCTGAATAAGCCATTTGTGTCTCCTTTAGGACTAATGCGCGGTCCACTGGACCTTGGATAAATCGATCCCCTCTTTGACCATTTCGTAAAGCGGGGAAAGCTCACGGAGCTTCTTTACAACTTGAATCACTTTGGCGGCCACATAGTCGACATCCGCCTCGGTGTTGAAACGTCCGATGCCGAACCGGATCGAGGAGTGGGCGATGTCGTCGCCCGCGCCGAGCGCCTTGAGCACGTAGCTTGGCTCAAGCGTCGCGGAAGTGCATGCCGAACCGGACGACACTGCCACGTCGTTGATCCCCATCAGAAGAGACTCACCCTCGACGTAGGCAAAGCTGATGTTGAGGTTGTTCGGCAGCCGCCGTTCCATCGTGCCATTGATGAATACCTCGTCGAGTTCAGCCAGCAACCGGTCCTTCAGTTTGTCCCGAAGATAGGCAGACCGCTTGGACTCCTCAGGCATCTCTTTTTGCGCGATCTCGCATGCCGACCCCAGCCCCACGATGCCCGGAACGTTCAGCGTGCCGGATCTCATGCCGCGCTCGTGCCCGCCGCCGTCCATTTGGGCGGTAAGCTGCACGCGCGGACCTTTGCGCCGCACATACAAAGCACCGATCCCCTTGGGCCCGTACATTTTGTGCGCGCTCATCGACAACAGGTCGATGTTGTCGGCGATCACGTTGACCGGCACCTTGCCCGCCGCCTGCGCCGCGTCGGAGTGGAACAAGACCCCGCGCTCCTTGCAGATCTTGCCGATTTCGGCAACCGGCTGCACCACGCCGATCTCGTTGTTGGCGTACATGATGCTGACCAGGATGGTCTTGTCGGTAATCGCCTCGCGGAGCATGTCCAGGTCGACCAGGCCATCCTGCATCACAGGTAAAAACGTAATCCGGAATCCTTGTTTTTCGAGCCTTTTCGCGGTGTCCAGCACGCACTTGTGTTCGGTGGCCGCCGTGATGATGTGGTTGCCGCGCTCGGCATACATCTCCGCAACGCCCTTAAGAGCCAGGTTGTTGGATTCAGTCGCGCCGCTGGTGATCACGATTTCCTTCGAGTTGGCCCCGATCAGGCTCGCCACCTGCTTGCGCGCTTTCTCGACAGCTTCTTCGGCTTGCCAGCCGAACGCGTGGTTCCGGCTGGAAGCGTTTCCAAACTGGTCTTTGAAATACGGCAACATGGCGTCAAGCACGCGCGGATCCACCGGGGTGGTCGCATGATTGTCCATGTAGATCGGCATTGGCATGGGTAGTATTCCTCTAAACGGTGAGCTGGACCGGCCAAACGCTCTGCCCCCTCATGGGCATGGGGCGCGAATCAGCCGTCAGGTCGGAAATGCTGATATTGTCAAGCAGCCGCAGGATGCCTTCGTGGACCTTGCGGAGCGGCTCCTTGACGATGCAGGTGTCGAGTTGCTCGCACTCCGCATCGCCATGAAAACATGAAGCGAGAAAAACCGGACCGTCAATGGCCCGCACCACCTCAAGCGCGGAAATCATCCGCGGATCCCGGCCCAGCCGGTAGCCGCCCTTGGTCCCCTGTTCTGAGGCCAGGTAGCCTGTTTTGCACAGCGTCTGCAGGACCTTGGAAAGCAGTGGCAGGGGGATCCGGTACGATTCCGCGATTTCCTTGGCCGTCGCACCCTGCCGGCGGGGCTCCGCCGCGAGGTGGACGAGGGCGATCAAGGCGTAATCGGACTTTTTCGTCAACTTTAGCATCGGGATCGTGGACTGAAACGGTCCAACATCCACTCTACCACTCCCCAGATGCGTGTGCAACCCCCAACGATTCAG
>Ga0194132_10001200_pt1 | contig 52560 bp, 58 predicted proteins | sample TA2KigOf80mmetaG_FD_148612 | JGI IMG/M metagenome (GOLD analysis project Ga0194132, IMG submission 148612) | Freshwater microbial communities from Lake Tanganyika, Tanzania - TA2015054 Kigoma Offshore 80m | ecosystem: Environmental > Aquatic > Freshwater > Lake | place: Tanzania: Lake...
TCTTCAGTGCTTTGCGAGCGGCAGGGCCAAAATGGGCCAGGGAAGTTCGGAGGAAACCGGATCAGTATTCATCCGGCCTCAAAATACAGGTACTCGACCGATCCGCTTCGGTTATTGCCCATAGACGTTCACCCGACTTGAGCGTGTAGGCAGAAAGAATGCGGGCGTCGTCCTTGATCGCATCGAGGTTCGCCTGCCAGTCATCGGCGTCAACTTCTCCGAAATCCCCGCTGACGTGTCTGCTCAAAAGCTCCCACGCAGAAGTCTGTGCTTCGGCGAGGGTTTGAATGGCCCCCGGCGTAGCAACCACATGGCCCAACTGAAACAAAGGATTCTTCAACGCAACCATGACCTCACGCCTTTCTTCGCTGATGTTCTGCTCGGTCCACCCGCCAGCGTACAATCACGCTAAAGCGACCTCACGTCGGCCCCGGCCTTCGCTCACCTTCTCGTCGCCGAGCCGGGCCAGCTTGACGGCGACTTCGAGCAAATAGTCCTGGAAATCCCGGCTGTTATCGGTGCTTCCAGTCACGAAATGGGCAACTTCTTCGAGCGCCACTTTCACCAGCCGATCCGAAAGTGCGTGTCGTCCACCAGTGACGGAGCCTGCCCCGCCAAGGTCACGGTGCAAATACACGATGCCCTCTCGATAAAACCCGTTCAACATCGTGCCGCCGTCGAGGATCGACGTGAAGCTACGAGCCGGAGGCTTCTCTTTGCCGTTGGTCAGGCCGATCTCTTCGAGACGGTCCCAAACGAAATCGACGGCAGCTTGGCCATCCGGCGTGGGGTCGGTGATCTCACGCCCGACCAGTTCATCCAAGGAAAGGACGCTGGCGGGCGTGGAGACGCCGTACATTCCCGCCGCATTGACCAAGTTTTCCGGGGCGAGGACAGGGACGAAACCCTTCCGCTCAAGCTGATCTTTGGTCCCTTTTCCCGTCAACACCGCATCGTCACCGGCGACCTGGGAGAACGCTTCGGACCAGTTCTTGCGGCGCTGGGCCAGGACTTCGACACTATCTCCACCGGAAGGCGACAACGAGTAATTGTCAAAGCCGAACTCCCAGGCGGGCGTCGTGCTGTTGAGCAGCCGGTCGAATAAGATGCCGAGGGTCTTCTTATCGGCATTCGCCAGGGCCTTCCCAGCGTGATGCTTCACGTCCCAATCACTTGCCTTGCGGGACTCGTCAATCCGCAGATCGTCCAAGTTGTAATCGAACAGGCTCTCCGTATCGCTGCTCTCGAACTCACGGACACGAACGCCACGGCGATAAATCACTGCCGCACGTCGCCCCTCCAGGTTCCGGTTATTTTTGGGCAAGATCGCTCTGGTCAACGCATCAGGTTCGCTGAAATGCAAGAACCACTTGCCCAGGTCGTTGTAAAACTGCAAGACCTCAGCCGTGAGCGGCACGAAGACACGGGTATACCCGGCCTTGGCTCGCACCTGGGCGTCGGAAACGACCTCGATCTTCACACCGCTCCAATCACCAACCTCACGGATCGAGCGGTCGATGGCGTTGGACACGAACTCACGCAGAGCCAGGGCCGCTTCCGTCCAATCCTTCTCGCCGTAGGTCAAAACGAAACCGAGGTCTTCCGTGCTGGACCGTGATGCACCAGTCACCGGATCGGTCCCGCCGAACTTGACCACGACCCGCCCGAATTCCTTGCTGGCGATGCCATCGGTGACGGTCTGCGGGCGAGTGCTGAACTCCATTTTCAGTGTGCCAGCGAAGACCACCGGCGACAATTCGTTACGGAGCAGGACGGCGACAGCGTGCTTGTTGCCGCTTCCAAATTGCCCAATGACGCCGACATTGTTCGACGTGTCGGCCAGGGACACCCCAAGGACGGTGAAGCCCTCGACCGGAGCTTGGCCGATGTTTTCTACTTTCAGAAAAGCACTCATGGTGTTGCCCTTGAGAAACTGAGACAAGTTGCTGACGCCCGCCAGGGTACAATCCCGCTATCGGTGACAGTGACCGGCGTTGATGAGGGCCGTGGCGGTTCGGCCATAGTGACCCTGGAGCGACCACGCCAACCCCGTGTCGATCAAATGCTGAAACAGGTCGATGGTCTGCTCGTCATCGAGTTCGCCCGACTCGTAGGCCATGATCGCTCCGACCTGATCGTAAGGCGGTTCTTCGAGTTTCTTCACCATTGCAGTAATCTCCGCAGGTTTCGATTCGTTTGGGTAGGAAGACGCCGCCCGGCAGACTGGCCAGGGCCGATTGCCCGGCCCACCGCCAACGTCAATCGAACATGAGATTGCCAAGACTCACCGGGTCGAGCTTGCGGACGAGATCGGCGGTTAGATGTTGCTTCACCGCACCGGCGTAAACGAGCTTCGGGTTGATAGCGTGAACAAGCGCCAGCGTCTTGATTGTCATGGCGAGGAATGGAAGGCCGGTTGCTTTCGAGGCTCCAATCTTCTTCGATGCCCTCAGCGCCTCTTCGTAAGTCATGGCTTGGTCCCCTGGTCTGAGTTCTTTGCCTCCTCGAACCCAGGGTACAAACACGGTATTCCTCAAGGACTCGGCTCCGGCCCGACGCTCTCTACCATTCAAATCTCAACGACAAACCCTTCGTCTTGCAGGGCCGTCACCAGATCGTTCGCTGGCCGATGGTCCACGGCGAACCGTGGGCCAAGCCATTGCCAATCGGCCACGTCCAGGTCGGTCCCGGTGAAGTTCTTTGCACGCTCAGTCAACGGCTCGAAGGTCCAGATGGTTTCGTGCGGACGCACCAGGAAGTCGATTTCGTTCATGCTGCTACCTTCCCTTCGGCTGCTGGCCGGAACGCCCCGACGTAGCATTGAAACTGCCCGCACTCCACGATGGCGAAGCCGTGATCCGGGTTTTCGGCGACGTACTGGCGTAACTCGGCCTTCAACTGCTCGTCGGTGAGAGCCGGTTCATCACTGCGGCCCCAGCCGGAAGAATCCACGAACCACGTCGCATCTTCCACACGCTCCCATTCAGCCGGGACATAAGGCCCCAAGTTCGGGAATGGGAACGGCGGGAAGTTCTCGATGTCTTTCAAAGACGGGACGAACGGCTCCCGCTTTGCATTCCGGGCCTTGCGAGCCGCTTCTCGGTTCAAGTAATCCAGCATTTCAAGCGACCACATTCTGTTGTCCTCTCTCTCCGAAATATCCAGGGTCTTCGACTTCATCGCCGATATGGGCATCCAGGTAAGCCTGGGCCTCGGCGATCATCTGCCCGGCTTGCTTGTGGGCGCACGACACCGTTCCGTCCGTGGCTCCGCAACTGCACGGCGTCCAGCCGAACGTGCTGGCGATGCCGGGGTAGTCCCAATCGGTTTGAATCAGACGGTCCTGGCCGTCTTCGGCAACCAGGAGGTAAGTGCCGAAGTCGCCGTGTTGCAGCGTGATCTTCATGCGGTTGTCCCAGTTTGCCGGTGATGTGCTTCCGACCCGCAGGGTACAAAACCGCTATTGATGCCCTTTCGATGGGCGTGAGGCAGTCGCCGGTGCGAGCGCTTCCTCAGCGAGTAGCATGGCCTTATCGAACAGCGACGGGCATGGTCAGATCGGACAATTCGCCTGGAAGTGTTCCCGTAAGGCGTCCATCACGGCATCGTGGAAGGCTTCCTCGCTCTCAAACTCGTCTGCTGCGTCACCGAACTCCGGGTCGCCGTGAGTGTGATAGGTGAAGGGTTTGGCCGTGGTTTCCAGGGCGTCGATCTCGTGGCAGTGGACGTAGCAATTCTCCGTGCCTTCGTGTTCATACGCCTGGAAGATTTCATCTTGCTCGTGATCGTTGAGCTTGTCGCCTTCCGGGGTGAGGACGACCCTGGTGTATAGGTGCATCAGGTAGTAGCTCGGCGTCAATTCGCAACAGTGCGTGTGCTGGTTCTTGTCGTAGAGGTAAACCTCTTCGATCCTGGCAATGCTCGGCTGATGCTTTGCGTCGATGAGGTAGTTGTGCGTGCGGTTGAGGGCGATCACACGGGCGTCGATGGTGACGTGGTTCTCGGTGTCGATCATAACGCAATTCTCCCGGCATACCCTGGTTATGAGTCAACCGATTGCCAGGGTACAATCACGCTGACGCCAACGAGCGGTGCAGCACTTTCGGCGATGGCCCCGACACCTACTCGTCTTCCTCGTCGTTCAACTCACGGAAGTAATCAACGACGTGCAGCGGGGCATCGAAGTCCTCGCCCGCATGATCCGTCAGCCAGTCGATAGCGTTGTTGATGATCTCTTCTTCGTCCGTGATGCCTTCCGGGGCTTTCCAGCCGAAAAGGGCGGCAGCGGCGGGATGATCTTCGTGGCGCTCCACGAGGGGAAACGACCGCCCGTTTTCGTCATCCAAAAACCAAAAGCCGAGGTCATCGGGGCCTGCAAGGGTGACGATCATGTTGCGTTCTCCAGGTGGTTGAAGGGGAGCGATAATCGTCAGGGTACAATCACGCAACCGCCCACCGACCCGCTACAGGTCGGCCTTCTTCATCGCCTCCTGGTACTTCGCTTCGAGATCGCCATCGAGTGCAACGTGCTGGTAAATTGCCAGCGTCTCACGCCGGGCGTGGCCCGTGATGAGTTGAAGCTCGGCGTCTGCCATCCCGGAGTGGCGGGTGAGCCAAGTAATCGCCTGATGCCGGAAGGTGTGCGGCGTAGCCGTCACCCCAGCTTGCTCGGCATAGAGCTTGACGATTTGCTGGACTCGCCGGGTCGTGTACTTCGTGTTTCGCCGGGTCTGGAACAGCCAGCGGTTGTTCGGATGCGCAGCGATATGCGTCCTCAACGCCGTGGCGAACGTCTTCCCGAACAATACGAAGCGGTCTTTGTCACCCTTGCCGTTGTTGATCCTGATCTTGAAGTTCTCCAGGTCGATGTCGCCGATCTGGATGCCGCACAACTCGCTGACCCGAACGGCGGTCTGGAACAGAAGCCTGAGCATCAAGGCGTGCTGCACGTCGTCGGCCTTGTCCACGGCCTCGTAAAAAGCTCGGAAAGCATCGGTGTTCAAGATGCGTGGCAACCGCCGTCCCTTCTTGGCAGGCCGGAGTGCGCATTCCTTCCGTACTTGCTTGGCGATGTAGCGCCAGCCCTCGTAATCCAATCCAGCCCGGCGAACGATTCGGGCGACCTGGGCGATGATTTCGGATTTCGCCTTTTCATTTTGCGTTGCGAAATTGGCGGCGTTTTCGGCCATGATGGAAGCTCCTGATGGGCGAAAGATCGGTTTCTATTTCGTGGACCAACTGTTCTGCGAAATTGCGTTTCAACGTCAGGATGGGTCGTAGCCGGTGGCCCGACCGAGAGGAGGTAGGGCCACGGAAGCGGACAACAAGATGGCGATCAGCGGACGGTTCATGGTCGTTTACCTTGCAGGAAAAGGAAGATGTCCCGAATCACTTCGCCCTCGTCCTTCCCGGCGATCCCATGCGGGTAGCGTGCCGCAAGCGCCTCGCTCACCGCTTTGGCTGTTGTCTTCAACTCCAGCGCCGTGACCGAATCCAAAACCCTCTCAACCAGCGGGTCGAGCGGTTTCTCTTTCACCGCTGGCTTGGCTTTCTGCTTCGTCGGCCATGCCCACTTTCGCTTTCGATTGAAGACCACCGGCGACCCACTCAACCCGATGCCGGACTTCTTGATCTGGAGACATTTCTCGATCAAGGAGCGGTCGTAAACCGGACGCTTGATAGGCAGAAGTATGACGGGAGCCGGAAACACCCCGGCTTCCACAAGCTCGTACCAGCGGCTTCGTGAAATCTCGCACAACTCGGCCATTTCCGAGACAGTAACCGCAGCCTTAACGGACGGATCGAGGGCAGGCATCGGAAGGTTCTCCTACAATTCACGCAAAGATGCCGGGCGGCTCCTGGACCGTTCACCGGCGCTTCACAGAAATCAACTGGACGAGTTGCGGACAGTTGCAGGACGCAAATCTTCCAGGTGCTTCTGTCCGATTTCTGTAAGCGTTCGCAGCCCAGAGTCGGTTTTCACAACCAGCCCGCTCCGAAGCAGGAACGGTTCGACGGTCTTGGTTACAACCTTGGTCGATACGCCGAGCATCGAGGCCAGCACGTTCAGACGCACAGGGCCGTTGCCAAGCAAATGCAAGGCTTTTTGTTGAACATTATCAAGCCCCTGGTCGCTGATCCGCTCGACCGCACAGGCCCGACGAAGGTGATCCACGGAAAGGAGGTTGCCGCCCTCGGCGACTTGCCAGCGTCTCGCACTTTGCAATAGGCGGATCGCAATTCGTGGCGTCTGTCTCGCCCGGCGAGCGATCTCGTTCAGCAACTCCGGCTGGTATTCCCAACGCATTGCACCAAGACGCTGGCGAACGATCTGAGCAAGCTCGTCGTGGCTGTAGTAGTCCAGATGCAGGACGATGCGGAAACGATCAAGCAATGGACCGATCAGGCCATCGGGGTCGGTCGTTGCGCCAACAAGCGTGAATGGGGCGACCGGGATCGAAGTCACGGTCTTGCCGGTGTTGATGTCAATTTTCCTGTCGTCCAACACCTTGAGCAGAGAATGTTGCGTCGATCCACTCAGGAGCGCCACTTCATCAAGGAACAGAATGCCCTCGGTCGCCGATAGCAACACGCTGTTCAACTCAGCCGTATTCGTGATGGACTGCGCCAACACCGTGGTCATGCTTGAAAGGCCGAGTTCATTTTGCAACACCGTCACCAGACCCGTCTTGCCGAGTCCGGGCGGGCCGCACAGCAGCACGTCGTCCAGGCGTTTGTGTTCGGCGAAGCTGGCTTCGACGGCGACCTCAAGGGCCTTCTTCACATGCTCCTGGCCAATGATCTGACGGAAGCTCGTGGGTTGAACTTCACGAAGATCACGCAGTTCGTTTGGCTCTTTCTCGTCGTCCATCGCTGACACTCCTGGGATGCTTCTCGAATCGCTACGCTGCAATCGGTGCGGTGACGCCGAGTTTGTGGACCCACCACCGAGCCTTCTCAATGCTCTCGAAGCTGGCGTGCACGGCTTCCAGCGTCTTTTCGTGGTAGCTCGTTCCATTGACGACGACGTAAGTGGTGTTCATGTCCGTCAGGGTACAATGCCGCTATTCCATCACTGACTACCACTCATTGCCGATGTCTGAGTCGGCGAAGCCGTCGATGCCCTCGAAGTCCTCAAACTCCTGGCGCTCCAGGAGTTGATCGGCGGCGAGTTCGGCGTCGTAGTCGAAGTCGCTTCCGGCAACATCTTCCTCCGACAACACAATCAGGCGATGCGATGGTCCGACCAAGTAAACCTGCTGGTCATTGATGTCGAACTCGCCCTCGGCGTTGGCGTTCTTTGTGGCTTGCTCGGCGTCGGCCTTGGTGTCGAACGGACCGATGCGATGGATGTTGCCCTGGGACTCATAGAAGACCGACCACGGCCCTTCCTTGGATGCCGGATCATCGGCGTGAAGAACTGCGAGCATCGCCTCGTACTGTTCGTCGCTGAAACCCTCGTCGGTCTTATAGTCCTCGTAGATGCTCCCGGCCTCGGCGAATGGACGAAGGATGTTGAGGGCCAGCTTGATTGCTTCGGGTCGAGTCATGGGTTTGCTCATGTTTTCCCAGGGTACAAATGCGGTATTGGCGTCGGAGTAAAAGGCTGGACTTCATCAGCCCGGCCTCTATTTCACGCAGTCAGGAGAACGCCGCCTGCCTCTCCTACTTCCGCCTCGGCCTTTGGCCGACTGAATTCCAAGATGAAGTCAGCAGCTTTGCTGGCAGCCGATGCCGCTGTGAAGATGGCCGAGTGATCCCGTTGCAGCACCTTCAGCCAATGACCAAGGTAGGCCGTCACGTTGCTCAGGTCGTCGGACTGCGGAACACCGAGTTCCGTCGAAAGGAATGCCGCACCGAGTTCGGCGACCAATTCCTCGACCGCATAGGCTTCACTGCCAAAGCGGGCGAACTTGCACAATCGGTTCAGGCGACTCTCGTGACCTGACCAATGCACAGTCTCGTGGGCCAATACTGAATACAGGTCTTTTGCATTCGAGAACGACGCCTTCGGCGGCAACTGGATGTAGTCCTCGCTGGGCGAAAAATATGCTCGCCCACCGCCAAAGCGTACATCGGCCCCGGTCGCAGCGAACGCTTCCTCAGCAGGGCCATAGTCCACGAACGGCGTTCCGGTGTCTGGGCGGGGCGTGTCCCTGAATTGCTTCAGGTCGCCGTCCACTTGGGACAGATGGAAGAGTGTGAACGTCTTGAGCAGGGCGAAACGTGACTTCTCTTCCTCGCCCTCGTCGTTCACCTTCTTTTTCGTGACGGGCTTGTACAGAATCGCTGCTGTCCCACGTTCCGCACGACGCACCTGCCCACCGAGGCTCTGCCATCCGTTGTAGGTTGCCCACCACTTCGACTGGTGGCTCTGCAAACTCAACAAAACTCGGTTAATACCCTGATAGGGCTTACCCGACACCGCACTTGTCGGAGCGCCAGAGTGTTCGCTCTTGGCCCAGGTCTGCCGCCAGAATGGGACGGCTCCCGATTGAAGGGCGGTGACGATCTTGTTCGTGACGTTGGCACGGATTTCGGATTGCGAGAGCATGATTGAATCCTCACCAGGGTTGTCCGTTTTCCTGATGGGGTACAATGCCGCTATTTCTGTTGATCGCCGGATGGCTCGGCACATGACGTTGCCGAATTCCTCCGGGCCTTATTCCTTTCCTTTTCCAGATTTCTGATGGCGATAGCGGCTTTGTACCCTGGCAAGTGGAGGGTCACTGTTATGCACGCTGTCAACATGCCCGACAAATCGAGCCGCACCCGGATAACGCTCCCGCCGCTCGACGCCAGCAAGGTCAAGCGGGGTCACAGGCCGCACAGGAGCGGTTCAGGCACGCATGGGGATCGACGGTTGAAGCGGCTGAGAAGTCGAGGAGATCAGAGGCGAGTGGCGATGGGAGAGGCCCAGGCGTAATTCGGTGAAATTCTGCTAAATCGTCGTATTCGATGCCCTGGCGATGATTTTGTGATTTTCGGGGCCGAAGACGGTTGCGGTCGATGGCCCGCATCTGGCGAGAATCTGGCGTCATTGGCACGGCGTAAGTGCAAGGTTATTACGGTAATAAGGCGGTGGTCGCCGAGATCGGGATGCCACCTTCACACGTTGATAACCTGATGGGGCTTATTACCGTGACGCCCGACCAGCAGCTTGAGAGTTGATAATGCCCTTCCGTGGATGGTCATCAACAGGAGCCTGGGGCCTTCGGGACGGCGATGACGTGCAAACGAAGACGGTCTAGGTCAGCCCCCTATCAACTTCACCGCAAGGCCCATATTTCGCATCAACTTGTTGCACACCATACTTTTCAGCCATCGTCACGGACTCTGCTGTAAAGCCATGAATCTGGTCACGATTCTACCTTAATAGGGCCTTTTTCTGGATCAGCGAGATCGCTTAATAGCGGACATGCTGTAGACCATCCTGACACGCCCACGATCAACTCCTGCGTGCCTCCTTCAACGCCTCCATCACCGTGTCCGTGAGGCGATACCGTTTGCCATTTCTGCCGACCTTGTAGCTGCTTCCTTGGATAATAACGCCTGCCCTTCCCAGGATGCCGATGTACTTGGCAATCTGAGTGGGGTTTTTGTATCCCTGCAACGCAGTCAGTGCCTTTCTGCTGATGTGTGCCTTTCCTTGTTTGCTGTACAACCAGTTGATAAGCCATGTGGCGAAGTCCATGATCCGGTTCCTGCCTGCTGCTGCGTGGATGCTGGCTTGCACACTTTCGGGGAGGGGGTCGTCAAACTTGATACACATAACAGTAAATGGACGAGAAGGAGAGAGAGATACATCTTCATGTCCGGTCAACGCAGGCACGATTCTCACCGGATGACTGTAGCCGCCGTTGAGCCATTTCTCACGAGTCTGGGCAAAGCCCTCCAATGATGAAGGCATCGAAACATCTGCTGCCTTCTTCACGCAACGTGTAACTTGGGCAATAACATCCTTCTCTTGGCCGTTCAACAGCCTGGACACGCAGCCATTATGCCTCTTCAGGACGTAGGCAGTCAAAAGCCTCGTGACTTCCTCAAGCCTTTGTGCTTCCGGTAGGCTGTACAACTCAATCCACCACAGCCATTTCGCCATTTCATGCACCACGGTTCCCACCGAGTCGGCCTGCTCAAGACCGCCACGGGCAAGCCGCAGAAGCTCGAAGGCCCATTGGCCGTCCCGCATCGAGGCCAAGTCTGGTCGTTTGCTTCCACTCCTGGGCAATGGCCCGTTTCGACGTGAACTACTCGGAACCATCCCCGCTAATTCGGCGCTGGCTTCTTCCAGGATGGGGGCAATATCTTCGTCCGTTTTTTCACCGAACGTCACGGACAGGATCGCCCGGCACATTCTCATGATCGGGTCCGGCTGAACATCGGGCAACTCGTCCAGAGTCCCAGCCAAGACTTCCCGGCAGACGGTGAGCGTCTGGTGTGCAACCTCATGGACGGGAACAACGGGAACGGGTTCCAGAGGACAACCAGCCTTTAGCCAGTCGGCTACATCCTTCAACTCGTACCTGTGCATTTCAATGATCGACCGCACCCGCATCTTTCGGTTCACGTCACCATAGCGATCCCAGGACTGCCACTGACGATACATGGCCTTCACAAGTTCGTTGCAGATGCGGTTGAAGGGCGGCGTCCGGCCATCGGACTCGAAATACTCGACCTGTTCTATCCAATCTTCAATAACGCCATTGGAAGTGATGGTGCGATAGCCGTCACCGAAAGGTCGGCGAAGGCATCGGCCCGGCATCGGGTGGGCCTCGATGGAGGGCAGGCTGATCCCGGCGAGGCGAGCCTTGTTGTTCTGGTAAAGCAGCACGGATGGCTGAAGGCGGTCGTGCTTTTTCCAGCCGTGAACGCCCAGGGTTTCCGAACTGATGCACCAGATGCGTCCTGGAAAGGCGTCGTATACTCGCTTGAGGAGCTTGAAGTGGTCCAGGGGCAAATGGATGACCGGCATCAGGCGTCCCTTGTCCGAGCCAGCTTCCCGGTAATATCCGATCCGGTATTGCTTGGCGTCCAGGTCGATCAGATCGACCGTGGTGAGCGTGGGATTGTGCAAGGCCAGCCAGATGGGGTCGTGGGGATAGTCGCCGCCTTTCCAACCGGACCAAATTGGGGCATTGAGATGTCGTTCGGCCATCTCGACAGCGAGGGAGTCGAAGAGAGGAAGCGACTGCCACGACCCTTTCCTCTTCTTCTCGACAAAGCCTTTCTCGTAGGCGTGCTTGACGTGAAAAGCCTTGCGGGGCCAGAACTTGATGAAGCGGTCGAAATACGTCCAGAACGCTTCAGGGTAGGCTTCCGAAAGTCGCATGACGCCGCCACTGTCGGGGCGCACATCGTCATCACGGTCGTCGGCATCGACGTACTGAGCTATATCCTCGTGGCTCAAAAAACATGGCTCGTCTTGCCAATTATCGCCGAAGGGGTCGAGATCGGCAATTTGACTACCGGCGATGCTCAGGTCGCCCATTCTTGGTGGGCTGGAGCATACAATACTGTGTAACATTTGTCGTGGTGTCCAAGCTGAAACGATGGATGTTTGAGGCCCGTACTGCACAAACAGCACGGGCCTTATCTTTGGGCTAGTCTGCCACGGGAATCTCAACACGCTCACCAAGAGCGTACAGAAAGAAGCCCAGCATCTTCTTCAGTTGAGGAGGATCGGCAATATCCAGGGTTTCAACGGAGCCGATCATCTTCTCAGTTTCGTGGTTGTAGATTTCCATCTCATGCCCGGTGATCTGCTGGAATAGCTCGATCAGTTCCCCGGTTTCCATCTCGCAGATTTCTTCGATCAGCATCAGTTGCAGGTCCGTTCGATCAATCATCGTCGTTGTCCTTTCGAGTTGTTGTTGGTGACATCATTCAGCAATTCACAAATTAGCTCGCCAAGCCACGGGATAGTGGTCCAGGCGATGATTCGGCCATCAGCGTCAACAAGCTCCTGGCCGATATTTCCGCTCGACCGCATCGTGACCGGCTCGTGGATAGCACATGCCGTCGAGGATGGCGGTGGTTTTACCGGCGTGCCAGACGTAGAAGTATGTTCCGGGGTGGCGGCTTGGTCGCTGGGCGACGTACTTTTCGTTGAACGCTTGGGCCGAGGGCTGACCGGACTCGGTTCGGAGGCCGAGTCCCTTGAGCCAGCGCCCAGCAACGTGGGAACTGACGCCATAGATGCGGCCAATATCCGTGATGGATAGGTACTCATTCATGAGCCTCCTTCGCCGGTCGGCCTGAATTGGCGATCCGCCGCTGGAGAATGTCCCGGATGCGGTTTACATCCTCGGCGGTGAAGATGCGTTTGTTGTTGATCCGCAGCTTCGGCTCCTCGATTACGCCCGTTGTGAGCAGGTAGCTCAGTTGGTAAGGCTTGCAAGGAACCGTCTTCGAGACGGCTCTTGCGACTTCGTTCAAGAGAAAGTGGTCCTTTTTCATGGTTGTCTCCTTTGTCCGAGAATATGTAGGCTGCCGGTCGTCATTTCTTTTCGCCATCAGCAGAGAATTCTTCGACCAACAACTCGCAGTAATAGTCCCTGGCAATCTCAAAGCGGGCTTCTTGGCCGGGCAAGCAGTATCCCAACGCCGCAAAACAACCGATGGGTTCCTCAGCCTCGATCACTTCGTAGCCCCAGGCCCAGGCAGGCAGACCGACATCATCCGAGTCCGCAAGTAGATTGCGCCGCTGACTGACACCGAGCCAAACCATCGACGGCGCTTCGAGCTTGTCGGGCCACAGGGTCAAGGCCGTGTCCAGGTCTGTGCTGTTGGTCAGGATCGCCCTCCGAGCCGTCGCCATGTCCTTCCTGGCAACGTCGGCCCAGCGAACAAGGATGAAGCCGACAACAGGCCGTTTGTGCAGGTCGCCAACCTCGTCCATCCAGATCAGTTGTTTTCCGAAGGATTCCGTCCAAGCCAGCACGTCGATACCGTCGAGGACAGACCCATCGAGCCGAATTCGGTCGTTCGTGAAATGGGTCAGGCTTACCTTGTTACTGATGAATGGTTTCAACTTCGTCTCCGGTGTAATAGCTGAATGGCTCCGTGACCGAAGTGGCCCGAACGGAGCGGACACCAGGGGACGGTGTGCCAGTGACGGAGAAAGTAGAAGGTGTAGTCGAGTGAAAGTGATTTTGTCGTCACAAGAATAGTAGACTTGAGCCAAATGCCATCAAGCCCCGGAACGACATTTTTTGAAAAAAATGGTCTTTGGGTGTGCAGCAAAGGGAATGCGTCAAGGCTCATAGATACTGGCATGGATCACTCGTTTATCTCGTGGCTTGATCGCAGACGCCGAGGCCCACCCGAAGCGGACAGGATCGTGCCGCTGGTTGCCGCATCAGGGCCTTCGGGCATGAATCGCAAACAACTCGGCCATGCCGTCCGGCTCGATAGGGAAGTTCTTGATGAACTGCTTGCTGGGTATGTTCAAGCTGGCCTCCTGAGTGTGACCCATGAAGCTGGAACCGTGGTATATCGCACTCAGCAATGAGCGGGCTGATTCAATATCGGTCGCCAGTGAAGGCTGCGAGAATGCGCCTTCTGGAATATACGCTGATGCGTCCAGCAAATATCCGAGCGCCTTCGGCCAGAGTGGATGCGGGACAATATCGCAAAGGCGAGGGCATATATGGGATGTTATTCTGCTGTCGTGCAAGATGACGTGGGAGTTCCGAGCCTCACCTGCAAGGCGGTCGTGCCGCCTCGCAATATATCGGGTCAATATATCCTAATGCCATCGACGCCGAGCAGTGCGGAAGCGACTGTTCCTAACGTGGCCACGAAACTGGAACCGTAATGTGCCGTTCACGGCACAGCTTCGGGTGAGTCAGATTCTTCAAGTCGCCGATGTGTGGGTGTGGGATGTACTCGGAGTGTCGGGATTTGCGTATCGTTCAGACCGAGTGAACCACGTCGATAATCCGGTAAGTGATCCTCGTTTGCCGGTTGGCCCCATCCCGTGCTTCTCCATCACTAGCCGCACGATCACGCCGACCGCCTGTTTGAACCGCACCGCTTCCTTCGGCGACAGCCAATCGAATAGTTCCTTTACAGTTGGATTCGTTTCAAGCTCTTTGACTACACCCGCCAATGCCGGTCGGTCGTGGTGAATTTCGCTCTCGACCATGCGGCGATGCCGGTTTTGGTCATCGAAGAAATTCAAGACGGCATTGAAGTTGGGCATCGCCAACACGTCGGGAAAACGCCGCCCCTGATTGTCGGCCCAAAACTCAATGTCAAGCATCTCACGTCCTTCGTAGACGGCTAGAAACTGTACATCCAGAAATGGTATGCCTGCCAGCGTCGTTTCGCAAGTCATTGCTGAAACGTGAGTTCCTGCAACTCCAAACGAGCGACGAAATAGCGGCATTGTACCATAACGGGCGACGGAACACGCTGGTCCTGGCCGTCGCCGGGAGCGTGGGCCGCAAACCGGAAAGGACAAAGACATGAAGAAGAACAAGGCGACCACCCCCTACTTCACCCGCACGTCCCGTCAGGGCCTCAAGTGGGACTACAACCGGCAAATCTCGGAGCAGATCGCTGAAGTCCCTGACCACAAATACCGGGTCGAGGAGTACCTGATCCACAACCATCGTCATGGCGTGCGATGCGAGCCGCACGTTCGGTGCGTGATCTCTCTAGCGCCGTTCAAGAACACCTTCGTTATCTGTGACGTTCCGACCAAGTTCTTCGAGAAGTTGCCGAAGGTGCGGACGAAACGACCCGCCGTGTTGCTCGGTGCGTGGTAGATGGCAGCCACTCCAAGGTAGTCGTCGAAACCGCTGGAATTCCGAAGAAGGAAACGAAGCAAACGCTCGGTCGCCTCTCTATGTTCGTGTAACGCCCGATCAGTCTCGCTCGCCTGGAAATCCGTCACTGCCCACTGCGTTTGTTCCCCGCTGCTGTCAGCGGACTGCGTGCCTCAAGACGGCCAGCCTTCAGCGTTGAAGGCTCCACGCCGTCGTTGCAGTTGCTCGCTTCAAGAAAGGACCGGCCATGAACAAGAGCGTGACCAGGGACATCGACGTGGAAACCTTCGCCTTCGGGAACACAAACTCGATCAAGGCGCTGACACCGAATGGCCCTGGCGAAGAGATCAGCGCCCGGAGTTACCTTCGGTTCATTCAGCTTTTTATCCGCAAGAAGGGCGGCGTCGTGGACCAAGCCGATCTGGAGGCCGAGATCGAGAAACACTTCGGCGGAATTTGGGGACCGGATGATCTCCGTCCGATCCGCAGCGTCGGGGGCCACACCCGTCCGAAATGGAAGAACACGCTCGATTGGGCCAAGGTCATGGCCCGCACCGAAGACCCACCGATCTTGGCTCGAACTCGAAGGCAGAAGTCCGGCAAGTTTACGGTTCTCGTGTTGATTGACGACACTACTGACCCGGAGTGGCTGGCTTGGGTGCAGCACAGGACCAAGCAGAACTTTCGCAAGAAGTGTGACGGGTGTAATCGCTGGGTCCGCTTATCGGCAGATTCTTGTGAGTTCTGTGGCGAGGAGTTTCCGGTTCCATCGACACGGAAGCACAAACTGCCCCGTGAGAAGAAGTGACCAGCAATACCGAAGGAGGAAGACATGAACACTGACGGCCAGAAACGACGACGAACGAAACCGGAGCCGGTCCCACCGACGCTGGAGCAGTTCTCGAAGTACCAGAAGGCATGGCAGTGGTTCAACGCCGAACTCTTCGGCGGCACGCTCAAGCCCTGTCTGTTGAACTTCTCACGTCATCGGGGCAGCTATGGCTTCTTCACCGCCCAGCGATGGCGTCGTGGCAAGGAGGAGGTCCACGAGATCAGCCTCAACCCAGACAGCCTCAGCAGGCAACTTGAGGACGTGATGTCCACCCTCGTTCACGAGATGGTTCATCAATGGCAGCAGGACCACGGCACGCCGCCCCGCCGTTGTTACCACGATACCGAGTGGGCCGAAAAGATGGTCGAAGTCGGCCTTGTACCCAGCGACACCGGCGAACCGGGAGGCCGACCGACCGGGCAAAGCATGACGCACTTCATCGACCCGAAGGGCCGGTTCCTGGTCGCCCTCAAGCGAATGCCAAAGGAGTACGTCCTGCCCTGGGTGAGCGATGGGCCGAACGAGAAGGACAAGCCGAAGAAACCCCGGCCCAAGAAGTTCAAGTTCACTTGCCCAGAGTGCCGCACGAAGATCACCGCCGATGACGAAGACCTTGACGCAAACTGCAATGGCTGCGGGGAGAGGTTTCTGAACCCTGAAGAACTCAAAGAAGAAATGGAGAACCGCCGTGACAATTAAGCTGACCGCAGAAGACCGAACGCACTTAGCGTCCCTGAAGAAGAAAACTCAGGTGATCCAAGATCGGGTAACTCTGTGCGCCGAGGGATTTGGCAATGGCGTTTACATTTGGGGTGAGGGAGGAATAGGAAAAAGTTTCAACTGCCTCACCACGCTGACGGAGTTGAAGAAGCCGTACATCCTGCACAACACCCGGCTTTCAGGTCCGGCCTTTTTCAAGAGCATTGAAAAGCACTCGAAGGAACCTCATGTCGTTGAAGATGTCGAGAACATCTTCAACGAGCGAACCAACATGAATTTGCTCCGCAGTGCCTTGTGGGGCCAGAGGGACAAGAAGGGGAAACAACGACGCCTCGTGACTTACGGCATCCATCCCACCGAAAGGTCAGTGGAATTCGAGGGCCAGATCATCTTCACCGGGAACCGCCCACTGGAGAACATCCCGGAGCTTCGGGCGTTGGCGACTCGCATTCCGACGATTCATCTGGAAGCGACCCGCCCGGAACTGGTGGCGTTGATGAAGAAAATATGCCAGCAGGATTACCTCACCGATAAGGGCGCATTGCCTTCGGCGATGTGCTGTGAGGTTTTGGAATTCTTTCTGTCGGAGTATCCCGCTGATCGCAGCTTGAACATTCGCCTTCTGGACAACTGCCTGATCGACCGTCTCGGAAAGCTAAAGAAGGGCGACCAGGTTGCGTCGTCGTGGCAGGATTTGATCCGCTCACAGTTGACCGGCAAGGTGGAGCCGCCCGTGAATCGGTGTGAGGAATCCAAGCGAGACATCGACATCGCTTTGGAACTATCCAAATCGAAGCTCACGAAGGGCGAGCGTGTCGAGGAGTGGAAGAAGCGGACGGGCAAGAGCCGGGACACCTATTACCGCCTGTTGCGGGAGTTGCAGTAGTTGCGGGCGGCGTTGTACTTGCAAATACACTCGGCGATGCAACAAGTTCAACTCGTGCAACTGCGGCGACGGTGGAACATCAACGTCGGGAAACGTCGTCCGGGGCCATGTCCCCGCATGTAGCTGGAGACACCGATGATCGAATATGGGCTGCTTCGGGATGAACTCGTGGATATTCAAGCTCGTTTCGAGGCGAAGGCATTTCCGCTCGTGCCGCTCTACCACGACTTAATCTGGTCGCCCGAAATGGCAGGATGGACGGAGAAGGAATACTCTGCCTTCCATACGGCCAATAATACTGGTCAGTCGCAGTTCACGATGGAGGAGTGGGAACTTTGGCCGTGTGGGATCGCTTGCAGCCGATATTACGGCAACGGCTACACTCCGGTCACTCGGCTGGCCGACTTCCGCCATTTGGCCGCAAGAGCGTATCGTATTTTGGGCGCTATTGCCGACCTCGAAAAACGGGGCCATTCTCTTCCTGATGGCTTCCGCCTTCGCCTGGATTGCCTTTCCGAAGAACGCCCGGATGAGCGGGGTGCAGCAGCCCATTTCGGCTGGCTGGAACTTATATCCGAAGCCGCCCTGTATTGCCCCACCGCCCGACTGCAAGCCGACAACGGCATGTGGCGTTTGCAAAGCGGCAAGGGGGCTACGAAGCTCACGACCTCATCGTTCATTTCCATTCACACGGACTTGTCCGAGGCATCGGCGGAATTCCTTCGATATTGCCTCGACCCGCTCGCCGTGATGCCGATTAGCAACGGGTTGTTCCCTATCAGCCTCCCTCCCCAGAGGGAGGTTCCAATATGGGACTCCGAGAACGGGGAACTTTGGTTTCAGGGGCGACTCGTCAAGAAATTCGAGAAGCCTGCGCCCAATCAGCGCCGATTACTTGACGCCTTTGAAGCGAGCGGTTGGCGAGATGAAATCGCAAATCCGTTTACGGAGACCAATATCGCACGATTTAGAACCGATGAATGGCTTCGCAACACAGCAAACGACTTATCCTGGTCGTTAGATGGTGATACGCATATTCGCTTCGGACATCGCAACGATGGCGAATACGCAACATGGCGTTATTCATGATGGTTCTGCCTTGAGTAATTCTGGATATATGGCCCTGTCCTGCTCATGTCTGATCCTTTTTCCTTTCTTCGAGTTTTCCCGGACAATGTGAGCGTTGACTGGCTCGCTTTGTTTGTGCGGCGGCTCAGGGTGAGCGTCGGCGGGCCGTCACACTACGGCTTGCCAACACGAAAGGACGATGATGATAAAGGAACCGAAAATGAAGAATTTTGTCGTCACCCTGGACCGAACAATCCGTATTTGCGTGGAAGTAGACGCCCCAGATTTGAAAACCGCCGAGCCGATGCTCAAAGCGATTATTGAGGCGGAGATTGCGAAAGGAATCGACACCACAAAACCGGGATGGTTTGAGGAACTGGTTAGCGTCGGGGAAATTCAAGAACGCCCTACCTTTGAACAGGAACTAGACGCTCTATAGGCTCCGTATGAGCGTTCAAAAATCAAAAAAGATCGAATCGAAAATCGAATGGACCGACTCAACCTGGAACCCAGTTCGAGGCTGTGCGGCTTCTACCAAATGGATCATGGGAGCCATTGACGAAAATCTTGATCGGGGAATTGACCTTAAACCATAACGGTTGGGAATCTTGGACAAAGGGATGGCAATGACGGTACAAGAATTGATCCAGCGGCTTCAAGGCATGGATGGCATGGCAAAGGTCGAACTGATCGTGTGGGATGCTAGGCGAGAGTGCGATCCGGGCTTGTACTGCGTCGAAGTGTCATGCCAGTGCGACGGCGGAAGGGTTTACCTTCAGGGGCCGGGCGAATTGGAAGAAGGCGAGCAAGAAGAAGGAGAGGAGTGAACAATGGCGACAGGTGAAGGCTACGGCCCATGTTCGTATTGCGGTCGAGAAAATGCGTGGCACAGTGCGGATACCAGCACTGGCGTATCGGAAGAAATCTGCGATTGCGGATTCGCCCGGCTGGATGCGCCTGACCAGAGCAGATTCCGCTTCAAGCGATGGGAAATCGAGGTCCGAGGCGAGAAGGGAAAGTTGCTCCTTGACGGCGAAGACCTCGGTGGTGAGACGGAGATCGCTGAATTGCTTGCATTCCTTTGTCGGGTCGTACCCGGAAACGTCCTGGCAAAACATCAAGTTGATGAATTACGAAAAAACTATCTGGCCGACACCGGGCTGCTTCCGGGGTTGTGATTCTTTTTTTCGAGGAAACGAAGTGAAACGGCTTTTCACTCTCTATGGTTGTGGAGCAATAAACGAAACCTTGGCAAAGGAGAGACGCAAATGCCGGACGTGCCAGCGACAGATAACGACCCGGCCACAGCATTGAGCCAGTTAAAACCGAGCCGAAAGGCGAGGGGCGGGTCGAAGTGAGTCAACGTGACCACTTCGACCCGCCCCTTTTTTTCTTGAAGGAGAGAAGCAATGGCGAGCGAGAAAAGCAAGGGAAAGTCCACCATGAATCTGTTCCGTATCGGCGAAGTTGACGATCCACACGATCTTCTTCGTTCTCCGAATGACAAGCTGGTTGGGTACATCATTCGGGGGACATTCCAGGACGATTACCTACTTTGCATCAGAACAGATAACACAGCACCATACTACGAAGACGATGGCTTTCGAGGTACGCCTGGGCTGCTGATATACAATCCTGGTGCTGGCGAAATCTATACCAGCTTCGGAGACAGCGGAGACAGCATCGAGCAATCACTCGCATATTTTCGTAACCATTGTGGTCTCAACAAGTGGGAAATAAATGAATTGCTTGGTCACGATGGTCCGTCGAGCAGCCTCGTTGAGCATATCGCCAAGCTCGTGGCCGATCTGCCGCCTGCCGCCGAGAATTGCCGCACCGAGAGTGATGCTAATGAATGCACCGTCTCGACCGCCAGGACGATCATCCGAAATATCGTCGCTCGGCATGGCGACGGGAAGTCAATGCACATTCGGTTCGCATGTGATGGGGAAGTGGCCGGGCGGACCGTGACGGAAAAAGTGCTGGCAGAACTTGACAAGATTGATCCAGCACAGCGGTGGTTGTTGGATACTGGTGACGGCCATGTAAATCCGGTGAGTCGTATCGCACCGCTACGACATCGACGCACCGGAAAATATGTCGTAGGCGTATGGTTTGATTCCATGATCGAGTTTGGGGGAGATGAATAGTTGGAAGCACCGCCCCGGCCTGAAGAAGCTGCTCGAACACGCCGCCAAGGGCGAGTTCGCTCTCGCCGGAGATCATCACGGCGCTCCGGGACGCTGGGGTGAAGGTGGTGAAGGCGGAAAGGGGCGAGCTTGGATTTTTCTGATTTGGTCGCCCACACGGTCATGAGCCAGAGCGCCAAGAAATTCGTGAAGGAAGTGAGCGGCGTCTGCCTCGAAAGAAATACCCGCTAATGCCTCATGGTGAAATCTAAGAATATGTGAAAGGGAATGGCCGATGAAAAGCATGTGTCATTTGTTGCCAAAGGCGTCGGAAAACCGAGATTACGTCGGGCCATATATCCAGCGAAGCCTTGACAAGTTCTTGAAGCAATCGCAGCCGATTTTCTTTTCCGCTTACAACCAGAAAACGATCATCGTCGTCACCGAACGCCTGGGCGACGGCTCAATCTGGCAGTTGTGCGCACTAGGCCAGGACGATCTTGAAATACTCAAGCCTTTCGCCAAAGACAACAAAGCATTCCAACAAATAATGTCCATGCCGCAAACGCCCTTCGGCAGCGAACTCGTCGTTTCTCCTGTTCCTCCCCACGTCCCTACGGCCAAGGACGGACAGCACCGGCATTAAGGATAGAAGGCATGGAAGGCGGATAGGGGCCGGGCAAGTGAAATCCAGGAGCAACAAGAATGAACCCTGCCCCAGCAGCTTCTCGCCGAGATCATCCCCGGCAATGACGACCGGGGTGATGAGAAGCTGTGACGTGCGTGAAGTAACGAACCATCCCAGAGGAAACGAAGCAAACGCCGACCCGCCTCTCTATGTTGCTGAAGGACGACCACGGCAGCGAATGATCGCCAAGTCTGATTTACGCCCGGCCTCGCCTGTGGTACAATCCTGCTCGTCGGGAATTTCTTTTTGTGGCCGCTTTGCGACTTTCCCGGCTTTCTGCCTCGGTCGGACGACGGCCCGAACCCGTCCAGGCAATCCTGCGTTTTCCGCACGAGTGTTGCGGAGCCGGGGTTGTCTGGGCCGAGTGGGTCGGCTTCTTGCGCCGCCTGTAATCTCCTCCTATCAACCCCCTGCGTTCGCCGTTTCACCACGAACAGTCACGCCCAAGCTGCGTGACAAGGGGGCTATCCTCGTGACCATCACCCTCGAATCCCCACTCGCTGCCTATCTTCGGGCCTCCAGCTATATCCAGGAGGATAGCCACGAGCGGCAGCAGGCGATCATCAACAAGTTCCTCCTCGACAATAAGCTCTCGATCCCGTCCGGGAACTGGTTCTCCGACTTCCGGCCCAGGGACGGGGCTGCCTTCGCCAAGGACTTCCAGGTGCTTCTGCAAAAAGTCCAGCGTGGCCTCGTGAAAACTGTACTCGTCTCGAACCTCGACCGCTGGGGGACTCAGGACGTGGACGAGTTCTTCGAGTTCCGCAACATTTTGCTGAAGAACGGCTGCAAGCTCTGGTCGGTCGAGGACGGCGACCTGACCAGCAAGAAGATGGGGGACACCATCACCATCATCGTCAAGGCCGAGCAGATGAAGGAGTATGTCCGTCGCTCGGCGAAGAACATCGCCAGCGGCAAGGAGCGGCTGGCGCAGGCAGGCCACTGGACGGGCGGCAAATGCTCCCCCTTCGGGTACGACCGGCTGTGCGTGGATGCCAAAGGGAAGGCACTCTGGCTGCTCCACTACGAAACGCCGAACCGCAAGATCGAGTTCGCCGTGTTCTCGGACGGCACGCCAGACTTCTCTCGCCCGCCGAAGGTTTGGGAGGGGAAGCGCCAGCGCCCGCCGAAGAACAAGACCGACCGGATCAGGCTCGTCCCGACTCTGACCCGCTACGGCGACTACGCCTGCAAGGACAAGGACCGGGTGGAGATGGTCCGTTTGCTCTACAAGTGGCTCCTTACGAAGCCCTGGAGCATTCGGCGAATCGCACGGGAGTTGACCGACCTCGGCTACCGGACCTATGGCAAGGGGGTCATCCCGCAGGCCGTCATCAACATCGTGGAGAACGAGAAGTATCGTGGCGACATGAGCTACAACAAGAAGCAGCGGGCGAAGCTGGCGATGTCGGTCAAGAACGTCGTCAGCGAGGTCGAAAAGCCGGTCAGGACTGCCAGGGGGACCGTGAAGAGCATCAAGCGGCCCCAGGAGCAGTGGGACATCGCCGAAGGCTCGCATGAGGGGCTGGTGGACGAGAAGACGTGGACGCTGGCGAACGAACAACTGCAAAAGCTCAAGACCAAGAAGACCCGGCGACCGAGGAGCAACGCCTACTACCTTCGCCCGCTTCTGATCTGCGGTCATTGCCAGAAGCCAATGCAGGCCCGGATGGAACACAGCGGCGACCCGAAAAAAGTGCGGACACGATACCCGGTCTACTACTGCCCCGGCTGGGTCGATGAACTCAAGCAGAGGCCAAAGGTCGTCCACAGCATCAAGCACAGCATGGTCGAGGAGTTTATCTTCAGGCGGCTCGGCGAGATGAGCGTCGAGGTCGAGGCGGCGACCGAACTCCAGGACATCGCCGATCTTCAGGCCCGGTACGAGCAGAGTGAAGTGGACTTCAAGGAGTTCTTCCAGAAGGGCCTTCGGGAGTATCTGGCCGAGGTCAAGCAGTTCGCTGAGTGGGCGGGGTGTCCCGACGACAAGGTACTTGGCGAGATTGCCACCGTCGCCCGTCACCCCGATTGGGACTTTACCAAGAAGGGCGACCCCGATTTCGAGGTTCTGAAGGCCCACCTTCGGGAGATCGACGCTCAGAAGGTTCGGATCGCCAAAATGCGGCTCGCCTCCATTGACGAGGAACACCGGGCGGCTGTCGAATATGCCATGCGGTCCAACCTGGACGAGCAGACTCGCCGGGTCGCCGATGAAGTGGTCAACCGCTACGCTGAGGAGCGGAAGCTGGTTCTCGAAGAAACCAAGCCCTTCCTGGACCGATACCAGGAGCGGGCGGCGGAGCTTTTGGCCTTCAAGACTCGGCTCCAAACCCTGCTTCGGACGGTGCGGGAGGCGGACGTGGACGCCAGGGCGATGAAGTTGATGGAGGTCTTGCGGTGCGTAACGCTGTTTTTTCAGCCGAAACGCAAATGGACCGAAACGAAGCTAGACGAGGATCAGTCAGGACTTACGTTCAACCACAGTTTCGAGACGAACGGTGGCACGTCCTGACGCGCGGCCTGGCCGACGGCGTCAACGGCGGCGGCGGCCAGATCGGCAACTGGACCGGCACCCGCGCCAACTGCACGGGAGAGGTCGTCGAGCTTGGCACAAGGCGGTTAGCCTCGACGCTCGGACAATGATCCGTCCAGACTATTCGTCCAGTATTTGTCCAGAAACAGACATACACCCCCTCGGCAGATCATACAACGTATGACCTGCAGACAAGCGTGACCGACCGTCGCTTGGCGGTTTCGCGCACGATATCGCGCTTGAAACGCCTGTCTCTCCTCCGCCGATCCTGTGCGGTTATTCTTGTACACCAGCGCCGCATTTTCGCGTTTTCGCATTTTCGCTACACCTGGGTTGTGCCATTTTCCCGCCCGACTTATAATCGCGGCCATGCGACGGATTGCCATCATCAATCAAAAAGGCGGCGTGGGCAAGACGACGACGGCGGTCAACCTGGCTGCCGCGCTGGCGCGGGCCGGGAAACGCGTCTGCGTCCTCGATCTGGACCCCCAGGCCCACGCCACCACCCATCTCGGCCTCGAGCCGGACGGCAAGTCGCCGTCGATGTACGATGCCCTGACCGACTCCCGGCCATTGCGCGAGGTGCGCCGGCAAGTCGAGGACAACCTCTGGCTGGCCGGCTCGGACATCAATCTCGCTGCCGCCGAGGTCGAACTGGCCGGTGTCGTCGGCCGGGAGGTCATTCTCCGCGACCTGCTGCAGGCGGATGATGAATCCTTCGACTATCTGCTGATGGACTGTGCCCCGTCGCTGGGCGTGCTGACGCTGAACGCGCTCGCCGCCGCCAATGAAGTCTTCATTCCGCTCCAGCCGCATTTCCTCGCGCTGCACGGGCTGAGCAAGCTGTTCGAGACGACGGCCCTGGTCGCGCGGCGCATCAATCCGGAGCTGAAAGTGACCGGCATCGTGCTGTGCCTGTATGAATCGAGCACGAAGCTGGCGCAGGAGGTGAATCGCGACTTGCAGGACTATCTGGACCGGAGCCGGGAGAGCGCGTTGCCGTGGGCCAGGGCGCGCGTGTTCGCCAGCCGGATTCGCCGCAACATCAAGCTGGCCGAGGCGCCGAGCTTCGGCAAATCGATCTTTGCCTACGCGCCCTCCTGCAACGGCGCGGAAGATTACCAGGCGCTGGCCCAGGAAGTGATGGGCAGCGTCGAGGTCTTCGCCGCCCGCGTCGCGGTCGACGACCACGGAACGGTACACGTCGTGAATGAAGCGGCAGCGACCGTATAGCGTGCCAGCACACGTCTTCAATGAACGAGAGCATTCTGGGTGCCGTGCCCCACGGCCTTGCGTCGGCATGGCACTCAGGTTGTCCGCTGACCCGCAAGCGGCTACGTTTACCGGCATGATTCGCGTCACCATTGCCAGTCCGCAGGAGATCGTTGAACTCGACCGCGGCAAGCTGCGCGACATCGTCCGCGCCGTTCTGCAGGGCGAGGACATTGCCGACGCCGAGATCAGCCTCGCCTTCGTGGACAACGACACGATCCATCGTCTCAACAAGCGCTACCTCGATCACGACGAGCCGACCGACGTGCTCACGTTCCCGCTGGGGCCCTCGGGCGGCGGCAAGAAGCTGAGCGGGGAAATCGTCATCGGCGCGGAAGTCGCCGCGGCCGAGGCAAGCCAGCGCGGCCACGATGTCCACACCGAGCTGGCGCTCTACGTCATCCACGGCGTCTTGCACCTGTGCGGCTACGTCGATGCCAAGGAGAAGGATCGGCACGTCATGCGCTCGAAGGAACGCCATTACCTCAAGTCCCTGGCATTGCCGGACATCGCCTGATCCTCGCGCCCACGCTCTCGGGAACGAGGCACCTGGAATTCAGAGCTGTCCGAAACGGCGCCGGAACCCCCTGCGTTTTGTGTGATCCAGCGTCTATCCGGGGAGTTTGCACCTGGTCGGGCAAGGGGTCTGACCGGTCTGACCCCTTTTCGGACAGCCTCTCAGAGCCACAAAGCGCTCTTGACCTGCGTGGCCGGCACAGTATAGTCCCGCCGCGTAAATCTCCTGAAAAGCGACAGGATGTGGAAGGGGCCAAAGGCGCGGCCTGTTGAGGGGACACGGGCAGTGATGCGATTCTCCGGGCACCGGCAGGCTAGCAACCGACGGCGACATTGCCGCCGTCCGGTTTCGCTGTGCCTGCTGTGCCTGCTGGCCGGGATGCTCGCGCTGGCGGCCGGATGCCAGAATGACACGGCCTTCGTCACCAAGCTCAATCCCAAGGAATGGTTCAGCAAGCCGCCCGAAGCGCCGCCGGCGGCAGCAGACAGCTTTGTCATGAAGGGGGGCGGCCTGGAAAAGGAGAAGTCCCCCGAGTCAGGCACGGCCCAGGCCGACCTGGAAGGGGCCAAGACTCTTTACTCCAAGGGCAAGTACTCCGAGGCGGAAAGGATCTTCCACCGCCTCGCTTACAACAACAAGAACAGCGCCCATCTCTGCGAGGAGGCGCTGTTCTTCGAGGCGGATTGCCTGTACATGCAGGGCAAGTATCCCAAGGCGGAATCGACCTACAAGAAGCTGCTCAAGGAGTTTCGCCTGCATGGCCGCTTCCACGACCAGGCCAAGCGCCGGCTCTTCGACATCGCCAACTACTGGCTCGACGACACCCGCGAGATCATGAAGGGCTACGAGGCGAAGAAGGAGGGCAAGCGCTGGTTCGTGATGCCGGTGTCCTTCATGAACTTCGACCGCGAGAAACCCCTGTTTGACATCGAGGGCCGGGCTATCGAGGCGCTGGAAGAAGTGCGTCTGAACGACATCAGCGGACCGCTCGGCGAGAAGGCGCTCTTCTACATCGGCACCGTCAAGTTCTTCCGCGAGGAGTGGAAGGACGCCGACTATTACTACACGCAGGTCTTCGAGAATTATCCGAACGGCAAGCTGGCCGCCAAGGCGTTGAAGAACTCGATCCTGTGCAAGCAGTTCATCACGGGGGGCTCGGCCTACGATGGCCGGCCTCTGGTCGAGGCCCGCAAGCTCATCGAGCGGGCCGGCGCCTATCCGGAACTGCGCAACGGCGACAGCAAGTTCCTGGAGCATCAGCTCGTCAGCATTGCCCATCAGCAGGCGGACAAGGATTACATGATCGCGGAGTTCTACAAGCGCACGGGGCACCCAGGTTCGGCGTACTTCTACTACGAACTGGTGCGACGGCGTTATCCGGGGACGGAATACGCCGAGAAAGCCAGCAAGCGCATGGACGAGCTGCGCAGCCGGCTGGACAAGGAAGGGGCGCAGCCGTCTCGTCCCGGCGCTCCCGTCCCCGCGCGGCCGGATACGCCGCTGCTGGGCCCGGCGCCGCGGCTGTTGCCGTCCAGCCTTGGCGGCGACGGACGGCCGGGACCGTGACAGCCTCCCAGTCACGGAAGGGCGCGCGCGAAACGCAAGCAGTCGAGGAGAAGTGTCATGTGCAAGCGAACTGTCCTCTGCATTGCCCTGGCGGCACTGGTGCCGGGCTGTGGCTGGGACGGGCATTTCGCCTTTCTCGGCTACTCGACACAGCCGAACTACGATCGCTCGATTCGCACCGTCTACGTTCCCATGTTCGGCAACCAGACTTTTTACCGGGAATGGGAAATGGAGCTGACGCGCGCCGTCATTCGCGAGATCGAGTCCAAGACCCCGTACAAGGTCGTTTCCAATCCGGAACGCGCCGACACCGAGCTGATCGGCAAGATCGTGAACATCAACAAATCGCTCATCAACGCCAACCAGCTCAACGAGGTTCGCGAATCGCAGGTTATCATGAATGTGGAGATCATCTGGCGTGATCTACGGCCAGGGCAACAGGGGCAAGTGCTGTCGGCCGAGCGGCAAGGCGGCGCACGCGCACCGGTCAATCCGCTGGAGCCGCTGGCGCCGTCGCCGCCGACCCTGGTCACGGCCATGGGCAACTTCGTCCCGGAACTCGGCGGCTCGATCACCAGCGCGCAACAGCTGTGTTGCGATCGTGCGGCCATCCAGATCATCTCCATGATGGAGATCTGGCCCGAGCCGGCCGCCGTTGCCGCAGTCCCGGCGGTCCCGATCGCGCCCTAGATGATTATTTCGGCGGTGGGAGGGCGAGGCTCCTGCCGAGCCGTGGAAGGTGGTTTCATGCATGAGTGGCATCTACGAGACAGGGTCTTGACCATCGGTTGCCGGCCGCTGGTCATGGGCATCGTCAACGTGACGCCGGACAGCTTTTCCGACGGCGGCCGCTACCTGGATCACGCAGCGGCCATCGCCCACGGCTTGAAGCTGAGCGCCGATGGCGCCGACATCCTGGACATCGGCGGCGAGTCCACGAGGCCAGGCGCCGACGTGGTATCGCCCGACGAGGAACTGCGCCGCGTCGTCCCGGTGGTCGAAGCGCTCGTGAAGCAGTCGGCCACGCCGATCTCCGTCGATACCTCCAAGGCGGAGGTGGCCCGTCGTTGCCTGGAGGCGGGAGCGCTCATCGTCAATGACGTGACCGCGCTGGCAGGAGACCCGGCCATGCTCGCCACGGCCAGAGAGCACCAGGCCGGCGTGGTCCTCATGCACATGCGCGGCACGCCGCGGAACATGCAGCAGTCGCCGCACTACGACGATGTCATGGCGGACATCACGAGGTTCTTCATGGAGCGGAGCGCGGCTGTCACGAGGCAAGGGATTGACGCCGCACGGATCGCGCTGGACCCGGGCATCGGCTTCGGCAAGACGGGGCCTCACAACATGGAGATTCTGGCCCGGCTCAGCGAGTTTCAGCGCCTGGGCCGGCCGGTTTGCCTGGGCGTGTCGCGCAAGGCGTTCATCGGCAAGATTCTCGAACGCCCGCCAGGCGAGCGCCTGCCCGGCTCGCTGGCTGCCGTGCTCTTTGCCCAGGCGAACAAGGCCGTGCAGATCGTCCGGGCCCACGACGTGCGCGAAACCCGCGACGCCGTGAGCCTGTTCGCGGCCATCCAGGAGCGTTCGTTATCGTAGTTCTCGTTCCCAGGCTCGGACTGGGAACGCACGGCTCGCGAGGCTCTGCCTCGCGGCATGACCAGACGGGAGGCAGTGCCTCCGAGGCAGCGCGTTCCCAGGAACTGGGAACGAGGAGGAGAATCTTGGGCGGCAGGCTAGTCCAGGTCTACGAATCGCTGGGACCCAGCGACCTGGTGCAGATCATCATCCTGGCGGTGGTGATCTTCGCGGTGCTGCGCGTCTTCGGCCGGACCCTTGGCGCCGGCAACCTGGGGCGCGGGCTGGGTCTCGTTGTCCTCGGTTTGTTCCTGCTGGTGCAAGTCATCATCGCCGGGCTGGACATGACCGAGCTGTCCACGGTGCTGGACTACTTGCTGAGTGCGTTGCTGCTGCTGATGCTTGTCGTCTTTCAGCCGGAGTTGCGCCGCGCCCTGATGATGCTGGGGCGCTCGAAGCTATGGCGCTTCTTCTCGCCCACGAACCAGTCGGTGGCGGACAAGCTGGCCGAGGCCGCCGTGCAGCTTTCACGCGAGCGCGTCGGCGCCTTGCTGGCCATCCAGGGCGAGATGAACCTGGCCCCGTACATCGAAAGCGGCGAACGCATCGACGCGCGCGTCACCTCCGTGCTGGTGCGGACGATCTTCTTTCCGCGCTCGCCGTTGCATGATGGCGCCGTGGTGGTCGTCAATGGCCGAGTGGCGGCTGCAGCCTGTCAGCTGCCGCTGGGCAGCTTCGAGGCAGAGACGAATCTTCCCGCCGGCAGCCACCTGGGCATGCGCCATCGCGCGGCTCTGGGGCTCAGCGAGGAGACCGATGCCGTGGTGCTGGTCGTGAGTGAGGAAACCGGGCGAATCTCGCTGGTCGTCGGCGGCCGGCTCGAGGCGGTCCCCAGCGAGAACCTGGAGCGGCGGCTAACCACCGTGCTCAGTTCGCCGACCGCAACGTACTTGAAAAAGGCCGGCTAACTTGAGCGTGGTGATCCTGCAACAACAGAGCCGCTAGCAAGCAGCTTGGGCAAAGATGGTCGAGGTCAGTCATGCGGATTCCAGGAGCACTGATACCCTACCGTTTCCGGCGCGTGTCGCTGGAGATTGTGGTGGCGCTGTGTCTGGCGTTTCTCGCCTGGCTGTACACGCGCAGCCGCGATCAGGAGATTCTCGATCAGGTACCGATCCCGGTGCAGATTCAGCTGGCCACGACGTTCGCCAGCAACTTCGACCTGGAAACGGGCGGCACCGGGCGCGTCGCCGTCTCCTTTGCCGGCCCGCCCTCGCGCATCCGTGAGCTGCGCCGCAAGTTGCAGCGCGGCCTGGTGCAAGTCTCCCTCAAGATCAATGTGCCCGACGAGTTGCAGAACGAAGCCAGCTTTCGCGACGCCGTGCACGTGGCGGCCAACGATGTCCCGGTGCCCCCCGGCGTGATGGCCGTGGTTGCCGACGAAAGTGCCGTGATCCCTTACACCGTGCGACGCATCGTGGAACGGCATCTGCCTGTCCGGCTCGATTACGCCGGCGAGAGCCGCATCACCCAGGTCAAGGTCGATCCGCCCACCGTCGTCGTGCGCGGCCCCAAGGACATCCTCGACCGTCTCTGGTCGATCAGCACGCAGCCCTATTTCCTGCCTTCGTCGCCGGACGAGGGCGCTGGCAACACGCTCATCCGCGGGCAAACATCGGTCATCTCCGAACTGGAGGGCCGGCCATTGCAGACCACGCCCAAGACCGTGGCCTTCAGCTTCAAGGTTCGTCCCAGGCAGAAGACCTATGAGCTTACAGGAGTGCCCGTGCACTTTCTCTGCCCCTCGAACTTCCCCTGGCGGGCCGGCTTCTCCAGCGATCAGTCGGGAAAGGTCAACCTGCGCGTCCAGGGACCGGCCAGCGAGGAACTACCGCCCGTCACCGCCTTCATCGACCTGACCGGCGCGACTTTCAAGCGGGGCAGAAATCTGGAGCCGGTTCGCTTACAATTACCCAGGGAGTTTCAGCTAACGCAAGACTCGCCGCCCCTGGTGGGTTTCACCCTGGAAGCCATCGAAGCTGCCGCCGAAGAAACCCGCGCCGAACCGTAGACGACGCTGCCAGCGTCGCTTTGCACACCGAAATCCGGCGACGCTGACAGCGTCGCCTACACCATGAACCTCAAAGAGCAATGCGAGGACCTGGCCCGTCGGGCCCGGGCTGCGTCCCGGCAACTGGCCACTGCCAGGGGCGACTGGCGGAACCGCTGGCTGACCGGGTCGGCCAGCGCTCTGGAGTCGCGCGCCGCCGACATCATCAAGGCCAATTCGCTGGACCTCGCCGCCGCAGAGCAAGCCAGGCTCGCCCCCGCCATGGTCGATCGCCTGCGCCTTGACGCTGCTCGCATCCGCGCCTGTGCCGACGGACTGCGCGAGATCGCCGGCCTGCCCGACCCCGTCGGCCGCGTCATTGACAGCAACGTGCGGCCGAACGGCTTGCATGTCCACAAGGTCAGCGTCCCGCTGGGCGTCATCTTCTTCATCTACGAGTCGCGGCCGAACGTCACCGTCGATGCCGCCGGCCTGTGCGTGAAGAGTGGTAACGCCATTATCCTCCGCGGCGGCAAGGAAGCGCTGCACACCAACACCGCCCTGCATGACATCCTCGCCGGTGAACTGACGCGCGCCGGCTTGCCGGCGGACGCCGTGCAACTGGTGACGACCGTCGACCGCGCTGCCGTCGGCGAGTTGCTGCAGCTCGACAAGTGGATCGACCTGGTGATCCCGCGCGGCGGCGAGAGCCTCATCCGCCGCGTCGCCGAAGAAGCAGCCATGCCCGTGCTCAAGCATTATCAAGGAAACTGCCATATCGTCGTCGATCGCGACGCCGATCTCGCCATGGCCGAGCGCATCATCGTCAACGCCAAGTGTCAGCGACCCGGCGTGTGCAATGCTGCCGAGAGCTTGCTTGTCCATGCCGACATCGCCCGGCAATTCCTGCCGCACATCGCCGACGTCCTCCGCCGAAAGGGCGTGGAACTACGCGGCTGCCCGGTCACGCGCGAACTTGCGGCCCACGCCGTTGCTGCCACCGAGGCCGATTACGCCGCAGAGTTTCTCGACCTCATCCTGTCGGTCAAGGTGGTCGCCAATCTCGAAGAGGCCATCGAGCACATCAGCCGCTACGGCTCGGGCCACACCGAGGCGATCATCACCGGCAACCTGGCGTCAGCACAACGCTTCACGACGGCCGTGGATTCCTCGGCAGTCATGGTAAACGCCAGCACTCGCTTCAACGATGGCTACGAGTTCGGCCTCGGCGCCGAAATCGGCATCAGCACTGACAAGTTCCACGCCCGTGGCCCTTGCGGCCTGCAGGAACTCTGCAGCTACAAGTACATCGTCACCGGCGATGGCCAGGTGCGCGAATGAGGATCATGGCTCGTCGCAACGACTCAAACAAGCGTGACTGAACGTCGCTTGGCGGTTTCGCGCACGACATCGTGCGCGAAGCAGTCAGGCGATTCCCCGCACGCTTGAGAGGTCACAAATCGTCGTCGCAATCTGTTTCTTGCAAGTTACTTGCGGCACGCATCCGAAGTTGCCGGAAGTTGCCGGCCAGGTTGTGCGTGTATCCCCGTCACGGTTTTCGGACAGCCGACCCTGTCAACCAGAACGCGCGCGTCACTTCAGCCGTGACAAATCGTAACATCCATATTCACAATTGGTTGCAGCAACTCTTCTGTCCAGAACAGTACCGGTGGCGGGGCGGAAACTCCGCATCGGGGCGTAGCGCGCCGGTCGGCAGGTCCGGTTGTAACGAAGAATTGGGTTGTACGGGAATCGAATTGGATCTGCGAAAAAACTGGGAAAAACGACCCATCTTTCCCATTTTTACTGTTGACTATTGTTTTAGCTATCTTTACTATCCACCCCAGACACAATTTTGGCTCCAGGACCAGAGGTTTCCTGATATTGCATGGGTTGGCTTCCTTTTGAATGGAGGAGGTGTACGAGATGTACAGTGTTGTGTTGATGTTGGCTGTGAGTGGTGGCGCCGAACTGCCTGAGCGGTGCGGTGGTTGCTGCTCCTGCTCGTGCAGCCGCGGCTGCAACCGTGGTTGCCACGGTTGTCATGGTTGCAACCGTTGCCATGGTTGCCATGGTTGCCATGGTTGTCATGGTTGCCGTAAGTGCCACCGTTGCCACGGCTGCCATAGCTGCCACGGTTGCCACGGCTACGTTGGTTGCCACGGCGTTGTCGCCTGCACCGGCTGCCACGGCGGCTGCCACGGCGCCCCCGTTTCTCCGACTCCCGAGAAGATCAAGAAGCCCGCTACCACGGGCACCGAAGGTCCGGCTACGATCCTGGTCAACCTGCCTGCCGACGCTCGTCTGAGCATCGACGGCAATGTCACGACCTCGACCTCCGAGCGCCGCACTTTCAACACCCCGGTCCTGCCGGTTGGTGAGCAGTTCCAGTACACGCTGCGGGCCGAGATCCTCCGCGATGGTCGCACCATCGTCGAGACTCAGCAGGTCAACGTTCGCGGTGGTGAAGAGACCGTCGTCGACTTCAGCTTTGCGACCTCCAGCGTGGCTTCCGCCCGCTAACTCGTAAGGCTCGTAGAGTTCGAAAGCCCATGTCGGGCCTGGCTGATTCCTGGAGGTCAGCCAGGCCCGGCTTTTTTTGCAGCTGCCTGCCAGTCTCCCCCTGACCTCACTTCTGTTGCGACGGCCTGCCTTCGATAATCCAGCGTTTTTCGCAGCCGTGCCCGTCATCCGCTCGTTGGCCCTTACATCTTTCCCATTTGCCTGTTGACTCCCTGCTTGTCTATTTTTACTATCATACCCAGAAGGAACTGGCTCCAGGCTGTTGAAGCTTAGTGGATATGGCGTGGGTTGGCACATTTCTGCGATTCAAGGAGGTGCATCAGATGTACAGCGTTGTGATGATGATGGCTATGTCTGGGGCAGTTGATCTGCCCGAGCGTAACAGGTGCTGCAGTTGCAATTGCTCCTGCAGTTGCCGGGGCTGCCGCAAGAGCTGCCGCGGCTGTCGCGGTTGCCATGGCTGCTGCTCTTGCCATGGCTGCACGGGCTGCTGCGGCGGCGTCGTGATCGTGGCTCCGGCCAAGACCAAGAAGATGACCAGCGGCGAAGCGCCGGCGATCATCCGCGTCTCCCTGCCGGCGAACGCCACGTTGACCGTGGACGGCACGGCCACCAGCTCTCGCTCCAGCGAACGCGTTCTGGTCTCGCCACCTTTGGCCGAGAACCAGGAATTCGTCTACACCTTGCGCGCCGAGATTATCCGTGAGGACCGCACCGTGGCCCAGACGCAACGCATCACCGTGCGTGGCGGCCAGGAAACCAGCGTCCCGTTCAATTTCGCAACCAGCGAAGTTGCCGCGCGCTAAACGCTACTTGACGACTTCACCCTCGACATCGGCCGCCGCCTGGAGCCGGCGACCGGTCGACCGGGGATGGGCAACCGGGAGGGCCTTCGGGCCCTCCCTTCTTTTTTTGGGAGTGTCGGGCTCAAAATCCGGATTTCCGTTTTTTTCCCACCTTGCCGGATTTCATGAGCTAGGTTTTGGTTGTCCCAAGTTCGCTCAAACGTTCGAGACATCATCGAGCGAAAAAGCTAAACCCGTCGCGAGGCGGGGGCGGAAAACCATGGGCCTCCCACCGGGAGGTCGCCAGGTTGCCGAAAGGATGATCGACTCATGCGCAGCTCTCCCGTCCGTTGGGCGTTGGCCGTCGTTGCCATGGCCCTGTCAGTCACCGTTCTAGCCGTCAGCACCGGGGCCGCAACAGAGAAGACAGCAAAGTCAGGCGCGTTTTCCCGGCGCAATCCCGTCGTCATCGCCGTTCAGAAGACCCGCGACAGCATCGTGTCCATCCGCGTGCCGCGCGCCGGAACGCGCGACATGGTGGGCACCGGCGTCATCGTGGACGAACGCGGCTTCGTGGTCACCAATCGCCACGTCGTCGGCAGGGCCAAGTCCATGAAGGTCCAGCTCTGGGACGGCACCAGCCTCGAGGCCGAACTTGTCGCCGGCGAGACCGCTCTCGACCTGGCCATTCTCAAGCTCACCTCCAGCAAGAAGTTGCCCGCACTGCATCTGGGCCCCGTTAGTGACCTGATGATTGGTGAATCCGTCATTGCCATCGGCCATCCGTTCGGTTACACGAACACGGTTTCCACCGGCATCATCAGCGCCCTCGACCGTGCCATCACCATGCCCACTGGCGATGCGCTCACGGGACTCATTCAGACCGATGCCAGCATCAACCCGGGCAACTCCGGTGGCCCGCTCTTGAACATCAACGGCGAGCTGATCGGCATCAACGTCGCTCTTCGCGAAGGCGCCCAGGGCATCGCCTTCGCCATCAACGCCGACACCGTCAAGAACGTCTTGAGCAAGCACCTGAACGCGCAACGTCTGGCCGGCGTCAGCCACGGCCTCAACGTCCACGAGAAAGTTGTCGGTGAGACCGGCGAGCGCCAGCGCGTCGTGGTGGCCGAATGCTCCGCCAAGGCCTGCGACAAGCTGTTGGCCGGCGATGAGGTGAAGACCATCGGCGACCGTTCGATCGTCAACGCCTTCGACGTGGAACGGGCGCTGTGGGACAAGAAGCCGGGGCAGACGGTTGCTCTGCGGATCGTTCGTCAGGGGCAAGAGCTGACGGTACAGCTGACGCTGTTACCAGGCCAGGGGGCCGGACAGGTGACCGCCATTCAGGGTTCGAACTCCCGTCCCACGGGCGCCGCCTCCGGCGTACCCGTCGGCAATCGACCCTGAGGCGGACTTCGAGAAGAGGCGACGGAACCGAGAGAGAGGAACCGAGAGAGAGGAACGGAGAAGAAGGACCCGCGGCGCAAGTCGCGGGTCTTTCTGTTGCCACGTGCAGAAATGCAACAAGTCCTGTTGCCCTTCGCAAGCAACGCTTAGAATAGCAGCATGATTCGCCTCACTCGCGATACCATCGATTATCATGCTCTCGTGGACAGGGTGCGCTGCAACCATTGTGGCGGTGTTTGCGCATTTCTCGGCACCGTGCGCGACCTGACCGACGACAAGGTCACCCTGGCGCTTGATTACGAGGCCTACCCTGCCATGGCCGAAAAGAAGATGGCAGAGATCGAAGCCGAAACTCGGGCGCGCTGGCCGGTGGGCGAAATGGTTCTGGAGCATCGACTGGGCCATCTGCAAGTGGGGGAGGTGAGCGTCGCCGTTGCCGTCAGTTGCCCTCACCGCGCCCAGGCCTTCGAGGCCTGTCGCCACGCCATCGACCGCTTGAAGGAACTTGTCCCCATCTGGAAAAAAGAAAACTGGAGCGATGGCTCAAACGAATGGGTGCATCCGGACAAGCAAGACTAGCCGCCGCGTATTTGGGAAGGCGAGGCGGCGAGGCTCCCGCCGAGTCGCACAGCCGCGACAACGGCGTGCCTTGCCCTCCCTGCGTTTTGATTTTCCTCGCGCCCTGCCTTTCCAGCCGTCCTTGAGCGCATAGGTTTTTCTCTGCAGCCGGTTCTCGCGAATACTTGCGATACTTGCGAATACTTGCAGGAGAAGCATCATGACGAAGCGCATGCCTTGGCTATGGTTGGCGGCGGTGGTCGTGCTGTCGGCGGCGACGCCCGCACCGGCCCAGTTCTTCATCAAGGACAAGGACACCGTCGTCATCATGGGGGACAGCATCACCGAGCAGCATCTCTACTCGAACTACGTCGAGATGTGGACGGTGAGTCGCTTCCCCAGCTATCATCTGACGTTTCGCAACGTCGGTATCGGCGGCGATCGCTCCACCGGTGGCAACAGCCGCTTCGCACGTGACGTGCTGGCCTACAAGCCCACGGTGCTCACCATCGACTTCGGCATGAACGACGGCAGCTACCGCGCTTTTGACGACAAGATCTACCAGACCTATGTCAAGGGACTGCAAGGCATCGCCGACCAGGCCAGGAAGGCGGGCATCCGCGTGGCCTGGATCACGCCGCAACCGGTCGAACGCAACGAACCCGGCAAGCAACTCGACGGATATAACCTCACGCTGCAGAAATTCTCTGATGGACCCAGGGAGATTGCAAAAAAGAACGGCGGACTGTTCATCGACCAGTTTCATCCCTACCTCGCCGTGATCGAGAAGGCCCGCGCCGGCAACGACAAGATTCGCATTACTGGCGGCGACCCGGTACATCCCGGTCCCCCCGGGCAAGCGCTCATGGCGGCGGCCATACTCAAGGGCATGAAGTTCCCGCGCTTCATCTCCGAGGCTGCCATCACGCTGGACGACAAGGGCCTGTTCAAGGGCAGCGTCGAGGACAACTGTGTGGTGACCGACATCGACATCAAAAATGGCGTGCGTTTCAAGCGGCTGGACAGGTCGTTGCCTTTCTTCCCGCCGGAGGCGCGCGGCATCCTGAAATGGGCGCCCGTGCTCGACGACATGAACTACTATGGCCTTCAAGTGAAGGGGCTGAAACCCGGCCGTTACGAGATCAGGTTCGCTGGCAACAGGATCGCCGAGCATTCCGACAAGGAGCTAGCCGAGGGCGTCAACCTCGCCGACGCCGCCCTGACCGTCGGTCCCGTGGCCGACAAGGTCAAGCAAGTCTGGAAGGCGGTGCAGGACAAGAATCGCTACTTCCACGATCAGGTCTTCCGCGGCGTCGTGCTCGCCGGCCACAAGAGTCCCATCTTCAAGGACCGCGAACCGGGCGAGATCGAATCCGTTCGCCGCGAAGTCTACGCCGAGCGCATGCGCAAGATGCCCGAACTGGACGCTGCCGTGCGCGCCGCTCTAAAGGTCGAGCCATACGTGGTCGAGATCGTGCCGGCAGGGAAATGACCCGTGCCCAAGACCAGCCTGTCAGACCCGGGAGACATCATGCCTCGCGCGTTCGTCATTGTTGCCTGCGCCTTGCTCGCGACCGGCTCGATCCGTGCTCAAGAGATCGAGTTCAATCGCGATATCCGTCCGATACTGTCGGAGAATTGCTTCCAGTGTCATGGGCCTGACAGCGGACAGCGCAAGGCCGGTCTGCGGCTTGACCAGCGTGACAGCGCCCTGGCCGACAGCGGCGCCGGCACCGCCATCGTTCCCGGCAAGCCGGCACAGAGCCTGCTCGTCGCGCGCATCAACGAGGCCAGGCCGTCGCGCCGCATGCCGCCGGCCAGGAGCGGCCGAACGCTGACGCCCCAGCAAATCGACCTGCTCACGCGCTGGGTCGCGCAGGGGGCCGGCTACCAGCGGCACTGGTCGTTCATTCCGCCGAAGCGCTGGGACCTGCCGCGCGTCAAGACCGGTAGCTGGCCAGCCAACGGCATCGATCATTTCGTCCTCGAGCGGCTGGAGAAGGAGGGGTTACAGCCATCGCCTCGTGCCGCGCGCGAGACGCTGCTGCGCCGCGTCACCTTCGACCTGACAGGGCTGCCCCCCACGCCCGGGGAACTGCATGATTTCCTCGCGGACCGGTCCGCCGAGGCCTACGACAAGGTTGTCGATCGCCTGCTCGAGTCGCCGCGCTTCGGCGAGCGCATGGCCCTGCACTGGCTCGACCTGGCACGCTATGCCGACACCAACGGCTACAACAACGACGAGGAACGCTCCATGTGGCTGTGGCGCGACTGGGTCATCGACGCGTTCAACGAGAACATGCCCTTCGACCGGTTCCTGACGGAACAGCTCGCCGGCGACCTGCTGCCCGGTGCCACGAACACGCAGAAGATCGCGACCGCCTTCAATCGCAATCACGTCATCACGACGGAGGGCGGCATCTTCCCCGAGGAGTATCGCGTCGAGTACGTGGCTGATCGCGTGCATACCACCGCCACCGTATTTCTTGGCCTGTCCATGCAGTGCGCCCGCTGTCACGACCACAAGTATGACCCGATCTCGATGAAGGACTACTATCGCTTCTTCGCGTTCTTCAACAATGTCGAGGACAAGACCATCGGCTACAACCAGGGGGCGGCCGCCGCGCCGTTCATCAAGGCGCCGTCGAAGGAGCAGAAGAAGCAGCTCGCCGCTCTGGAAACGCATCGCCACGAGCTGGCTGCACGTTTGCGCATGCGCGAACAGCAAGCGTCCGCTGACGCCGCTCGGTGGGAACAGGGACTCAGCTCCGCGGCCATCGCCGGGCTGGCCACGACAGCCGCGCATCACTTCCCGTTTGATGACGGCAAGGGCGACAAGGTCCTTTCGGCGAAGCCGGCCGGCCACGTCGGCCAGGTCAACGGCAAGCCCAGGTGGACGCCCGGCAAGATCGGCGGCGCCCTCGAACTCGATGGACAAACGCACGTCGAGGCGGGCAGCATCGCCGGCTTCGACCGCTCCGATCCTTTTACGCTCGGCCTCTGGGTTTTCCCGATCGCCGATACCGGCGCCCTGCTCAGCAAGATGGACGAGGACAACGCCTACCGCGGCTACGACCTGCTCCTCGAGCGCGGCAAGATCGTCGTCCACCTGATCCATCACTGGGCCGACAATGCGATCAAGATCATCGGCAAGCAGCCGCTGACCGTCCAGCAATGGCATCACGTGCTGGTCAGCTACGACGGGTCCGGCAAGGCCGCCGGGCTAACTGTCTACGTGGACGGCAAGCCGAGTCCATTTGACGTTCATACCGACAAGCTCTCTGCAACGATTCACACGGCGCAGCCGTTGCGGCTCGGGCTGCGGACACGCTCGTTGCCCTTCCAGGGCAAGCTGGACGATCTGCAAATATTCCGGCTGGCTTTGTCCCCGGCCGATGCCATGCGCCTGGCCGCGGGCAAGCCAGTTGCCGGCATCGCCGAGTTACTGACGCTGCCGCTGCAAAAGCGCAGTGCCGAGCAACGCCGCCAGATCAACCTGTACTACCTGGAAAACGTCGATGTTTCTTATCGCAAGCTGCAAGGCGAACTGTCGGCCGTCGCCGGACGCGAAGCTGAAGTCAAGAAGGCAATGCCGCTGACGATGGTGATGGCCGAGTTGCCGACGCCGCGGCAGGCGCACATTCTCAAGCGCGGCCAGTACGACCAGCCGGGCGAGGCGGTCAGCCTCGGCGTGCCCGCCGCGCTGTCGAAGCTGCCGGCCGATGCGCCACGCAATCGCCTCGGCCTCGCGCGCTGGCTGGTCGATCCAGCCCATCCGCTGACGGCGCGCGTGGCTGTAAACCGCTGGTGGGAGATGCTCTTCGGCATCGGCATCGTCGAGACGGTGGAGGACTTCGGCGCCCAGGGCGCCTGGCCCAGCCATCCGGAGCTGCTCGACTGGCTGGCCACCGAGCTGATCCGCAATCGTTGGGACGTGAAGGCGACGATGAAGCTGATCGTCGCCTCGGCGACCTATCGACAATCGTCGCATGCGACGCGTGCGCTGCACGACCGCGATCCGAAGAATCGTCTGCTGGCCCGCGGTCCGCGCGTGCGCCTCGGCGCCGAGACGATTCGCGACAATGCCCTGGCCATCAGCGGCCTGCTGCGCGAGAAAGTCGGCGGCCCGAGCGTCAAGCCGTATCAGCCCGAAGGCCTCTGGGAAGACGTCTCCGTCGAGCGCCGGGCGATCTACAAAAAGGACAAGGGCGAGGGTCTGTATCGCCGCAGCATGTACACCTACTGGAAGCGCACCTGCCCGCCGCCGGGGATGACGACCTTCGACGCCCCCGACCGCGAGACTTGCACCATCCGCCGTGCCCGCACCAACACGCCCCTGCAAGCCTTGTTGCTGCTCAACGACACGACCTACCTGGAAGCGGCCCGCAAATTCGCCGAGCGCATCCACAAGGAAGGCGGCACGACGCTGGAAAGCCGGCTGCGACACGCCTATCGCCTCGCGCTGTCACGTTTGCCGCGCCCGGAGGAAGCCGAGCTGCTGCTGTCGCTCCACGGTGAAGCGCTGGAGAAGTTCCGACGCGACCCGAAAGCCGCGACCAAGCTGCTCAGCCACGGCGACGCGCCGCGCGACGCCTCCCTGAACGTCGCCGAACTGGCCGCCTGGACAACGGTGGCGAGCACGATCCTGAATCTGGATGAGGCGATCACGAAGGAGTAGACAGTGTGTCTAAGGATCGTTCTCGACTCTGGGTGAGAAGATGATCTTTGTTCGTGGCAGCGCTTGTCGAAGGCGATTGACTCCATCGCGTGTCACATCTGTGTGGGTGAGATAAAGCTCTCGCAACTTTGCCAGGCCCTTGAGCTGATTCAAGCCCATGTCCGTCACGTTGGTCCCGAAAAGATCAAGATACCTCAGTTCCTTTAGGCCCTTGAGAGCATTCATACCCGCGTCTGACACTTCCGTGTGGCTGAGGTCCAGCCAGCGCAGCGCGGTCAGCCTGTGAAGTTGTGCCACACCCGTGTCACCAACTCTGTTGGAATAGAGATTGAGTATTTGCAAGCTGCTGATTCCAGCCAGATGAGCCAGGCCGGCATCAGTGACCTGCGCTTCGCCAAGCTGCAGTTCGCGTAGTCGGCGAAGTTCTTTGATGTGTCTCAATCCATCATTTCCAATGCTCGCATGAGAGAGATAAAGCCGCTGCAAATCCTTCTGGCCTTTCAAATGGATAAGTCCAGCACCAGTCACCTTCGTGGCTCTGACGTCACACTCTTGTAATGCGATTACGCCTTTGAGCAATGCAAGGTCTGCGTTGGTCGCACCTGTCCCTCTCAGATTCACTTTCGTGAAGCGCCTTTCCAGCTTTAACTCTTCCGTTACCTCGGCACCAAACTTCCTCAAAGCGGCGACAGCTCGATCATGTTCGGTTGGTACTTGGGCCGCGGCTCCCGAAAGAGTTGTCAGAACGAAGAAGACAGGCCAAGCCGGACAGGAATTCATGGGTAATCTCGTGAGAACAAATGCTGAAAGTAGCATGATCAACCCCGGCAGCACAAGCCAACATCGCAACGAATAATGCCTGGCCTGGATTGGCGGCCGCTGGTATCATTCGCGTTGGAGGTGATCATGGCAACTGTTACTAGCTGGATCGAGAAGATTCCAGGAGTTTGCGGTGGCGCTGCGCGCGTGCGCGCGACACGTCACACCGTGCATGGCCTGGTTGAGTGGAGGAAGCTAGGGCTGTCCGACGCCGGCATACTCGAAGCGCATCCAGACTTGACCCTCGCTGACCTTGAAGCGGCCTGGGACTATCATCGAAACCACACCGACGAGATCGAGCGCGCGCTCCAGGAAAACGATGAGGCCTGAGACCTATGGCGCGCTTGTACGCCGACGAGGACTTCCACCATCGTGTTGTCGATGAACTGAGGAATCTCGGGCATGACGTGCTCACGGCGGAAGATGCCGGTCAAGCGCACCAACAGATTTCGGATGAAAAAGTGCTCGCTCACGCCATCACGGCCGGGCGCATTGTAATCACACACAATCGGCGCGATTTCATTCGATTGCACAAGAAGTCCGCCAACCATCTTGGCATCATTGTGTGCACCAGAGATCCGGATGTAATGGCCCTTGCCGAGCGTGTTCATGCGGCGATTGTGAAGACTCCCGATCTGGACGGCAAGCTCGTGCGCATCAATCTCCCAAGTAAGCCATGACTCCGGCCCGACGATTGAAGCGCCGAAAGGTGATTGTGTTCACGCCTTGGCAAATCATCGACCTCAGCGTGCCGCTCGAGCACATGGCGGCCAGCGAGCCGTTGCCGGGCAAGATCCACTATGTCCGGCACGATGGCGAGGGGCTCGAGCAGATGCAGCGATTCTTCGGCGTCAAGCCGGCGGACCTGATCTATTCTCAAGGACAAGGCTGGGCCATCGAGGAGGTGCAGGCGATCACGCACACCGGGACGCACGTGGATGCGCCTTACCACTACGGGCCGATCTCGGAAGGCAAGCCGGCCCGGACCATCGACGAGGTCCCGCTGGAATGGTGCCTGGCCCCCGGCGTGGTGCTGGACATGCGGCACAAGGCGGCGGGCGATTTCATCGAGCCGGCGGACCTCGACGCCGCCTTGACGAAGATCGGCTATCAGCTTCGGCCGCTCGATATTGTGCTCTTGCAGACCGGCGCGGACAGGCGGCTGGACTCGCCGGAGTACTTCGCCCAGCCGGGTCTGGGTCGCGATGGCGTGCTCTGGCTGGTGGAGCGCGGCGTGCGCGTCATCGGCGTCGATGCCTACACGCTGGATCGGCCGTTCGCGAGCATGGTGGCCGACTACCGCCGCACCGGCGACGGCAGGCACATCTGGCCGGCCCACTTCGCCGGCATCACCCGCGAATACTGCCAGATCGAAAAGCTCGCCAACCTCGACCGCATCCCCCGGCCGCACGGCTTCATGGTTTCCTGCCTGCCGGTCAAGATCAAGGGCGCCAGCGCCGGCTGGTGCCGCGCCGTGGCACTGGTGCCGGAAAACTGAGCTCGGCTACATCCCCGGTTTGGCGGTTCCGTTGAAGTAGCTTCGCAGGACCGGCCAGTTGTGCTCGGCGACGCGGCGGCCGAGTTTCAGCCCCTCGATGTTGTCGGTCTGGATGTGGTAACCGCCCATGACGCGCGAGATGCCGGCCATGTCAGCGGTCGCGCTGAACGTCGGCAGCTTGAGCACCACGTCGCAGCTCAGCTTGGCATCGTGGACGATCTTGCCGTCGATCATCTGCATGATGTGGCAGGCGAAGCCGGGCTCGGTGAGGGCGCCGGCCTTGCGGCGCTCGACGGCGCCGAAGCGGTCGCTGCCGGTAAAGAGTTCGAGCGTCTTGGCGCAGGCAGCGCTCACCGTGCTATGGCCGGATACGTAGCCGGGGAACGGCGGCGTGATGAAGGTCGACGGTGAGTAGGGCAGCCAGTCGTCGCCGCGCGTGGTAATGAAGCCCTTGCCGGGGCCGCCCCAGCCCATGACCTTCTTGCCGGCGTAGTAATGCCGCACCAGGGTCCATGGCCGCGAGCTATCGAAGACACGCTTCACGTCCCAGGCCGCGATGAAGGCATCGAAGGCGGCAATCGCCACCGCGAAAAAGATCTTGACGTCCTGGTCGAGGTTGTGCCGGTCGCGCCGCGACACGTCCTGGGCAAAGCGCAGCCAGTGCCCCGATTGCCCCGTGGACTTCGGGCCGTCGCGCATGAACTCGACAACGGCCTTTTGCTCCGGCGTCAGGCTGCGACTGAACGCCAGCACCTCGTCGGTCTCCTTGCGGAGTTGCTCCGTGCCCATCTTCGGCGGAGGCGGCGAGCGAAACTGGCTGCTGCTCTTCATGGCGAACGGCTTCACCCGATACCAGTGCGGCGTCAGGAACCCCGGCGTGACCTTGCCCCCCTTGCCATCGTCAAACGGAATCGGCTGCCAGCGATCAGGGTCAAGGATCTTGCTGGGCGGATTCATGGGCACGTAGAAGGTGTAGTCGGCATAAGGCACGCCGTTGCTGCCGACCTCGTCGCCAAGCTGGTTGGCGCCATCGTGACGGCGATACGCGCACACCGCCGCCGCGGCCAGGTTGCCCACACCCTGCGGCGTGGACGGGTCCTGCGACGTGTCGCTCGGGTCGTGTCCTTGCTTGCGCATCTGCTCGGATAGCCATTTCTCGTCTTCGGGAAAGACAAAGAGCATGGCGCGGTAGGTGGCGTAGGCGATGGCCTTGCCCTTGTTGGCGTCGGTCCGCGCCGCCGGCGGCCGGCGCAACTTTCCGCCCAGCCGCGAGCCGACGGCACTGGTGTCGTAGGCGGCCCAGGCGTCGTACATCGCAGTGACGATGATGGCCAGCATGCGCGAGCCGACCGTCGGCCGCGGGCTGGCCCGCTCGTGCTCGCGGGCCGTCGCTTCCAGGGCGATATCCAGCCAGACATAGGCGGCGGAGCGCTTGCTCTTCGACGCGCCGGCAGGACTCTTGCTCCGGGCATCGCCGCGCGCCTCCGGTTCCTGGCCGCCGATCACGACGGCGATCGTCAGGATGCCCGCGACCAATACCGTCCCCTTGAGACACATGCGCTTGAACATTGCCTTCGCCTCCGGAACGACGGAAAGGATTGAAGCAATGTCTCCTTTATCCATCCCCGGCGCGGACTTGTCATGCCGACGAAATCACCAATCTGCTGTCATAAGAATCCGACACGTAGCCATCGCTGCCAGCGTCCCCAGCGACGGACTCTGGAGAGCCACTCTCCTTCGGATATACTGAGAAGGCCCGCGAGGTGGCGCGAAGTTCCATTCACATGAGCTCGGAGATGTCCCTCCCATGAAAACCTGCGTTCGCTGGCTGCTAATGGTCGCTGTCCTGGGTGGTCTGCCCCTCGCTTATTCTCAGCTCGATCCCGACAAGGCGCGGAAGACCTTCAAGGTTTCCGATGGCCTGGAGATCGCGCTCTGGGCGGCGGAGCCGTTGTTCGTCAATCCGACCTGCATGGACATCGACCACAAGGGCCGCGTCTGGGTGTGCGAGTCGGTGAACTATCGCAGCAAGCTGCATCGCCGCCAGCCGACCCGACCGGAGGGGGACCGCATCCTGATCCTTGAGGATACGACCGGCAAGGGCAAGGCGGACAAGGCCACGGTCTTCTATCAGTCGCCGGAGCTCTTGTCGCCTCTGGGCATCGCCGTCTATCCCGATGCGGATGGTCCCGGCTGCAAGGTCTACGTCTGTCATTCGCCGCACATCTACCTCTTCGAGGACAAGGACGGCGACGGCAAGGCGGACGGCCCGCCCAAGATCCTGCTCACCGGCTTCGGCGGCCACGACCACGACCACGGCGTGCACGGCATCCTCATCGGTCCGGACAACAAGCTCTATTTCAGCGTCGGCGACACCGGCGTGCATGGCCTGCAAAGCTCGGACGGTAAGGGCCGCAAGTGGTCGAGCAACGGCACCGATTGCCGGGCCGGCACCGTGTGGCGCTGCGACCTCGACGGCAAGAACCTGCAACTCCTCGCTCACAACTTCCGCAACGAGTATGAGCCGTGCGTCGATAGCTTCGGCACCGTCTTCGTGTCCGACAACGACGACGACGGCAACCAGCAGACGCGCATCTGCTACGTCATGCCCGGCGGCGACTACGGCTACCACCCGCGCGGCCCGGGCCAGACGCACTGGCACGAGGAGAAGCCGGGCGTTGTGCCCAAGGTCCTTCGCACCCACTTCGGCTCGCCAACGGGCATCTGCTTCTACGAAGGCACGCTGCTGCCCAAGAAGTACCAGGGGCAGCTTCTGCATACCGATGCCGGCCCGCGGCATCTGCGCTGCTACCATCTCACGCCCGAAGGTGCCGGTTACAGGGCCGACCGCGAGGACATGGTCGAGAGCAGCGACACGTGGTTTCGGCCATCGGATGTCTGCGTCGCCCCGGACGGCTCGGTGTTCGTCGCCGACTGGTACGATCCAGGCGTCGGCGGACACGCGATGGGGGATCGGACGCGCGGCCGCATCTATCGAGTGACACCGAAGGATGCTGTCAAGGACCAGGGTAGTGCGAGCGCGAAACGTGAACCGTTGACGGCGGCGCTGGCGTCGCCGAACCTGGCACGACGTGCGCAGGCAATGGCCGAGTTTGCCAGGCAGGGACTGCCGAAGGCACGCGCGGTCCTGGAAGGAGCGGCGGTGCAGAAGAATGATCCGGTGCTCCGGGCAAGGGCGCTTTGGCAACTCGGGCGGCTGGGCAACATGCGGCTGACCATCGCCGCCTTCGAGGATCCCGATCCACGATTCCGCATCCTGTCCATGCGCATCATGAGCGACTTCAAGGGCAGCTCGCCCGCGGAGTACATCGCCGACTGGCAAGCACGCCTGCTCAAGGACCCGTCCCCTGCCGTTCGCCGCGAAGGGCTGCTGCTTCTGCGCGACGAGGACCCGGCCAAGGCGAAGGACATGATCTACGCCCTGGCCAAGACCTACGACGGCAAGGACCGCTTCTTTCTGGAAGCCGTCGGCATCGCAGTCGGCCATCACGACCAGAAACGCCGCGACATCATCCTCGCCGATTTCCAGAAGCACTTCCCGGAATGGAACGAGAAGGTCGCCGGCCTGGTCTGGGAGCTGCGGCCGCCGGGGATGCTCGGCTTCCTGGAGCAGCGCATCGCCACGGGAAAAGGTACGCCCGCCGAGCGCAGCCAGCTGATGGAAATCGTTGCCGGACTACCGGATGCCAAGGTCGCGAACGTGTTGCTATCGTCCTTGCAGACGGAGCCAGCTGCCGACGCGCGCGAACGCATCGTCTTCCATCTCGTGCAGCATCTCCCGGGCAAATGGTCGGCTATCAAACAGAGCGACCTGCTCGATCGAGTCGTCCGGGCGCTGCTGAACAGACCGGAAGGCAAGCAAGCCGCGGTGCAGATCATTGCAGCGGCCGGCAAGAACGGCTATCTCGCGGACATTGCAGCGCTGGCCGACAGCAACAAGGAGCCGCAAGAGGTTCGTCTTGCGGCGGTCAAGGCATTAGGAGAGAGTAACGATGTCAAGTCTCACGGCGCGCTGCGACAGCTCATCGGCGACCCCGCCGCGCCAAAGGCACTTCGCATCGAGGCGCTGCGTTCGTTGGGCCGCCACAACAACGACGACTGGTCATTGCCTGTCCTCGGCAAACTCTTGAAGTCCAAAGAACCGCTCGATCTACGACAGGAGGCACTCGCTGTTTTCGCCGGCAGCAAGCGTGGCAGCACCGCGCTGCTTCGCGGTCACAGCGACAAGGACATTCCAGGCGACCTGGCGGCAGACGTGGCGCGTATTCTGCGTAACAGCCCGTTTCCTGACATCAAGTCGCAAGCCCAGAAGGTATTCCCGGTCCCGAAGTTCGATCCCAAGAACCTGCCGAGCATCCCCGCCCTGCTGGCTCGCAAAGGCAGCCTCAACCGCGGCCGCGACCTGATGATTGCTTCGCTGAAGAACGATGTCGCCTGCATGAAGTGTCACACCATCCGTGGCGAGGGCGGGCAGGTGGGGCCGGACCTCTCCGTCATCGGCTCCAAGGCCAGCCGCGAAAACTTGTTGGAATCGATCCTCTATCCCAGCCGGGCCGTCGCCGATCAATATGTGAACTGGGTCGTCGAGACCAGGAGCGGCAAGTCATACACCGGTCTCATCGTCGAGGACGGACCGGAGCAGATTCTGCTGCGCGACGTCAACGCCAAGGACCACCGCATCGCCCGCAAGGACATTGAAACCCGGATGAAGAGCCCCGTGTCGCTGATGCCGGAGAATCTGCTCCAGCACATGCGCGAGGAAGACCTCGCGGACATCGTCGAGTACCTGTACAGCCTGAAGAGCGCGGCACTCGTACCGGCACGGCAATGACAACAATCAACCAGACCTGCGTGAAACAAGCTCGCTTGGCGGTTTCGCGCTTATGACCGCGCAGGCTGAGCGCGCATTCGCCGGGCGAATTGTGTCGCGCTCGCTGGAGGGGAGTTGGAGGGACCGGTGAACACTTACCTTGAAACCTTCGACGACGGTCCCGGCGGCTGGATGCGCGTGGTGGATAACGTGCAACCGGTGGCAGCGCTGCCGGTGCGCGGCGGCGTGATCTGGTCCTATGGCCCGTGGTGGGTCGATTACAACCACGCGCCGCCGGGGGCCGGCTATCTGCAGCTTCTCATGTGTTTGCCCACCAGGGGCCCGTTCGGCGAGCACTATCGTGAAATGGCCGGCCAGAATCGCTTCGTCGCTGCCGGGCAACCGCTGGACTTCACCAACGCCCGCTTCACCGTCCGCATCAAGGGAGAACTCGAACCGGCGGGTGCCAGGCCGTGCTTGCTGGTGCAGGGGTCGGTGGACGGCATCGTATCCGGCTGGGTATTGACGGGCCAGCCGATCGCCGTCTCCCAGGACTTCGCAGAGCAGACCCTCCACCTCGTGCCGGATGAAAAGCAATGGCGCTGCCTGGGCGCTCGCCACGACCGCAGCGACATGTACGGTGTGGTTCCACTGGACAAGATCCTGGCCAGCGTCAACGTCAACATCTTTCTAGTGATGTTCCCCGTGACGCCGCGGCCGATGGGCACGCTCGCCGGCGATCCCCATGTCTTGCGCGCGGGCAAGGACTATCCCATCTGGCCCTCGAGCATCGCCCAGGGTTATGTCGCCGTGGACACCATTCGCGTCGAGTTTGCCGGGAAACGGGAGCCAGCGTGAATTCGCAGTGGGACGACTGGTGGGACGGCATCTGGCTGTATTTCTGCATCATGCTGTGCAGTCTGCCGGTGGCGGCGCCGGTCATCTTCTTTCTTCGCTTTGCCGAGGCCAACCAGGCGCAAGGCATCTCGATCGGCCTGGCAGCAGCCTATGCGCTGATCGTCGGACCGTTGCTGCTCTCACGCGTGTTTCGATCCCTGGATGGCGCGCGGCCCAAACCGGCCCCCAGGCCGGAGGCCGACCCGAACGTCATCGAGGAAGCGCAGTACACGACGCGGTGCCCGCACTGCGGCTGGCGCATCAACCCACTGACTCGCGAAGGCTTGCACTCGCCTGCCGGTGAACCATGGCTGCTCATCTGCGACCATTGCGACGAAACCATCCAGCCCGACGTGTGAGGCCGCGCCGCTTGCTTCATGATCTTCTCATACTTTTTCTCTACACTTTGAGTATCCAACCTCACCTGGTGTCAGGCGAGGAACGTGACCATCTCACCACCCCGAGGAGCAGCCATGTTGCAGAAAGCGTTGTGTGCGGCGGTTGTTGTGGCGCTGGGCGTCAGCCTGGCCACGGCAGAAGAATTGCGCGGTTCGATCAAGAAAGTCCAGAAGGGCAAGATCACTGTCGCCATGAAGTTCGACAAGGAGACCAAGAAGTTCACAGAGGAGAAGACCCTCAAGGTCGCCAAGAACGTCAAGGTTGTGAAGGCCAAGTTCAACAAGGAAACCATGAAAGTCGAGGCGGGCGACGAACTCGAGGGCGGCCTGAAGAACAAGCGCTTCACCGAAATCGGCGAACGCGGCATCTTCGCCACCATCGTCACCAACGACGACGGCCTGGTTACCGAGATCCGCATCTTCGAGTTTCGCAAGAAGAAAAGCAAGGATTGACGCGGCACGCCGGCATCATCCTCGAAGCCTGTCCCGCCCGGGACGGGCTTTTTCTTTGGACCCCGCCGTCCAAAGGGACAGTGAATGCTCCTGGGCTCCTGGGCTCCTGGCGGTTGTGCGTCTTTTGCTTGGGTGGGACGCGACCACTCAGCCCCGGGGCTTTCCGCGAAGCGGTCCTAGGCCCGCGGTTGACGGCGGGTAAAGCGGCGACGCGAGAGCCGCGAGGCCCGTTCACGGGCCTTCTCGCTGTTCCGCTTTTAGCGAAGGCTGAAGCCAAACTCCGAAAAGCCCCGTCAACGGGGCTCGAAACGAGTGCTCCCTCGCTGAACCCGCCGTCAACGGCGGGCCTACTACTGCTACGGCAGAAAGCCCCGTGAACGGAGCTGAAAGATTCCACCCAAGTACCAGCTGCACACCCGCTCCTGGCGCCGGCGGTTTTTCGCTTGCCTTCCGCGAGGGGACGGGTTTAATAAGAGGAAGCAAACTTGAGATTCCTCAGATCCTGTCCGTACCGTCCGCACCAGACGTTGGGCGAACGCTTGGCATCGCCGTTGGATTGCTGGATCTTGCTGTTCCTGGTTGCGAGGAGAGGAAATCGTGGCAGAGCTGTGGTATTACACGAGCGAAGGCCAGCCCAGGGATCCGGTGTCGCGCGAGGAACTCAAGCAGCTTGCTGATAGCGGCTCACTCAAACCCACCGACCTCGTCTGGACCGAGGGGATGCCCAAGTGGGTTCGGGCCAGTTCGGCCGATGGGATTTTCGGCGAACCAGCAACCTCGGCGGACGTTGCACCGGACAGCGGATCGCGCACGCGGCGGCGAACGGCCGCGCGCGATGAAGCTGATGATCGATATGATTATGATGAGCGTCCATCGCGAAGACGTCGAGAGCGGGAACGCGATCGCTGGGAAGACGACTACGTGGACCAACCAGCGCGGCGTCGCGGCATGGGGACCGGCGCCAAGCTGGGATTGATCCTGGGAGGCGTGTTTGCCGTCCTGGCTGTTGGCGGCGTGATCCTTTACCTGGCCCTTGGCGGAGGCGCGGCGCAACCGAAGGAATACTCGGTCAGCTTGAATTCGCAACGGTCCAGCTCCCGTCACATCGAGTTCAAGTCTGGAGCGTCCGCCAATCGTACGTCCGCCCAACGTACGTCCGCCAAACATTCCCGTGCCACGGCCGCCGGCCAGGCAAGTCATTCCGCGACCGCGTTTCCGCTAGCCCAAGTTACGCATTTGGGCCTTCCCGCAAGGATCTTGCGGCGTCCATACAGCTGGCTTGCCAGAACCTGGCGGCAGTTGATGCCGTCATTTGCGTCATGCGCTGACCCTGCGCTTCGATGCCATGTGCCGCGAGTGCTGTCGCAGGGAAGGCTGCGAGATTGTAGGTCACAAGAAACTTGGCGCTGTGAATCGTGGCGGCCAGGATGCCATGCGGATCATGCATCCCAACCAAACTACCTCAATGGTTCTGCGCACCAAGTTCCTGCAGATACCATGTGACAAATTCGTCCGCCGACCGCTCCGTTGTCGCATAGGGGCCTGGCTGATACCGGCTCGACAGGATGCCGCGCTGATTGTTGTCGCAGATGGACTTGTCCTGCTCAGCCGTGATGCGCCAGAGCCAGCAGACGTTCTCCGGGTCGTCGTCTTGGCCTTCCACCGCATCCTCGTGGACGAGCCAGGTCAGTTCCAGTTCGGTTTCGAGGGGTGCAATCGGCGTGAAGCGTGTCAACAGAGCGTGGTCGTTGCTGACGACGTACCATATCAGCGGCAAATGCATGAAGCTGGTGATGCCGCCGTCGTATTCCTTGTAACTGCCCAGCAGCGGCGCCACCGGCTTGCCGTCCCGACTCTGCGTCAAATAACCGGGGCGAATCGGCAAGCGTCCCCCCTGGTGCAGCGCACCATTGCTTCTCTCGACGCGCCCTGCCAGATAGCCGCGGCGCCGCGTCTCCTCGATCCACGCAGCTTCGAAGTCGGCTCGTTCCCTGGCCAGCCGTTCCGAGTTGGCGGCCTGGGCATACGACATCACTGAACAGAACTCCGGATGCGCCGGGGCGCAGTGGTAGCATTCCCAGAAATTCTCGGCGACGACCTTCCAGTTGGCGCGGATGTTCTCCACGGTCCGCCGGCACACCTTCGTGTGATGCAGGCCGTGTGGTTGCAGGTACATTCTCAGATCAGCGGCTACGGCGGAGAAATCGGGCGGCTCGTCCGCAAGGCATACGAAGATCAGCCCCTCGACGACTCGAACGGCAACAGGATGCATACCGAACTCTGTCCGCTCCACGCCCTCCGGGAGATGGCGAGCGGCCTTGAGTTTGCCGTCGAGGTCATAGGCCCAGGCATGATAAGGGCACACGAACGAACTCCCGTGACCGTCGGAAGTCAGGCAGATTCGGGAACCACGGTGGCGACAAACATTGTGAAAGGCTCGAATCTCGCCACTCTCGACGCGCACGAGAATCACGGAATCGTTGGCCAGGTCGTACGTGCACCATTGGCCCGGCTGCCGGATGCGGCACGAAGGTCCGGCCAGCAGCCAGTGACGGCGGAAGATGCGCTCGAGATCGTGGGCGAAAATCTCAGGCGCGGTATAGAAGGCTTGCTCAAGCGCGAATCCTGGGCGACGACGGGCAATCCTATCCTGTAGTGTAGGAAGGTGGGTCATTGCATGGTTCTGTAGATTCACAGATTCACGTTTCGTAGTTTTGCCGATCCCAGGTTACATAGTAATGGGATATGATGACCAATCGACGTCTCCCTGCGATCCGCCGACATCAGTGATATTTCCCAGACGGGTTGTCTACAACTTCGAACCTCTGCGTCACTGATCGGCCGGCCGTCAGATCGGTCACTTCCATGGTCCAGACGCCAAGCGGATCGTTGAGCGCGGGCAAAAGGTCGAAAACATAGTTGCCGTTGCTGGCACAGCCGTATCGACTATACTCCGTCTTCTTGCCACCGGGATTCTTGATGACAACACGCAAGGGTGTGTCCGTCCGGCCAACCGCGTTCTTGACTGACATGGTCTAATCTCCGCAAAGGAGGTGGCCATGTCCACAACAAATCAGCGACGGGGTAGCAAGGAGCGGTT
>Ga0194132_10001201_pt1 | contig 52555 bp, 48 predicted proteins | sample TA2KigOf80mmetaG_FD_148612 | JGI IMG/M metagenome (GOLD analysis project Ga0194132, IMG submission 148612) | Freshwater microbial communities from Lake Tanganyika, Tanzania - TA2015054 Kigoma Offshore 80m | ecosystem: Environmental > Aquatic > Freshwater > Lake | place: Tanzania: Lake...
CGCCTCGTCGCCCGGCGCTCGCCCGGCCAACCCACCCGTGGTGCCGAACGCGCCCGTGCACTAACATTACAACCGGACCACTCCAAGGGGGCTGGTCACGGCCGCATCGGCGCGTACGACGCCCGACATGTTGATCACGGAGCCGACGACGCTGCGCGCCGCGTTGGCACTCAGTTGGACGACGCCGCCCTGGGCGACGATCTCGCCCGTATTGACCACGGGCGCGGCCAGCGCCTTTTGGTTGGGACCAAGCGCCTGGGTCAGCACCTTGTCGTCGACGGCGATCTACACGAGCTGATCGCCATAGAGGTCGATCGTGAACGTGTTGCCCGAGGCGAGCGCGACCTTGCCGAGGCGCGCGTTGACGACGCCCGCGTTCTCGACGCCCGGCGCCACCAGCGCGGCCATCCCGCCTTCGCCGATCGTGATTGCGCCCTGGTTGACGACCGCGCCATCGGCGCGGCCCGCCAAATTGAACTGCATCTTGCCGGCCATGAAGGCCGAGTCGGGAATGTTGGCAGTCGTCGCGACGAGCGCGCCCACGTCGATGCGCGCGGTGGGCGTGATGTGAACGCCGGCGGCGTTCGACAGCAGGAATTGCCCCGGCGCCTTGACCTGGCCCGCGATCTGGGAGACCGCACCGCTCAAGTCGCGGTTCAAGGCCTGCCAGTGCTGGCCGCCTTGCAGGAAGTTTACGAGTTCACGGACGCCGACGTTGAAGCTTGTCCAGTTGATGATGACTTTTTCGGAATGCTGGTTGACCGTGAGCGCGTTGGGCGCGGTCTGCGTGACCGTCGCCGAGCCCTGAACGACCGTCGGCCCGACGGGCAACGCTTGCAGGCGCGAGACCGGAACGCCGGAGAGCCCGATCCCGGTAAGGGTGAGGACGGCGTAGGATGCGACGCTGCGGCGCAGCGCCGAACTCGACAGCAGGTCGTCGCGCGAGAGCGGTGGCAGGAGTTCGTCCCACGGCCGCCCCAACGGCAAAGTGGGATCGAGCCCGAGAACCGCGTCCGTCATCGACGGATCGCCGGTCCAGGCGAAGTAGTCCTGGAAGGTGTACGTCGGACGAATGCTGACCGAGGAAGCGACTACCCCGGCGTCATCCGCCCGTTCGACCACGCGCACGATCTCCGCACCTACTGCGTGCGCCGAGCCCCCAACTCACGGCACGGTTATTCCAAACTCCTGTTCGTTCTCCGAACACGCCCCGGGGTTTTTCACCCGCGTTTTCAGCCGCTTATGGCGCGCTCGTCTCCAAATTTGATGAATTCCCAGCGACAATTCCAGCAACTGGAAGGATTTTCTTGGGCTCGATGGGTCCTTGCGGTTTAGTAGCGGTGACTACTTGGCTGACCTAGGCGAGGATCGCCATCCGTAGCACTACTTAACGACGAATTTTGCGGCGTTCTGCCGCTTAGAAGCGGCCGGTCAGCACGAAGAAAAAGCGCGGGTCCTCGGACCCGGAATCCCCACGCGTTGCGACCGAACCGATCAGTGGACGCGCCACTTCGGCGTTCCCGGACAGCCACTCGGTGAGGTTGGCTCAATCGCCGGCCGAACTGAGCGGACAATAGGGTCTTTGGATCGAGCCCGCCCCCGCCGGGGCGGGCTCTTTTTTTGGCCATGGGCCGGGCCATGCGCGGTTATGATGCCACCACGGGTCGCCCCTCATGAGCGACCTCCAACATAGGGAGAAATCCAAGCATGAAACGTCGTGAGTTCCTGACCACCGCCGCCGTCGGTGCCGCCGCCGCGGCGACCGCATCGTCCTTTCCGACGCCGGCGATCTCGCAGGGCCGCATTGAAATGCGGATGGTCACGTCCTGGCCGAAGAACTTTCCCGGCCTCGGAGTCGGCGCCGAGCGACTTGCCAAGCGCATCAACGACATGTCGGGTGGCCGTTTGACGGTGCGCGTCTTCGCCGCCGGCGAAATGGTTCCGGCGCTGCAGGCGCTCGATGCGGTGCTCGGCGGTTCGGCGGAGATGAGCCATGCCGCGGCGTACTACTGGCAGGGCAAGTCGACCGCTCTGTCGTTCTTCACCGGCGTGCCCTACGGCATGACCTCGCGCGAACTGGCGGCCTGGGTCCGCTTCATGGGCGGCCAGCAGATCTGGGACGAGATTTACGACAAATTCGGCGCCAAGGGCTTCCTGTCCGGGGATACCGGAACCCAGGCTGGCGGCTGGTTCAAGAAAGAACTCACCAGCGTCGCCGACATCCGTGGCCTGAAGTTCCGCACGCCCGGCCTCGGCGGGCAGACCTGGCAGAAGTTGGGCGCGTCGGTGACCAACCTCGCGGCCGGCGAGATCTTCCAGGCACTCCAGTCGGGTGCATTGGACGCCGCGGAATTCGTCGGCCCGTACAACGACCTGGCGCTCGGTTTCCACCAGGTGGCGAAGAACTACTACTTCCCGAGCTTCATCGAGCCCGGCCTTGCCACCGAATTGGTGGTCGACAAGAAGAAGTTCCTGGCGCTGCCGAGCGACCTGCAGGCGATCATCGAGAACGCCTGCCAGGCCGAATACGACCACGTCGCGTCGGACTTCTACGCCAACGACCCGATCGCCCTGAAGACCCTCGTCGACAACCATGGCGTCAAGGTCCACGCCTTCCCCGAGGACATCCTCAAGGCGGGAGCCGACGCGGCCCGCGAGGTCATCGCGGCGGTCCGCAGCAGCAACGACCCATTGGTCAAGAAGACGGCGGAGAGTTACGTGGCGGCGTTCAACACCCTGCGCACGCGCACGCGCGCCGTCGATAGCGCCTACCTCATCGCTCGCGAGAAGTACTTCACCTTCGGCTAGCGACCGAGCGACGAAACCGAGGAAAAGGGCCTGCTTCGGCAGGCCCTTTTTCTTGGGCTTATTGGAACACCAGCTTCGGCAGCCAGGTCGCGAGCCCGGGGAACCAGATCAGGAGGCCGACCGCCATGACCTGCAGCCCGACGAACGGAATGACGCCGCGATAGATGTCTCCGGTCGAGATCGTCGGCGGCGCGACCCCACGGAGATAGAACAGCGAAAACCCGAAGGGCGGCGTGAGGAAACTCGTCTGCAGGTTGACGCCGATGATCACGCCCAGCCAAACCGGGCTCACCCCCATCGCCAGCAGAATAGGCGCCGTGATCGGCATCACGATGAAGATGATCTCGAAAGTGTCGAGGATGAAGCCGAGGACGAACATCAGCGCCATCACGAACAGGATGGCGCCGAGCGCGCCACCCGGCAGGCTGTGCAGGAGTTCCTCGACCACCTTGTCGCCCCCCATCATGCGGAAGACGATCGAGAACACCGACGCGCCGAGGATGATCACGAACACCATGCACGTGATCTCGGCCGTCGACGCCATCACCTCCCGCAGCGACTTCCGGGTCAACCGCCCGCGCAGGGCCGCCATCACCATGGCTCCGACGGCGCCGACCGACGCGGCCTCCGTTGCCGTCGCGATGCCTCCGAGAATCGAACCCAGCACGGCGACCACCAGCACGAGCGGAGGGATGAGCGCCACCATCACGTCACGCCCCAGGGTTCGCCGCTCCTCCGCGGTGACGGTAAGGGCCGGGCAGCTCTTGGGGTCGGTCGCCGCCTTATAGATCACGTAGCCGGCGTACAACGCGACGAGAATCAGGCCGGGGATGAAGGCCCCCGCGAACAGGTCACCGACCGAGACGATCGTCGGCGCAAAGTTACCCTTGGCCATCTGCACTTGCGCATTCATGCCCGCCAGCATGTCGCCGACGAAGATCAGGATCGTCGATGGCGGAATGATCTGCCCCAGCGTGCCCGAGGCGCAAATCACGCCGGTCGCGAGCTTGGGATCGTACTTGGCCCGCGTCATCGCAGGCAGGCTCAAGAGGCCCATGGTCACCACCGTGGCGCCGACCACGCCGGTCGAAGCCGCGAGCAATGCGCCGACGAGCACCACCGAGAGCCCCAGCCCACCGCGCAACGAGCCGAACAGTCGACCCATGGTGGTCAACAATTGCTCGGCGATTTGCGAGCGTTCGAGCATGACCCCCATGAAGATGAACAGCGGCACCGAGACCAGCACCTCGTTGATCATGCTGCCCATGTAGCGCGCACCGATGGCGCCGAGCGTCGAGGGATCGAAGGCGCCGAGCAGATAGCCGATCAACGCGAAGAACAGCGACGTGCCGGCGAGCGTGAACGCCACCGGATAGCCCAACATCAGAACCCCGATGATCCCGAAGAACATCGTGACCGCCAGGATCTCGCCGATGAGAACGCCGCTCATGCCGTGACCTACGCCGAGTACCGGAACGACGGCGGAACGAGATCGTCACGCCTCATCAGCACCAGGATGGAGCGCAGCACCATGGCTAGGCCCTGCAGCGCGATGACCACCGCAAACACCATGATGAACGTCTTGACGATGAACAGGCCCTCGAGCCCGCCAGCATTCAACGAACTCTCGCTGATCCGCCACGAGCGCCGCACGTAGTCCCAGCCCCAGTAGATGATGGCGTAGCAGAATGGCGTGAGGAAAATCAGCGACCCGATCAGATCGATCCAGGCCTTTCGGCGGAGAGACGCGGGCCGATAAAACACGTCGACCCGCACGTGACCATTGCGCAGGAACACGTAGCCGGCGATGCCCGTGAACATGATTCCATTCATCCAGACGTAGAGATCCTGCATCCAGATGAAGCTGATCGAAAACACGTAGCGCAGGACCACGACGGTGAAGCACACCAGCACGATCGCGAGCGAGAACGTGGAAAACAACCGACCGAGCAACGCGTTGAAACCGCTGATCGCCCAGATCATGCGGGACAGCAACGTCATAGTTCCTCCGAGATCGACACGAGCGCGCCCCGTGGATGGGGCGCCGCTGGCAGGGCTGGTTGCCGAGCCTAGCGTGGAACACAGGTCTAGCCAACGATTCGCGGGGAAAAAGCACTCTATTCAGTCGGCCACCACCATCTCGAGTCCGGCGTGGGCCTTGAGGAAGTTCGCGATGTCCATTGGGCCTCCCCGAACGGCGTCGAACTCGCGCGTCACACCGTGGCGCGTGGCCAGTGCCACGATGTCACCGCGCGGTTCCAGCCGTTGCGGCTGGCCCGCCCCGAGTCGCCAGAAGGACGCGGTGTAGAACGCATCCCCGTCGTAGCGCGCCTGGACGAGCCAAAGATCGCCCTGAACTCGAACCGCGCGAAATGTTCCCTGCCGGCTGCGGCCGCCGAACGTCTCGGTGAACCGATAGTCGTTGCCCTGACCGGAGCGCGTGACGCGCCCGGAACGACCTAGCACCACGCCCGAGTCCTTCTGACCGGGGATGATCTCGCCCGCAGAGACGGGGATCGCCTCGCGCTCGAGCTCGTAACACGCGGCGACCAGCAGGAGCACCGTGAGTGCCGCCAACGACCGCATCACGTTCTTCATCTGGCACCTCTCGGCGTCGAACCATTCTAGTCGCTGCGGCCACGGGCGACGATTGGCCACCATTCGGCGAGTTTCCCTGATCGAAATACCGCGTAACGATCATGGAGATTGACGGTGGTGTCGCAATGGCTGGGTTGCAACACGACTTGGTCCCCGACACGAAGGCCGAGCGGACGCTCGGCGACCAAGGCGCCATGCTCGTCCCCGGCGAATTCGAAGCGCCACCCCGGGTGCGTCGGGACGCTCGGCGGCCCGGAATCGCTGCTCAACGCTTTCCAGCCAGCATCCACGATCACGCGAGATTCCTCGGGCGCACTCACGACGGTCGCGATGACCGCGAGTGACTGCTCGAAGGGCGGTGCCTCGCCGGTGGTCCAGCCGATGGCGCGATATCTCGCATCCATGAAGACATAGCTGCCCGGCTGGAGTTCGGTGAGACCGGCGAGCGCGATATCCACGGCACTCGTTCCCGTGCCGCCTCCGGTCAGTACCGCGATGCGATGATCGGCGACGGTGAGCGCGGCGACAGCGGCCTGGAGACGCCGCAAGGATATCTCCGCGGCGTGGCGCCGGGCCGCGACGTCCGGTTCCATCTGGATGCGACCGTTGTAGCCCTGAAGGCCGACGAGAGTCAGGTTTGGATGGCGAGCCACTTCGTGAGCCAACGCGACCGCCTGTGCGTCGTCCCGAACGCCACAGCGGTTCTGCCCGACGTCGATCTCGATGACGATGCCGAGATTCTGTTTTCGGGCCGTCGCCTCCGACCCGAGAGCCCGCACGTTGGCGAGATCATCGGCGACGACGGCGACGTTCGCTCGGGCCGCCAGCGCCACGAGGCGCCCGATCTTGGCGGCGCCCACGACGGGCGTGGTGACCAGGACATCGTCGATGCCGCCTGAGACCATGACCTCGGCCTCGCCGAGCTTGGCGCAGCACACGCCCACGGCGCCGGCCACCACCTGCATGACCGCAATGTGCGGCGACTTGTGCGACTTGGCATGGGGCCGCAACCGCACCGAGCGTCCGCGGACCTGATCGGCCATGCGGGCGATGTTGCGCTCCAGGACATCGGCATCGATCGCGAGAACCGGGGTCGCGACGGTCGCAGGAAGATCGAATAGCATTGTCGTTGCCTTAGGCCAGTTCCCCGTGCACGAGCTTGCCACCCACCAAAGTGGCGAGGGCGCGGATGTCCTTGAGCCGCTCGAGGGCGATCGACAGCGGGTCGCCATCGAGCACCGCGAGATCGGCGTATTTGCCGGGTTCGATCGAGCCTTTCTTGGACTCATCGAAAGTCACGACCGCCCCATCGATCGTTGCCGAGCGCAACGCGTCCTCGCGACTCAACGCTTCCCCGGCACCGACCGCGCCATCGACGGTGCGGTTGTATCGGGAAACCGCCTGCCAAACCGGATAGAACAGGGACGTGGGCACGTTGTCGCTCGCCAGCGAGACGGGGACCCCCGCCTGCCGCAGCGTCCGCAACGGTGATATTTCGTTTTCCCGCGTCGACCCGAGGCGCTCGCGCAGCAGATGCCCTTCTTTGTAAATGTAGCGGTTGGTGTGAGTCGTCACCACGAGGTCGAGCCGAACCACGGCTTCGATCTGGGCTGGCGATAGGGCGCTGACGTGTCCGAGCACCCAGCGTCTGCCCCGCAGCGGCACGACCTTGTTTACCTCCTCGAACAGCTCGATCACGTACGGCCAGATCCCGATGACGCGGATGCCGAGCCGCGCCGCCTCGATCATCACTTCGAGGGCCCGTGGACGGTCGAGCGCGATGTCGTAGTTGAACCCCGCCCAGCCGGTGTAGGGCGCCGACTGAAGCCGGAGTTTGTGCTCGGGCGATCCGCCGACCTCCAGAATCAGGCCGCCCAACTTGAGCCAATCGTCGCCGAGGCCGGGCCCGGCTAGGAACGAACCCCAGCCCTCGAGAAGCGCGGCCGGCGATGTTCCGGGCGCCACACACCCCCAATTGGGGCTCGCGACGAGCGTCGTTCGCATGGTCAGTTCGCCGCGACGGCGGCTTTCCATGTAGGCGCGAACGAGTTCGCCGGCGGCGCCATGCTCCTCGAATACGCTCGTTGTTCCGAATCGATGATAGGCGGCCATCGCGCGCGGCAAGGTGTCCACGCGGTCCTCGGCACGGAACCCGGGAGCGACCTTCATCAGGCTCAGCTCGACCATCGGCATCATCGTCCACTCGAGAAAGACGCCGTTCGGCTCGCCCGTCGCGAAATCACGTTGAATCTCGATCGTACTCACCGGCGCGACCGTATAGCGATCGATCCCCGCCAGCGCGAGTGCGCGTGAATTGGCGATCGACACGAGCGGCATGGTGTGGCGCCAAAATCCCCAGATCGAGCGGATGTAGACAGGATTGTCCGGCGCTGCGCGGTCGAGATCGTGGCGATTGGGATAACGCTTCTCGGCCAGCGCCTCGGGCAAATCCCAGTAATACGGCGGCTCGCCCACCGGCATCGTCACGATCCATTCGCCCGGCCTCTTGGTGCGGGCGATCGCCGCGATTCGGTCACAAACCTCGGCAACGGAACGCGCCCCTGCGAGACTCGGGAACACGTCCTTCAAGCCCTCGCGGTCCATGTGGGCATGACCATCGATCAGGCCGGGCATCACGGTCTTCCCTGCCAAGTCGATGAAGCGGCTTTCCTTCGTGGCGAGCGCCGAGACCTCCCGATCACCCCCGACTGCGACGACGCGATCGCCAGCGATGGCGACGGCCTGCGCGATCGAGAATTCAGCATCGACCGTGATCACCTTGCCATTTCGCAGGATGAGATCGGGGGTTGTCGGCATGATCACTCCGCTAGGGCGCTGGCCTCGCGCCGCCAATCGGCGCAAGCCACGAGCGTACCATCGCTGCGGCGCTCGATGATTTCCGCCGACCCAAAAAACGGTGAGGTCGATTCGCCAAAACGCGCCTGGGTGCCTTGCCCGTTCAAGGCCCCAAGAACGGCGTCTCCGAAACCACGCTCGATCAACACTTCGCCCTCGAGGTCGGTGCTCCAGCGTGGGGCGGCGATCGCTTGCGGCAGGGACATTCTCCGGTCAACCAGTCCGCTCAGCACCTGGGTCAGGGTCAATGTCTGCCCCGGCCCTCCCGGGGTCCCAAGACAATAGGCCAGCGAATGGTCGCGCGTGACGATGACCGGGTTCAGCGTGTGCGCCGGTCGCTTGCCGGGCCCGACCTCGTTGGCATGCCCGGGCGTCGTCACGAAGCCAATCATCCGATTGTTGAAGATGACCCCGCTCGCCGCGTCGGCCACGGCCGACCCGAAGAGCAGGAAGATGCTCTGAACGAGGACCGCCGCGTTGCCGTCGCGATCGACCACCGAGACCACCGCCGTACCACCACGATTCGGCTGCCCGGGGGGCGTTCGCGCAGCGAGCGGTTGCTCTGCCTGCATATCGGGATCGGCCACCCGTCGATCACCGGCGGCAAAGGCCTCACGCATGGCGGTGATCAGGCGCCCGAGGCGAACCGCGTCGGCGCCCCGGAGGTCCTCCGGGTGATCGACCAAGGCACGAAGCTGGAGCGCCATGTAAAGCCCGTAAGAGTTGGGAGGCATCAAGGCGACGTCGAGCCCACGATAGGGCTCGACGATCGGTTCGACCCACTGCGAGCGGTGGTGCGCCAGGTCCTCGGCCGTGATCGCTGCGCCTCGCGCTTCCAGTGTCGTCATCAGCGACCGCGCGACGGCGCCCCGGTAGAACGTGTCCGGCCCCTCTTCGGCCACTTGAGCCAGGGTCCTTGCCAACGCCGGTTGTCGCCAGCGTGTCCCGGCCTCGAGTTCGCCCTGGTCGCGGGCAATCACCGCCTGCATCCCATCGTCGGCGAGGATGAGCGCTCGATATTGCCGTGTCGCAGCCGCGAGGCCGGGGGAGACCGCGAACCCCTCGTCAGCCAGCGCGATGGCTGGGGCCAAGAGCGACGTCCACGGTAGCCGTCCGTGGCGCGCGTGCAGCACGCCCCACCCGTCGACCACACCCGGTACCGCGATCGCTGCGGCGCCACGTTCGGGAATACCGTCATCGAACCGACGACGCACGGCGTTGCGACCCGATCGCCCCGATGCGTTCAGTCCACAAATCCGTCCCGTACGAGCCTCGTAGGTGAGAGCGAAAGCATCACCACCGAGCGTGCACGCCTGGGGCAACACCACGGCGAGCACCGCGGCCGCGGCGATCGCGGCATCCGCGGCGCTTCCGCCGCGCGCAAGCACATCACGGCCGGCAAGACTTGCCAGCGGATGGCCCGAGACGATGGCGTGGCGTGTCCCGTGAAAAAGCGGCGGCAACATCTCCGAACGATGCCCCGATGCCCGCGGGGCCGCAACCTGCTGGCTCCGACCACCACGCGAGTCTAGTATGCCGATCCACCGCACCCTGTCGCTTCTTCGTTGGCTGGTCCCCTCCCCTCCGCCGGTCCTGAACCGGATTTTCCGCCGCACCCCTATCGCTGGGTGATGCTGGCTGGGACGTGGCTCGTCTATTTCTGTTTTGGCCTGTCCAACGGCGCGATGCCGCCGCTCGTCGATGCGATCACGCGCGACCTCGGGCTTAGCCACACTCAGATCGGCAGCGTGCTCGGCGCCTGGCCGTTGGTCTACATCGCGGCCGCTCTGCCCTGCGGCGCGCTTGTGGACCGCATCGGGTTGCGGCGCGGGCTCATGGCCGCCTGCGTGATCATGGCCATATCCGGGTTCCTCCGCATGATGGCCTGGGACCACCTGTCCCTGTTCATCGCCGTCGCCGTCCTCGGCCTCGGTGGCCCGATGATTTCGGTCGGCGCCCCGAAACTGATCGCCCAGTGGTTCGCCGGCAAGGAACGCGGCCTCGCGATGGGGATTTACATCACCGGCCCCGGCCTTGGCGGCATCGTCGCCCTCTGGCTCACCAACAGCACGCTCATGCCGCTGCTCGACTCGCGCTGGACGAACGTCGTGCTGGTCTACGCCCTGTTCGTGCTCGCGGCGGGTGTTGTCTGGCTGGTCCTGAGTGCCCATCCGGCCAGCCGCGATGCGGAACGTCGTCAGGCGGCGGGGCCGCGCCCACCCCAGTTCCAGGTGTTTGCCGCGATCATCCGGCTGCGGGCGGTCCAACTGGTGCTCGTCATGAGCATCGGCATTTTCTTTCTCAACCACGGTCTCAACAACTGGTTGCCGACGTTGCTGCGTTACGACGGCTTCGACGGCGCCACGGCGGACTATTGGGCTTCGGTACCGACCGTGGTCGGCGTGATCGCGGCGTTGATCATCCCGCGGCTAGCAACCCCGGCGCGCCGCTTTCTCATCTTCGGCCTGTTGCTGGTGAGTTCGGCATTGGCGACGCTCGCCTTGCAGTCGAACGAGTGGCCGATCCTGGCCCCAGGACTGCTCCTCCAGGGCATCGCACGCAGCTCGCTGATGACCGTCGCGATCCTCATCCTCATGGAGACCCCGGGGGTCGACCCGCGCAACATGGGGGCGGCGGGCGGCCTGTTCTTTACTGCCGCAGAGATCGGGGGCGTGCTCGGACCGCTCACGATCGGGATCCTGCTCGACGCCACCCGGGGTTTTTCCGCCGCGCTCTTCATGCTGACGGCCATCAACATCGGCTTGCTCGGGCTGATGATGATCCTCCGCGCCGAGGCGCAGCGCGCCGGCGACGGTCCGGGCGGAACCGGCGCGCAATAGCCGTGTTGACATCCTCCTCGCCGCTTCGGACGATTCACCCCACCGTGCCCGCCTGAAGGAAGCCCGCCATGATCCGACCCGTTGTCGCCGTACTGTCTTTGTTGCTCGCCCTTGCGCCGGCGGCCTGGGCCCAGGAAGAGAAGGTTCTCAACGTCTACAACTGGTCGGACTACATCGCCGAGGACGTCCTCAAACGCTTCACCGAACGCACCGGCATCAAAGTCAACTATGACGTCTACGACTCGAACGAGATCCTCGAAGCCAAATTGTCTGCCGGCCGCTCGGGCTACGACTTGGTCTTTCCGACCTCCAGCCCGTTTTTCGGCCGCCAGATCAAGGCCGGGCTCTACCAAAAACTCGATCGCGGCAAGATCAAGAATTTCGCCAAGGTCGACCGCGCCGTTCTGGATCGGTTGAAGACCGTCGACCCGGAAAACGCCCATGGCCTGCCCTACATGATGGCCGGCACCGGCATCGGCTACAACGTCGAGCGCCTCAAGGCGCTCGCCCCGGACGCGCCCCGCGACAGCCTGGCGCTCCTTTTCGATCGCAAACACCTGTTTCGTCTCAAGGGCTGCGGCGTCACCCTGCTCGATGCGCCGGAGGAAGTGCTGCCCGCGGCCCTCGCCTATCTCGGCCGCAATCCGATTTCGAGCGAGGCGGCCGATCTCGATGCCGCGGTCGATCTCGTCACCAAGGTGCGCCCGAACTACCGCTACATTCACTCCTCGGCCTACATCAACGACCTCGCCAATGGCGCGACGTGTGTCGCCATGGGGTATGCCGGCGATCTCGTGCAGGCACGCGATCGTGCGCGGGCCGCGAAGCGAGGCGTGGAACTCGGGATATTCCTCCCCAAGGAAGGGGCGGCCTACAACATCGACGTCATGGCGATCCCCAAGGACGCGCCGCACCCGGGCAACGCCCACCTCTTCATCGACTTCCTGCTGGAGCCCGAGAACATCGCCGCGATCTCCAACGTCGTGGGCTATGCCAACGCCGTGGGCGAGTCGGCCGCGCTGGTGAAACGCGAGCTGCGCGACGACCCGGTCGTCTACCCGCCAGCCTCCCTGAAGCTCTATTCGGTGCCGGAGGTGGGCAAGGACTTCGAACGCCAGCGCAACCGGGCCTGGAGCCGAATCAAGGCGAAACGTAGCTGACCGTGACGCCACCGGCTGGGGTCCCGGCGGTTGCCATCGCCGGCGTCGCCAAGCACTACGGCGACGTAAGAGCCGTCGACGACGTGTCGCTCGAGGTTCCGAGCGGCGCCTTCTTTTCGCTGCTCGGCGCGTCGGGCTCGGGAAAATCGACGCTGCTGCGCCTGATCGCCGGGCTCGAGTTCCCCGATCACGGTCGAATCCTGATCGCCGGGCAGGACGTCACGCGGGTCCCGGCCTATCTGCGACCGGTGAACACCGTGTTTCAATCCTACGCGTTGTTCCCGCATCTTTCGGTCTTCGACAACGTCGCCTACGGGTTGCGCCGCGAGGGGTTGGCGCGTCCCGAGATCGAACAGCGCGTGAGCGAAACGCTCCGCATGGTGGCGATGGGCGATTTCGCGCGCCGCCGGCCGAACGAGCTTTCGGGCGGCCAGCAGCAACGGGTGGCGATCTGCCGCGCCATCGTCAAACGTCCGTTGTTGTTGCTCCTCGATGAACCGCTGGCGGCACTCGATCGACGCCTGCGCGAACACACGCGCTTCGAACTCAAGAGCCTGCAAGACAGGCTCGGTATCACCTTCCTGATGGTGACCCACGACCAGGAAGAGGCGATGAGCATCTCGACGAAACTCGCAGTCATGGACCACGGCCGCATCGTGCAGCAGGGTTCGCCACAGGAGGTCTACGCCCGGCCGCGCAATCGTGCGATTGCCGACTTCATCGGTGATGCCAACCTGTTCCAGGTTGACGTCGAGCGCCGCGAGGACGAACGGACCTGGGTGCGTGTCGCGGGCGGGCGCCGGGCGGTCTCGGTAACGGGGACTCCGCCCCAGGGCGATCACGCAACTCTGCTGCTGCGTCCGGAGGAGATCCGGTTGGCCCGCGACGGCTCATCGGTACTGGACGGCCAAGTCACCGGCGTGTCGTTCCTGGGCAGCGCTTCGGTCGTGATGGTGCGGCTCGACGACGGTCGCATGGCTGAAGTCCGTGCGCAGGGACCGGCCGGCGTCACCGCCGGTGATCGCATCGGTCTGACCTGGGCGACGGACGTCGGGGTCCTCCTGGAGGCGGAATGAGCGCCCGGCCATCGAACGCCAACGCCGGCTCGTTTTTCGTAGCGGGCCTGCCTTACGGCTGGCTGCTGGCGTTCGTCGCAGCACCGCTTTTCGTCATCGCGGCAATCAGCCTCACCGACCCGGCCGAGGGCGTTCCGCCCTACACCGCACTCGTTTCACGCGGGGACGGGACGTGGCGATGGACCGGTGATCTCGACAACTACTGGACCCTCGGCGGCGATTGGCACTACGTCGCGGCCTACCTCGGCTCGTTGCGGGTGGCCTTCGTCGCGACGCTACTGACGCTGTTGCTGGGGTATCCGATGGCCTATGCCATCGCCCGCGCCCGGCGCGAATGGCGGGTTCTCCTGCTGACCGCCGTCATGCTGCCGTTCTGGACCTCGTTTCTCATTCGTGTCTACGCCTGGATCGGCATCCTCAACTCGAACGGCTTCATCAACACGGCGCTGCTCGATCTCGGCCTGATCGAGGAGCCGCTGGCGCTCCTCTACACGGAGTTCGCGGTCTACATCGGCATCATCTACGCCTACCTGCCGTTCATGGTGATGCCGATCTTCGCCGTGCTCGAGCGCCTCGACCGCGCGCCCGTGGAGGCCGCGATGGATCTCGGGGCGCGCCCCATCACCGCGTTCCTTACGGTGACGCTGCCGCTGTCGCTTCACGGCGTCCTCGCCGGCTGCCTGCTCGTCTTCGTTCCGGCGGTGGGTGAGTTCGTCGTTCCGGAACTGCTCGGCGGGTCGGACTTCCTGATGATCGGTCAATTGTTGTGGACCGAGAGCTTCCAGAATCGCGACTGGCCGCTGGCTGCCGCGATCGCCGTTGCCCTGCTGCTGGTCGTCGCGGTGCCGATCTTGGTGCTGCAGAAGCTCTCGCCGCGGGCCACCCGAGCATGAGCCGGCGCAGCACCTTCCTCTTGTCGGCGCTCGTGGTCGGCTACGCCTTCCTTTACATACCGATCGCGCTGGTTATCGGCTTTTCGTTCAACGAATCGCGATCGGTCGCGGTGTGGAGCGGCTTTTCGACAAAGTGGTACGCCGCCCTTTGGGAAAACGACGCGCTCCTGGGTGCGGTGGGATTGAGCCTTAGGATCGCCACCGTCGCGGCGACGGTCGCGGTGGTGATCGGCACGGCGGCCGCGTTCGCGCTGGATCGCTTCCGCCGCTTACCCGCCAAGCCCGCGTTCGCGCTCTTGCTGGCCACGCCACTCATCCTCCCGGAGACAATCACGGGATTTTCGCTGCTCTTGCTGTTCGTCTGGCTGGAAGAAGCCGTTGGCTGGCCGGGGGGACGCGGCGCGACCACCATCACGCTCGCCCATGTCACGCTCGGCATCGCCTTCGCCACGGTGGTGATTCTGGCGCGACTACGGCAACTCGATCGCACCCTCGAAGCTGCGGCCGCCGATCTCGGGGCAACCGGTTGGGTCACCTTCCGGACCGTGACCCTGCCCTTGCTCGCACCGGCGATGTTGGCGGCCTGGCTGCTCGCGTTCACCTTGTCGCTCGATGATCTCGTGATCGCGAGTTTCGTTTCGGGTCCGGGCTCCTCAACGCTACCGATGGTCGTGTTCTCGTCGGTGCGCCTGGGCGTCAGTCCGCAGGTGAACGCCCTGGCGACGCTGTTGGTCGTCGCCGTGACCGTCGTGCTCGGCCTGGCCGCCTGGCTGCTCGCCCGTCACGAACGACGGCGACGCCAGGCGGCGTAGCACGTTAGGCCGCTTTCCGACGATGCTCGTTCGGGCGCTGCCCGTGCGGGGCCGGCCGCGTATTCTGGCCGAAGGGAATCGGCGCCAGGCGCTGCTTCGTCACGCGCTCGATCTCGCGCCAATCGCCGCGCTCGCTCGGATCGCAGAACGAGATCGCGACACCGGCCGCCCCGGCACGCGCCGTGCGGCCGATGCGGTGGGTGTAGCTCTCCGGCGTGTTGGGAATCTCGAAGTTGACGACGTGGCTCACGTCGTCGACGTCGATGCCGCGCGCGGCCACGTCGGTGGCCACGAGCACCCGAATCTGGCCGCTGCGGAAACCCTCGAGCGCCCGTTGACGGGCGCCCTGAGCCTTATCGCCGTGGATCGAATCGGCGATGACGCCGTTCTTCTCCAGGCGAATCGCCAGACGCTTGGCTCCATGCTTGGTTCGGGTAAACACGACGACCCGGCTCAACTGCGGATCGCGCAACAGCGTCATCAGCAGATTGCTCTTTTCAGGCGCAGCAACGGCATAGACGCGTTGTTCGATGCGGTCGGCGACCCGCGTCGTCGGCGCAATGTCGATGCGCGTCGGCGAGCGCAGGATTTCGTTGGCGAGCTTCACGACTTCGTCGGGCATCGTCGCCGAGAACAGAAGCGACTGCCGCTCGCGCGGGATCGTCGCGACGATCTTACGTACGTCGCGGATGAAGCCCATGTCGAGCATGCGGTCGGCTTCGTCGAGCACGAGGACGCTCACGTGATGCAGCCGTACGTGACGCTGGTTCATGAGATCGAGCAGGCGCCCCGGGGTGGCGATCAGGAGGTCGATACCGCGACGCAGGGCGTCGACCTGGGGATTCTGGCCGACGCCGCCGAAAATCACGGCCTGACGCAAGCCGAGGTGGCGACCGTAGGCTCGGCAGGACTCGCCGATCTGGAGGGCGAGCTCACGGGTCGGGGCGAGAATCAACGCGCGCGGCGATTGTGGCACCGGCGCCCGACGGTCTTGGGCGAGACGGTGCAGGATCGGAAGCGCGAACGCGGCGGTCTTGCCGGTGCCGGTCTGCGCGATGCCGATCAGGTCGCGCCCCGCGAGCACGACCGGGATGGCCTGCGCTTGGATCGGAGTCGGAGTCACATAGGAATCGGCCGCAAGGGCGCGATTGAGCGCCTCGGAGAGTCCGAGGGCGGCAAACGTAGAAACAGTCATCACTAGGGGTAGTCCTTCAGAGGCGCTTGGCGAAGCCCTTGGCATTCGCACAAAAGCGCGGTCGCCACTGCGCGCAATGCAGGAGCGACGTTACGGGGATTGTCTCGGGAAAGTCGACTGACGGCCTTGGCCGAAAAACGCTTCGCGCTACCGCGAGAGAACCTAACGGCGCCCATGTAGGAGTCCCGACCCGGAATGTCAAACGAATTCGCCCTTCGTTCGCTCGACAGCCGCCGAAAGGCCAACGCCGCGAGCGCCGACACGCCCCAAGACGCGCCTGTGATCGACTTTGGCCATCCGCGCCACCCCCAACAGAACTTCTCCATCGCAAAGTCCTGCTAAAGGGTCATCCGACCGGGCGCGACGCCTGCGACATCGCTACCGCAGCCGCGGAGCCACCAAGATTCCGCTACAATGGCGCCAGCAACAAACTTGGGGGGGAGGAAAGAACCCATGATCAGTCTCGAAACGAAGCGAGCGTGGCGCCGGGTAGGTTTGGCCGGTACCACGGCCCTCGCCGCACTGCTGGCTTCGACGGTCGTCAGCGCGCAACAACTGCCGCCGGACACGCTGCGCCTCGGGCTGCGAACGCTGCCGCCCGCCTTCGGCCAACCCGACCAGGGCACGGCCTCGCCGCTCGTCTACGCGTTGTGGCCGATGTACGACTCCTTGACCAGAGTGAACCTGAAGTCCGAGGTCGAGCCACTGTTGGCGGTCGAGTGGAAGAACATCGACGCGACGACGTGGCAGTTCAAGCTACGCCCGAACGTCAAGTTCTCGAACGGTCAGACGGTGAACGCCCAAGATGTCGCGGGCTGGTTCAACTACCTGATGACCGACGCCGGGGTTGGCACGGTCGCCGGCACCAACATGCGCAACCTGGCGCGCCTCGATTCGATGCGCGCGATCGACCCGCTTACGCTCGAGGTCAAGACCAAGTCGCCGCAGCCGATCCTGCCCAACATGATGTCGCAGGCCTGGGTGCCGGAGTTCAAGGCGCTGCGCGACGCCGGTATGCCGGCGTTCGGCAAAGCGCCCGTGGGCACCGGCCCCTACAAGCTCGTATCCTGGAAGAACGAAGAGGTCGAGTGGACCGCCAATGAGACGAGCTGGCGGGCGCCTCGGATCAAGAACCTCAAGGCCGTGACCCTGGTCGAGGCCGCGACGCGCGACCAGGCCATCCTGTCCGGACAGATCGATATCGCGCAGGGATTGGCGTTCGACTCGGCCGATCGGCTCACGCGTGACGGGCACGTGATGGACTACGCCAAGCGACCCTCGGTCATGGGCTGGCGCCTATTCGCCACCTCACGGCCGAATCCGTTCAACGACAAGCGGGTCCGCCAAGCCGCCAACTACGCCATCGACCGCGAGTCGATGTCGAAGAACCTGTTGCGCGGCCAGGCCAAACCCGCGAGCCAGTGTGCGACCGACTTCACCAACGGCTACAACCCGCGGATCGAGCCCTACACGTATCAGCCGCAGAAGGCGAAGCAGTTGCTGACCGAGGCGGGGCACCCCAATGGCTTCGACACCATCATCGAGGTCATCACGGGATCGTTCCCGGCCGACGCCGAAATCTATCAGGCGGCGGCAGCCAATCTGACGTCCGTCGGCATTCGGGTCGAGTTGCGCCAGATCGTGTTCGCCGACTGGCTCAAGAAATGGTTCGTCCCGGCCGGCACGCCGACCATGGGCTTCGTCGGTGGCGGCTTCCAGAACGAGTGCCACAATGACCAGATGGATGCGATCGGTTCGTTCCGGAACCTGTCGTGCCGGCACACACCGGCGCACCATTGCGATCAGGACGAAATGAAGCTGATCGAGGCGGTCGAGGCCGAGTTCGATCCGGCTAAGCGTAAGGTGATTCTCGAGAACCTGCTGGCGCTCAACAAGGAAAACGCGCCGATGATCTGGTTCACCGAGTTGCTCGACGTGACCGGCCTGCACAAGCGCGTGCAGGGCTTCACCAACGAGATCCAGCGCTGGAACGTGCATCAGGTGACGTTCCGCTAAGAGTGGAGTTTTTGAGACAAGAGGGGCGGCCGGTGGCCGCCCCTCTTTTTTGTCCGGTGGTCAATCGGCCGCGACCATGGAACGATGGCAGCATGATGCGCTTGGTCGCGTTGATGGCCGCCGCCCTGATGGCGGGTTGCGCCGCTGGCGATGCCGCCGCGCCAATGACCGCGGCGGTCGCGCCGGGCCTGGGCGCGGCCGAGCGCGACCGCGCCATTGCGCTCGCCGAAGCCGATCAGCCAGGCGGCCGTGTCGTCGCCGTGACATCCCATCCCGACCCGACCCGCCGCATCGCCGTCGTGCTGCGTTACGATCCGGTCGTGGACCTCACGCGACGAGCGTTCATCGACGTCGCACGGGGCGAGGTGCTGCGCCGCGACGACCTCAAAGCCTACCCCACGCCTCTCCACCCCGAGGAGATCGAGCAAGCCCTCGCGCTGGCCCGGCGCGCGGTCCCGGCCGTCGAAACCGCGTTTCGTGCCCCGGGAGGGCCGCCTCGCCACGACTGGGTCAACGTTGTCCATGGCGCCGGCCCCAGGTTCGGCCATCGCCTCGTGGTGCTGCGCTTCCATCACCGTGAGCTGCCGGCCAGCGTCCTCGTCGACCTCACAGCCGGAACGGCGGTGCGCGATGATAACTAGAGGGCTCGTCGTTCTCCTGGGGTTGTTCGCGACAGGTGTGGCCGCGGCCCAGCCCGTGGCGCCATGCCCGACCAGCGATCGGAGCGAGCAGTACTTCCCGCCCGGGAGCGCGCCGGAGCGGGCAAGCAGCGGTTGGCGGATCGCGTGGCAACTCTGGCCGGCGACGCCGCCCAACGGACCCGCCGCAAAATGGGTGATTGCGGGCGCCGAATTCATGACGCGTGGACACGACGGCGCCCCACGTTGGCTCAAGGTCCTCGACCATCTCCACCTCTCGGAGATGTACGTGCCCTACGATAGCGGCCACGAGCTGTTCGATATCTCGGCCAACAACTTCTCATTTGTCCCGATCGCCGAGGGCACGTCCGTTGCCGCGGCCGCTCCTACGCCACCCTGCCACCACCGTCAGATCGTTCTCGAAGAAGTCCGCGACGACGATGTCCGTTGGGTCGACGACCGGAGGGCAAGCCAGATCGGCCGCGGCCACGAACTCGTCCTGTGGGCGACGCTCGACGGCGGCAACTACCGTTACGTGGTCCGTTACGGCTTCGCCGACGACGGCTCGATCCGTGCACGGGTCGGAGCAACCGCGAGCAACCTGCATCACCGGCGCCGCGACCGCGATCCGCGCGCCGAGGTCGTTGCCGAGGACGACATCCATGTCCACATGGCGGGGTGGCGACTGGAAATGCACCTGGGCGATCCCGCGGCCAATCGCGTGACGCTGCTCGAACGGCGCGCGTGTTCCGATCCAGGCGCCGCCTGTGGCACCGAACGTGGCGCCGTCCTCGAACGACGGACGTTCCTCAACGAGGGTAGCGCAGTCTGGCGCCCCGAACGCTTCGGCATGATCGTCATCGAGAACGGTGCGGGCGAGCGTCGGCCAGGCTACACCATGGTCCCGCGCAGCGCCGGGGTCGTTCGCAGTGCCCGCCCGTTCAGTCAGTCGGATTTCTGGGTGTCACGGCGCGATCCCCAAGCGCTCCTCGCCGGATGCGCGCGACGCATTCCCCCGGAATGGGTGTTCATCGATCTCCCGACCTGGCAGTCCTGCCCGCAGACCCTCGTCGGGCACGCCGCCGTACTATGGCACCAGAGCGCGGCCTATCACTGGCCGCGCGGCGAGGATTTCGGGGCCGGCAGCGATCACCGCGATTCGGGCGTCGCAACCACGGCTTGGTCAGGCTTCGACCTGATCCCGCGCGACATCCTGCCGGGGACGCCGCTGTTGCGGCGTTAGCCGTACGGCGGGCTCTCTCCCTGCGCCGGAGAAGCGGCCGAAGCTATTCGTCGAGGATAAACGTCACTTCCATCGTGATGCGGTACTCGGCGATCTTGCCCTTGGCGACCTTGGCCTTTTGGCTCACCACCTCGAGGCCGGTGATGCCCCGCAACGTGCGTGCGGCACGGCCCAGGCCACGGTCCACCGCATCCTGAAAATTCTTGCTCGACGACGACGTGATCGTGGTTACGCGGGCAACAGCCATGGGTTCCTCCCGGTTGACGTTAAGACTTACGCGCCTCCAACAAATACCAATCACCACGCAACATCGCCGTACGATAGGCCGACGGCGCCAACAGGTCCTGCACGTTGCGGCGACGGAATCCGGCGTGCTCGGCTTCGGCCACGAGATCCATCTCGAACAATCGCGGCATGAACGGCTCGTCGTTGTAGTGAGCCTCCCAATAGGCGCCGATCTGATCGAACGGGTCACGCCGGAACTTGTGAAAGCCGGGAACCTCGCTGTGGACGGCCATGCCGCCGGGGGCGAGCAGGCGATAGGTCTCGCGCAGGATCTTCGGCACGGCCCGCGCCGAGGTTTCATGGAACAGGATGTGGGAAACGATCAGGTCGAAGAACCCGTCGTCGAAATCCGTTGCCTCGGCCGACTGCTGGACGAAGTGGACACGCTTGCCGAGCCCCTCCGCTCGCGCGTGCGCGTAGCGCAACTGTGCGGCAGCGACGTCGATGGCGTGAACCTCCGCCTCCGGAAAGGCATCGACGTAGGGCAGCGTCGAGTGGCCCGCCGCACAACCCATGTCGAGAATGCGACGCGGCGAGAAATCCGGGCGCGTCCGACGCAGGTGCGCGATCACCGTGGCGCCCATGTCGTCATTGAGCGGTCCGAGCGTTCCCGTCGCATAGCTGTAGACGGCATGATCGTAGAGCGCGCCCGCGAACAGGTCGTCGCTCCCGTGATAGCCGCCGGGCTGAATGTGGATGTCGACCAAGGTGTTGTACCGCGGGATGGTCACCTTGGGGTCGAGGCGGAGCGATCCCCTGGTGCGTCCCGCGGTGAGTTTTCGCGCCGCCGTCCGTACCGTCTCGTAGCACCGTTCCGTGGTCTCGCCCGAAGCCGCCCACATCATCTCCTGCTGCGTCCGCTTCAGCGACGAGAACATCTGATAGACCGGTTCGTTCAGCATCGCGCGCCGAATCTCGTGGCGATTGTGGGGCTTGCGTCCGTGGTCGCGCGAGAACTGCGGCACAACGCGCCCGTCATAGGCCAAGCGATTGCCGGGCAATACATCGGCAAACAGGTTGCGCTTGAAGCTACGCACGAATTCCTGGCGCGAGGCTTCGTCGTGGGTAGCCCTGGGCAATACCGGGTGCTGAAACTGACTCGACATGAACACTCCCCTAAGGTCGATCGTGGCGAGAGCTTACCACCCGTTGCCAGCGGCCTTGAAACCGCAGGCGGTTGTCCAGGGTATCGCTAGGAGGTCGGCGGCGAAAACCGGGGGCGATGCGATGAATTCTGCAGGATTCTGGCGCCGGATCTGGCAATTGCTCGCCGGTCGACGCGATACGCGGCTGCTGCTGGCAACGCTCGGCCAGGCCCGCGAACGACCGGCCGACGAACTGGAAACCTGGCGACGGCAACTTCGTCACTAGGTGCTAGGCCGCATCGCGGCGGCGCTCGGGCAGGTCGACGAAAAATGTTGTCGGATGCCCGGCTTTGCTCTCGAATCCGATCGTCCCGAAGTGCCGCTCGACCAGCAACTTCGCGATCGCCAGGCCGAGCCCGGTTCCGCTCGCGCCTTTGCCGCTGTGGGCACGACTGAAGCGCTGGAAGATGCGGCCGCGGAACTCGTCCGGGATGCCGGGGCCATCGTCGCTCACGTCGAAGCGAACAAAATTGCCGTGGCGGCGTAGGACGGCACGAACGTGGCCGTTGGCCGGCGAGAACTTGATCGCGTTCGACAGTAGGTTGGTCAACACCTGAATCAGTTGATCGCGATCGCCGAGGATGAGCGCGTCATCGTCGGTGCGCTGAACTTCGATCGCGACGCCGCGCTCGTAAGCGATCGGCGTGATCGCCTCGATCGCTTGGCGCAGCACGGCGTGAGCGTTGAGCGGCACGAGTCTGGTATCGATCGCGCCCGACTCGATACGCCCGAGGTCGAGGATGTCGTTGATCAGGCGGACGAGCCGATTGCTGCTGGACGCTGCGATACGGATCAGTTTTCTGGCCTCTGGCGGAATCTCGCCCGCCATGCCGGCATCGATCATCGACAGCGACCCCTCGACGGCGGTGAGCGGCGTACGCAATTCGTGACTGACCATCGACACGAATTCGTTCTTGATCTCTTCGACGCGCCGACGCTCGTCGACATCGATCACCGTGATCTGGACGGCGGGAGCGCCATCCCAATCGATCTCGCGAACCGCGGCCTCTACCCAGATTTCGCTGCCATCGAGCCGCCGGGCCGGGAACACCGAGCCCGCCGACAGGAGGTTGCGCTTCTCGCCCTGGGGGCGAAAGGTTTCGCCCTCGCGCAGCGGTCGCGGCGCGAGCGAGGCCTGTGAACCGAAGCGGTAGACGTGTTCGGGGGAGTCGAACCCGAAGATCTCGGCGTAGGCCCGATTGCAATAGAGCGGCAGGAAATTGCGTTGAATGCAGATGCCCTGGATCGAGCCGTCCGCCAAGGCGCGAAATTTCTCGGCGCTTCGTTCGGCGGCCGCCTCCGCCTTGAGCAGGCGATCGACGACGAAGCACAGTGGGTAGAACGCGATCAGACTCACGCCCAAAGGAATGACGATGATCATCGCCCCCCCGAATGGGCGCTCGGAGTACCCCGGCAGGCCCATCAGCTCGATCCCCACAACGGCGACGGCATTGATCAGGGCCGTCAAAACCAATGCGCCAGCGACGCTGCTACCGAGAACGCCGGCACGTTCGATGCCGGCGACGAGCCAGCCGGGCAAACTGGTCGAAGCGTTGGTCTTGCTGCCGTCGGTCATGCCTAGTGTCGGTCGTCGGCGCCGACCAGCCGGTCGGCGCGTCCCTCGGCGAGGTAGCGGCGCACGTTCTTCGCCGCATGGCGCGCGGCGCTCGTCAGGTAGCCAGCGACCTGAGCCGAATTGTGCGGCGAACCGAGAACGTTGGGCAGATCGAAGAACGGATGTCCGATTTCGAAACGTCCGTGGCTCAGGGGTTCGATCCACCAAGCATCGAGGCAGGCCGTGAATTCGGGCGTCGCCTTCAGGTGGGCATAGAGCGCCGCTTCGTCGATCACAGCGCCGCGGGCGACGTTGACGATGATCGCGGTCTTCTTCATCCAGGACAGCTCGCGCGCCCCGATCAGGTGATGGGTGCGCCGGTTGAGGCCGAGCGACAACACCACGAGATCGGCCGCACGCAACACCGGCTCCAGGTCCTCGAGCGTGCCGATGAATTCGAGGTTGTCGGTCGTCCGCCCCGACCGGTTGAGCCCGTAGACCCGCATCCCGAAGGGCCGAACCAGGCGCGCGGTCTCGCGCCCGATCGCGCCGTAGCCGATGATCGCGCACGCCCCATCGCGCAGGGTTCCGAGCGCCCCGAACTGGTCGAAATCGCCTTTGGCCATGCGCACGTGGCGATCGAGCAGTTTCTTGGCACCGGCCAGCGCCATCGCCAGGACGTGCTCGGCCATCTGTTCGGCGAACGCGCCGCCGTTGTGCGCGATCAACGTCGTGCTGGGCAAAAGATCGAAGGGCACTCGGTCGACGCCGGCGTACATCAGTTGCACGAGCTTGCGATCGGCGTGGGCGAGTTCGGTGGGTCGAAACTCCGACTTGATCGACTGCGTGAAGAACGCGTCAGCGGCCTGGACGGCTGCCACGCGCTCGGCCTCGGGAAAATCCGTCAGGCGGCGAACGGTCGCCGCACCGCCGATCACATCGGCGATGGCGGCAAGCACCGGCGCGCGTGCGGCATACGTGACCAATACGGAACGGGACATGAAAAACCTCGGACGGCCGAGAACTCTAGCACGCTCCCGCGTCATTCCTGGGGAATGAAGCCGCCGACCTGGCGATTCCACAGCCGAGCGTAAGCACCCCCCTGTGCCAGAAGCTGCCGGTGGCTGCCGTCCTCGATGATGCGCCCGCGGTCGAGGAACAGAATCCGGTCCATGCTGGTGATCGTCGACAGGCGGTGGGCGATGGCAATGACCGTGCGGCCTCTCATGACCTGCCAAAGTGCGTCCTGGATGACGTGCTCGGACTCGGAATCAAGCGAGGACGTCGCCTCGTCCAGGACCAGGATTGTGGCGTTCTTGAGCATGGCGCGAGCAATCGCCACCCGCTGGCGCTCGCCACCCGAGAGCTTGATCCCCTGCTCGCCCACGATGGTGTCGTAAGCCTCCGGCCGGCGGCGGATGAATTCATCCGCGTAGGCCTGCTCCGCCGCCTTGCTCACGTCGCCGTCGCTCGCAGCGAGGCGACCGTAGCGAATATTCTCGCGGATCGGGCGATGGAACACACCGGGCGCCTGCGAGACCTCGGCGACGGCCTCGTTGACCGAGTCCCACGTAGCCGTCGCGATGTCCTGACCATCGATCAGGATCCGACCGCCCTGCGGCTCGAACTGCCGACGCAACAGTTTGACCAGCGTCGACTTCCCGGCCCCCGAGGGACCGACCAGTGCCACCTTCTGACCCGCCGGCACGACGAAACTCAACCCCTCGAACAGCGGAATACCATCGGGATGGCGGAACTCGATGCGATCGAACGTGATCGCCCCGCCGGTGACGACGAGCGGCCGGGCGCCGGGGCGATCGACGATCTCGTGGCGCTGGGTCACGAGTTCGAGGGCCTCGCTCAGGGTTCCGAGCTGCTCGAAGAAATCGAGCAGGCGATTCGACAGGTTCCAGACGTTGAGGCCGATCATGTTGGTGAGCGTCAGCACCATGACGAACGACCCGATGTCCATCGATCGGTCGAGCGCGTCGCTCACGGCGACATAGGCCATGATCGCCAGCATGGTGAGGACGGCGACCGCCTGATAAAGGCGCATCAGGGCGAGGAACCAGCGCAGTCGCACCGAGCGCGTGCGTTCTTCGGCCATGAAGCCGCTGATGAACGAACGTTCGAAACGCCAGCGGGCGAACGAACGCACGAGATCGGCGTTGGCGATCGAATCGATGAGCCGGCCCGCCGACGTGCTCGCCGCCTCGGAGAACTCGTGCGAGAGTTGCTGACAGCGTCGCGCCAGGACGGCCGAGATGCCAACGTAGACCGCCGCCCAGGCGATGAAGATCAGCGCCAGCGTCGGCCGCTGCAACCACAGCAGCACCAGCGCCACAATCACCATCGCGACCAGGCGCACGAACTCGAAGCAGAACTGGTCGAGCAGGCTCAGCGTCGCCCGGCCCGCCTCCTTGATCTTCTGGCCGAGCTTGCCGGCGAAGTTCTCCTGGAAATAGCGCGGCGAATGGCCGAGCAGATAGCCGAACATCACGTTCTGGACGCGCTCCCGGAGCGAGGGTCCGGTGTAGATGTCGATCATCTGATAAATGCGGATGAACGCCTGGGCGATGAACCACAGCACCACCATCAGCACGAACAGTTGCCACACGTACTCGAGGTCGCCCGAACCATTGCGTACGGCGATGACGGCATTGATCACGAGGCGCAGGACGTAGGAATCGAAGATGTCGATGCCGGTACCGAGCGCCACCGCGAGCATCATCGCCAGGTAACGACCCGCATAATGGCCGCGTGCCACCGCCCAGATCAGGCCCCAGGGCGAGGTGGGAATCGTGGCGACCGGGACGATCTGGTCGGCTGGCGGCAGTTCGGCCTCGCGCTCGATTCGCTTCAAGCGAACGAAGGGTGTGAGGCCCCAGAGCACCTGCGATGTCGTCCGTTCGACCATGATGAACCTTGCGGCCGTCGTCATAGGCGGGAACGCCGCCGCGGACAACCGTTAACGCACCGCCATGCGACGGCCGTCACCCTTATCGCGAGAATGGTCCACGATCGGGCGCGGATGGAACCGCCGTCACGAGCCGTCGAAGAACGCCCTAGCCTTCTCCGCGACTTCGCGGGGATAGACGTAGAACACGCCGAAGCCCCAATCCTCGATCTCGATCATCCGGCCGTTCTTGATCAACGGCGCGGCGCGCGGGGTGATCTCGTACATGTCGTCTTTGGTATTGATGCAAAGCACCTCTTGCGTGACCCGCGGCAGGCGCTCGGCCGTCGGGTAGCGGAACGCGGCTCGGCCACCCCAGGCCGCCCGATCGCCGCCGCGCAGCTTGCGGGCGAAGGACTCGGCGATCTGGGCGGTGGTCATCTTGGGATGGCGCCAGGTCACCGAGCGTTGCCATTCGGTCATGACGTGGGCGCCGTCCTCGCTGATCGGGGGTGGCCAGGGGGTCGCCTCGAACGCGCGGCGCTCGGCGTCGTGGATCACCGGAATGCAGACCAGGAACAGCCTGCGCACCCGTTGCGGTCGCGCGAGGGCGACCTCGATCGCGATCAGCGAGCCGGTGTGATAACCGACGAGATCGAGGGGCCCCGACCCGGTGCGATCGATCAGGTCGAGCATGGCCGCGGCGTAGTCGGCGACCTCCGGGGCCCGCGGCGGAAAATCCGACATGCCGAACCCGGGCGTATCCGGGGCGTAGACGACGCGATCTTCCGCCAGTACGGGAAGGAAATCGCGATAGACCTCGGCCGAGTGCGGGGAATGGTGGAAACAAACCACCGACGGCCGAACGACCGATGTCGGCCGCGCCGTCGTGACGTGAAGTTGCCCGAACCGGCTGTCGACATAGGAGCGGCGCACGCTGACAGACATGATGCCTCACCCGATTGCTTTTTCCGACGACGCTTCACAGACTGCCGCCATGTCGACGCCGTCCGCTGCGCGCTACCCTACCCTGTTCTCGACGTTCAAACTCGGTCCGATCACGCTCAAGAACCGCGCCGTGATGAGCGGCCACCACCTCGGCCTGGGCGATGGTTTCGGCGGCGTCGGCGAGCGTCTACACCGTTACATCGTGGCCCGCGCCAAAGGCGGCGCCGCCATGGTCGGGATCGAGTCTTGTCCGGTCCATCCGAGTTCGGTCAAAGGCATCCGGCCACACCTGTTCGATGAGGACGTCGTTCCCGGCCTCGCGGCCTTGGCCGATGCCGTCCACGAGGCCGGCGCAAGACTCTCGGTGATCCTCTGGCACGCCGGCCACAACATGACGCACCTGGGCGCCGGCCCTGCCTGGGCGCCCTCGGCCGTGCCCTCAGCGCTCTACAACGAGACGCCGAAGACGATGACGCGGGCCGACATTCGCGAGCTGATCGCGGCCTACGCCGCCGCCGCGCGCCGCTGTCGCTCCGCCGGGCTCGATGCCCTCGAGGTGCAGACTTCCTCGGACTACCTGCTCGGCTCGTTCCTCAATCCCGCCTTCAACCGGCGGCAGGACGAGTACGGCGGCTCGCCCGAAAATCGCCTCCGCCTCATCTGTGAAGTGCTCGACGCGGTGCGCGATGCGGCCGGCACCGGGATGGCGGTCGCGGTGCGCACGTCGATCGCGCACCAGGTCCCGAGCGACCCGCAAGGGTATGGTGAAGCGCAATCGTTCGCCGCGATGCAGGAACTCGTGCGCCGCGGGCTGGTCGACTACGTCAGCCTCATCTCGGGCTCGCACTTTGCGCTGCAGGCGCTGATGCCGCCAATGCACACGCCGCGGGCCGAACTACGGGCCGCCGCCGGTCGTTTCCGTCGCGCGCTCGGCATCCCGATCACCGTCGCCGGTCGCATGCGCACGGCGGCCGAAGCCGAGGATGTCCTCGTCTCGGGCGATGCCGACGTTGTTGCTTCGGCGCGCAACTGGATCGCCGATGCCGATTGGATCGCCAAGGTGGCGGCTGGCCAGGAGGCGACGATCCGGCCCTGCATCTCGTGCAACCAGGCGTGCACGTTCGCCCAACGCAGCATCGGGCCCGCCACCTGTTCGATCAATCCCGAGGCCGGGCGCGAACGCGAGTTGGGATTCCTCGATCGCGTGTCCACGCCGCGCGACATCGCGGTCGTGGGTGCTGGCCCGGCCGGCCTCGAGGCGGCCCGGGTGGCGGCGCTGCGCGGCCATCGCGTGACGCTCTACGAGGCCCGCCGCGTGCTCGGCGGCGAGATGCGTCTGGCGGCCGACTCTCCTGGCCGCGACGAAGTCGCCGCCGTTCTCGACTGGTGGCAACGCGAGTTGACACGCCTCGGCGTGAACGTTCGCCTCGGCGAAATGGTTTCGCCGGAACGACCGCCTAAGGCCGACCGCGTCGTTTGGACCATCGGGGCGGCGCCTTCGCCCACCGCCGTCTGGCGACGGCGGCCTACCTTGACGGATGGGATTCCCGGCGCCGGGACCATCCACGGTCGCGCCGTGATGGCGGGCGAGCAGCGGGTCGCCGGTCATGTCCTGGTGATCGACGAAGAAGGCGGTTGGCCGGCGATCTCGCTCGTCGAGTGGCTCGCCAAACGACCCGACGTGACTCTGCTCACGGTGACGACGCCGTTGCACCATCTCGGCGTGCCCGATCTGGTCGCGACGGTCGAAATGCCCGAGGCAAGCCGCCGCCTTGCGGCCACCAAGGCCAAGATTCTCGCCAATACCCTGGTGGGACGAGTCGAGAACGGTGTCGCGACGCTTGGGGATGGTTCGACGATCGGTCCGTTCACGGCCGTCGTTCTCGCGACCGGCACGGCCGCCCGCCCCGTACCCGAAGACGGTTTGCGCGCGGGAGACTGCGTCGCCCCGCGCGGCTGGTGGGCCGCGGTCGACGACGCGGCCCGGTTGGCGCGAACGCTTTAGGCTACTTCTGCGCCGTTAGCACCCACCACAGCGCGCCGTAGGCATGCGTCTTGGCGTAGAGCTGGGAGGAGAACACGCTGGGCAGCCGAGTCTCGACGATCGACGGCTTCTTGAAGCCCGCGGCCGCCGCAATTTCCGGCATGTCCATATCGCGCATCTTCGTGCGGAACGGCTCGGCGTTGAAGTGCGTCGTCCAATCGCGCTGGAACTGGTCGTAGCTGTCGGGCCAGAACTTGTTGAACTCCGGCACGTCGCCGTGGACCATGATTCCGCCCGGCTTCAACACGCGGTAGCACTCGTTGATGACGTTGTAGATCGCCTTGGTCGAGGTCTCGTGGAACAGGATCAGCGAGGTCACGAGGTCGAACGTCGCGTCGGGGAAATCGGTCTTCTCGGCGTTCTGCTGACTGAAGTGCACGCGTTTGCCGAGCGCCTCGGCCCGGGCGTGGCCGTAGCGCACCATGGGGGCGCCCAAATCGCAGGCGTAGACCTCGGCCTCGGGGAACCCGTCGACGAGCGCCAGGGTCTGGTGACCGACGCCGCAGCCGAGATCGAGGATTTTCTTCGGTTTGAAGTTGGGGAAGTGCTTGCGCAGATAATCGACGGCGGTCGCGCCGACGTCATCGGTCATCGGCCCCTGCCCGCCCATGCCGTACTGGTAGGCCCCGAGGTCGTAGAGGGCGCCGGCGAAGACGTCGTCCTTCTCGATCTCCGAGTGATAGCCGCCCGGTTGGCAGTGGATGTGGATCTCGCTGTTGTATCTCGGGATCGCGAGCTTCGGGTTGAGCCGCAAGGTGCCGAGTTTCTTCTTACGCCCGGCGATGTCGCTCGCTTTCGTCCTGAGGCGATCGAGTTGCCGGCCGGTGCGCTCGGTCAGCACGTCCCACATCATTTCCTGACCCGATCGGTTGAGCGAACTCCAGGTTCTCCAGAACGGATCGGCATGCATGGCATCGGTCACCTCGCGCCGATTCTGCGGCGCGTGCCCCGTGCGTTTGCGGAATTCGCCCTTGGCCCGGCGGTCGTAGACCGTCCGATTGCCCGGCTGGAGTTGAGTCAGCACATGCACCTTGTAGCTGGTGACGAATTCCTGGCGTGCCGACTCGTCGTGGTTGAGGTCGGGCAGCATCGGGTGGGCGAATTGGCCTTTCATGGCATCTCCTCGCGGAAAATGTGGCCAGAGCCTAGCGGCCCCTTGGCCGCGCGGCAATGTTCCCCTGCGACGCGGCAGCGGCACCAGGCCGGCCCCGGCAGGCCGGTAGCCAGGCCACCGCGGAGCGGCGTAATCTGGCCACGACACATGACCCGAGTCCTCTCGCGGCGCCTGTTCGAGGGTCAGGCCCTTCATACGCTGGGCCTGACGGCGCTGCTCGCCCTCGCTTACGGCGCGGCAGGGCTGCTCGACCTCACCGACCGGGTTGCAGCCTGGTACTGGGGTGCGATCGGCGTTGCGGTTTTTCACCAGGTCTACGTGTGGCTGTGCTGGAGGAGCGAGCTGCACGGACGGCACCTGACGCGCCTGCTCGGGCGGGGAGCATTCCCCGTATACGCCGTGGGCTTCGTGACCCTAGTGCTCGTTCGTTTCGGCGTGCTGTTTCCGCTCGCCGCAATCGATCGCGAGTCGCTCTCGCTGCCCACGACCGTGCGCGAGATCGCGGTCGGCGTGCTCGCGATCCCGGTGATCTACGTGTTCTATTCGGTGCTTCGCTACTTCACGTTCCCCCGCGCGTTCGGGAACGATCACTTCCTGCCCGACGCCGCGGCGCGGCCCTTCGAGCGGCGTGGCATTTTCCGCTACGCCGACAACGCCATGTACACCTACGGCTTCCTGTTCGCCTGGTTGCCCGGCCTGTGGTGGGGCTCGCTCGCGGCCCTCGCCGCGGCGGCGTTCAACCACGCCTATATCTGGGTGCATTACTATGCCACCGAGCGGCCGGACATCGCCGTCATCTATGGGCGACGAACTTGATTGAGGCATGATCTTCGACCGACGGCGCGTCCTCGCTGGCAGCGCGGCAGCGGCGACCATGCTGCTCGGTCGGTTTCCGGCCGCTCAGGAATCGCTTTCGCCGTCACCCGCCGAGCGCGAGAAGATGGCGGAGGCCGCGGAAGCCTTTCGCAAGGAGTACAATGTCCCTGGCCTTGCCATTGCCTTTACCCGCGGCGGACAGTTCGTCCACGAAGCCGCGTTCGGGTTGGCCGACCGCGTGAGCGGCGAAACGTTGACGCCAGAGCACCGCTTTCGCATCGCCAGTATCTCCAAGCCGATCACAGCGGTCGCGATCTTCACGTTGATCGAAGCCGGCAAGCTCGGCCTCGACGATCGCGTACTTGGACGCGAGGGCGTCCTCGGCGAAGTCTATGGGCCGATCTCTTCCGATTCGCGCTTGAGCCGCATCACGGTCGACCACCTATTGACCCACACCGCCGGCGGTTGGCCCAACGATCGTAGCGACCCGATGTTCTACGAGAGCAAGACCGAACAGGCGGCGCTGATCGAGGCGACGCTTTCCAATCGGCCTCCGACGCGCGACCCCGGTACGCAACACGCCTACTCCAACTTCGGCTACTGCCTGCTCGGCCGCGTGATCGAGCGGGTGAGCGGCTCCCCCTATGCCGACTAAGTCAAGCGGGTGCTACTGGCGCCGGTCGGGATCGGCGACATGGAGATCGCCGGCAATACGCTCGCGGAGCGCCAGCCACGGGAGGTCCGTTACCACATTACCCGCAGCGGCGACGCCTACACGATGAACGTGCGCCGCATGGATTCGCATGGCGGCTGGATCGCCAGCGCTGGCTCGCTCGCGCGCTTTGCCGCCGCCGCCGACGGTCGCTGGATTCCGCGACTGCTCAGGCCCGAGACCGTCACGCAGATGTCGGCCACCAACGAACTCCATCCAAACTACGCCCGCGGCTGGCGGGTCAACGCCCGCGGCAATGCCTGGCACACCGGCAGCCTCCCAGGTACCGCGACAATGATGGTACGTACCGCGAGCGGCCTCACTTGGGCCGCTCTCTGCAACACCCGGGTCGACGAGTCGACGCTCGGGCGCGACCTCGACCGCCCAATGTGGACAATGGCAAAGGCCGTGCCGCGCTGGCGCGCCTAGCGCCCGAACGGCAAAGCGGCGTTCAACGATGCGTCACCACCATGCCACCGAGCGGCCGGACATCGCCGTCATCTATGGGCGACGTTGAGCGGCGCCGGCGCGGTGGAGATTTCCCGGGCGAGCTTGGCGATCAACGCTCGCGACACATCGGCAAAACCATCGGCCACGACGACGAACGAGCCGGCGCCGCCCGCGACGAACCGCACGAAGTAGTCCTCGAGCGTGCGCGAGCCGCGAAAGGGCAGGAACGCATCTTCCTTGATCGCCAGGGCATTGATCGTGACGCCTGCTTTGACCGCGTCGTCGCGCGCCGCCGTCACCTCGCGGCCCTGGTTGTTGATGCCATCGCCGGAAACGTCGATCACCCGTCGCTCGCCCTCGAAACCGTTGTTTTCGAACGCGGCGACCGCACGATCGAGGGCATCGCTGATCGAGGTCCCGCCCGACAGCACCGTTCGGCTGCCGCGCTGGAGCCGTTCGCCGAAGAGCTGCGCGCTCGCCAGCCCGTCGATCTTCATCCAGTCGACGACGACCTGGGTCGAGCCGGGCCCGGCCCATCGCATCAGGGTGACGGCAATCGCCCTGTGCGGGCCGCTCGTGATCGCTTTCTGGACCACGGGATCGAGGAACGCTTCGGCGTAGCCCCGCATCTGCAGCGTGTACTCGCGGCTGTCGATCGAATCGGAGGCATCGACCGCGAGTACGAGTTCGAGATCGACCGCCTCGGCCCGTGCCGTCGACACGAGCGCGAAACAGAACAGCAGCGCGAGAAGTGAGCGGCGGATCGGTGCCGACACGCCTGCCCTAGAGCAGCTTCGCGTCGGCGACGTGTTTGCGCACGGAACGCGCGAACCAATCGAGTCCCGGAAAGTGGAACTGCACGTGGCCGATGGCGTTGATCGCGAGCGAGAAGCCACACAGGTATTGGAATTCCTTGGCCACCAGGAACAAGGGGATGTGTTTCTTTTCGATCGCCGACAGCGGACGAATCGTTTCGTAGCCTGCGAGAAACTCCTCCCACAGCGCCACGGGGAGGTTGTTCTTTTCGATCGACCAGCGCCAGCTCATCAGTTCTTGGGCAAAGTGGTCACGGCCACAGGCATCGAAATCCATGATCGTGATGCGTTCGTCTTTGGTGATGAACGCATTGTGAATATGAATGTCGCCGTGGATGGCGCCGTTCGGCACCTCGCCCCGCTTGACCACGTCCTCGTAGGCCGCGGGCAGCGCCTCGGCCACGCGACCGTAGAACGCGAGGTCGTCGGGTCGGTGCGCGACCAGCGCCTTGAGCCGCGGGAACGTTCGCCGGACCGGACCGACGTGGTCGATCGGCTTGTCCTTCTTCGGCTTGTAGGACGGCGACAGGCGATGGATGTGGCCGAAGATCTCGCCCATGCGCCGCGCGATCGACGCCGTCGGGTTCTTCGAATAGACCCGTCCATCGACCCAGCGGAACATGGCGACTTCGCGCGACCCCTCGGGCGAGGGCACCCGCATACCCGGGGCGCCGTCCTTGGTTCGCAGGGGCACCGGCACGGGAATCTGGTGCTTCAACAGGTGTTCGAGGAATTCGACCTCGTACTCGACGCCGTCCGGCGTCCGCTGGCCGACGCGCCACAGCTGGATGACGAACTGCTCGCCGCCCGCCCGCACCAAATAGAAGTCGTTCATGCCACGATGCAGGAGTTCGCAGCGGAACGGATCGCGCAGGCCATAGGTGCGCTGCACTTCATGGCCGAGGGCCTCGGCGTCGATGATCGAATGGGCGGCGGGGAGAATATCGTCGTGGGCGTCCATGGCCTCCCTCCTACAGCACGCCCGCGGCCTTGACGTTGGCGCGCACGCGTTGGGCGAACCAGTCGAGGTCGGGATTGAGCAGCGGCGTATGGCCGACAGCGTTGACGTTGGCGGCGAAGCCGCCGAGGAAGCGCAACTCCTTGGCGGCATAGAACAGCGGCATCAGCGCCTTTTCGCGCGCCCCCATCGGGCGCTCGCTCTCGTAGCCGGCGAGGAAGGCTTCGCTGATCCCGCGATCGACGCCGACGTAGTCGTTGGCCCAGATGAAGCTGTTCAACTCCTGGGCGAAGCGATCGACGCCGCAGTTGTCGAAGTCGAGCACAATGAAGCTGCCGTCGTCGCGACGGAACGCGTTGTAGAGATGGAAGTCGCCGTGGGTGGCGCCCGTCGGGGCACTCGCCTCATCGACCTTTTCGAGGGCGCGCGCCAGGGCCTCGCACGCCAGGGCATAGAACGCCGGGTCGCCGGGACGATGGGCCGTCATTTTCTGCAACGGCGCAGCGATCCGACGCAGTCCGCCGGCGAGATCGACGTGGCGCTGCCGCCGCGGCCGGAAATCCTTGACCGCCCTATGAAATCGGCCGAACCAACGACCGAGTTCGCGCGCCCCCGCCACGTCGGGCTTGTCGCCATAGGATTTTCCCGGCGCCCAGCGGAACAGCGCAAAGTAGCGTTGGCCTTCCGGCCCCCGCACCGGCGCATAGAGGCGACCGTCGCCAGCCGGGACGGCGGCGGGCACCGCGAAGCCCCGGGCGTCCAGGAAATTGACGAACTCGGTCTCGTAGGCGACATCGTCCTCGGTGCGGAACCCGGCGCGCCAAACGCGGCAGGCGTATTCGGTGCCGTTGCCATCACGCACGAGATAGACGTCATTCATGCCCCGCGTGAGAAGTTCGCAATGCACCGGGGCCTTGAGCGGGTATTGCCGCGCAATGCGCTCACCGAGCGCGTTGGCATCGAGAATCGAGTGCACGATCGGCAGGGTCTTGGTCATGGATGGTCCGGGCACGGATGAAAGACGGCGCGTCACGATGGCACGCCCGTTCCCACGTGCCAAGCCTCAGCCGCCCAATCGCCGCTCGACGGCTCGCACGGCCAACGCCAGCGGGAATGCCGCCAGACCCAGAGCCAGCACGTAGACTCCACCGGACGACCAACCGCCGAAGGCGGTGTTCACCGCGCCAAGCAGTGGTGGGCCAACAAGAACCCCCATGTTGGCACCGTGGATCAGGACGCCGTTGAACAATCCGACCTGGCCCACCCCTGGGGCGTGCACGCGGGCCCCCGCGATGAGACTCGGCGGCAAGGTGCCGGCGGCAAGGGAGAAGACGGCCGCCGCAATGAGACCGATGAGCAACGGAACGCCGGTATTGAACGTCACCGCCGCGCTCACGCCCATGATCGCCGAGCCGCAGCCGATCACCTGCCAACGCGGCACACGCCGCCGCATCATCCAGCCGCCGAGGAACGAGCCCGGGGCATGAATCATGGCGAGCACCGCCGTAAGCGCCCCCGCAGCGCCAACCGTCCGACCGTGAACCTCGACCAGGAACGTGGGCATCCAGGTCATGATCGAGGCGAACTGGATCGCAAACATCCCGAAGCAGGCCGACAGGAGCCACGGACCGGGCTTGACCACCATGGCCTTCAAATCGCGCCAAATCCGCTCGGGTTCGCGCGCCGCCGGGTTTCGAGCATGCCCGCGAGTCGCCGCAAACACACACAACGCCATGACGAGGGCCAGGCCGACGTTGACCTGCCATACCAACCGCCAGCCCTCGCCCAGGAGCAGCGGTGCGAGGATGTACATGGCGGTGAGGCCCAGAGGCATGAACATGGTCCATAACCCGAGGCCCAATTCACGATCCGCGGGTTGTGCCGCCTGCATGGTGAGCGCCGGTCCCGAGACCACCATGAGGACGAAGCCCACGCCTTCGACGACACGGCTCACGAGAAGAACGTCGTAGCCGGGCGCGACGCTGCCGAGGGCCGCGCCGGCCGCAATGCACAGGAGGGCGGCCACCATCGCGCGATGGGGACCGAAACGATCGGCGAGCGCCCCTCCGAGGAGGCCGATGACGACGGCGGTCCCGGGATACAGCGAGGCGATCCAGCCGCCGGCGAACATGCTGAGACCGAGTTCGTCACGCAGGATCGGGAGCGACGGCCCGACTTTGGCGATCTGGGCCGAGGCCACCATGCCCGCCGCGAGCACCAGCAGTATGAATGGCCAGCGCGTCGGAGGAGAGGACGGAGGATGGATCACGAGGGGCGCAACCCTAGGCGACGAAGCCGCCACGCGCCACCGTGTCGTCTTTACGATTGTGACGCCGGTCCGGGGCTCGACCGCGGCTCAGGCCGTTGCTTTGGGTTAACCACGCCCCAATTGCGGCGGAAGCGCCACAAATCGACCATCGCCCCGCCCAACACACCCCCTAGCGTGCCGAACGTCGCAGCCGTCGTGGCTGACGACACGTGTAGTCAACTTCCAAGATGGGAGACGTTTCGATGAAGACCCTCGCGTACGCTGCGGCAGCGCTGTTCGGCGCCAGCCTGATGACGACGCCGGCCTTTGCGGCATGCAAGGACGACCTCGCTTCGGTGCAGAAGCAGGTGGTCGAGATGAAGGACATGAAGAAGGCCGACTCGGTGAAGAAGCTTTGGGGCGAGGCCGATGCCGCCCTCAAGGCCGGCAACGAGAAGGCCTGCGTCGAGAAAGTCGCGGCCGCCAAGAAGGAAGGCGGACTGAAGTAGCACCGGCGGACCGCCCCGCCCGAGACGAAGCGAGCCCTCCCGGTTCTCCGCCGGGAGGGTTCCCACGTTTCGGATGCATCACTATTCCGTGTGGACGGAAAAAATTCGTCCACGACATTGTGGTTACTCAACCGTCGCGCGCTTTTGCCCGCCGGGCCCACGGCTATAATCCGCCGCGACCACAAGAAGAGAGGAAACCCTCAATCGTTGGGAGAAAACCAAGATGAACTACGTTGCTTTGGCGGCCGCCGTGTTGTTGGGAGTCGGCGTGTTTGGGGGCACACCGGCTATGGCAGCGTGCAAAGACGAACTCGCCAAAATGCAGGGCGAGGTCGGCAAGATCAAAGACGCCAAGAAATCCGATATGGTCAAGAAACTGTGGAGCGAAGCCGACGCGGCCAACCGCGCCGGCAACGAAAAGGGCTGCATGGACAAAATGGCCATGGCGAAAAAAGAAGCGGGCATGAAGTAGACGGCCGCTACGAAATCGTTGCGACACGAACCCCTGGCCCACCGGCCGGGGGTTCGTCTTTTTGCCCGGCTAGCGACGAGCTTTGCGGAAGTTGGGTTTGCGTTTGGCCAATAGCGCGCGCACGCCCTCGCGGCTTTCCTTGGAGTCGTAGTAGAGGCCGACTGCCAAATTGCCGAGATTGGCGATGCCCCGAATCGCCTCGGTGTCGGCGTTGAGGGCGCGCTTGGCGATGGCAATCGCGGTCGGGCTCTTGTCGAGAATTTCACGGCACCAGCGATCGACCTCGGCATCGAGCTTGGCTGCCGGCACCACGGCATTGGCGAGCCCCATCGCCAAGGCCTCCACCGCCGTGTAGCGCCGGCACAGGAACCAGATCTCGCGCGCCCGCTTCTGCCCGACGGTGCGGGCCAGGAGGTTCGTGCCATACCCCGGATCGACCGATCCCATCGCGGGCCCCACCTGTCCGAAGATCGCGTTGTCCGCCGCAATCGTCAGATCGCACAGGGTCGCGAGCACGTTGCCCCCGCCGATGCACCAGCCACGGACCTTGGCGATCACCGGTTTGGGCGCATCGCGGATGATCCCGTGCAGGTCTTCGAACGGAAGTCCCAAGAGCCCGCGGCCGTCGTATTTGCCTTTCTTGCCCCCGTGCGCCTTCTGATCGCCGCCGGAACAGAACGCCCGCTCGCCGGCCCCGGTCAACACGATGACCCCGACGCGATCGTCCCACGCCGCACGCTGGAGGGCATCGATCATCTCCTCGCAGGTCCGACCGCGGATCGCGTTGTGCACCTCGGGTCGGTTGATCGTGAGCGTCGCCACGCCGCGACGAACCTCGAACTGGATATCGCGATAACGCATGGTGTCAGTCCGATCCTGAGGGCCAGTAGGGCGCGCGAAGTTCGCGCTTGAGCACTTTGCCACCGGCGTTGCGCGGGAATTGATCGCGCCACTCGATGGCATGAATCCGCTGGTGCTTGCCCAGGCGCGCATTGGCCCAGGTGCGCAACGCTTCGGCATCGGCCATTGCGCCGGGGCGGCGGATGACAAGCCCGAGCGGCGTCTCGCCCCACTTCGGATGCGGCACGCCGATGACGACGACGTCGTGCACGTCGGGATGGCCACCCAACACGCGCTCGATGTCGGCCGGATAGACGTTGTAACCGCCCGAGACGATCATGTCCTTCTTGCGGTCGAGCAAATAGAAATAGCCGTCGGCATCGAAGCGCCCGATGTCGCCCGAGCGCAGGAACGTGCGTCCCGATTTGGGCTCGCGCCAGATTGCCTCGGTGGTCTTGTCCGGCTTGTTGTAATAGCCGCGCATCAGGATCGGACTGTAGCCCACGATCTCGCCCGCTTCGCCCCACGGCAGCTCGCGTCCGTGATCGTCGATCACCCGCAAATCGTTGCCGATCATGGCCTGCCCCACCGAGCCCCATTTCTCCGGTGGATCGGAGGGCCGCAGGAGCGTCGCAAAGCCCTCGGTCAGACCGTAGACCTCGTAGAGCCCACACGAGAACGTCTCGCTGATCTGGCGCTTCATCGCCTCGCGCATCAACGAACCGACGGTGCAGAGACTCTCGAGGGAGGAAAGGTCCCGGCGCTTCAGCTCCGCAGATTCGAGAATCATCTGAAACTGTGTCGGCACCATGATCGTGTGCGTGACCTGCCAGCGCTCGACCAGCCGGCACCACTCGCCGGCATCGAACTTGGGCATGACGACGACCGTGCATCCCGGGATGAAACCGCACAGGAGCAGCGTCCAGGCGGTGTTCGAATAGAGCGCGGTCGTGACCAAGACCACGGAATCCTGGGCGTAGCGCATGGCGTTGCCCATGACGAGCCCGTGGTTGAGTCGACAGAAGTGCGTGAGCGTGATGCCCTTGGGCACGCCCGTGGTTCCCGAGGAGTAAATGAGGCATGCGTCGTCGTTGGGCGCGTTCACGCCGACCTCGACCGGCGCAGCGCAGTCCCGCCATGCGGTATAGGGCTGCCAGCCCGAACCGGTTGCACCGATACCGACGTAGGCGTCGGTGGCCAACCGTTTGAGGCGGGGCCGCATGGCGTCGATCTTGCGCTCGTGTGGCGCGCTGGCGATGACGAGTTTCGATTCGGAGTCCTCGATCATGAGTTCAAGGGCGTCGTCAGCGACGATGCTCGACAACGACGCGACCGCCGCACCGGCTCGCAAGGTACCGAAGTACGCCTCGATTCCTTGGATCGAGTTGTCGACGAGAATCCCGACCTTGTCGCCACGGCCGATCCCATGGGCGCGGAGCGCTCCAGCAACGCGATCGAGCTTGGCCGCGAACTCGCCCCAGGCGGTCTGCTCGTCGCCACAAATAAGCGCGGCCTTTCGCGGCTGGTTGCGGCCGTGGAGCGCGACGTAGTCGGGAACGAGGACGGCGGGAACGTCGAAGGCGGCGGCGGTCATGGTCGCAGTTTCCCGAACCGGCACGCTTCGGGCAAGCGGACCGATTGCCTCACGCCGGCCCGCGCGGCACACTCGACCGCACACGGAGGGACCGATGCCCCAATTTCGGCACGCCATGCTGGTCGACGTCGCCCACGACGAGCGCTCGCGTCAGGACTTCACCGCCGCCTTCAAATCGCACCTGTCCTCGAACGTCGCTGCCGGAACCAAGCTCGCGTATGAACGGCGCGCCAAGCCCACGTTCGCCCGCACGGCCGGCCGGGCCCCGCAGGATCGTCACGAGGTCCGCCGCATTTTGTCGGCAGATTCGTATTACCAGGCCGCGAGTTCGCTCAAGCGCACGGCGCAGGAACTGATGTGGGATTCGGTGGGCGACTGCGTCGAGCGTCAGCTCGACCGACTGGTGGCGCGCGCCAAGACCATGCGCGGCCGGAAGGGATCGCTGCGCACCGATCCCAAGCTGGTCGTGCCGCGCTATCACAGCGCCGTCGACATCCATTGCATGCCGGGCGGCTATCACGGCGAGATTGCCCGGGACGACGTCTACGCCGGGGCGCTCTACGACCGCGGCATCTATCTCTTCTCGATGGGCCTCCGCGGCGAACTCAACGACGATTTCGGGCAGAGCCTGGTGGCGTGGACCAAGCGCACCTTTCCCGACTTCCGCCCGAAGCGCATCCTCGACATGGGGTGCTCTGTGGGACATGGCACGCTGCCTTGGGTGGACGGTTATCCCAAGGCCGAGGTCCATGCCTTCGACATCGGTGCCCCGATGGTGCGCTACGCGCACGCCCGCGCTGTCGCGCTCGGCAAGACCGTGCACTACTCCCAACAGAACGCGGAGCGCACGGACTTCCCGGACGCGCATTTCGATCTCGTCGTGTCGCAAATCATCATTCACGAGACCTCACGTCAGGCGTTGCCGCGCATTCTTCGCGAGTGCCACCGGCTGCTGAAGCCAGGTGGGATCATGCTGCACATGGACGGGGTCGATTGGGCCAACCTCGACCCCTACGACGCTTTCGTGCCCGATTGGGACACCTACTTCAACAACGAGCCCTTCATCGGCCCGATGCACGACCTCGACCTGCCGGCGCTGGCGGTCGAAGCCGGGTTCGCGCGCAAGAACGTGATCTTCACGTCGGCCACCTCGGCCCGGCGGGACCGGGAGAACCAGGGCCGCCGCGAACTCACCTCGGGGGATTTCGGCAATGTCGGCGCCTTCATGGTGTTCGGCGCCGTCAAGTGAGCGGCTGTGGCCGACTAGAGCAACCTCTGCAACGTGGCGAGCGCGCCGATCCCGACGAAGAACATGGCGCCGAGCCGGATGGTCATCCGATCCTGCATTCGCACGATCTCCTGGCGCAACGTCACCACGGCCTGATCGAGATCTTTGCGCAACAACGCGTCGGCCTGTTCGAGGTCTCGGCGCAGGTCCGCGATCGCCTGCTCCACATCCTTGCGCAGATCTGCGATCGCCTGCTCCACATCCTTGCGCAGATCTACGATCGCCTGCTCGAAGTCTTTGCGCAGGTCCGCATTCGCCTGCTCCAAGTCTTTGCGCAGGTCCGCATTCGCCTGCTCCAATTCTTTGCGCAGGTCTGCGATCGCCTCTTTTACCTCTTTGCGTAGCATCGCTAGGTCCTGCTGGACGTCCTTGCGCAGCAATGCGATGTCCTGTTGGACATCCTGGCGCAGCAACGCGATGTCCTGTTGGACATCCTTGCGCAGTAACGCGATGTCCTGTTGGACATCTTTGCGCAGCAACAGGCTCGCCTGCTCGATGTCGGGCTTGGTCGCTACTTCGACCAGAATCATCTCGGTCATGATCGCGGCGTGCGCCTCCGCCTGGGCGCGGTCGACGCCAGCGTCCTGGAGCCGCCGCGCGTATTCGAGGGTATCGAGGATTCTCATGATCGCCAACCCTTCCGGGCGGCGCTTGGCCGCCCAATGATCTCTATCCACGGATCGGGGCCGTTTTTGGCGGGGTGACCCGACCCCCGAGTTGGCCTAAGATCGGGCGCAAGAAAGCCCGTGCCAAACGGGTGATTTCAGGGGAGGTCTCATGAGACGTCATTCGGCGAGCCGAACGGCTCTCGCGGCCGTCTCGGCATTGATGATGGCCGGCTCGGCGGCAGCGCAGGAAAAAGTCATCCGCGTCGCCCACATCGGCTTCAATCCGCAGCGCGGCCAGGCCCATATGGCCTTTGGGGCGCAGTCGGCACTACCGCTCATGGTGTTCATGGATTCCATGATGTACGTGGGCGACAAGGGCGAACTCGAGCCCGGCCTCGCCACCACGTGGCGCTCGATCGACAAGGATACTTGGGAGGTCAAGCTCCGCCCGGGCGTGAAGTTCCACAACGATCGGACGCTCGACGCCGCGGCGCTGGTCAAGGGCATCGAACAGCACATCAACCACGAGGACATGAAAACCTCGGTGGTGACGAACTTCCTGCAGTTCGCGAGCGCGCGCGCGGTCGATGCGATGACGGTCGAGATCAAGACCAAGCAACCCAATCCGATTTTCGATCGCTGGCTTGTGTTGCTGCGACCGCACGAGCCCGCCTACTTCGAGGAGGTCGGCAATAAGGGTTTCACCAACCTGCCGATCGGGACCGGGCCGTTCAAGGTCACGAACTGGAGCGACAGCCGCATGGAGGCGACGGCCTACCGCGGCGGCTGGCGGCCGCCGAAGGTCGACCGGATCGTCATCGAGTCGCTGACCGAAACCGCGACCCGGGTACAGGCATTGCAATCCGGACAGATTCAAATTGCTTGGTCCCTCGCGGCCGACGACATCGAGAAACTCAAGGTGAGCGGACAGCAGGTCGTGGTGACGCCGGGTGACGACGTCGTTGCCGTCAAGTTCACCAACCTCGCCAACCGCAGCGAAGCGGACATCAAGCCGCTGCTCGACACCCGCGTCCGCCAAGCCCTGAACTATGGCGTCAACCGTGAGGAGTTCGTCAAGAATGTGCTCCGCGGCCTGACGGTGCCGGCAGGCCAGGGCGGGCCACGTTCGGCATACGGCTATCAGCCGGATTTGACCCCCTACCCCTACGATCCGGAGCGTGCCAAGCGATTGCTCTCGGACGCCGGCTACGCCAGCGGCCTCAAGATCAAGATCGAATTGCTGCCGACCAACACCGAATACACCGACACCGGGCAGTTCATTGCGTCCGACTTGAAGAAGATCGGCGTCGACATCGAGTTGCGTCAGACCGCGCTGGCCGACTTCCTGTCCAAGTTCCGCGGCCAGAAACCGTTCGAAGGCCAGGGTTGGATCGGGGTCACCGAGAACTACCCGACCTTGGACCTGATGCGCGGGTACTCGAGCGATTCGTGCTCGTTCTTCGGCAAGTACCAGTGCGATGAGCGAATCCAGCCGACGATCAACGCCGCCAATGTCGAGTTCGATCCCAAGAAGCGCATGGAGTTGATGCGCGCCGCGCTCAAGCATTACCGCGACGAGGCGCTGTTCATGTATATGTTCGAACGCTTCCAGATCGACGGGCTGGCCAGAAACGTGAGGAACTACAAACTCCACAACCGGACGGTGAACTGGCACGCCCTGGAGTTGGGCTAATCCACAAAAAGCGAGGGAGACCGACGATGAAGACGGGCTTTCGGCTTGCCGCTCTTGGAACGGCAGGCCTCTTGATGGTGGCCGGATCGGCCGCCGCACAGGAAAAAGTGTTGCGCGTCGCCCACTACGGTTTCAATCCGCAGAAGGGCCAGTTCCACATGGCTTTCGGTCAGCAGGCGACGTTCCCACTGATGTCCTTTGCCGAATCGCTCACCTACATCGACGAGAAGAGCAAGGCTGTCCCGGGTCTCGCGCTCTCATGGCAGGCCAAGGACAAGAACACATGGGTGTTCAAACTGCGGCCCAGCGTCAAGTTCCAGAACGGCAAGCCGATGACGGCCGAGCAGGTGGCGAAGAATGTCGAACTGCACGTCACACACGATCAGGTCAAGTCATCGATTGCCGCGAACTTCCTTGAACTGGCGGGCGCCAAAGTCGTCGATCCGCTGACGGTCGAGATCACGACCAAGAAGCCCAACCCGATCTTCGATCGCTGGACAGCGATGTTCCGGATCATGGATGCCGACTATTTCCGTGACGTCGGTAACGACGGCTTCACCAATGCCCCGATCGGCACGGGCGCGTTTCGCGTCACCAGTTGGTCGAACGACCGCATGGAAGCGTCGAGGTTCGCCGATGCGTGGCGCCCGGCCAAGGTCGATCGCCTGATCATCACGTCGGTCCCCGAGGTCCCGACGCGCGTCCAAGCGCTACAATCGAATCAAGTCGACATCGCCTGGCAACTCTCGCCCGACGCAATCGACACGCTGCGTGCCGCGGGCAAAGAGGTTGTGATCGCGCCCAACGGCGAACTGATGACGGTGAAATTCATCAGCGTCGCCGACCGTACGACCGCCGACCTCAAGCCGGTGCTCGATGCCCGCGTGCGGCAGGCGATCAACCACGCGATCAACCGCGACGACCTGATCAAGAACCTGCAGCGCGGCATGACGGTCGCCGCGAGCCAGTCGGCGACGCGCACCACGTTGGGCTACCAAGCGGACCTCAAGCCGTACGCCTATGATCAGGAGCGAGCGAAGCGGCTTCTCAACGAAGCCGGGTACAGCTCGGGCCTGAAGCTGATCAGCGAACTGATTCCGACCTCGACCGATTACACCGACACCATGCAGTTCATCGCCGGCGACCTGAAGCGCGTCGGGATCGATCTCGAACTCCGCCAGATCACGCTGCCCGACATCCTGGCCAAGTTACGCGGCCAGAAGAAGTGGGACAGCCATCTGTGGACCGGACTGGTCGAACCGTTCCCGACCGAGGACGCGATGCGGTCGTTCTCGACCGATTCGTGCTCGTTCTTCGGCAAATTCCTGTGCGACGAGAAAATCCAGCCGGCGATCGACGCCGCGAATCAGGAGTTCGATCCGAAGAAGCGGACGGACCTCGTGCGCGAGGTCGTCAAGTACTATCACGACCAGGCCTGGATCACGTACATGTTCGAGCGCGTCCAGATCGACGGCATTACGAAGAACGTGCGCAACTACAAGCACTTCAACCGTGCGGTGAACTGGCACGAGATCGACCTCGTCCGCGGCTGAGCGAGCGGTTTGTTCAGACCCCGCGTCCCCAGGGCGCGGGGTCTTTCTTTGCGCTCAGGTCCTATCCCGGAGCTGCAGCACCTTGGCGCGAATCTGGGTGACTTTGGCCGCCATCTCGCTCACGAACGAATTGTGGGTACGCTCGGTGGTATCGATGAAGGACGACGGTTTGCTCGACAAGTGGGCGCGCAGGGTCGCCCGCTTCTCGTTCAACATCGTCCGCATCTTGTCGATCGCCTTCGTGACGGTATCGAGTTCTTCGAGCGTCGAGCACGCGACCTGATTGACCGCCGGATTCTTCTCGGCCAACGGCAGCACGGCATCGAGGCACTTTTCGAGATTGCTCCGGATCGCGACGGCATTCTTCTCGGCGACCGTTACGGCCGCCGCGTGAATCCCGATGTGTTCCCCGGCGCTGATGTTGCCACCATCGGCGCTCAACTCGATCGTTTCCCGGACCATCCCAATCGCCTCGGAGAGGGCCCAGGAGGCCCCGAAGCAATAGAGCGTTCGCTCGAGCAGCGGACCCTCGTGATAGGCCCGCGCCGGCGCCGGCATCAGCGTCAACCCAAGAACTGTGACCAACATCGCGACGACAGCAACAACGGCCCTACGCATGACTCACCTCCCGAACGAACGACCCAGGTGTGCTAAAAGGCGGCACCAAACCCGAGGCCGGCATGTCCATTCTCGCACCCCCTAACCGCCTCTTCGAGACCAATGTCCCCGTCCTGGTGATCGGAGCCGGCGCCTGTGGCATCTGCGCCGCGCTGACCGCCAAGGAGAACGGCGCCGAGGTGCTCATCGTCGAGCGTGACGAGAAACCGACCGGCTCCTCCACGCTTTCGACGTGCTTGATCCCGGCGGCCGGCACCAAGCTCCAGAAGGCGGCCGGCGTTTCGGATACGCCCGAGAAATTCGCGGCCGACCTCATCGCCAAGGCCAAGAACAAGAACGATCCCAGGATGGCCCTGTGGATCGCCCAGAACTCGGCAGCCACGGTCGATTGGCTGATCGATACGGTGAAGCTGCCGCTGTCGCTGCTCACCGGCTTTCGCTATCCGGGCCATAGCGAATACCGCATGCACGGCTCGCCCAATCGCACCGGCACCGAACTGATGGCCGTATTGCCGGAAGCCGCCGCCCGCGCCGGCATCGACATCGTGACCTCTGCGACGGTCACCGATCTCTACGCCGACAGCAAGTCCGGTCGGGTCGGCGGCGTGCGCCTGACACGGCCCGACGGCCGCACCGAGGACATCGGGTGTCAGGCCCTGGTGCTCGCCTGCAACGGCTTCGGCGGCAACCCCGAGATGGTGCGCCAGTACATTCCCGAGATCGCGGATGCGATCTACTTCGGCCACGTCGGCAACAAGGGCGACGCGGTCAAATGGGGCACGGCGCTGGGCGCCGCTGTGGCCGACATGGGCGGCTATCAGGGCCATGGGGCGGTCACTCACCCGCATGGCACGCTCATCATGTGGGGCGTCCTCACCGAAGGCGGCTTCCAGGTCAATATCCAGGGCAAGCGGTTCTCGAACGAGGTGCGCGGTTACTCCGAACAGGCCGTCGAGGTGATCGCCCAACCCGAGCGCGTCGCCTGGGAGATCTGGGACGAGGCGGCCCATAAGATCGCCACCGATTTTCAGGACTATCGCGACGGCCTCGAAGTGGGCTCAATCAAACGGGCCACGACGATCGAAGAGTTGGCGCGTGTCATCGGCTGCCCGACGAACGAACTGACCAAGACCTTCGCCGACATCGTGGCCGCGCACGAGGGGCGCCAGGCCGATGCCTGGGGCCGCGACTTCGCAAACGTCGAGCCGCTGGAGCCGCCCTACTACGCGGCGCGCGTCACCGGCGCGCTTTTCCACACCCAGGGCGGCCTCGTCGTGAACGAAGAGGCGCGCGTTCTGCGCGGGGACGGCACGGCGCTGCCCAATCTGTTCGCCGGGGGCGGCGCTGCCCGCGGTCTCTCCGGCCCGTCGCGCTGGGGCTATCTCTCGGGCAACGGTCTGTTGACGGCGACCGTGCTCGGTCGCCTGGCGGGTCGCGCCGCTGCCAGAATGGTGCGTTAGCTTCCTCCCCGGCGAAGCGGGCGCGCCCGATGGCTTGGCCATCAGCCCTCACCCTCGCGTCTGCGGCGCTCTGGCCTCTCCCGCTTCGCGCGAGAGGCGAGGCTGAGTGAACTGGGTGCTCGCCTCGCCGATGAAGTGTACGGAATCGAACGGTAGCGGTCAGATAAAGTCCTTCGCCAATCGCCTTACCGCGTTCGAGGCGCTCACGGTGCCATGCTCGGCGAAGGCTTCGTGGTTGGCTTCGATCGCCTCGAGATCGTAGCGATAGTTGACCATGACACCCGCCGATTCGCGGAGGCCCTTGGCGGTGACGTCGGCCATCGCGTGAACGTCATGCACCGAGGCGCCGTTCCCGAGGTGAAAACGTGCGACGCGATCGATGGTGCGCCCCTTGGCATCCTTGCCGACCAACAGATAGGCCGCGGCCAACGCCCGCAGGCTCTGATCGCCGCGTTGCGTGGCCGGCAGCGTCGCCCAGTCGTGCTGCACGAGGGCCTCGCGCATCCGTTGCGCCGCTTCGCCGAGTGCCGATGTCGGAACCTTGGTCGCATCGCCCTCGAGCCAACGCCGGAAGCCCGGCAGCGGCGACAACGTCACGAACGTCGAGAGGCGCGGCAGGTCGCGCCGGAGATCGTCGACCACCTGCTTAATCAGGAAATTGCCGAAGGAGATGCCGCGCAGGCCGGGCTGGCAGTTCGAGATCGAGTAGAACACCGCCGTGGTAGCCCGCTGCGGGTCGATCGCCTCGCGCTCCGAGGCGAGCAGCGCCTGGATCGATCCTGGCACGGAGTCGGTCAACGCGACTTCGACGAAGATCAACGGCTCGTCGACCAGCGCCGGATGGAAGAACGCGAAACAGCGCCGATCGACGGGCGCCAATCGGCGACGCAGGTCGTCCCAGGATTCGATCGCGTGCACCGCCTCGTAGCGGATGATTTTCTCGAGGATCGCCGCCGGGCTCGACCAATCGATACGCTGCAACACCAGAAACCCGCGGTTGAACCACGACGCGAGCAGATGGGCGAGATCGCCGTCGACCGCGGCCCCGCCCTCGATCACCGCCAAGTGCCGCAACAGGTCGGCCCGCATCTGCACGATCGTGGCCGTGCCGCCAGCCACTTGATTGAGCCGGCGAAACAATTCCTGACGGGAGGATTCGGCCGCCCGGGCCAGGGCGTGCAGGGTCGTGGCCGTCGGCGCGCGGTCGTACGCCACAAAGGCCTCGCGAACGGCAGCCGCGTCGGCATCGAACCCGGTCGCCATCAACCGCAGGAACGCGATTCGTCCCGCGTCGTCGAGCCGCCGGTACGCGGCCGCCAGCTCGCCCGCGATCGTCAGGCTCGACACCTCGCCGCGCGCCGCCAGCAGACGCTGACAGAGCGCCGCAAGGGCGCCCGGCTCCGGTACTCGCCCGTCCTCGTCGTCGCGCCCCGGCCAGGGCAGCAGTTCGCGGCCACGCGCCGTGACGTTGCGCACGAGGTCTCTGAGGAAACCGACGTTGGGCAACGCCCGCCGCGAAAGGGTCTTGGTGTCAGCCATGGGCGGAGTCTAGCGCCAAATCGTGACGCGAATGCGACCCTTGCCAGTCAACCGCCGCTCGGTCAGCATGCAAGCCTTCCTTAGCGAGAACCCCATGCCGATCCGCCCTGCCAAAGGAAAGAAGTTCGAAACCCATGTTCGCGTCGTCGTGGTCGGCGGCGGCGCCGCTGGGCTGACCGCGGCACTCGCGGCGCGCGACGGCGGCGCCGACGTGATCGTGCTTGAGCGAGACCATACCCCACGCGGCTCGACCTCCATGTCCCAGGGCAACATCTGCGCCGCCGGCACGAAGTCGCAGAGGGACTATGGCGTGAAGGACTCGGGCGCGATCTTCGCGGCCGACATCATGGCGCTGACCAAGGGCCAGACCGACGCGCGTCTGGCGCGTGCCTTCGCCGATGCCTCCGGCCCCACCATCGACTGGCTGGTCGAGAAACACGCGATCCCACTCGCGCTCGACACCGATTGGGGCGCGCGACTCGGACACTCGCGCTCGCGCATCCACGCCGTGCCCAGCAAGACCGGCACGGAACTCATCAACGCCCTGGTGAACGCCTGCGAGCGGGCTGGCGTCGACATCGTGACGGACGCGCGGGTGGTCGATCTCTACGCCGACGCCGAGCAGCGGATCAAAGGCGTGCGGTTCGTGCGTCCCGACGGCTCGGCCGACGACGTGGGCTGCGACGCGCTGATCCTCGCGTGCTGCGGCTTCGGGGCAAACCGCGCCATGGTGAAGAAATACATTCCGGAAATGGCCGACGCGCTCTACCACGGCCACGAGGGCAACGAGGGCGACGGCATCCAGTGGGGGATGAACTTGGGTGCTGCGGTGGCCGACATGACGGCGTTCCAGGGCCTGGGCGCCCTCGCCGATCCGCATCGCGTCCTCATTCATTACAATTTGGTGCTGCAGGGCGGCATCATCGTCAACGTCAAGGGCAAGCGCTTCGCCGACGAAAGCAAGGACATATCAGGCATGGGCCGCAGGGTGACGGCGCAGCCCAGGCACGTCGCCTGGTTCATCTACGACAAGAAGCGCCACGACTTCTGCACCAAGTACGTCGAGTACCAAGAGGCGATGGACGTCGGCGCCATCCGCGAAGCCAAGTCGACGGCCGAACTCGCCCGCATCGCCAAGCTGCCGGTCGACGTGTTGCGCCGTACGTTGAGCGACGTCGTCGGCCGCCAGACCGGCAAAATCAAGACCAAGGATCCGCTCGGCCGCGATTTCCGACAGGACGATCCGCTCGAAGGACCGCCCTGGTACACCGTGCGCGTTTGTGGCGCCCTGTTCCACACCCAGGGCGGCCTCGTGATCGACGAACATGCCCAAGTGTGCCGTCCCGACGGCGCGCGCCTGCCCAATCTGTTTGCCGCGGGCGGCACCGCGCGCTCGACCTCGGGCCCGAGCGACTGGGGCTACATCCCGGCCGCCGGGCTGTTCACCGCGACGACGCAGGGTCGGCTGGCGGGTGAAGCGGCGACGCGATTGACGAGATCGTCTGCGGCACGGGCGGCCGAGTGAGCAGCGTCCGACCGACGTCCGAAGCACACTTCGGCACCACCGTCCCGGTGCTCGTCGCCGGGGCCGGAGCCTGCGGCCTCACCGCGGCACTCGCTGCGCGGGACGCCGGTGCCGAGGTCGTCGTCCTCGAACGCTCGGTGGTGCCCCAGGGTTCGACCTCGATGTCGAGCGCGCTCATCCCGGGACCGGGCAGCCGCTATCAACGCGCCGCCGGGATCGTGGACACACCGCAGCGCATGTACGATGACCTCCTGGTCAAAACCAAGGGGCGTACCGATCCGGTCGTCGCGAAGCTCTGCACCGAGACCGCGGCCGCCACGATCGAATGGCTCGCCGATCGTTTCGGACTGCCGTTCGAGATGGCGCCGATCTGGCAAGCCTTCGGGCATTCGCGCGCCCGAATGCACCAACTCCCGGGCGGCACGGGCGAAGAATTCATCGAACACCTTACGGCGGCCGCGGAGCGTGAAGGCATCGACGTCATCACCGAGGCCCACGTGACGCAGCTTTTCGCCGATGCGGATGGCACGGTGACCGGCGTGCGGATCACGCGCCCGGATGGTGGGACCGAGGACATCGGCTGCGGCGCGCTGATCCTCGCGACCTCGGGCTTCGGCGGCAACGCCGAGATGGTCCGCGAACACGTGCCCGAGATCGCCGAGGCCACGTACTTCGGCTGGGAACACAATCGGGGAGACGCCATCCGCTGGGGTCGAGCGCTCGGTGCCGCCGTGCGCAACCTCGATGCGTACCAGGGTTTCCCGGCGCTCGCCGACCCGCACCGCATCTCGATGAACCTCGAGGGCCTCAGTTCGGGTGGCATCCAGGTCAACGTCCACGGCGAACGCTTCTACAACGAGTGCGAGAGCCCCTCGACCGGCGCGCTGCACGTCCTGCGTCAGCCGGGCGGATCGGTGTTCAATATCTATGGCCAGCGCCAGTTCGAGATCGCCTGCGACCGCAAACGCACGCGGATGGCCGACGAGTTGGGGGCAATCAAACATGCCGCGACGCTCGATGAACTCGCGGGCATGATCGGTGTACCCGCCCAACCCCTGAAGGACGCGGTTGCCGAGGCGCAACGCCTGTGCGCGACGAACGGAGCCGACCGTTGGGGCCGGCGCTTCGAGCCCGACCTGGTGATGGCCCCGCCGTTCCACGCGATCCGGGTCACCGGCGCGCTATATCACACCCAGGGCGGTCTCGCGATCGACCACGAAGCGCGAGTCGTCCGCGAAAACGGGCAAGCCTTGCCCAACTTGTTCGCGGGTGGTGGTGCGGCGGTCGGCATCTCGGGCCCCGGGGGCGCGGGCTATCTGCCCGGCAATGGGCTTCTCACCGCCACCTGCCTCGGGCGCGCCGCCGGTTCCGCGGCTGCGAGGTTGGTCGCGCGACGCGAGGCCGCAGAGTAGCGCCAGGCGGGCGACCGGCCGCGACCTGGCTCTGGTGGTCGCTACCACGCTGCACCAATTGGCATGCCACGCCGGGTGTTGCCAAGGCGCCCGCTCGCCCCCACTCTAAGGTCCAAGGCCCGGTTCACCGGGCAGACACAACGGAGTCGCCCATGAACAGCCTCGGAATCGCCACGTGGTCGGGTTTCGGCCGCCACACCATCTCGCCCCTCACCGATCACGACGAGTCGAGCCGGATGGAGTTCACCATCAACCTGTTCCGGGCGCTCAACGGCATCCAGGCGCACCACAGGACGATCTACGACAGGAAGGTCGAGCCCGAATTCAAGCGTCAGCACCGGCGTCCGCCCAAGGACCGCCACGAGGTGCGCAAGGCCATGCTCAAGGACTCGACCTTCCAGGTCTGGAGCCACCTCCGCGTTTTGGCCCAGCAACAGTTGTTCGAGAACGCGCGCATCTCGGTCGATCGCCAGCTCGACACCTTGATCGGCAAGGCGCGCTCCAAGTCGCGCGGCAAGATCAAGGGCTCGCTCGAACTCGACGCCAAATTCGAGGTGCCGCGTTACCAGCGGCCCTTCGACATGCACTGGATGCCAGGGAGTTATTTCACCGAGTTCGCCGAGAAGGACGACGTCGCCGCCGGTGCCCTGTACGACTTCGGCGGGCTCTACGTGCTGACCAACGGCATGCTGGGCAAATACAACGACGGCGCCGGCTATGCGGTGGTGCGCTATCTGCGCGAGAAGTTCCCCAAGTTCTCACCCAAGGCCGTGCTCGATCAGGGTTGCACCGTCGGCCACAATACGCTGCCCTTCAAGGACGCCTGGCCCAAGGCCGAGGTCCACGCCATCGACATCGGCGCCCCGGTCCTGCGCTATGGCCATGCCCGGGCCGAAGACCTCGGCTACGCCGTCCACTTCTCGCAGCAGAACGCCGAGAAGACCCACTACAAGAGCGGCATGTTCGACCTGATCGTGTCGACCATGTTCCTGCACGAGACCTCCTACAAGGCCGTCTACAACATCGTCAAAGAGAACTACCGGCTCTTGAAGCCGGGCGGAATCATGGTCCACGTCGAGCAGCCGCCGTTCGCCATGGCCTCCTCGCCGTTCGATGCGTTCACCGGCGACTGGGACACGCACAACAACGAGGAGCCGTTCTGGGGCCCGATGCACGACATGGACTTGGCCGACGTCGCCGTCAAAAGTGGCTTCAAGCGGGCGAACGTGTTCCAGGAGTTCGCACCGATGGTCACGCCGGTGGCGGGCGACAACTACGCGCTGGGCAAGGGCCGCTGGTTCGTGTTCGGCGCCACGAAGTAGT
>Ga0194132_10001202_pt1 | contig 52547 bp, 49 predicted proteins | sample TA2KigOf80mmetaG_FD_148612 | JGI IMG/M metagenome (GOLD analysis project Ga0194132, IMG submission 148612) | Freshwater microbial communities from Lake Tanganyika, Tanzania - TA2015054 Kigoma Offshore 80m | ecosystem: Environmental > Aquatic > Freshwater > Lake | place: Tanzania: Lake...
CCTATCACGCCTGGAGCTACGGACTCGACGGCCAGCTCCTGATGGACAGCAGGGCCGATTTCGGCCTCGACCGCAGCGTCTTTTCGCTGCATCCGGTCAAGGTCCGGAACGCCGCCGGCCTCGTCTTCATCGCGCTCTCCGACGATCCGGTCCCGTTCGAGCACGCCTTTGCCGATATCGAGGGGAAGCTGAGGCCGCATGGGCTCGAACGCGCCAAGCTCGCGCACAAGATCGACTATGTGGTTAAGGCGAACTGGAAGCTCGTCTTCGAGAACAATCGCGAGTGCTACCACTGCGCGGCGAACCACCCCGAATACGTCAAGGCAACCTACGACGTCGCGCGCGACAACGCACATGACGATCCGAAGCGGATGGCGGAGATCGACCAGCTCGTCGCCGAGGCGAACGCCCGCTTCCGCGCTCTCGGCCTGGACGAGGGCGACGCCCAGTCGGTGATGACCGACGAGCACTGGCGCTGCCGGCGTGCGCCGCTGATGAAGGGCTTCTCGACTCAAAGCCTCGACGGCAAGCCGGTCGCGCCGCTGATGGGCGACTTCAAGGAGCGCGATGCCGGCACGCTCCGCATGACGATCTTCCCTAATTTCTGGCAGCACGCGAATGACGACTACGCGTGCTCGACGCGCCTGACGCCGATAAGCCCGACCGAGACCCATGTACGGGTCGCCTGGTATGTCGATCGCGAGGCGATCGAGGGGCAGGACTACACGCTCGACCGCCTGCTGCCGGTCTGGCAGCGCACCTCCGAGCAGGATTGGGACATCTGCCGCTGGAACCAGCAGGGCGTGTCCTCTTCCCGCTATGTCCCTGGCCGCTACTCGCTGATGAAAGAGCAGAACGTCGCCCATTTCGTCGAATGGTATCTCCGCGAGATCGCGAAGTGACGCGGACACGTCTGCCTGACCGCGCCCGCATCGTCATCATCGGCGGCGGTGCCGTCGGCTGCTCGATCGCCTACCACCTGGTGAAGGAAGGGGAGAAGGACGTCCTCCTGCTCGAGAAGAGCGGGCTGACCCACGGCGCGACCTGGCATGCGGCAGGCCTGGTCGGCCAGCTCCGCTCCAAGCGCAACCTGACGCGGCTGATGCAGGACTCGGTCAGGCTCTACGGCACCCTCACCGCCGAGACCGGCCAGGAGATCGAGTGGCGTCCGGCCGGCAGCCTGCGGCTGGCCTCGTCCGAAGCGCGCTGGAGCGAGCTCAAGCGCTCGGTCTCGACCGGCCGCAGCTTCGGTTTCGATATCCACACGGTCTCGCCGGCCGAGGCGCAGAAGATGTTTCCGCTGATCGACCTCAAGGGCGTCGTCGGCGCGGTCTTCGTGCCGAGCGACGGCTATGTCGATCCCACCGGGCTGACCATGGCCTACGCCAAGGGTGCACGTAGCGGCGGCGCGAAGCTGATCGAAGGCGTGCTGGTGACGGCGATCGAGACCTGGGATCGGCGCGCCACGCGCGTGGTGACGAGCCAAGGCACGGTCGAGTGCGAGATCCTGGTCAACGCGGCGGGCATGTGGGCAGACCGTGTCGGCTCAATGGCCGGCGTGAAGATCCCGGCGGTGGCGGTCGAGCACCAGTACATGGTGACCGAGAAGTCTGCGGAGATCCCGAAGAACCTGCCGACGCTGCGCGACCCGGACAAGGCCTTCTACCTGAAGCCCGACGTCTCGGCGCTGGCGATCGGCGGCTGGGAACCGAACACGATTCCCTTCGGCCGCGGCGGCGTGCCTTTCGAGTTCGGCCGCGAGCTGCTGCCCTCCAATTTCGAACGCTTCGAGCAGATAGCGCTGCCGGCGACCGAACGCCTGCCGATCCTGGAGAAGCTCGGCGTCCGCACGCTGATCAACGGCCCGATCCCGATCTCGCCGGATGGCGAGCCGATCCTCGGCCGGGCGCCTGAGCTCGACAATGCCTTCGTCGCCTGCGGCTTTACCTCCGGCATCGCCGCCTCGGGCGGGGCCGGGAAGGCGCTGGCGCAATGGATCGTGCATGGCGAGCCGGAGCGCGATCTCTGGGCGTTCGATGTGCGCCGTTTCGGCCTCCATCATATGAGCGGCCGCTATCGCTACGAGCGCGCGGTCGAAGCCTATCACCGCTATTACCTGATCCATTGGCCGGTGGAGGAGCTGTCCATGGGCCGCGGCGGCCGGCGGAGCCCGCTCTATCCGCTGCTCAAGCAGAAGGGGGCGGTGTTCGGCTCGCGCTTCGGCTGGGAGCGGCCGAACTGGTTCTGCTCCGGCGGCAAGGATGTGCCGAGCTTCGAGGGCCGACCCTCCTGGTTCGAGGCGGTGGCCGCCGAGCACAGGGCGACGCGCGAGTGCGTGACGCTCTTCGACCAGTCCTCCTTCTCGAAATTCGAGATCGACGGGCCAGGCGCCTTCGCGGCGCTGCAATGGATCGCCGCGAACGATCTCGACAAGTCGGCCGGCACCGCGATCTACACCCAGCTCTGCAACGAGCGCGGTGGCATCGAGGCCGATCTCACCTTCATGCGGATGGGCGAGAACCGGTTCTATATCGTCACCGGCTCCGCCTTCGGCGTGCGCGACGGTGGCTGGATCCGGCGCCACCTGCCGACCGACGGCTCGGTCGATTTCCGCGACGTGACCTCGGCCAAGGCGGTCATCAACGTTTGCGGTCCTCGTTCACGCGAGGTGCTGGCGAAGGTGGCCGATGGCGATGTCTCCAACGCCGCCTTCCCCTATCTCGGCGCGCGAGAGATTCGTATCGGCTACGCGCCGGTGCTGGCCGTACGGATCACCTATGTCGGTGAGCTCGGCTGGGAGCTGCATGTGCCGGTCGAGTATGCGGCGCACCTCTACGAGACGCTCTGCGAGGCCGGTGCCGAGTTCGGCATCGCCGATGCCGGCTATCGCGCGATCGAGACCCTGCGGCTCGAGAAGCGATACCTCTACTGGGGCGCCGACATCACGCCGGACTACAACCCCTACGAGGCCGGCCTCGGATTCGCCGTGGCGCTCAACAAGGGCGACTTCATCGGCCGCGACGCGCTGCTGCGCGCCCGGACCGAAGGGGTGAAGCGGAAGCTGTGCACCTTCCTGCTTGACGAACCGGTCGCCGTCCATGGCGGCGAGGCGATCTATGCCGGCGACGGCCGCGTGCTCGGCGTGACCTCCTCAGGCGGCTTCGGTCACACCATCCGGAAGAGCATCGTTTTCGGCTACATCCCGGCCGAGGCTGCAAAGGCCGAGCGTTACGAGATCGAGGCCTTCATGCGTCGCGTGCCGGCGACGCGCATCGACAAGGCACCCTACGATCCGGAGCGGAAGAAGCTGCTGGCTTAGGCTGTGCCAGCGATGGCGCGCGCCGCCATGGCGAGGCCGATCTCGCGCTCGCCCATGACGACTTCCTGCGCACCGAGATCCCTGAGATGCTCCGCCTCGGCATCGGTGTGGGCGCGGGCGACGATCTTGATGGCCTCGTTGGCGGCTAGCGCGATCTCCACGAACTGGCCGGCCTCGAAGGCCGCCGGGATGGCGATGAAGAGCCGCTCGGCACGGCCGACATTGGCGGCGGAAAGCAGCTCCTCGGGAGAGCCTGGACCTTCGACGACTTCGATCTTCTGGTCGCGGAGCGCCGTGATCACAACGGGGCTCTCCTCGATCACGACGATAGGCTCGCCGGCCTGGGTCAGCGTCTCGCCGATGACGCTACCGACACGGCCATATCCCACGATGATCGTGTGTCCGGCAAGCTGCTCGGGCGGTGCTGGTGGCGGCGTGACAGGCTTGGTTTGATCAGCCGGGGGTGCGTTGCCCGCGTTTCTCCGGACACCAAGGGTGCGGAAGTGATCCAGCGCGGCGAAGGCGAGCGGGTTCACCATGATCGATAGGATGGCGCCCGCGACGATGAGGTCGCGCCCGGCCTCCGGCATGAGGCCGAGCGAGATGCCGAGCGCTGCCAGGATGAAGGAGAACTCGCCGATCTGGGCGAGGCTCGCGGAGATGATCAGCGAGGTTCCCGGCGATCGCCCGAAGGCGCGCGCGATGAGGAAGGCAGCGATGGACTTGCCGAAGAGGATAATGAACAGCGTACCGAGCACCGGAAGCGGATCGCGGATCAGGATCATCGGATCGAACAGCATGCCGACCGAGACGAAGAAGAGGACGGCGAAGGCATCGCGAAGTGGCAGCACCTCGGCCGCGGCCTGATGACTGAGCTCGGACTCCGCCAGCACCATGCCGGCGAAGAAGGCGCCAAGCGCGAAGGAGACGCCGAAGAGCTGCGCCGAGGCATAGGCGACGCCGAGCGCGATCGAGAGCACGGCGAGCCGGAACAGCTCGCGCGAGCCCGTATACGCCATGTGGTGCAGCAGCCATGGGATGGCGCGCCGTCCGACGATCAGCATCAAGGCGACGAAGGCGGCGACCTTGCCGATGGTCATGCCGATGGCGAATAGGACTTCCTGCGGATTGGTGGTACGGACGCCGTCGTCGCCTTTCATCAGGCCGGCGACCGCCGGCAGCAGGACGAGCGCCAGTACCATCGCCAAGTCCTCGACGATCAGCCAGCCGACGGCGATGCGTCCCTGCTCGGTCTCGACCATGCGCCGTTCCTGCAGCGCGCGCAGCAGCACCACAGTGCTCGCGACCGAAAGCGCGAGGCCGAAGACGAGGCCGCCGCCGAGCGGCCAGCCCATCATCATGGCAAGGCCGACGCCGAGCACCGTCGCCGCCCCGATCTGCACGATCGCGCCGGGAACGGCAATGGTCTTCACCGCCAGGAGATCGCGGACCGAGAAGTGCAGACCGACGCCGAACATCAGCAGAATGACCCCGATCTCGGCGAGCTGCGGGGCGAGCGACTGGTCGGCGACGAAGCCTGGGGTATAGGGGCCGAGAACGACACCGGCGAGGAGGTAGCCCACCAGCGGGGAGATCCGGATGCGCTGCGCCAGCGCGCCCAGGATGAAGGCGAGAACCAGGCCGACAACGATGATGGCGATCAGCGGCGTGTGATGTTCCATGCGCCGGATCTCCGTCGAGGGCGGGCAGATCAATCTCTAATGCGGCCTAAAGGCTTCGGGTTGCAAGCAGAAGCCTGTGGCAGCGTGAAAAATCAACGTGTGGACAGCCTATAGAACCGCGTTGCGTTCTCGCCGAGGACGCCCGCCGCGGTGCTCGGATCGAGGCGCCGATCGATCCAGGAGACCAGCGCTTCCATCCAGCGCGCATAGCCGCCGGCGAGATCGACGACCGGCCAGTCGCTGCCAAAGAGGAGCCGATTAGGCCCGAAGGCCTCCAGGAGTGCGTCGAGGTAGGGAATGAGGTGATCCGGCTCCCAGTCCGGAAGCGCCTCGGTGACCAGGCCCGAGGCCTTGCAGGCGACGCGCGGATGCTGGCCGAGGCGTCGCATACCTTCTGCCCAGTCGGCGAAGTCGCGAGCATCAGGCGCCCAGCGGGCGATATCGGGCTTGGCGCCGTGGTCGATGACGACGGTGAGGTCGGGATAGCGCTCGACAAGACCGAGCAGCGGGCGGAGATGCATGGGCCTGACCAGCGCGTCGAAGACGAGGGCGGCGGTGACGATTGCCGTGAAGGCCGGTTCGAGCTGCGGCGACAGCATCCAGTCCGGATCGGCGATGTCGTGGATCATCGGCCGCAAGCCGACCAGCTTGCGATTCCCGGCGAGACGCAGCACGCGGTCCGGCGCGTCGCGCGCCTCCATGTCGACCCAGCCGACGACGCCGGCGACCGAGGGTGCGGTCGCGGCGATATCGAGCATGAACGCCGTCTCGGCCTCCGTCGGCGCGGCCTGCACCAGCACGGTGCGGGCGATGCCGAACGCCTTCAGATGCGGTGCCAGGTCAGTGGGCTCGAAGTCGCGGTAGATCGGTTCGAGCGCGGGCGTCAGCCATCCATAGTCGCCGCGCGACAGGCGCCAGTAGTGCTGATGGGCGTCGATCCGCTCGCTCATGGCGTCGGCGCGCCGGCGGCGATGAGATGCTGCGCCTTGAGATCGGCCCAGAGGGGGGCCGGAATTGTATCGCCGAGAAGCGCCTGGTTCGAGCGGACTTCCTCGGCTGTGCGGGCACCGACCACGGAACCGGCGACGACAGGATGGGCCAGCGGAAACTGCAGCGCGGCGGCGGCGAGGGGAACGCCATGTGCGCGACAGACGCGGCCGATCGCCTCGGCACGCCCCAGGATCGCCGGTGGCGCCGCCGCGTAGTTGTAGAAGGCGCCCGGCTTCGGGCCGGTGGCGAGGATGCCGGAATTGAACACACCGGCGGCGATGACCGAGATGCCCTTCTCGAGGCAGAGGGGGAAGAAGCTCGCCAGCGGCTCCTGCTCCAGCAGCGTGTAGCGGCCGGCGAGCAACACGCAGTCGATGTCGGCGACGCGCGCCACATCCTCGCAGACCCGCCAGTCGTTGACCCCGAGCCCGATCGCGCCGACGACGCCCTGCGCGCGCAGCTCGGCGAGGGCTGGGTAGGCACCCTCCATCGCTTCGCGGAAGCGGCGCGGCTGATCTTCCTTGTGGGTGAAGCGGTCGATGTCGTGAATCAGCAGGATGTCGATGCGATCGACGCCGAGCCGTTTCAGGCTTTCCTCGACCGAGCGGAGCGCGCCGTCGCGGCTGTAGTCGTAGACCGGCGCCGCGTTCGGTACCTCGACATAGGCGCCGCCATCGACCTTGTTGGTCTGCGGGACCAGCAGGCGTCCAACCTTGGTCGACAGGCGATAGGCATCGCGCGGCTTGCCGCGGAGGAAGCGACCAACGCGTTCCTCGCCGAGACCGTGGCCGTAGAGCGGAGCGGTGTCGAAATAGCGCCAGCCGGCATTCCAGGCGGCGTCCAGCGCCTCTTCGGCGGACTGCTCGGACACGGTCGAGAACAGGTTGCCGAGAGGCGCGCCGCCGAAGCCAAGCCGCGTCACCTCGACCTGGGTGCGCCCGAGGCGTCGCGTCATCGGAGACCGACCACGCCCTTTTTAAGGATCAGATTGGCATAGGTGCGGAGCTCGCCGGTCTGCACAACGGCGAAGGCGTTGCGGCTGCGCTCGTAGAAGGCATGCCGCTCGATCATCTCGATCATCACCTTGCGTCCCTCGGTCTGGTCGAGCGCGCGGCCGAAATCGGCAACTGCTTCGGGAATGGCCTTCGGATCGCCGACCACCTGCATCCCGGCGGCAGGCGCCTCGACGAAGGTATCGAGCGGCATCACCGAGGCGATGGCACGGATGACGCGCGTCGCGTCGACACCGTCCATGCGGATCAGCCGCCGCGCCATGGTCGTGCCGGGGAAATGTGCGTCGGCGACGACGATCTCGTCGCCATGGCCCATCGAGGCGAGCGCGTGCAGCAGATCGGGAGAGAGGAGGGGATCGAGGCTTTTCAGCATGATGCGCCGACGATATCACGAGCCTTGCCCGGCTAACATGTTAGTTCGTACACTCGATGACCATGAAGCTCCGCGAAAAGGCCTACGAAAGCTTCCAGCAGCGTCTACTGGCACTCGATTTGCGCCCAGGCCAGTTCGTCTCCCAGCGCGAGCTGGTGGCGCTCACGGGCATGCCGCTGGGCGCGATCCGCGAGCTGATCCCCAGGCTCGAGGCCGACGGGCTCATCGTCACCATTCCCCAGCGCGGCATGCAGATCGCCGCCGTCGACCTCAAGCTCGTGCGCAATGCTTTCCAGCTCCGCATCATCCTGGAGAAGGAAGCGATCGCAGTCGTCGCCCAGAAGGCGCGCGACGAGGAGATCGAGGCGCTGGTCGAGGCTCATGAGCGGATCGTCGCCAAGGCGAAGAAGGGCATCAGCCGTGAGCTCCTGGAAGAGGCGCAGGCGGTCGACTGGGCCTTCCACGACACGCTGATCGACGCGCTCGGCAACGACATCCTCTCGGCCATCTATCGTGTCAACTCGATCACGATCCGGCTGATCCGCCTCGAGCGCGTTCTGCTTTCGCCCGACAGCCTGATGCCGGCGCTCAAGGAGCATGGCGACGTCATCGCCGCGCTCCGCGCCCGCGATACAGTTCGCGCCGTCACCGCGCTCGAACGCCACCTGACCAGCGCGCGCAACCGCGCGATGGGGTTGCAGGCGATCGAGACGCCGGCACCCGTTCCCCGCCCTCGAACCCGTTCCGCAAAGGCCGCCCGATGACCACGCCGATCCGCGGTGTCTGGACCGCGCTCATGACGCCGCTCGAATCCGACGGACGCATTGCCTTTGACCTCCTGACGGCGCATTGCCGCTGGCTGTTCGCGAACGGCGTCGACGGCGTCACGCTGTTCGGTACCTCGGGCGAGGGCCAGTCCTTCTCGCTCGACGAGCGGCGCGAGGCGCTGGAGCGGCTGCTGGCCTCAGGCATCCAGGCCGATCGCGTCACCGTCGGCACCGCGACCTCGGCTTTGCCGGAGACGGCGGCGCTGACGCGACATGCGGCTGCGCTCGGCGTCGCCGGCGCGCTCGTCCTGCCGCCCTTCTTCTTCAAGGGGCTCAGCGACGACGGGGTCTACGATTCCTTCGCGGCCCTTTGCGAGTCGCTCAAGGGCGTGAAGACGCGGCTGATTCTCTACCACATTCCGCAGGTCTCGGCGGTCAAGGTCGCGCCCAAGGTCGTCGCTCGTCTCGCCAAGGCCTATCCGGACCTTATCTCTGGCGTGAAGGATTCCGCTGGCGAGTGGGAAAACACCGCGGAGATGCTGAAGCTGACGCCACAACTCGGCATCATGGTCGGCCATGAACCCTTCATCCCGCGCCTGCTCAAAGCCGGGGGCGTCGGCACGATCTGCGGCGTCGCCAATGTCCGGCCGGACCTGATCCGCCGGCTCTACGATTCGGCCGGCAAGCCCGACGAGGCGGCGCTGACCGAGACCGTCTCCAAGGTCTGCGCCCTGGTCACTGATGTGCCCTTCGTCCCGGCGATCAAGGTGCTGATCGCCGAGCAGGCGCGCGACAAGCGCTGGCTCAATGTCCGTGCGCCGCTGGTTCGCTGCAACGAGGCCGAGCAGAAGCGTCTGGTGGCGGCGATGACGGCCTTCGACGCGGAGGCGCTCGCCGCCGACTGATCTCGACAAGTCGCATTCAACTTCGCAAGCTCAGCAACGAGAGTCATCGGGAGGAAAGAAATGAGTTAGAAGATGAACCGCTTCACCCGCCGCAAGGCGCTCAAGATCGGTGCCGGCGCGGCCGGCATCCTCGCCGCGCCCGCGATCATGAAGGTCGCCCGCGCCCAGACCGGCGGCTTCAACTGGAAGAAATTCCAGGGCCAGAGCATCGAGGTTTCGCTGACCCTCGGGCCTCGCGCCGATGTGCTGCGCCGGCACGAGAAGGAGTTCACAGACCTGACCGGGATCAAGGTCGGCTCCGAAGCCGTGCCCGAGCAGCAGCATCGCCAGCAGGTCGTGATCCAGTTCAACTCCGGCAATCCGCAGTTCGACGTGATCAGCATCTCCTGGCACGTGCAGAAGCGCCTGGTCGGCAAAGCCAAGTGGCTGGCCGACATGAAGCCCCTGCTGGCCGATTCCTCGCTGACCGCGCCCGACTACGACTTCCCCGACTTCACCGCCGGCGGGCTGCGCTGGGCGACCCAAGGCGACGGCCGCATGGACACGCTGCCGCTCAACATCGATCCCTGGATGATCTACTGGAACAAGGAGCTCTTCGCAGCGAAGGGTCTCGCCTTCCCGAAGACCTTCGATGAGATCGTCATGGCGGCGGAGAAGCTCACCGACAAGGCTTCGGGCCAGTATGGCTGGGTCTCGCGCGGCCTTAAGAACGCCAACGTGCCGGTGTGGACGAGCTTCATGCTCGGCCACGACATGGATCCGGTGAATCCGAAGACCGTGGCGCTGCAGACGACGACGCCGGAAGCGATCGCCGCGGCCGAGTACTACAAGAAGCTCAACAAGGACTTCGCCCCGCCCGGTACTGTCGGCTTCAACTGGAACGAGTCCCAGACCTCGTTCAGCCAGGGCAAGATCGGAATGTGGCTCGACGGCATCGGCTTCGCCCCGCCGCTCGAGGATCCGACCAAGTCGCGCGTCGTCGGCAAGGTCGGCTACGGCATCATGCCGAACGGCCCGAAGTCGAAGAACTCGGCGACCTTCGGCGACGGCATCGGCATCGCCGCGGCCAGCAAGAAGAAGGAAGCGGCCTATCTCTACACCCAGTGGGCAACGAGCAAGCTGATGTGCGCGCGTCTGCTGCAGTCGGGCGGCGGCTCGCCCTGCCGTGCCTCCTCATACTCGGACAAGGACGTGATCGCCGGCCTAAAGCTGCCGCGTGAGTGGCTGACCTGCCTTCAGGAGTCGACGGCGATCGGCCGCCCGGGCCTGCCCGAGATCGTGCCGGTTACGGAATTCCGTGACACCTTCGGCATCGGCCTCACCAACACGATCGGCGGCGCGGATGCCAGGACCGAGATGGTCAAGGCGACGGAAGCCTTCGCGCCGGTCCTGCAGAAGTCCGAGGCGAGCTGATCGGCATCTGACGATCCCTCCCGTCGCCATGAGCGGCGGGAGGGATTTCTTCTGGGCTCGCGTCCATGTCCCAAGCCACGCTCGAACAGAAAGCCGCGATCGAGGAGACGCCCGAGCGTGGGCGGGCTTTCGGCCGCCATTACCTGCCTTTCGCCTATCCGGCGCTTCTGATCACCGCGGCTGTGATCGTCTTCCCGTGGATGTTCACGATCTATATGAGCCTGCATGACTGGAAGATCGGCCAGCAGCGGGAATTCGTCGGCCTTGCCAATTTCGTGAAGCTAGCGACCGATGGGCGCTTCCACGAGGCGATCTGGCACACGCTCTACTTCACCGTGCTCGCCGTGGTGTTGCCGGTCATTTTCGGCACGATCGCGGCGCTGATCTTCAACGAGCGCTTCCCGCTGCGCGGCTTCCTCCGCGCTGTCTTCATTCTGCCGATGATGGCGACGCCGGTCGCCGTCGCGCTGGTGTGGACGATGATGTTCCACCCCCAGCTCGGCGTGCTGAACTACCTGCTCAGCCTGGTCGGCATCCCACCGCAGCTCTGGGTCTACGAGCCGTCGACCGTGATCCCGAGCCTCGTGCTGGTCGAGGTCTGGCACTGGACGCCGCTGGTCATGCTGATCGTGCTCGGTGGCCTCGCCGCGCTTCCGACCGAGCCCTATGAATCCGCCAAGATCGACGGCGCCAGCGCCTGGCAGATGTTCCGGCACATCACGCTGCCGCTGATCATGCCCTTCCTGCTGGTGGCGATCGTGATCCGCACCATCGACGCGCTGAAGGCGTTCGACACGATCTACGTGATCACCCAGGGCGGCCCGGGCACCGCGTCTGAGACGCTCAACATCTACCTCTATCTGAACGCATTCTCCTTCTACAACATCGGCTACGCCTCGGCGGTCACCATCGTCTTCTTCGTGCTGATCGTGCTGCTGTCGATGATGCTGCTCTATCTCCGGCAGAAGGCGAAGTGGTCATGAGGCGGCTCCTTCGCAACATCGGCTTCGGCTTCTCGGTCTTCGTGATCGTCTCGCCGGCGATCCTGGTCATGCTGTGGATGCTGTCGCTCTCGCTCAAGACCGAGGTCGACAACATGTCCTTCCCGCCGGTCTTCATCCCGAGCCCGCCGACGCTGGTTAACTTCTTCGACGTGTTCGAGAAGAATCGCTTCGACACATATTTCATCAACAGCGTGATCGTGTCCGGCTTGGCGACGCTGGTCGCGATCCTGGTCGGTGTGCCTGCCGGCTACGGCATCGCCAAGGCGCAGGCGCACAAGCTTGCCATGCTGACGCTGATTGCACGCATCACGCCGGCGCTGTCATACCTGATCCCGCTCTTCATCCTGTTCCAGTGGCTCGGCCTGACCGGCACGATCTGGCCGATCGTGATCACGCATCTGGTGATCACGCTGCCGATCTTCATCTATGTGATGATCGGCTACTTCGAGAGCCTGCCGGCCGACCTCGAGGAGGCGGCGTTGATCGACGGCTGCTCGCTCTGGCAGGCCTTCCGCTACGTGGCGCTGCCGCTGGCAAAGCCTGGCATCGTCGTCGGCGCCATCCTCTCGATTATCTTCTCGTGGAACAACTTCATCTTCGGCGCTGTGCTCGGCGGCCGTCAGACGCGCACGCTGCCCGTCGCGGTCTTCAACATGCTGACATTCGAGCAGGTCGCGTGGGGGCCGCTCGCGGCCGCGGCACTGCTCGTCACCGCGCCGGTGCTGCTGCTGACCCTGTTCATCCAGAAAGAGATCGTCGGCGGGCTGACCGCCGGCGGCGTCAAGGGCGGCTGAGGCTCAGTCCGCGTCCATGTTGGCCGTGCGGAGCTCGGCCAGCACGCCCTGCGCCACTTCCTTGCGGCGCCCGGCGGTAATCTTGGCGTGAAGCGCCAGGATCGTACGCGAGCCGGTGGTTACGAAGAGGAACGGGAAGATCGCGTGCACCAGGCAGGCGAGGCCTGCGCCGATCATCTTGAAGCCGACCGAACCGGCGACCTGGCTGTGCTCCAGATAGGTCTCGCCGACGGCGCGCGGGTGATCGGTGAAGGGATTGGCCATGTCATTCCCCTGTCAGGAGATGACATGGTATCTCGCCCAATCTGACATGTCACGACTTTTCGAGAAGGATTTTCTCTTTTGGGGACGTAAAGCCTAAGAATTTTCTACGCCTTAGCCGCAAAATCCGCGGCCGTCATCACGTAAGCCTTGAAGGGATCGCCGTCCTCGAAGGCGCCATCACCGACGCGCTTCATGCCGATCTTCTCGGCGACCCGCATCGAGGGCTGGTTGCGGACGTCGATGTCGGCGACCAGGCGGGGAAGCTTCACCGTGTCGAAGGCGTGGGCCACGACCGGTAGCGTCGCCTCGGTCGCATACCCCTTGCCCCAGGTGATCCGCCTCAGGCGCCAGCCGATGTCGATATCGGGACCGACGCCGTCATAGGGGATCAACAGGACCCAGCCGAGGAACTCTGTGGGCGTTTCCTTGGCGAAGATCGACCAGTAGCCCTGGCCCGCCGGCCATTGTCGCTGGATGCGGTCGGCGAGGAAGCGCTTGTGCTCTTCGGGATCGGCCCAAGGACCGCGGATGTAGCGCGTGACGTCGGGATCTCGGTCCATCGCCAGGCAGGCGTCGAAATCCGCCATGGTCCGGGGGCGGAGGAGGAGACGCTGGGTTTCGAAGCTCGGCAGCACAGCGTCTCCTCGGTCGTCGATGCCTACAGCTTAAAGATCTTCTCTGCGTTCGCCGAGCGGACCTTCTTCGCGATCTTCGCCGGAAGATCGTTCACGCGCTTCAGGCAGCCCTTCATGCTGCCGATGTTGTGCGGGTAGTCGGAGCCGTACATCACCTTGTCGTCGCCGCCGACATCCAGGCACATCTTCAGCGACTCCGGGCGGTAGGTGACGGCGTCGTACCAGATCCGCTTCATGTAGTGGGACGGCCGCTTCGAGATTTTGATGCGCGCGGCATTCATGTTGTCGAAACAGACATCCAGGCGTCCGACCAGATAGGGCAGCGTCGCGCCGGCATGGCCGACGATGATCTTCACCCTTTTGTACTGCTCGAAGAAGCCGTCGAAGATCATGCGCGCGACCGCGAGCGAGGTGTCGAACATGAAGCCGACCGAGGCGATCAGATTATATGCGCGCATGTCGAGCACCGGCGTGCCCGGCGGTGCCGTCGGATGCACGAGTACCGGCAGGCCTTTGCGGTCGATCGCCGCCCAGATCGGCGCGAATTTCGGATCGGTCAGCGAGGCGCCGCCGATATTGGCGAGCACCATAACGCCGACGGCGCCGGCCTTGGTCGCACGCTCGAGTTCCTGCACCGCGAGCGCCGGATACTCCCAGGGCAGCGAGCAGAGGAAGCGGATGCGATCCGGATAAAGGCGTTGCGCCTCGGCCATCTCGTCATTGGCGATCTGCGCCGCCTTCAGGCTGATCTCGCCCGGGCCGAAATAGACGTTGGGGCAGGTGAGCGAGACGATGGCGAGGTCGACCTTCGCCTTGTTCATCTCCTTCAGACGCAGCTTGTAGTCCCAGTGGCCCGGTTGCGGTGTCATGAAGGGTGCGCCGTCGAGATGGATGCCGTAGGCCGCGTCCTTGCTCGGCCGGACCTCGTAGCGCGGCGGCCCGTACTCCTTGAGCAGCTTGAGCCAGGGCTCGCTCAGCATATGCGTGTGGACGTCGATGACGGTCATGGTCGTTTCCCCCAATGATCTTGGCCGCGCGGCTTCGGATCCCGCGGGCCGGGCACCTTAGCGACGGCCTCCCGGCACCGACAAGGGGTACTCTTACTAATTCATACGCTAATAAGAATTAGTTGCAATAATGAAAGTCGCTCGCTACCATCGCTCCATGCCACATGCCTGCGAGACGCATTCCTCGGTTCCCGAAGTCGAGATCGAGGCACTCAGCTTCTCCGAGCAATTTCTGGTCTGGGCTGTCAGGGCCTGGGTCGACGGCTACAAGTCCGGCAAGGGACGTGCCGGTCTCCTGCGCGAAGGCTTCGCGCTCGCCGGCGCCGCGGATGGCTGGCTCCTGGTCGAGGAGCTGATGTCGATCCTGGCGGCGGCGGCGAAGCAGCCGCTCGACGTCCGCTGCCTTGCCTGCAGGACGCTGGGCGAGGACGAGGCGCCGCTGCTCGCCGCGATCGGCGGCCTGCAGCAGGACGACAACGCGATAGCGGTCAGGCTCACAGAGCGATGGCTGCCGGCGGCGGCGGCGCGCGCCGTGCTTAGCTTGTTCGAGCAGCTCGCCGTCGAGCTCCAGCGCGCCGGCATGCGCTTGCCGGCGCGACATCCCGTGCCGACCGTCGATCGCGGCCTTGCTCTCGTTCACTGAGCTTCAGAACGTGTAGCGCGTCAGCGCCACCTGCTGCCCGCTTGGCAGCGTCAGCGCCGCTGTCGTCTGGCTCGAGAAGGAGAGGCTGATGGTTCCGACGTTCACGCTCGCGACGGGAGCGTTGTAGGATCCTGCCAGGGTCTGGCCGCCGCGAAACTCGGTCAGCGTGCCGGTGTATGCGGTCGTCGAGGTCATCTCGCCCAGCGAGACGTACCAGACGGCCTGGCCGGTCGCGTCGTACATGTAGCTTGCCAGGAACAGCGTCGTGCCCTGGACCTCCATGAAGTAGCCGCGCCCGCTCTCGGAGGAGGCCCACCACCAGCCCTTCTGCGGCATCCCCGCGCCGGGACCCGTGGTCACGCCGCCGGTAACGATGTCGTAGCGCGCAATAGGGATCGTGCCTCCCGGCCAGGCCAAGCGCCCGGATGTCGTGGTATCGAAGCTGAGCGTGAGCGTGCCGACGGAGCCGACGAGCGAAGGCGCCTGGTAGCTGCCGCTCAGTGTCTGGCCGCCGGAAAACTCCAGCAGAGAGCCTTGGTAGACGCCGTTCGTGGCGCGTGCGCCTTGCGAGATGTACCAGATCGGCTTGGTATTGGATGAGTAGAGGTATCCGGCGAAGAAGATGTTGTTGCCGCTGACCTCGAGCGAGAAGCCGCGACCGGACTCGCTCGAGTACCACCACCAGCCGGTCTCGGGCGTTGCCGTCGTGCTCGATGACGAGAGGCTGGCCTGGAACATGCCGCGGCCATGCGTGGCGGCGACCAGCGTCGTGGTGGTGCCGGCGAAGAACAGCTCGTCGATCGAGACCGCTCCCGGTCCGTCATTGGTCGTCGACCACGAGCTGCCGCCGTCCTCGGAGGTGAAGACGCCGACCTCGGTGCCGGCATAGATCCAGCTCGCGTTCGTCGGGTGGCGGGCGATGCCTCGGATCGGCGCCTCGGGCAGTCCGGTCGAGATGGTGGTCCAGCTGCTGCCACCATCGGACGTCTTGCGCAGATTGCCTGAGCTGTAGCCGCCGAAGCTGACATAGACGGTATTGGAGTCGGACGGATCGATGAGGATCCGCATGACCTGGCGCGACGGGCCGATCGTGACGGCGGTCCAGGTCGGCGACGTGGCCGTTCCGTTGGCGGTCTTGTAGACCTCGCCGTTGTTGTGGCCGACCCAGATGACGCTGGAATTGCCCGAGGCGACGGCGATCGCGCTTATGTAGTTGGCGGATGTCGAGGAAGCGGCCTTGGCCGAGCGCCAGCTCGGAGTCGCAGCCTTGACATTATCGCTGATCCAGAGCCGCTCGGCGCCGACGAGCATCCGCGACTGGCTGTTGGGATCCAGGATGAAAGGGGCGATGAAGTTGGCGGCACCGGTTCCGCCGCACGAACTGGAATCGCCATCCTCGATGCCGCTGCAGATATATCCGTCGGAGTTGGTGCCGCCATCGGAAGATCGGTGGACCGAGGCGTAGACGTACTCGCCGTATACGTAGTTCGCATCGGTCTGATCGATGGCCGAGAATCCGCCGTCGCCGCCGAAGAACTGCGTCCAGGTGGTGGTGCCGGAGGCGCTCAACGAGCCATTGTCCTGCGTGCCGCCGACCAGCAATCCGCCGCTGGCGGACGAGGCGCCGCCGTAGAACTGCGTCGTCACGATGCCAGTCGAGATCGAGGACCAGGTATTGGACGATGACGAGCTCGACGTGGCGGACGCGATGTTGGTCGACTTCCACACGCCGCCGTCGTTGCCGACGAAGACGGTCAGATTGCTGGAGCCGTCGAAGCTGGGATGCGCGACGATGGCGTGCTGGTCGGCATGAGGCGAGTTGGGCCAGAGGAACCAGGCCGAGATCCGGGTGAAGCTGGTGCCGCCATTGGTCGAGCGGAAGAGGTCGATGCCGCCCACGACAACGAAGCTGGAGTCGACCGGCGACACCCAGATCGTGTTGTCGTACCAGCCCTGGCTGTTCTGCAGGTGTCCGGCCGAGGAGCGCAAGCTCCAGGAGGCGCCGCCGTTGGTTGAGCGGTAGACTGCTCCGGTCGACGAGTTCTGCACCGACGCATAGACCGTTCCAGATGCGGATGGAGCGTAGGCGACCTCGACGCGGCCGCTGAAGGTGCTCCCCGTGTTGGCGACCGTGGCGGTGGTCCAGGTGGCGCCGGCATCGGTGGAATAGGCAATTCTCCCAGATCCGAGCCCGACGATCGCATTGTTGCCGTCGTTGGGATCGAAGGCGACCTGATAGGCATAAGGATAGGTACCGGAGGGTACGAGCACGCGCGTCCATGTCGCGCCGCTGTCGGTGCTGCGATAGACGCCGGCTGAACGGTTCGCCGCCAGCAGTATCCCGGATGTGCTCGGGTGCGTGGCAAGTCGATTGACGTAATACCAGTTGCTGTCGCTGCCCGGATCGGTCGAGGACAACCGGATCCAGGTCTGGCCGCCGTCGGTCGACTTGTACACGCCGCCGCCGCGGATCGCGTCCGCGTTGAAGAACCCTTCGCCCGTGCTGGCGTACATGATGTCCCGGTTGCTCGCGTCGAACACGATCGAGGTGATCGCGAGGTTCGCCGAGAAATCGGTGAGGACACGCCAGTTCGAGCCGCCATCCGTGGTCTTCCAGATGCCGCCGGCGACGCCACCCACCCAGATCTTGTTGCCGTCGCTGGGATGAACGGCGACGGCGCGGACCCGGCCGGGAATGTTGACGGGGCCGACGGAACTCCAGCGCGTCGCGTCCAGGCCCGCCGCCGGAGCTGCCTGGCCGTCCGCCGCGGCCTTCTGAGCCAGCACCGCGTCCCTCTGCGCCAATGCCGTACCCAGGCCGTTGGCCCTGACCTCGCCGGCGTCGTCGCGCAGACCGAGGGCGCGCCATCTAGCCCATTCGCCCGGCCGGTCGGGCTTGGCGGTGTCGAGCCGGCGGACCGCCCGCGCCAGAAAGCTCCCGCCCATCGTGCAGATGTCGTCGTTCGAGAGGAGCCGCTCGTCGTGAAGACGATGCAGTCGCTCCACGCTCTGGCGGATCGCTGCAGCGACGGACGGATCGTCGCGTTGCCCGGAGCAGCGGTCGCCGGACGTCGGGGGAACGGATTGGCAGGCCGCCAGCGCGACCAGCAGAACGCACAGCAAGAGACGCCGGATCATGGAGAGCCGACCGACAGTGGGGACTACCCCGATACTACGACAGGCGAGACAGCCGGATTACACGTATTGCGTGAAGAAGCGTGCAGCGCCGTTCACGAAGGCTGGAGCCGCGTCAGCGCGCGGAGACCGTCAGCGAGCGGCTGATGCTGCCGCCGTCGTAGGACAGTGTGACGGTTACCTCGAAGTCGCCCCACCGAGAGGGCGCGACACGGAAGTTTCGCACTGGAACGACGCCGAGAGCGGGAGGGCTCGGGTTGAAGATCGGCGTCCGCGGGCCGGCGCTCGGAGGATCGACCCGGCCAACGACCATGCGGCCGGGCGAGACCGTCAGCCCTTCGGTCGCTGTCGCGATGAGCACGGCGTTCGAAAGCCGTTCGGTCGCGTTGATCTGGATCTGAAGTCTGCCTGTGGACCCTACCGGAAGGGGCGAGGGGGCGACGCTCAGGACGATCTCGGGCCAGGCGACCTGAGCCCATACCGCCGGCGCGCCGGCAAGCACGCCGGCAACAAGGGTGGCGATGGCATGCCGGTACACGGATCTCACACGAAGCGGATCTTGACGATCTCGTAGGACTTGGAGCCGCGCGGCGTCACGACCTCGACGGAGTCGCCGACCGACTTGCCGATCAGCGCGCGCGCCAGCGGCGCGGTGACCGACAGCAGGCCTTTGGCGATGTCGCTCTCGTCGGCACCGACGATCTGGTACTTCACTTCCTCGTCCGTATCCTCGTCGGCGAGCGTCACCGTCGCGCCGAAGGTCACGGTCTTTCCCGACAGCTTCTTGACGTCGATGATCTCTGCCAGGCTGATCTTGGACTCGAGTTCCATGACGCGCCCTTCGATGAAGCTCTGGCGCTCGCGCGCGGCGTGGTACTCGGCGTTCTCGGAGAGATCGCCGTGGTCGCGCGCTTCGGCGATCGCCTTGATGATCGCCGGCCGTTCCACGGTCTTGAGCTGCTTCAGCTCCTCGACCAGACGCTCATAGCCCGCGAGCGTCATCGGGACCTTGTCGATACCAGTCATGCCCGTCACGAAACCTCCCAGCCCGCCCTGCCCGAAGCGAGACGGAGTTCAGAACGAGCCGCTCACGTAGGATTGCAGGGGAGCTACTTCAAGCTTACCGCGCTTGAGGGCGTTGATCCCGCGCACTGCGGCACGAGCCCCCTCAACCGTCGTGTAGTAAGGAATATTGTAAGTCAGCGCGGCCTGGCGCAAGTCGAAACTGTCCTTGATCGCCTGGGCCCCCTCGGTCGTGTTGAACACCAGGGCGACGTGCCCCGACTTCATGTTGTCGACGATGTGCGGTCGGCCCTCCGCCACCTTGTTGACGCGCGATACCGGCAGTCCGGCCGCCTTCAACACATCGGCGGTGCCGCGGGTTGCAAGCAATTTGAAGCCCATCGCCACGAGCTCGCGGCACATCGGCACGCTCGCTTCCTTGTCGGCATCCTTGACCGAGACGAAGACCGTGCCGAAGTCGGGCAGTAGCGTACCGGCGGCGATCTGCGACTTGAGGAAGGCCTTCTCGAAATTAGTGTCGATGCCCATGACCTCGCCGGTCGACTTCATCTCTGGCCCGAGGATGATGTCGACGCCGGGGAAGCGCGCAAAGGGGAACACCGCCTCCTTGACCGCGACATGCTTGGGGTCCTCGGATGGAAGCTTGAACGAGGAAAGCTTCTCGCCGGCCATGACACGCGCGGCGATCTTGGCGATGGCGACGCCGGTCGCCTTGGCGACGAAAGGCACCGTGCGCGAGGCGCGCGGATTGACTTCAAGGATGTAGACGTCGCGATCCTTGACCGCGAACTGCATGTTCATGAGGCCGACGACGTTGAGCGCCTTTGCCAGCATCGTCGTCTGCCGTCGGATGTCCTCGACCACGTCCTTCGGCAGGGTCTGCGGCGGCAGCGAGCAGGCGGAGTCGCCAGAATGGATGCCGGCTTCCTCGATATGCTCCATGACGCCCGCGATATAGACGTCGGTGCCGTCCCCGAGCGCGTCGACATCGACCTCGGCGGCGTTGCGGAGGAAGCGGTCGATCAGCACCGGGTTGCGGCCCCAGGCGCGAATCGCCTCCTTCATGTAGCGGCGAAGCTGGCCGACCTCATGCACAATCTCCATGGCGCGGCCGCCGAGCACGTAGGAGGGGCGGATCACCACCGGATAGCCGATGCGCTGCGCCACTTCCTCCGCCTCCTCGATCGAGGTCGCCGTGCCGTTCTCGGGCTGGCGGAGGCCGAGCTTCTTGAGCAGCTGCTGGAAGCGCTTGCGATCTTCGGCGAGGTCGATCGCGTCCGGCGAGGTGCCGAGGATCGGGATGCCGGCGGCTTCGAGCGCAGCCGCGAGCTTGAGCGGCGTCTGTCCGCCAAACTGCACGATGACGCCGTGCAGCGTGCCCTTCGCCTGCTCGGCGCGCACGAGCTCGATCACGTCCTCGACCGTCAGCGGTTCGAAGTAGAGGCGGTCGGAGGTGTCATAGTCGGTTGAGACGGTCTCGGGATTGCAGTTGACCATCAGCGTCTCGTAGCCGGCCTCCTTCAAGGCGTAGGCGGCGTGGACGCAGCAATAGTCGAACTCGATGCCCTGGCCGATGCGGTTGGGCCCGCCGCCGAGGATGACGACCTTCTTGCGATCGCTCGGATCGACCTCGGTCTCGCCGTCATAGGTCGAATACATGTAGGGCGTCGGCGAAGCGAATTCGGCGGCGCAGGTGTCGATGCGCTTGTAGACGGGAAGCACGCCGAGCTTGCGGCGGCGCGCCGTCGCATCCTCTTCCTCGATTTTGGCGAGCTCGGCAAGGCGCGCATCGGAGAAGCCCATGCGCTTGAGCTTGCGGATGCCTTCCGCGCTTTCCGGCAGTCCCGATTTCGCGACCTCGGCTTCGGCGTCGATGATCGCCTTCACCTGACGGAGGAACCACGGGTCGTAGTGGCACGCTGCATGGATCTCCTCGACGGTGAGGCCGAGGCGGAAAGCCTGGGCGATGCGAAGAAGCCGATCCGGCGTCGGCTCGGCCAGCACGCGGCGCACCGCCTGCGGGTCGACATTCTCCTTGTCGACGCCGGGCAGGTCGACGGGGGTGAGCCCGGTAAGGCCGGTCTCCATCGAGCGCAGCGCCTTCTGCAGCGATTCCTGGAAATTGCGTCCGATCGCCATCGCTTCGCCGACCGACTTCATCGAAGTCGTCAGCAGCGCGACCGCGCCCGGGAACTTCTCGAAAGTGAAGCGCGGCATCTTGGTGACGACATAGTCGATCGTCGGCTCGAAGGAGGCCGGCGTCACCTTGGTGATGTCGTTCTGGATCTCGTCCAGCGTGTAGCCGATGGCGAGCTTGGCCGCGACCTTGGCGATCGGGAAGCCGGTCGCCTTGGAAGCCAGCGCCGAAGAGCGCGACACGCGAGGGTTCATCTCGATAATGACAAGGCGGCCGTCGGCGGGATTCACCGCGAACTGGACGTTGGAGCCGCCGGTATCGACGCCGATCTCGCGCAGCACGAGGATCGAGGCGTCGCGCATGCGCTGGTATTCCTTGTCGGTCAAGGTCAGCGCCGGCGCCACGGTAATCGAGTCGCCGGTATGTACGCCCATCGGATCGATGTTCTCGATCGAGCAGATGATGATGCAGTTGTCGGCGCGGTCGCGGACCACCTCCATCTCGTATTCCTTCCAGCCGAGCACGGACTCCTCGACCAGCGTCTCGTGCACCGGCGAGAGACGCAGCGCGCCCGTGATGATCGCCTCCGCTTCCTCGATGTTGTAAGCGACGCCGCCGCCCTGGCCGCCGAGCGTGAAGGAGGGACGCACGATGATCGGAAGCCCGATCGCTTCGACCGCGGCGCGTCCTTCCTCGATCGAGCGCACGAGGCGCGAGCGCGGGCTCTCGAGCCCGATCTTGTCCATCGCCTCGCGGAATTTGAGCCGGTCCTCCGCCTTGGCGATCGCGTCGCGGTTGGCGCCGATCAGCTTGACGCCGAACTTGTCGAGCGTGCCGTCATCGGCGAGCGCCATCGCCGTGTTGAGCGCCGTCTGCCCGCCCATGGTCGGCAGCAACGCGTCCGGGCGCTCCTTCTCGATCACCTTCGCCACCATCGCCGGCGTGATCGGCTCGACATAGGTGGCGTCCGCAAGACCCGGGTCGGTCATGATCGTCGCCGGGTTCGAGTTGACGAGGATGATGCGGTAGCCCTCGTCCTTGAGGGCCTTGCAGGCCTGCGTTCCGGAATAGTCGAACTCGCAGGCTTGGCCGATGACGATCGGACCGGCGCCGATGATCAGGATCGACTTGATGTCGGTACGTTTGGGCATGGACGGTCCTTGAGCATCCGCCGGCGCTAAGGCCGGCGGGACGGCGAGACGACTAGGCGGCGGATTTCTTTTTCTTCGTCGCCATCAGGTCGACGAAGCGGTCGAAGAGGTAGTGGCTGTCGGAGGGCCCAGGAGAGGCTTCCGGATGATATTGCACGCTGAAGACCGGCTTCGATTTGAGCTTCAGGCCCTCGTTCGAGCCGTCGAACAGCGAGACATGCGTGACCTCGGCATCGGCCGGCAGGCTTTCGGGGATCACCTCGAAGCCGTGGTTCTGGCTGGTGATCTCAACCTTGCCGGTCTTCAGATCCTTGACCGGATGATTGGCGCCGCGATGGCCTTTGCCCATCTTCTTGGTCTTGCCGCCGATCGCGAGCGCCAGCATCTGGTGGCCGAGGCAGATGCCGAAAAGCGGCACCTCGCGCTTGATCACTTCCTGGATCATCGGCACCGAATAGACGCCGGTCGCCGCCGGATCGCCGGGACCGTTGGAGAGGAAGACGCCGTCCGGCTTGTGCCGCAGCACGTCGTCGGCGGTCGCGTTCGCCGGCAGCACCGTCACCTTGCAGCCAGAGGCCGCGAGGCAGCGGAGGATGTTGCGCTTGGCGCCGTAGTCGACGGCGACGACGTTGTATTCGGGTTTCTCCTGCTTGCCGTAGCCGTCGGGCGCAAAGGTCCAGGTCGTCTCGTCCCAGCCATAACTCTGGCGGCAGGAGACATCCTTGGCGAGGTCCATACCCTCGAGCCCGGGCCACGCCTTGGCCTCGGTCGTCATTGCGGCGAGGTCGAAGTTGCCGTCGGGCGCATGTACGAGCACGCCGGTCGGCGCACCTTCGTCGCGGATGAGCCGCGTGAGCGCGCGCGTATCGACGCCGGCGATGCCGATCAGCCCGCGCGACTTGAGCCAGGCATCGAGATGGCGCGTGGCGCGATAGTTCGACGGGTCGGTGATGTCCTCGCGCATGATCAAGCCGCGCGCGGCGATCGTTGTCGTCTCGATATCGGCTTCGTTGGTGCCGACATTGCCGATATGCGGGAAGGTGAAGGTGATGATCTGACCGGCATAGGAGGGGTCGGTCAGGATCTCCTGGTAGCCGGTCATCGAGGTGTTGAAGCAGACCTCGCCGACGGTCCTGCCGGCGGCGCCGAGCCCGCGGCCCCAGATCACCCGGCCCGAGGCCAGCACGAGGGCGGCGGTGGCGTCGGCGGGAGGGGTGGCGGCGGGATCGGTCATCTCGGTCGTCCTGCGGGTCGCACCTCGGCTTCCCGATGCTGCCGTAACGGCATCGAGAGGCAAGGCGGCAGCGATGTAGGGGCTTCGGCGAAGCCGCGACTTCTTACGGGAAGGGAGGCTTGGCGTCAAGTCGGCGACGGTCGCAAAAGGTGTTATATTTCAAATCACTAGAGGGATGCGGCGGTTTTGCCAAACCGTCTTGCATGGGTTAATGTGGCGACTTTCCCGAAGCTCAACCCAAGAGGTCGTCCATGCTCCGGCAGCGCCTGTCCGAGGCCCTGAAGGAAGCGCTGAAAGCGCGTGACGAGAGGACCACGGCCACGGTCCGCCTGATTCTGGCGGCGCTCAAGGACAAGGACATCGCTGCCCGCGGCACCGCCAAGCCCGACGCCCTCGCCGACGCCGACATCCAGAACATGATGCAGGGGATGATCAAGCAGCGGCGGGAATCGGTCGAGATGTTCAAGAGGGGCGCCCGCGCCGACCTGGTCGAGAAGGAAGAGGGCGAGATCGCCGTGATCGAGCGCTTCCTGCCGCAGCAGATGAGCGAGGACGAGATGAAGGAGGCGATCAAGGCATTGGTCGCTGAGCTCGGCATCGCCAGCGTCAAGGACATGGGCAAGGCGATGGCGGCCCTCAAGGAGCGCTATTCCGGCCGCATGGATTTCTCGAAGGCGAGCGGCATCGTCCGCCAGTCCATCGGCTGACGCCGCCGGCGTGCCGTGAGCCTCAAGCCGGAATTCCTCGATGAGATCCGCGACCGGGTAAGTCTGTCATCGGTCGTCGGCCGTCGCGTGCGCCTGATCCGCAAGGGCCGAGAGCATTCCGGGCTCTGCCCCTTCCACAACGAGAAGACGCCCTCCTTCACCGTCAGCGACGACAAGGGCTTCTTCCACTGCTTCGGCTGCGGCGCGCATGGCGATGTGATCGGCTTCGTCATGAAGAGCGAGGGCCTCGGCTTTCGCGAGACGGTCGAGCGTCTGGCCGCCGAAGCCGGCATGCAGATGCCGGTGGAGCGACCGGAGGAGCGCGAGCGCGAGGAGCGCCAGGCGACCCTGGGCGAGGTCGTCGAGCTCGCGACCAAATTCTACGAGCAGCAGCTTCGCCAGCCGAACGGCCGCGCCGCGCTCGACTACCTGAAGGGCCGCGGCCTCGCCGAGGCGACGATCGCGCGCTTCCGGCTCGGCTATGCGCCGGCCTCGTCCGGGGCGCTGAAGTCGGCGCTGGCCAAGGCGAATGTCCCGGAAGAGCGCATGATCGCCGCCGGCCTCCTGAAGAAGCCGGACGATGGTCGCGACGCCTTCGACTATCTCCGCGACCGCGTCGTCTTCCCGATCTTCGATCGCCGCGGCCGCCCGATCGCCTTCGGCGGCCGCACGATGAGCTCCGATGGCGGCCCCAAATACCTGAACTCGCCAGAGACGGAGCTCTTCCACAAGGGCAGGGGCCTCTACGGCCTGCATCTCGCCCGCGAGGCCGCCCACAAGACCGGCGAGGTCGTGGTGGTCGAGGGATATATGGACGTGATCGCCATGGCCGAGGCCGGTCTGGCCCACGCTGTTGCCCCCCTGGGTACCGCGCTCACCGAAGACCAGCTTCAGGAGCTGTGGAAGCTGGCGCCGGAGCCGATCCTCTGTTTCGACGGGGATGCCGCCGGCCAGCGTGCCGCAGCCCGAGCGGCGGACCGGGCCTTGCCGCTGCTGAAGCCCGGGCGCTCCGTGCGCTTCGTCCAGCTCCCCGCCGGAGACGATCCCGATTCTTTGGTGAGGAAGCGGGGAGGGCAGGCGCTGCGCGAGGTCCTGGCGACGGCCCAGCCGCTGATCCGGCAGGTCTGGGAGATCGAACTGGCGGCGCGGCCGATCGACACACCGGAGCGCCGCGCCGATTTCCACGAGCGGCTCCGCCAGCGCTTGGCGAAGATCGGCGATCAGGCGATCCGCGACTTCTACCGCCAGGGCTTCGACGAGGCGAAGCGCCAGACCTTCCAGCAACCGGAACCACAGCGGAACTGGGCCTCCAGAGAGGGCGGATTCCGCGGCTTTCGGCCGGCCCCTCCCATTCCCCAGGCACCGCCCGGCGGGCGGGCGGCCCGGGCCAGCCGCGGCCAGGAGCAGGCAACCCGTCAGGAAGAGGCCAAGGTCCTGGCGACCCTGTTGACCCATCCCGAGCTGGTCGCCGAGGTTTCGGAGTCGCTGGGATACGTGGTCTTTGCCGGCGCCGCGGAGGAGCGCCTCAAGGCGGCGTTAGCCATGATTCCGCAAGACCTTGCCCTTGACGCTCAGGCCCTCCGTCTCCACCTGAACCAACTAGGCTTTGCCGAGACCGTGGACAGGCTGTTGAGCGATGAGGTACTTCAAAGTGCCCCCTTCGCTCGTCCGGGGGCATCCACCGAGGTTGCACGGGAGCGTGTCCAACGGTTTCTCGATCGAGCCGCGATCCCAGAGATCGAGGCTCAACTCGCGGAAGCCGAGAGGGAATTGCTTGTGCACATGACCGACGAGGCCTGGGCCAGATTTGACAGCCTGCGCCAGTCGTTGTTGCGAATTAAACCGCGTGTCGCCGGCGCCGAAGCGGCTGACGCGTGAATCTATGGGGACCGCTTCTTTGAGGACGTCCAAGCCGATGGCTACCAAACCCGCCGCCGCAGTCGCCGCCGCCACCGCCAGCGAAGAGACCCAGACGCCGGAAGGTGCCGACGGCCCGCTGATGGACAAGGTGGGCATTGCGGTCAAGCGGCTCATCCAGAAGGGCAAGGAGCGGGGCTACATCACCTATGGCGAGCTGAACCAGGCTCTGCCGTCCGACCAGATGACCTCCGAGCAGATCGAGGACGTGATGACCTCGCTCTCCGAGATGGGGGTCAACGTCATCGAGAGCGAGGAGTCGGAAGAGACGACGCCAGGCGCCGAGCCGGAGAAGGCCGAGGAAGAGTCCGACGGCGAAGGCCCGTCGGCCGCCGGCAATGTTGGCGACGATGTCGGCCGCACCGACGATCCTGTCCGCATGTATCTGCGCGAGATGGGCTCGGTCGAGCTGCTCTCGCGCGAGGGCGAGATCGCGATCGCCAAGCGCATCGAGGCCGGCCGCGAGATGATGATCGGCGGCATCTGCGAGAGCCCGCTCACCATCAAGGCGCTGATCGCCTGGCGCGACGCGCTCAACGACGGGAAGATCCTGCTTCGCGACGTCATCGACCTCGACGCCACCTATGGGGGCGGCCCGAACGCCCAGCAGATGGCGGCGGTCGAGAACGAAGAAGAGGGCGAAGGCGAGGAGCCGCCTGCCGAAGGCCAGGCCGAGGGGCAGCAGGAGGGCGAGGAGGGCGACGCCGAGAACGCGGTCTCGCTCTCGGCCATGGAGCTCGAGCTCAAGCCGAAGATCCTGGAAGCCCTCGATGCGATCGCCGGCGCCTATAAGAAGCTGCACCGCATGCAGGAGCGCCGGCTCTCGGCGCTGCAGTCGGGCGAGGAGCTGGCGCGGGCGACCGAGCGCCGCTACGAGTCCCAGCGCGACGAGATGGTCAACCTGATCAAGGGTGTCCGTCTCAATAACGCGCGCATCGAGCAGCTGGTCGAGAGCCTCTACGGTCTCAACCGCGCGCTGACCCAGTCGGAAGGCCGTCTGCTGCGCCTCGCCGAGAGCTGCAGCGTGAAGCGCGAGGATTTTCTCGCCGAGTATTTCGAGCATGAGCTCGATCCGAACTGGATGGAGCGCGTCGGCAAGCTGCCCGGCAAGGGCTGGGCGCGTTTTTGCACCAAGCATCCGACGGACATCGACGACATCCGCGGTGGCATCGCGCGCATCGCCGACGAAGCCGGCCTCAAAATCTCCGAGTTCCGCCGCGTCGTGCAGACCGTGCAGAAGGGCGAGCGCGAGGCGAGCCGGGCGAAGAAGGAGATGGTCGAGGCCAACCTCCGCCTCGTCATCTCGATCGCGAAGAAGTATACGAACCGCGGCCTGCAGTTCCTGGACCTGATCCAGGAGGGCAACATCGGCCTGATGAAGGCGGTCGACAAGTTCGAGTACCGCCGCGGCTACAAGTTCTCCACATACGCGACGTGGTGGATACGGCAGGCGATCACGCGCTCGATCGCCGACCAGGCGCGCACCATCCGCATCCCCGTGCACATGATCGAGACAATCAACAAGCTGGTGCGTACCTCGCGCCAGATGCTGCACGAGATCGGCCGCGAGCCGACGCCGGAGGAGCTGGCCGAGAAGCTGGCGATGCCGCTCGAGAAGGTCCGCAAGGTCCTCAAAATCGCCAAGGAGCCGATCAGCCTCGAGACGCCGATCGGTGATGAGGAAGACAGCCACCTCGGCGACTTCATCGAGGACAAGAACGCTGTCCTGCCGCTCGACGCCGCGATCCAGGGTAATCTGCGCGAGACCACGACCCGTATACTGGCTACCCTCACGCCCCGCGAGGAACGCGTGCTCCGCATGCGATTCGGCATCGGCATGAACACCGACCACACCCTCGAAGAGGTCGGCCAGCAATTCTCGGTGACGCGCGAGCGCATCCGTCAGATCGAGGCCAAGGCGCTCCGTAAGCTCAAGCATCCGAGCCGTTCGCGGAAGCTCCGGAGCTTCCTCGACACCTGATCGGAACCACCCGATCGAGACGCCGAAAGCCAGAAGTTGCGGGAGGACCGGACTTCTGGCTTTCTCGCTTTTGGGGCCGGTAGTTCAGTGGTTAGAACGCGCCGCTCATAACGGTGTTGTCGCGGGTTCGATTCCTGCCCGGCCCACCAGCCTTTGCTCTCGCCGTCGATAGGAGCCGCTTCTGCGTATCTCGCACGCGACGGTCGGACGGTTGAAAGTCTATGGCATCGCAGATGCGAGACCGGCGCCGGTCGATCCGGTGCGGTCTTATCCCGGGGTCTTGCGCGAAGCGTGGGAGCCGCAGCGGCGCTGGCTTACCGAGGAAGGGGAGTTCCAGCCGGACCTCGGCTGCTTCGTCGTGCGCTCCCCGCATGGTGTCGCGTTGATCGACGCGGGTGTCGGCCCGGGGCCGGTTCCTTATCTCGGCGATGCGCGAGGCACGCTCAAGGAGAGCTTCGCCGAGCTCGGTCTCGCTTTCGACGACGTCACGGCCGTGATCTTCACTCATCTCCATTTCGATCACGTCGGCTGGGCAAGCACATCGGATGCATCCGGCATCATGCGTCCGAGCTTCCCCAAGGCGCGCTACTACGTCGGCGAGACCGAATGGGCGTTCTGGGATCGCGGACCTAAGAACGTCATGGCGCACCACGTCGACGCCTTCGCCCGGATCGTCCGGCCGGTGGCGGAGGCGGGGCTGCTCTCCGTCGTGCCGGACGAGTCCTCGCCGATCGAAGGATTCGTTTATCGCTGCTTTCCCGGCAACACGCCGGGGCACCAGGGCGTCCTCGCGACGTCAGGCGGGCATCGCTGCCTCTTCTGCGCCGATATCTGCCACTGCCCGGTGCAGGTCTCGGAGCCGTCCTGGAGCCACCGTTCCGATGTCGACGCCGCCGTCGGCAAGGCGACGCGCCGGGCGGTCTTCTCGGAATTCGCCGATACCGGCACGCTCCTCGCCTTCGGGCATTTCCCGCGCGGCGCCGATCTCGGTCATGTGAGCCGCCGCGACGGGGGCTTTTCCTGGCATCCGCTCGGCAGCGATTGACAGCCGCCCACGGCCACCGGAACTTACGCCATCAAATTCGGGAGGATTTCCATGAGGACCTGGTTCGTCACGCTCGCCGCTGCGGGCCTGTCTCTTGCCGTCTCGGCCGGCGCCAAGGCGCAGACGGTCGAGATCGAGTACTGGCAGTACTTCTTCAAGGAGCGCGTGGCCGCGGTCGACGAGCTCATCAAGACCTTCGAGGCCGCCAATCCCGGCGTCAAGGTCAAGCACACGCACTTCCCCTACGCCCAGTACCAGACCAAGGTCGCGGCGGCGGTGCCGGCGGGCGAGGGCCCGGATGTCGTGCAGCTCTATTACGGCTGGCTCGAGGAATACCGGAAGGCGAAGCTGCTGGCGCCTCTACCGAAGGACCAGTTCGACGTCGCCCAGGTCGAGAAGGAGTTCTTCCCGATCGTGAAGGCGATGAAGGCCGACGGCGCCTATTGGGGCCTGCCGACGGCGGTGCGTTCGATGGCGCTCTTCTACAACAAGAAGCTGATGACCGAGGCCGGGCTCGATCCGTCAAAACCGCCGAAGACCCTCGACGAGCTGATCGAGATGGGCGGCAAGATCGCCAAGCGCGACGCCGGCGGCAATACGCTGGTCGCCGGATAAACGATGGGGCCGGTGGGCCAGGACCATCACTGGTGGCGTGAGATCCTGGTGCGCCTGCACGGCGGCCAGCCCTACAGCGACGACGGCATGAAGGTCATGTACGACAAGAAGGGCGGCGCCGAGGGGCTGCAGTTCTATGCTGACATCGCCAACAAGCACAAGCTGACGAGCTACGGCTTCATGGATGAGACGCAGGCGGCGTTCCGCGCCGGCCGTGCGGGCTTCCATATCGACGGCTCGTTCCGCATCGGCACCTTCCAGGCGGTGCAGAACCTCGATTGGGCGGTGGCGGAGCTTCCATCGCATAACGGCGTGAAGTCGAATTTCGCCTCCTATTGGGTGAACGGCGTGTCGAGCAAGGCTTCAGGCCCGAAGCGCGACGCGGCGATGAAGTTCCTGAAGCACCTGACCAGCGACGCGGCGATGCAGCTCTGGCTCAAGACCACCGGTGAGCTGCCGGCGAAGCCGAGCGTCGCGCTCTCGGACGCGAACAAGAACGATCCGGTCTACGGGCCGTTCATCCTCGGCCTTGCCTATTCGCACACGACCGAGTTCGTGAACGAGGCGAAGCAGCGCCAAATCTTCCTCGACATGATGGACCGCGTCAGCCTCCAGAAGATGCCGGTGGCCGACGCCATCAAGATCGCCGCGCAGGAAGAGCAGAAGCTGCTCGACGAGCACTTCAAGAAGTAGCGTAAGGACTCAAGGACCGTGCTGGGCTGGTACCGTTCCCGCACGGTCGGGCAGAAGCAGGCGGTATGGGCGTGGATCTTCCTCGCCCTGCCGCTCTTCTTCTTCGTTGCGATCCGGCTGTTCCCGACCGGCTACACGACCTACGTCTCGCTGACCGACTGGAATTTGCTTCGGCCGAAGGTCTTCATCGGTTTCGATAACTACCTTCGCCTCTGGAACGACCCGGTCTTCTGGCAGGTTTTCGCCAACACCTTCAAATACCTGCTGATCGGTATGCCGATCAGCCTCGTGCTGTCCTTCATGGTCGCCTACTACCTCGACCAAGTGCGCTTCCTGCAGGGCACGATCCGCGCGCTCTACTTCATTCCGTTCCTGACCACGGCGGCGGCGATGGCCTGGGTCTGGCGCTGGTTCTACCAGCCGGTGCCGATCGGCATCTTCAACCTGATCCTGGTCGATATGGGCTTCAGCCAGCAACCCTTCCTGCGCTCGACCAGCCAGGCGCTGGGATCGATCCTGGCGCCGGCCATCTGGGCGGGGCTGGGATTCCAGATCGTCGTCTTCCTCGCCGGCCTTCGCGCCATCCCCGACACCTACTACGAGGCTGCGCGCATCGACGGCGTCGGGCGCTTCACGATCCTTCGCGAGATCACGCTGCCGCTGCTGCGGCCGACCATCCTCTTCCTGACGGTGGTCAGCTCGATCGGCTTCCTGCGCATCTTCGACAAGGTCTATAACATGACCGTCGACGGCAAGGGCGGTCCGCTCAACATGACGCGGCCGCTCGTGCTGAACATCTACCAGCTCGCCTTCACCGACTACCGTATGGGCTATGCGGCAGCACAGACCATGGTGCTGTTCGTCGTGCTGCTCGTGGTCACGGTGATCCAGCTTCGCGCGCTGAGGTCCAAGTGACGCTCGGCTTCGATCCTCGGCGCGATCCGCGCAAGATCGTCATCTGGACGCTGGTCGCGCTCGGCGGCGTGGTCATGGTCATGCCGTTCGCCTTCATGCTTTCGACCTCGCTCAAGAGCCGCGAGGAGCTCTACGACCTCCGCCTCTTTCCCTTGGCACCGACGCTGGAGAACTACGTCTATCTTTTCCGCGAGAGCCGCTTCGTCCGCTGGTTCCTGAACTCCTTCGCCATCGCCTCGATCTCGACGGTCTCGGTGCTGTTCTTCGACAGCCTCGCCGGCTACGTGCTCTGCAAGTACCGCTTCAAGGGCCGCCAGGTCGTATTCATCGCCATCCTGTCGACCCTGATGATTCCGACCGAGATGCTGGTGATCCCCTGGTATGTGATGAGCAAGAACCTGGGCTGGCTCAATACCTATTGGGGCATCATGTTCCCCGGCATGATCACCGGCTTTGGCGTCTTCCTGATGAAGCAGTTCTTCGAGACCGTACCGGACGCGCTAATCGACGCGGCGCGCATCGACGGGCTCTCCGAGTTCCGTATCTTCTGGGAGGTGGCGTTGCCGCTGGTGACGCCGGCGCTCTCGGCGCTGGCCATCTTCACCTTCCTCGGCAGCTGGACCGCCTTCCTCTGGCCGCTGATCGTCACCAACAGCGCCAGCAACTACACGGTCCCGGTCGGCCTCGCCTCCTTCTCGGGCGAGTTCACCACCGAATGGAACATGATCATGACCGGCGCGGCGGTGGCGACGATCCCGACGCTCCTCGTCTTCATCCTGCTGCAGAAGTACATCATCCGCGGCGTTATCCTCTCGGGCGTGAAGGGCTGAGCCGTGGCGTCCGTGACCTTGACCCGCGTCCTCAAGCGCTTCGACAGGACGCCTGTCGTGCACGGGATCGACCTCGACATCGGCGACGGCGAGTTCGTCGTGCTGGTTGGCCCCTCGGGCTGCGGCAAGTCGACGACGCTTCGCATGATCGCCGGCCTCGAAGATCTGACCGACGGCGAGATCCGCATCGGCGACCGGATCGTCAACCGGCTCGAGCCCAAGGACCGGAATATCGCGATGGTGTTCCAGAACTACGCCATCTATCCGCACATGACCGTGCACAAGAACATCGCCTTCGGCCTTCGGATGGCCAAGCTGCCGAAGGCCGAGGAGGATCGCCGGGTACGCGAGGCGGCTTCGGTGCTCGGCCTCACCGACCTTCTGGAACGCCGGCCCTCGCAGCTCTCGGGCGGCCAGCGTCAGCGCGTCGCCATCGGTCGCGCCATGGTCCGCAATCCGGCCGTCTTCCTCTTCGACGAGCCCCTGTCTAACCTCGACGCGCAGCTTCGCGCCCAGATGCGGCTCGAGATCAAGAAGCTGCACCAGGGCCTCGCGACCACCGTCATCTACGTGACCCACGATCAGGTAGAGGCGATGACCCTGGCCGACCGGATCGTCGTCATGAAGGACGGCAAGATCGAGCAGATCGGCACGCCGACTGAAGTCTATCGCCGGCCGGCGACGATGTTCGTCGCCCGCTTCATCGGTTCGCCCTCGATGAACATGATCGCCGGCAAGACCACCGGCAACGGGGTCGAGCTAGATGGGCTCGGCCGCGTCGACGTGTCGACAAGCTCAGGCGCCGGTCGGCCGGTCTTCCTCGGCGTGCGCCCGGACGATCTCCGCGTTGCGGACGGTGACTCCGGCGCGCTTTCGCTGGAGGCAAGGATCAATGTGATCGAGCCACTCGGCCCCGACGCGCTCGTCTATGCGGAGTCGGGAGGCCGTGAGCTTGTCGCCAAGGCCGATGGCCGGGCGACTCTGCACAGGGGCGAGACGGTCAAGCTCGTTGCGTCGGCCGACGCCCTTCACGTGTTCGACGCCGGCACGGAGGCCAGGCTCCCATGAAGGTCGCGATCGCCGGTCTCGGCGCCATTGGCGCGGCAATCGCGCGCAAGCTCGGCGCCGGTGTCATTCCCGGGGTGAGCCTAGTTGCCGTCTCGGCCCGAGACAAGGAGAAGGCGCGCGCGACGCTCGGTGCTTCGCTCGCGCATGTCGACATCCTAGGCCTTGGCGACCTTGCCGTGGTTGCCGACATCGTCGTCGAGTGCGCGCCGGCTGCGGTCCTGGGCGACATCGTCCGTCCGGTGCTCGATGCGCGGAAAAAGGTCATGGTCCTGAGCGTTGGCGCGCTTCTCTCGCGCCCGGAGCTCATCGACCTCGCGAAGGAGAAGGGTGGCCAGATCATCGTGCCGTCCGGCGCGCTGCTCGGGCTCGATGCCGTGTCGGCCGCTGCCGAGGGCACGATCCATTCGGTCAGGATGGTGACGCGGAAGCCGGTGAAGGGACTGCTCGGCGCACCTCATCTCGAAGAGAACCGCATCGACATCGCCGACATCACCGAGCCGCTACGCGTTTTCGAGGGCACGGCGCGCGAAGCGGCCAAAGGCTTCCCGGCCAATCTGAATGTCGCCGTCGCTTTGTCGCTCGCCGGCATCGGGCCGGATCAGACGCGTCTCGAGATCTGGGCGGATCCGCACCTGACCAGGAATACGCACCGGATCGTCGTCGATTCCGATGCCGCGCGCTTCGAGATGCAGATCGAGAACATTCCGAGCGAGAACCCGAAGACCGGCCGCATCACGGCGCTCAGCGTCATCGCGGCGCTCCGCAAGCTGACCAGTCCGCTCCGCGTCGGAACCTAGTCTTCCTCGCCTCCACGGGCTCGCTGGCGATCCGGGCGCACGGGCGTGCTGGCGGCGGCCGCCTGCACCTGCTGCGGCCGCGCCGGAGACCGGGTCGCGGTTGCCTCGCCCTTCGGCGTCGAGTCGTAGACTGCCTGCATCTGCTTCGAGATCCAGTCGGCCGTATACTTGACGTCGCCTTTGGTCAGCGTCGGCTCGAGCAGCGGAAGGTTCTCGGACAGCCCGTTCAGGCGCACCAGCTTGTCGCGCGCGATCGGCAGCCGCTGGATGTCGGTCATCTCCCGCTTGACCTTGTCGAGGGATGTGCGGCGCAGCTGCTGGGCATCCTGGACGATCGCCTGGAACGCCGGCTGCTTGTCCTCCGGCAGGATTCCCTCGCCGACACCGCAGCGCTTCGACAGCGCTGCAATCTCCGTGAAATCCTCTTCGGTGAGCTCGGCCAGCGGCTTGCCGAAATAGACGAGGTCGAGATCGCGCGGCGACAGGCCCGACGGCAGGCTGGCGATCTTGAGGACCGGGGCGCGGCCGCCGGGAAGCGCCGCGCATTCGCCGGTGCGAGCCGGCGCAGCAGGCCTGGCGGGGCGGCTGGCAGCCGGCGTCCGTGCGGGCGATGCCTGGGCGAAGGCAGAGGCGATATCGGCAAAGACCACGAGCAGCGTGGCTAAGCCTGCAGCGCCTGCGACTTTCCTCGAACCCAACGCAAACATCACGGACGACACTCCTTCGACCTGGCGCTCGGAAAGACTCGAGAGCCCGACATTCGGCGGCGCATCCATCCCCTTCCCACGGTGACTATGGCGTCTCGGAACCCGAAAGCCAAGACGCCGGCGATCACGAATCGCTAGGCTGTGCCCTTCGATAAAGATGTTCCGTATCAACGGCTTACGTGCGGCGTCGGGGTCGCCAAGGAACCCTGGGGGCAGGGGCCTGTTTTTCTTCGACGCCGGCGTTTGCCCCCAGGGCGACATGAGGGCTGCGATCGATGAACGTTACGGCGCCGAGCCTTAGCTGGATCCGTCTCCGATTGTCGCCTGCGCGGCATGTGCTGGTGTCGGCCGCGAGGCGTTGGGTCGAGGATCGCGGTCCGAGCATGGGCGCAGCCATCGCGTTCTATACGGTGTTCTCGCTCGGTCCGAGCCTGTTCCTGATGATCGCGGTCGCGGGTCTCGTCTCCGGTACCGAGCAGGTCGAGCAGGCGATGATCGAGGAGTTCTCCGCCCTGATCGGAGCGGACGGGGCGGCGGTCATCGCCAAGATGATCCATGGCGCGGCGCAGGCCGAGCGTAAGGGGCTCGCCGCGCTCATCGGCACCGCGCTCCTGCTCGTCGCGGCTACGACCGTCTTCGCCGAGATCCAGCAGTCGCTCAACATCATCTGGCGCGTGCCGACACCGACGGGATCGATCTTCCGGGAGCTCGTCCGGGAAAGGCTGACCAGCCTCGCGCTGATCGTCGTGATGGGCTTCATCCTGCTCGTGGCGCTCGTCGTCAGCGCCGGGCTCTCGGCCGCGAGCGAATGGCTCTCCTTCTGGATGCCGGGCGTCATGATCACGCTGTGGGTCGGCAACGCGCTCGTCTCCTTCATCGTGGTGACGGTGCTCTTCGCCGCGAACTATCGCATACTGCCGGATACCTATGTGTCGTGGCGCGACGCGTGGATCGGCGCCTTGATCGCCTCGCTGCTGTTCGCGCTCGGCAAGTTCCTCATCGCCCAGTACATCGGTTCGACCGGCGTGGTCAGCGTGCTCGGCGCCGCGGGCACGCCGATCGTCGTGCTGCTCTGGGTCTACTATTCGGCGCAGATCTTCCTGCTCGGTGCCGAGGTCGCGAAGGTGAACGCCGACTATCGCGGCACGCCGGACATCGAGGTGCTGCTTGCGCGCCGGAAGGTTCCCGGCGGGGGGCAGGGATAAAACGAGCACCGGTGCCGCACGCGAGAAGTGCGGCAGTTTCGCCACATGCAACGACCGATCGATAGCGTGCGTTCTTACCGCGAACGATGGATCGGAAGGTCGCCATGAAGCGCGCAGCGCTGATGCTACTCGGTCTCCTGGCAGCGATGCCTGCCTCCGCAGGCGATCGCCAGCCTGTCGATGTTGCTCTCGTGCTCGCTATCGACGTCTCGGGCAGCGTTTCCGAGGACAATTGGAAGACCCAGCGCGAGGGCGTCGCCAGCGCCGTTGGCAGTGACCAATTTGCGCAGGCCGTTCGCCGCGGGCAGATCGGCCGGGTCGCGATCGCGGTCGTGCAGTGGGGCACCGTCCCCCGCATGGTCATCAACTGGCGCATCGTCGAGACCGCGGCCGAGACGCGAGCGCTGGCCGATGAGATGCGGCGGATGAACCGTGCCGAGTCGGGTGGGACCTGCATGGGGACCATGCTCAAAATGGTCACGGCCGAACTCACGGCCTGGGACGACTACGCGACCCGCCGCATCGTCGACGTCAGCGGCGACGGCGCCACGAATTGCGGCATCGACTTTCCGGCCATGCGTAACGCCGCCCTCAAGGACGGAATCACGATCAATGGGCTCCCGATCGTGACGGCGGTCGAGCCGAAGGTCGCGGACTGGTATGGGGACAACGTCATTGGCGGCCCGGGCGCCTTTACCGTCGTCGCGGATGGGCATGAGCGCTTCGCCGAGGCGTTCCTGCGCAAGCTGACCGTCGAGATCGCGTTCCTCGCGACGCACGACCAGCCCCTTCCTTACTGAGATCACGGCGTCGCGATCCTCCACGATCACGCTGCCGCCTTCGCTCGCGCTTCCTTCGCCAGCCGGATGAGTTCGCGCCGCGCCGCGTCGGCGTCGTCGATCCGCGTCGCGAAATCGAGTCGGGCGACTTCGCCCTCGCGTCGGAGATCGGCGCCTTCGGCATCGATTCCCGTCATGCGCCAGCCGTCTCCTGTGCGCCCCAGCAGCTGCGTCGCATAAAGGCCGACAGCCTCGGCATGGCCGTCGTTCATATGCGCGACGATATCGGCCTCGCGATCGACCAGGGCTCCCGGCGGCTTGTCGAGAACGTGGGCAGCCTCGATCCAATGGATGCGCCCGAAGCCGGCGACCAGATGGGCGCGGACGGTGCGGAGCGCATAGAAGCGAAAATCGCCGAAGCCGACATAGGTCTCCGCCGAGGGATGGCGCGCGAGGTAGCGCGCCTGGGCAGTTTCGTGCGGGACTTCTTCGAGCGTCCCCACCAGCGTCGCGCGCGCGCCGGTCAGCGGATCGGCGAGACCGGCGGTGCCGTCGACGAGAAGGGAGGCGCGAGGATCGGCCCTCAGGTTCTTGGTGTGCTCGGCCAGCGCCGACAGGAGCAGGATGGGCGTGGCATCCGGAAGCGTCGCGTAGAGCACGAGCGAGGCATAGGGCGTCCCATCGCCGGCCAGAACGGTGGCGAGGCTGGCGCGATCCTGACAGCGGATCAGCCGCCGGGCAGCGGTTCCGGTCGCGCTCATTTGGGCGGCCCCATCGCGCCGGCCCGCGCGATGGGCACCTCGATCTTGACCTCCCCGGCGCGCTCGAAGCGGAGCGTCAGGGCTAGGCGCTCGCCCTCCTTGAGCGGCGCCTTGAGGCCGACCAGCATTACATGGACGCCGTCGGGTTTGAGGATGACGGTCTCGCCCGGCTTGATCTCGACTTGGCCGATCGGGCGCATTTCCATCACATGGCCCTGGTGGCCTGTATGCCCGCCGGCCGTGCCCTCGGGGCGATGGTAGGCATGGAACTCGACCCTGGTGGCCGCCGGGGTCGTCGCACCCATGAGGCGGTCGGCGTCCTTGCCGCGGTTGACCAGGGTCAGGTAGGCGGCGCCGGTCGGCGCCCGGCCGGGGGTCGCCCTGGCCCAGGGCTGCTCGACGGCCACGCCCTGGCTCTGGGCTTGGGCATCGAAACCGAGCAAAAGAATGACCACATAAAGGAGGCGGCGGAGCATGGGAGAGAGCCTATATCAGGTTCGCCACGCCGCAACTGTTGGCGGGCGCCGTAATATTGCCCAGAATTCGTGGCAATAGAGTACCGCCCGCCCCGGGAGAGACTGACGCCGTGCGCCATACCATCGCCCTCGTCGACGACGACCAGAACATCCTGACCTCAATTTCCATGGCGCTCGAGGCCGAAGGCTTCGACGTCAAGACCTACTCGGACGGCGAGGCGGCGCTGAAGGCGCTGTCCCAGCGTCCAGTGGATCTCGCCGTCCTCGACATCAAGATGCCGCGGATGGACGGAATGGAGCTGCTGCAGCGCTTGCGCAAGAACTCGACGCTGCCTGTCATCTTCCTCACCTCCAAGGATGAGGAGATCGACGAAGTCTTGGGTCTTCGCATGGGCGCGGACGATTACATCCGCAAACCATTCTCGCAACGTCTCCTGATCGAGCGTATCCGCGCCCTGCTCCGTCGCAAGGAAGCGAAGGGTGAGAAGGACGCCGGGCAGGACCAGGTCCTGACGCGCGGGCCTCTCGTGCTCGACCAGCAGCGTCATCAATCGACCTGGAACGGACAGCCGGTGGCGCTCACGGTGACGGAGTTCCTGATTTTGAAAGCGCTCGCCCAGCGCCCCGGCCATGTGAAGAGCCGCGACCAGCTCATGGACGCGGCCTACGGCGAATCCGTCTATGTCGACGATCGCACCATCGACAGCCACATCAAGCGGCTGCGCAAGAAGTTCAAGGCGATCGACGATGACTTCCAACAGGTCGAGACGCTGTACGGCGTCGGGTACCGTTATCGCGACGTCGGATGACGGCTGAGGCCGATCGTTCTCTGGTGGGGCCGGCGGCGGAGGCCAGCTCGGTCGTCGTGACGTCGCGACCGAAGCCGAGGCGCCGCTCGAGGCGCTTCTGGTCGCCGCTCACGCTCCGAATTCTCGCGCTCAATATGCTGCCGCTGATGGTGCTGTTCGGCGGCGCTTCCTATCTCGATCGTTACCAGAAGAGCCTGATTCAAAGCGAGCTGGATGCGCTGCAGATGCAGGCGGGGCTGATCTCGATCGCGCTCGGTGAGAATGCGATCACCGTCGGCTCGGCCGACTACGAGCAGTTGTCGACGGAATCGACCCAAAGTCTGCTGCGCCGTCTCGTCTCGCAGGCGCCGGTAAGGGCGCGCGTCTTCGTGCCGACCGGCGAACTGATTGCCGACAGCCGCGTGCTCGCCGGTCCCGGCGGCACTGTCGAGGTCGAGCTGCTGGCGCCGCCGACGACGCCGGATCCGTGGGACGAAGCGCTGGGCTGGGTCTACGACCTCGTCTTCGACCGCTTGCCGCGCCAGCATGGCTGGCCCGCCTACGAGGAGCAGCCGCGCCAGCGGGCTGAGCACTATGACGAGGCGCGAGCCGCTCTGCGCGGCGATACCGGCCGCGCCGTCCGGCTTGCCGCGAGCGGCGATCTCGTGATCTCGGCGGCTGTGCCCGTGCAGAAGCTGAAGCAGGTGCTGGGCGTCCTCATGCTCTCGACCCAGACGACCTGGATCGACGAAGCCGTGCGCTCGGTCCGCTTCGACATTCTGCGCTTCTTCGGCATCGCGCTTCTGGTGACCATCCTCGCCTCGCTCTACCTCGCCGGCGCCATCGCGCGGCCGATCCGTCGGCTCGCCATGGCGGCGGAACGGGTCCGCGCCGGCCACCGCCGGCGCAACGCCATCCCGGACTTCTCGCGTCGCGGCGACGAGATCGGTGACCTCTCGGTGTCGCTGCGCGCGATGACCGACGCCCTGTCGAGCCGGCTCGACGCGATCGAGTGCTTCGCTGCCGACGTTGCGCATGAGATCAAGAACCCGCTGACCTCGGTCAGAAGTGCGGTCGAGACCGCGATCCGGCTCAGCGACCCGGAGAAGCAGAAGCGGCTGATGGCGATCGTGCTCGAGGACGTTCAGCGCCTCGACCGGCTGATCAGCGACATCTCGCATGCCTCACGCCTCGACGCCGAGCTCAGCCGCGCCGAGCTGGAGTCGGTCGATGTCGGCCGCATGCTGGCCACGCTGGTCGAGATGCATGAGGCGACCGGCGAGACGGCCGAGCATGGCGAGCGGGCTCGTCTCGCACTCGACATTGGCCCCAATCGCGGCCTCACGGTGCCGGGCCTTGAGGATCGACTCGTACAGGTGTTTCGTAACCTGGTGACCAACGCGCTCTCCTTCAGCCCGCCGCGGGGCACCGTCACGCTTGCCTGCCGCAGCGATGCGGACTGGGTCACGGTGACGGTCGAGGACGAGGGGCCTGGCGTCCCGGAGGCGAAGCTCGGCGCGATCTTCGATCGCTTCTATACCGAGCGCCCGAAGGGCGAGCGCTTCGGCACGCACTCCGGCCTCGGCCTCTCGATCTCCAAGCAGATCGTTGAGGCCCATGACGGCTCGATCCACGCCGAGAACCGGCGCGATGCGGGCCGTGTGGTCGGCGCCCGGTTCGTGGTCCGGCTGCCCCGACGGTGAGCGAGGCGGTGAGCGAGACGCTGCCGCCGACGATCCATGCGACGGCGGTTGCCCTCGACGGTCGCGCCGTGCTGCTCCTCGGAAAGTCCGGGAGTGGGAAGTCCGATCTGGCGCTTCGGCTGATCGAGGCGGGATGGGTTCTGGTCGCCGACGATCGCGTGGTTCTTTCGCGGCGCAGCGAAACTCTCGTTGCAGCGCCTCCAAGAGAGCTCGCTGGATTGGTCGAGGCGCGCGGGGTCGGCCTTTGCCGGGTTCCGTTTCTCGAGGAAGCGGAGGTCGCGCTGGCGGTCGAGCTGGTTGCCCCGGCCCGTGTCGAGAGGCTCCCGGAATCGGCCTCGCGAGGCTTCTTTGGGTTATCTATCCCATTGATAAATATAGCACCATTCGAAGTTTCGGCACCTGCGAAGCTGCGCCTTGCCCTTGAGGGAGGCGTAGTCCGATAATGCCGCCCCCATGGCCACTACTATGGTCACGGCGTCTGCCGACACTCGCATGGAGGCGAGCGACCGGCAGCCGGTGATCCTCGTGACCGGGCTTTCAGGAGCTGGGCGCTCCTCCAGTCTGAAGGCACTCGAGGATATCGGCTACGAAGCCGTCGACAACTTGCCGATTGCCTTGCTCCCGGCTTTGCTCGCGCCCGGCGCCGCCGCGCGTCGTCCGCTCGTCGTTGGCGTCGATGTGCGCGGCCGTGACTTCGCGGCGGAGCCGCTGCTGGCCGAGATCGAACGCCTCAAGCGGCGCAGCGATCTCGATGCCCGCCTTCTGTTCCTCGACTGCGATGCCGATGTGCTGGTTCGCCGCTTCACGGAGACGCGCCGACGGCATCCGATCGCGGTCGACCGCCCGCTCGCCGACGGGATCCAGAAGGAACGCGCGCTGATGCTGCCGATCCGCGAGCGCGCCGATGAAGTCCTCGATACCTCCACCCTGGCGGGGGCCGAGCTTCGGCGCGTGCTGTGGAACCGGTTCCAACTCGGTGCCGATCGCGGCCTTTCGGTGACTGTCACCTCCTTCTCGTTCCGCCACGGGCTGCCGCGCGAAGCGGATCTCGTACTGGATGTCCGGTTCCTCGAGAACCCCCACTACGATCCGGTGCTCCGGCCGCTGGACGGGCGCGATGAGAGCGTCGCCGAATTCATCGCCACCGACCCTGATTTCGAGCCGTTCTTCGCCTCGATCACTGCCATGCTCGACCGGCTGATCCCGCGCTACTACCGCGAAGGCAAGAGCTACCTCACTATCGCTTTCGGCTGCACCGGCGGACGCCACCGCTCAGTCTTTCTCGCCGAACGCCTCGGCGCCTGGCTTGCCAAGCGCGGTCAGCGCGTGGAGATCGTCCACCGCGACGTCGATCGAGCGCGATCTTAAGCTTCACCCCACAACAAGATGACGGTATCGGACTCGCTTTCATGATTGGCATGGTTCTCGTTACGCATGGTCGCCTAGCGGTCGAGTTGATCTCTACCCTGGAGCATGTGGTCGGCCCGCAGGCGCGCGTCGCTGCGGTCTGTATCGGTCCGGACGACGACATGGAGCAGCGACGGCGGGAGATCCTGGAGCGCATGCACGAGGTCGAGGAAGGGCAGGGCGTGGTTCTGCTCACCGACATGTTCGGCGGCACGCCTTCCAACCTCGCGATCTCGGTTATGGATCGCGGCAAGGTCGAGGTCGTCGCGGGCGTGAACCTGCCGATGCTGATCAAGCTCGCCAAGGTGCGTGCCGGGCTTCCGCTCGAGGAAGCCGTGGTCTGCGCTCAGGAGGCCGGCCGCAAGTACATCAACGTCGCCTCCAAGCTGCTCGCGGGCGAGAAGGCCAGTTGAGCGGCAGCATCCAGCGCACGGTCGTCATCTGCAACAAGCGGGGGCTTCACGCCCGGGCGGCGGCGCGATTCGTGAAGCTCGCCGAGACATTCTCCTCCGAGGTGACGGTCACGCGCCGCGACCAGTCCGTCTCCGGCCGCTCGATCATGGGCCTAATGATGCTGGCGGCCGTGCCCGGCGCCTCGATCGACATCACGGCCAAGGGCGAGGATGCCGAGACGGCCGTCGCCGCCCTGGCAATGCTGGTCGAACGGAGGTTTGATGAAGACGCGTGAGCCCCGCCAGCCGCGTCGCGCCAGGACCGGCGAGCAGGTGTTCGAAGGCCTCGGCGTCGCTCCCGGCATCGCGATCGGCATCGCGCATCGCTCCGAAGCAGGCGTCGTCGCCGTTCCCGAGTACGAGATCGGGGCCGGCCAGATCGATGCCGAGAAGCAGCGCTTCGCCGCGGCCGTGGCGCGTGCTCAGAAGCAGCTGGCCAAGCTCAAGGCCAAGTCCCAGGCGCTGTCGGCGGATGCTGCCGAGGAGCTGGGCTATCTCCTCGACGCGCATTCGCAGATGCTGGCAGGATCGCGCCTGGTGCGCGGTGTCGTCAACCGAATCGAGAGCCAGCACCAGAATGCCGAGGCGGCGATCCGCGCCGTGATCGCCGAGATCAGCGAGGGCTTCGCGCAGATCGACGACGCCTATCTCTCTGCACGCCAGGTCGATGTCCGAGATGTCGGCGAGCGGGTCATCCGCCAGCTGACACAGACCCCGTATCAGGCGTTCTCGCAGCTGCCGGAAGGCACCATCGTCGTCGCCGAGGAGCTTAGCCCGGCCGATACCGCGCTCCTCGACCCCAAGCGCATCGCCGGCATCGTCACCGCGCTCGGCGGCGCCGAGAGCCACACCGCGATCATGGCGCGCTCGCTCGGGCTGCCGGCCGTTCTGGGCGCACCCGAGGCGCTGCGGGCGATCAGGGGTGGAGAGACCGTCGTGGTCGACGGCGCCGAGGGAAAGGTCGTCGTCGTGCCGCGGACGGCGACGCTCGGCCGCTACAAGAAGCGCCAGGCGGCATGGCTCAAGGAGCAGGCGAAGCTTTCGGGCATGAAGGGGCTGGCCTCGGTCACGAGGGACGGGCATCCGATAGCGCTCCACGCCAATCTCGAACTGCCGCGCGATCTCGCGGGCGCCGTCGAAGCGGGCGCGCTCGGCATCGGCCTGCTGCGCACCGAATTCCAGTTCATGAACCGTGACGACCTCCCTGACGAGGATGAGCAGTACGAAACGCTGAGGACCATCGTCGAAGGCATGGCCGGGAGGCCGGTGACGATCCGCACCCTCGATGTCGGTGGCGAGAAGCTCGCACGGGCGCTCGGGCCGGAGATCGGTGAGCCGGCGAACCCGGCGCTCGGACTTCGCGGCATCCGCCTCGGCCTCGCCCAGCCGCGGCTGCTCGAGGCCCAGCTGGCGGCCATCCTGAGGGCCGCGGCCCACGGCCCGGTTCGCATCCTCCTGCCGATGGTGGCGACGGTCGGCGAGGTCAGGCGCGTCCGCGCCATGGCCGAGCAGGTGGCCAAGCGCCTGAAGCGGCGCGGCGTGGCGACCGGCGACACGCTCCCGCCGATCGGCGTGATGATCGAGGTGCCGGGTGCCGCGCTCTCCGCCGATGCGCTGGCGCTAGCGGCTGAGTTCTTCGCCATCGGCACCAACGATCTGACCATGTACACGCTGGCGATCGATCGCGCCGACGACCAGGTGGCGACGCTCTACAATCCGCTGCACCCGGCGGTGCTGCGGCTTCTGCAGTTCGCCGTCGAGGCGGCGCTGCGGGCGCATATCCCGGTCTCGGTCTGCGGCGAGATCGCCGGCGATCCGCGCTATATCCCGCTGCTGCTGGGTCTCGGCGTGCGCGAGCTGTCGATGGCGCCGCCGAAGCTGCCGCGCGTGAAGCGTCGTGTCCGCCATATCAACCTGCTCTCGGCGACGCAACGCGCCCGCGCCATCATGGAGCAGTGGGACGAGGACCGGATCTCGGAGCTGCTGGACGGCTTCGACGCCGAGGCGAACTAGACCCTCACATCGACCTTCGCCGGCACCTCGAGCACGAAGCCGGTGCGCGGCTGCTCCTGGAACCGGCTATAGGCGCGGGCGGCTTCTGCGAACGGATCTCGCTGCCGCTGCGGCGGCTGGTCCTGGGCCAGAAGCTGGGCAAGGAAGGGGGCGCTGTCTCCGGCCGGCCGGCGGCCCGAGCCTTGGCCCCCGCGGCCGGTCCCGGTCTCGGCCGCCTCTGGACGCGGCTGCTCGAAGGGCGCGCGCGGTGCTTCGCGCAGCGTCTCGGCCTGGAACGTCCCGACGCGTCGCAGCGCTTCCACGTCGAAGCCGGTCGCGCCCTCGGTCGTCGCACCGGCGGCGACAGGCTTGAGCGCACCCGGTCGTGGATAGACCGCGCTGACTGGAACCAGGGCTACGGACGAGACGGACGCCATGCGTATCCCTGCCTCCCCCGCAGGGCTACCCCCGACGCTCCCCTAGCATCGAGCCTAGCATGGGCAATCCGGACGAGTGTTAACGGGGTGGGGCTAGACGGTCACGTCCACGGGATCGCGAAGGTCGATGACCATGCCCATGTGGCGTTCCGCGTGGAAGCGCTCATAGGCACGGGAGGCGTCGCCGAACGGGTCGCTCCCTTCCGGCGCCGGCTCGTCCTGGGAAAGGAGCTGTGCAAGAAAGGCCGTATCACCCATACCGGCAGGCGCGCAGATGTTCCTTTCGGACTCTTCCTTGGGATCCTCCGATACTTCCGCCTGTCGCGCCTGCGGACCTTTGTCGAAGGACGGGTCTCCGAGATCGGATCCGTACAGTCGCCTCAGCTCGTCCTCGCGCAGCCCGTCGGCATCGGCTTTCGGGCCGCGGCCGCTTCTCCCCCCGGCTTCCCCCGCGCTGACGGGGCGCAGCATGACCGGACGCGGCACCGGGGCCGGCGCCGAAAGCATGAGGGGCGAAAGCGCGGTTGCCACAGGGCACCTGTCTCCATGGGGACCGGGTAAAGACCCCAAGGAAACGGAGAAAAGCCGATCGCGGTTCGGTGTTCTTGGTTAACGCCGCAGTGATCAACGAATGTCGGAAGTCCCGACCCGGCGTGACAATTCCAGGTCGAACATCACATAGGATAGTTAAGATAGGGTGTTATTGGAGGTCACCCTTGCTGGTTTCATTGAGTTCGGACAATTTACTGGCGGGGTGAGCGTCAACATCGAAACCTTGGAGCCGCTGCTGCGGGCTCTCGTCGCGTCGGGCGACGTCGCCTATGACTGGGACCTGGGCGGCGACCTGATCGCGTGGCATGGGCCGGTTGCCTCCGTTCTCGGCGCCTCGACCTCGGGCCGCGCCGGCTCCGGCCGGGGCTTTGGCGCCCAGGTCCATCCGGATGACCGCAGCGACCGCCTGCTGGCGCTGGCACGCCATCTCGACCGCGGCGAGGCCTTCGACTGCGTCTATCGCGTGAGCGACGGCAATGGCGGCTACCGCTGGATCAGCGACCGCGGCACCGCCGAGCGCAACGGCGGCGGCAAGGCGACCCGCATGGCCGGCGTGATACGCATCGTCGACACCTTCAAGGGCGAAGAGGCCAAGCTGCGCCGTCTCGCCTATCGCGACGATCTGACCGGGCTTCCCAACCGCCGGCGCCTCTTGAAGCGTCTCGATCGCCGGCTCAGGACCATGATCGCCAATGGCCGGGGCGGCGGCCTCCTGATCATCGGCATCGATCAACTCGGCATGGTCAATAACGTCTTCGGCTATCCGAGCGGCGATGCCGTCCTGGCCGAGGTCGGCAAGCGGCTGACCGTCGGCGCCGGCGAGCTCAGCGAAATCGCACGCATCACCGGAGACCGCTTCGCCGTCGTGCTGGGCGAGGCCACTCCCGAGATAATCGAACAGATCGTCGAGCGGCTGCTGCAGATCCTGCGAAGCCGCCCGATCGAGACGCCGGCCGGCGATCTACGCATCACCGTCTCCGCTGGGTGGATCGCCATCCCCTCGCAGGCGCGCTCGGCGCGCGACGCGCTCGCCAAGGCGGAGAGCGCCATGATCGAGGCGAAGCGGTCTGGCCGGGACGCCGCGCAACGCTACAGCGAGTCCCAGGAGCGGCGGCGGGCGCAGCGCATCGATCTCGCCGTCGCCGATCTGATCGAGCGCGCGCTGATGCACAGCCGCATCGAGCTCGCTTTCCAGCCGGTGGTGGACTCCGTCGACCACTCCGTGCAGCACTACGAGGCGCTGCTCCGGATCGGCGACGATTTCGGCGGCATGCTGAATGCCGGCGCGATGATCGCGACGGCCGAGTCGATGGGGCTGATGCGCCGCATCGACCGCGCCGTCCTCGATCTGGCCGTCGGCGAGCTATCGCGCCACCCAAAGATCTCGCTCGCAGTGAACGTCTCGGCGGTGAATGCCGGGCGCGGATCGTGGATCGACCGAGCGACCGAGCTGCTGGCCCCGCATCGAGGCGTCGCCAGCCGCCTGCTGGTCGAAATCACCGAGACGGTGGCGCTCGTCGAGCCCGCCGAGACGGCGCGCTTCGTCGAAACGCTGCACAAGCTCGGCGCCAAGGTCGCCATCGACGATTTCGGCGCCGGCAACACGTCGTTCCGGGCGCTCCGCCAGCTCGGCGTCGACATGGTCAAGATCGACGGCTCGTTCGTTGCCGGCATCGCGACCAACCCGGACAACCAGCTCTTCGTGCGCGCGCTCGTCGGCATCGCCCGCGGCTTCGGCCTCACCACCGTGGCGGAGTTCGTCGAAACGCAGGAAGAGGCGCGCATCCTCAAGGACGAGGGCGTCGGCCAGCTCCAGGGCTATCTGTTCGGTAAGCCGGAGATGAAGCGCCCTTGGGCGACATCCCCGGCCAAGATCAAGACTTTGGCCGATTGACCCGCGTCAGCTGATCGAGTTGGCGCTGCAGCTGTTCCAGCTGGGTCTTCATCGCCGTCAGCTCCGCATCCGGCGGAGCGGCGGGCTTAGTCGCATCCGGCCGCGGCGGCGTATCGCCCTGGCCGCCGAAGGGCATCATCATCTTCATGGCGCGCTCGAACATCGCCATGTTCTGCTTGCCCATCTCCTCGAGCTGGCCGAACGGGAACAGCCCGCCGAAAGCGTCCGTCATGTATTTGCGGACCTGCTCCTGGTTGGAAGCGAACCAGCGCATCGAGTAGTCGAGATACCGCGGCACCACGAACTGCATGTTGTCGCCGTAGAAGCTGATCAGCTGGCGCAGGAACCCGATCGGCAGCAGGTTCTGGCCGCCCTTGCCCTCTTCCTCGACGATGATCTGAGTCAGGACCTGGCGCGTGATGTCCTCGCCGGTTTTCGCGTCGTAGACCACGAAATCGGTATTGTCCTTCACCATCTGGCAGAGATGGTCGAGCGTGACGTAGGACGACGTAGCCGTATTGTACAGCCGACGATTGGCGTACTTCTTGATCGTTACCGGCTGAGACGGCTGCGAGGAGGCTGGCGCGGCTTCCGCTTTGTCGACCATGGTAGGCGCGAGGCTCGTTCTGGTGGCAGACATGCCACCATAACAGACCGCCGCCAAAATACCGAGGCGCCTATGCTGCATAGCGGCAAGCGCTTGGCGCAGAAGGAGGAACCGCTATACTTCCGGCCCATGTCCAAGCCCGATCTCGATCAGCTTGCCGGGCGCTTCGTCGATCTCTGGCAGGACCAGATGGCGGCGATGGCGAGCGATCCAGAGCTCGCCCGGCTGTTGCGCCGGTTGCTGGGCCTCTGGGGCATGGGTGGCGCCGGCCCTTTCGCCGCGACGTCCTTCGACGTCGCCTCCGACACACCGGGTCCCGGGCCTGCGAACCATGAACCGGACCGCAACGGACATGCCGCGACGCCTGGGACCGAGACCCCTCGGCCTGCATCTGGCGATGCTCGCGCTGTCCTCCTCGAGCTCGGCCGCCGCCTTGACGCTCTGGAGGCAAGGTTGGCTCGCCTGGAAGCCGGAAGTAAGAGCGGACGCCCGCGCCCTCGCGCCAAGCCTCGCAAGCGCCGATCCCGCTGAGCTCGATCGCGCGCTGAAGCGCGTGCAGTCGGCGCGGCTCAAGGCCTTCGCCGACGGTGTCCTTGCCTATCGCCGCAATCCGCATCGCCGGAACATGCCGGCCCCTGAGGTCGTCTGGAGCGAAGGCAGCACGCGCCTGCTCGACTATCGGCCCGCGGGCGGCCTGCCGCTTCTGGTCATCCCGTCGCTGGTTAACCGCGCATACATCCTCGACCTGACCGAGCGCCGGAGCCTGATGCGCTGGCTTGCCGGGCGCGGCTTCCGTCCACTGCTCGTCGACTGGGGGCGGCCGGAAGAGAACGAGGCCGATTTCACGCTGACCGACTATGTCGCCGGTCGCCTCGACGGCGCGCTCGATGCCGTGCGCGGCCTTGACCGCCGCGCGCCGGCCATCCTGGGATACTGCATGGGCGGCAACCTGGCCGTGGCGCTCGCGCTTCGGCGACGACGCGACGTCGGCAGCCTCGTGCTGATGGCGACGCCCTGGGATTTCCACGCCGGCCAGCCACCGGCGATCGCAGCGCTGCCGCTCGCCGCCACTGGGCTCAGCCTGACCATGGATATCGTCGGCGAGCTGCCGACGGATATGCTGCAGGGCCTTTTCTTCGGGCTCGATCCGTTCCTGGTGATCCGCAAATTTGAACGTTTCGCTAGACTCGATCCGGCCTCGGAGCGCGCGCGTGAGTTCATCGAGCTCGAGGATTGGCTCAATGACGGCGTGCCGCTGGTGACGAACGTTGCGCGCGAGTGCCTCAACGGCTGGTATATTGCGAACACGCCGGAGAAGCGCCGCTGGCGCATCGCCGGGCGGACCGTCGATCCGGCGCGGCTGGATCTGCCGACCTTGGTCCTGGTTCCGGCCAAGGACCGGATCGTTCCGCCGGAGTCGGCTCTGGCCCTGGCGCGAGCGATCCCGAGGGCGGAGATCGTCCGCCCGCCGCAGGGTCACATTGCGATGACCGTCGGCGCGGGTTGTGAGCGCGATGTCTGGCAACCTCTCGCCGCTTGGCTCGATGCGAGGAAGTGATGGAAGCGCCCGTGAATGTCCTGGCCGTCGCCGTCGCCGATGCGGCCTGGAGCATGTTCGCCGCAGGCTATCTTTGGAACGCCGTCGAGCTCGGTGAACGCGGCCTGCATGCGCTCGATGTCGTGCCGTCGTGGTCGGCCGAGCGGATCGATGCGGAACTCGTCATCGGGCGAATCTCGGCGGTCGCCAATTTCCAGGGCGATGGTGGCTTTGGCGATGGCGGCTTCAATCGCACAATCGCGATCGGCGAGGATGCCGCGGACGAGGCGCGCAAGCTCGGCGACGTCGAGCGCGAGGCCGCCGCCTATGACGTCGCCGGTCTCGCGCATTACTACGCCGACATGATGTGGCTGACCGAAACCTATGACGAAGCCTCGGGCTTCTTCGAGCGTGCGCGCCGCCTGCTCGAGCCGGATGGACGCGGCCTTGCCAGTGTGCTCCTTCACCAGGGGCTGGTCGAGGAGCGGCTCGGACGTTTCGAGGTGGCGGAGCCGCTGTTCCTGCGCTCGGCCGCCTTGGCCGAGGCTGCGGGCGAGGAGCTGACGCTGTCATACGCCGTCCGCCACCTGGCTTTCGGCCACCAGCGCCGCCGCGACTTCGACAAGGCTCTCGTCGATGCCGAGCGCTCGCTCGACATCCGCCGTCGTCTCGGTCTACGCCCTTATTTGCCGCTGACCCTGCTGGCCGTCGCCGACATCCGCCGGGCCAAGGGCGAGCGTGACAGGGCGGACACGCTGTGCGCCGAGGCCTTGGACGAGGCCCGGGCGATGCGCCTACCTTGCGGCGAGGTTTTCGCCCTGCTGAGCCTGGCGAGCGCAGCTAGGGACCGCGGCAGCCGCGAGCGAGCGCGTGACCTGATCGAAGAGGCTGCGGGCGTGGCCCGCCAGATCGGATATCTTCGCTGGATCAAGGCGGTCGAAGGCCTGAGGGGAGCACTGGCCTAGCGCCTCGCGGCGGCGGCGGGGCCTCAATTTGACGCCCCGACCATTCATTGCGTCGGCGGCCGATCCCACCTATGTTCCGCCGCCGCCGGAGCCCCAATGCACGACACGTCGCTGATTCGCAACTTCTCGATCATCGCTCACATCGACCACGGCAAATCGACGCTTGCCGACCGGTTGATCCAGAAGGGCGGTGCGATCACCGAGCGCGAGATGAAGGAGCAGATGCTCGACTCGATGGACATCGAGCGCGAGCGCGGCATCACGATCAAGGCGCAGACGGTCCGGCTCTCGTATAAGGCCAAGGACGGCAAGGTCTACCAGTTCAACCTGATGGACACGCCGGGCCATGTCGACTTCGCCTACGAGGTTTCGCGCTCGCTCGCGGCCTGCGAGGGCTCGATCCTGGTCGTCGATGCGAGCCAGGGTGTCGAGGCGCAGACGCTGGCCAACGTCTATCAGGCGATCGACGCCAATCACGAGATCATCCCTGTCCTCAACAAGATCGATTTACCGGCGGCCGAGCCCGACCGCATCAAGCAGCAGATCGAGGACGTGATCGGCCTCGACGCGTCGAACGCGATCATGATCTCGGCCAAGACCGGCATCGGCATCGACGAAGTCATGGAAGCGATCGCCACCCGCCTGCCGGCACCGCAGGGCGTCGCCGGGGTGACGCTGAAGGCGCTGCTGATCGACTCCTGGTACGACCCCTATCTCGGCGTCGTGGCGCTCGTTCGCATCAAGGACGGCGTGCTCAAGAAGGGCATGAAGGTCCGCATGATGGCGACGGGTGCGGCGCACTTCGTCGACCGCGTCGGCTTCTTCACGCCGAAGATGGAGATGACCGACGAGCTCGGGCCCGGCGAGGTCGGTTTCATCACCGCCGCGATCAAGACAGTCGCCGACTGCAAGGTCGGCGACACGCTGACCGACGACCGCAATCCGACGGTGGAGCCGCTGCCGGGCTTCAAGCCGAGCGTGCCGGTGGTCTGGTGCGGCCTCTTTCCAGTCGACGCCGCCGACTACGAGAACCTGCGGGAATCGCTGGGCAAGCTCAGGCTCAACGACGCCAGCTTCCACTATGAGCCCGAGACCTCGACCGCGCTCGGTTTTGGCTTTCGCTGCGGCTTCCTCGGCCTTCTGCATCTCGAGATCATCCAGGAGCGCCTGGAGCGCGAGTTCAACCTCGACCTGATCACCACGGCCCCGTCGGTCGTCTACAAGATCAACCTGACCGACGGCTCGCAGATGGAGCTTCACAACCCGGCGGACATGCCGGACGTGATGAAGATCAAGTCGATCGAGGAGCCGTGGATCAAGGCGACGATCTTCGTGCCGGACGAGTATCTGGGCTCGATCCTGACACTCTGCACCGACCGGCGCGGACAGCAGATCGACCTGACCTATGTCGGCAATCGCGCCATGGCGGTCTATCGCCTGCCGCTGAACGAGGTCGTCTTCGACTTCTACGATCGCTTGAAGAGCGTCAGCCGAGGTTATGCCAGCTTCGACTATCAGGTCGACGGCTACGTCGAGGGGGAGTTGGTCAAGCTCACGATCCTGGTCAATGCCGAGCCGGTCGACGCGTTGTCGATGATCGTGCATCGGAGCCAGGCCGAGACGCGCGGCCGGGCGCTCTGCGAGCGCCTTAAGGACCTGATCCCGCGCCAGATGTTCAAGATCGCGATCCAGGCGGCGATCGGCGGACGCATCGTCGCCCGCGAGACGATCAGCGCGCTCCGCAAGGATGTGCTGGCGAAGTGCTACGGCGGCGACGTGTCGCGCAAGCGCAAGCTCCTCGACAAGCAGAAGGAGGGCAAGAAGCGCATGCGCCAGTTCGGCAAGGTCGACATACCGCAATCGGCCTTCATCGCTGCCCTCAAGATGGGCGACAGCTGATCCACCTGTCGGGCCGGCGCGTATAGAGGGCTGTCTCTGGAGGATCGCTCCTGCGCCGTTTCTCGCTTCTCCTCGTGCTGCTGCTTGGCCTGACCGGTTGCGTGGGACTGTCGCCCGACCGCGATGCGGCCGCGCGGCCCTTCGACGTCGCGCAATACTTCGCCGGAAGGCTCAAGGCCTGGGGCGTGGTCGAGCCGCGCTTCGGTGGAGCCGTGCGCCAGTTCACCGTCGAGCTCGAGGGGCGCCGCGACGGCGAGGACATCGTACTCGACGAGTATTTCCTGTTTTCCGACGGCGAGCGCCAGGAGCGTCACTGGCGCGTGCTCCGC
>Ga0194132_10001204_pt1 | contig 52505 bp, 59 predicted proteins | sample TA2KigOf80mmetaG_FD_148612 | JGI IMG/M metagenome (GOLD analysis project Ga0194132, IMG submission 148612) | Freshwater microbial communities from Lake Tanganyika, Tanzania - TA2015054 Kigoma Offshore 80m | ecosystem: Environmental > Aquatic > Freshwater > Lake | place: Tanzania: Lake...
TCACAAGGCTCTCAGACGGTGAGGTCGTCTTCGTGGATTTCTGTCTCATCTCGTTTCCTCTCGGGTTCACGATGAGCCGGAAATCCTCCCTTCCTCAAGACGCTAAATCCGTATCACTGGTCCTGACCCCGAACAGTCCAGTGCGGCCTCGTACATTTGCTGAACCCCATCCGCGCGGAAGAGCCGGTCGGTGAACTGGAACAGGGCAGACTGCTCGCGCACACGCGCTGCGAGTTCCGCCTCGAACTGCTTGCGCGCACTGATATCGACGAGCACGTTCACGGCGCCGACGAAGTTGCCTTTCCCATCGCGGATTGGCGTGGGCAGAGGCATGAACGGTACGCGGCTCCCGTCTGGTCGCTCGCCAATTGCCTCTGTACCGCGCACCGCGCGTTGCTCCTTTACGGCGATCGCCATCGGGCATTGATCGTGTGGCAGCGGCTGACCGTCGGCCGAATAATGCTTCCAGGTGGTGCACCACTTATCCACACCGAGGCGCGGCGTCCGCCCCGCGAAGTCCGCCGCGGCCCGGTTGTAGTAAGTGATGCCGCCGGTCGGGTCGGTCGCGTAGACCGGTGTCGGCAGGCCATCGAGCAGGGCCGCGAAGTCGACGCCGCCCTTTGGCTCTTTCCGGGGGGTGCTGGAACGGGGCTTCACGTGATCCTCGCAGGGTTCCTCCGCGAGGATACATCGGGGGGAGCCGGGGAACATGCTGGCCCCTCTAGGGTGTTTACCCTAGGCGCCAGCATTGATCCGCACCGCATTTCGGTTCACGGATCGAACGGTCGCGCTAACGCGCCGCCGCCGCGTTCGGCATGTGCGCTATCCGCGCGCCACCATCGGCCCCACACTCCCGCCGCCCAGGATGTGGATGTGGAAGTGCGGCACTTCCTGGCCGCCGTTCATGCCGGTGTTGGCGATGAGGCGATAGCCGGCGTCGACGACGCCGGCGGCCTTCGCGGCCGCCGCGACCGCCTTGTAGAAGCCGGTCTGCTCGGCGGCCGAGGCGCGCGCCGTGAAGTCGGTGAAGTCCACGTACTTGCCCTTGGGGATCACCAGCACGTGCACCGGCTTGGCGGGCCGGATGTCGTGGAAGGCGAGGGCGTGCTCGCTTTCGTGGACCTTCTTCGATGGAATCTCGCCGCGCAGGATCTTGGCGAACACGTTGTTGTCGTCGTAGGGCACCGGCGATCCTCCTCGGCCCGGGAATGGAAGCGGCGATCTTAGCGCGCCGAGGGAACTCCGCGGCAGCGCAAGGTCGCCGGCATCCACTGCGCGCCGGTCAGGCGGCGGCCACCCACGCGGGCGCGATCCCGGTGCCGCGGCCGGCGACGTAGCCGAGATAGATGTTGAGCATCCCGACCGGCTCGAGGTTGCGGGAGTTCGCCAGCGGACCGGCGTCGATCACCTCGAAGCCGGCGCTCCCCGCCATGGAGCGGACGACTGCCTTTGCTGCCGCGTCGTCTCCGGCCACGAACACCTGGACCTGTGCATTGCCGCCCAGCACCCCGGCGAAGACGGTGTTGAAGGCCTTCACGACCTTGGCGCGCGGCACCGCCCGCTGGATTTCCTCGGCGGCCGAGGTGGTGTGGCCGAGCGAGAGACCGTACATGTCGGCCGTGAGCGGGTTCGAGATGTCGACGACGATCTTGCCGTCGAGGTCGCCGGCGGCGCGCGAGACATCCGTCACGGCAACGGCAGTGGCGGACGCGCCCGCAGCGCGGGCCGCCGTGGTGGCCTGGGACGCGTCCTTGGCGGTGATGGCGACGGTGTGGCCCGCGGCGGCCAGCCGCTTGGCGAACGCAGCGCCCATGTTGCCGGCGCCGATGATGCCGATCTTGAGCTTGGTCATGGGAATTCTCCTGTGCGAAGCGAAGGAAGCAACGGCGCCAACATGGGCCGCCGACCCAATTCAAAACAGAGATAAAGATACGAACATCTCTATCTGTTATCTTGATTGTTCCGGAGGCACGGATGGATGGCCTGACCCTGGATCAGCTGGCGGTGTTTGCCGCGGTCGTCGATCACGGCAGCTTCTCCGGCGCGGCCCGGGCGCTGCGGCGCGCCCAGTCGGCGATCACCTACGCGGTGCAGCATCTCGAACAGTAGACCGGCACGGAGCTGTTCGACCGCACCACCTACCGGCCGACCCTGACGCCGGCCGGTCGCGCCTTGCTGCCGCGTGCGCGACGCGTGCTGGAAGACCTCGCCGCGTTTCGCACGCAAGCCCGCGGCCTGGTGGCGGGGCATGAGGCGCGCATCACGCTGGCGATCGATATCGTCGCGCCGGCTCAGCCGCTGACGGCTGCCCTGGTGGAGTTCGCCCGGACGTTTCCCATGGTCGAGGTCGCGATCCTGGCGCAGCCGATGGACGCCACGCTGGACCGCTTGCGGCGCGGCGCCGCGGACCTCGGGCTCGTGGTCGACGTTCCCGCCCCAGGGTTGTTCGAGGGCCTGGCACGCGTCCGCTGCGGAACGATCGACTTCGTCGTCGTTGCCGCACCGCACCACGCGTTGGCGCGCATGCGTGGGCCGCTCAGCGCCGCCGACCTGCGCGACCATACGCAAATCCTGCTGTAATCGGGGTTGGAGACGAGCGGCGCCACGGACTGGGCGGCCTATGCACTCAACCGCTGGCGCGTGAACGACCTTGGCCTGCGGCACAGCCTGCTGCTGGCGGGCGCCGGGTGGAGCAGCAGGCCGCGCCACCTGGTGGCCGATGATCTGCGCGCCGGACGCCTGATCGCGCTGCGACTCGACCGCGTCAGCGGCTCAGAGCAGCTGCCGCTGAGCGTCGCACATCGCAAGGCGGGTGTGCTGGGGCCCGCCGCCCTGTGGCTGCGTGACCGCCTTGTCGAAGATGCCGCCGAGCCTTCCCCAAAGTCAGAGAGCGTTCGCCGCAAGCGCGCCGCGCGGGGGTGACGAACCCTAGCCCTTGCGCGCGGCCTTTTCGGCCAGCCCCGATTTGCCCTCGCGGCGCTCGAGCTCGGCGAACACGTCGGCGGGCGAGATGCCCTGGTCGGCCCACAGCACCATCAGGTGGTAGAGCAGGTCGGCCGATTCGCGGATGACCGCGTTGCGGTCGTCCTGCATCGCCGCCACCACCGTCTCCACCGCCTCCTCACCGACCTTGCGCGCCATCGCCGGCGGGCCCTTGGCGAACAGGGTCGTGGTGTAGCTGGTGGCGGGATCGCCGCCGCGGCGGTTGAGGATGGTGGTGTAGAGGCGGTCGAGGATGTCGGGCATGGCTCGCTGACCTAATGGACCTCGTCCTTCGACGGGCTGAGGACGAGAACGGGTTCTTACTCTCGCACCGCGATGCCGTGCTCGGCCAGATGGCGCTTGGCCGCGGGGATCGACACCTCGTTGAAGTGGAAGATGGAGGCGGCGAGCACGGCCGAGGCGTGGCCGTCGCGGATGCCCTCCAAGAGGTGCTGTGCGGTGCCGGCGCCGCCTGAGGCGATCACCGGCACGCGCACCGAATCGGCGATGGCGCGGGTGAGCGCGAGGTCATAGCCGTTCTTGGTGCCGTCGCGGTCCATGGAGGTTAGCAGGATTTCGCCGGCGCCGAGCTCGACTACGCGGTGCGCCCATGCGACGGCGTCGAGGCCCGCGTCCTTGCGGCCGCCATGGGTGAACACGCCCCAGCGGCCGGGCGCCACCTGCTTGGCGTCGATTGCCACGACGATGCACTGGCTGCCGAACTTCTCGGATGCCTCGCGCACCACGTCGGGGTTCGCCACCGCGGCGGTGTTGATGCCGACCTTGTCGGCGCCGGCGAGCAACAGGCGCCGCACGTCGGCGGGCGTGCGCACGCCGCCGCCGACGGTGACGGGCATGAAGCACGCCTCGGCGGTGCGCGCCACCACGTCGAACAGCGCGGCGCGGCCTTCGTGGCTGGCGGAGATGTCGAGGTAGCAGAGCTCGTCGGTGCCCTCGGCGTCGTAGCGGCGCGCCTGTAACAGCGGATCGCCGGCGTCGCGGTGGTTGACGTACTCAACGCCTTTGACGACGCGCCCTTCGTGCACGTCGAGGCACGCGATGATGCGCGGCTTCAGCATGCGGCTAGCCGATGAGGGCGAGCGCCTTGGCGGGATCGATGCGGCCGTCGTAGAGGGCGCGCCCGGCAATGACGCCGGCGAGGTTGGCGGCGCGGCCTTGCACCTTTGCCCACTTCAGGCGGCGGATGTCGTCGAGGCTGGAGACGCCGCCGGAGGCGACGATCGGCATGGAGACGGACTTGGCGAGCTCCATGGTCGCCTCGACGTTCAGGCCCTGCATGGCGCCGTCGCGGTCGACGTCGGTGTGGATGATGGCGGCGACCCCGGAGTCCTCGAACTGGCGCGCGAGCGCGATCACCGTGACGTCGGAGCTCATCGCCCATCCTTCGACCGCGACCCGGCCGGCGCGCGCGTCGACGCCGACGGCGACCTTGCCGGGCCAGCGCTTGCACGCGTCGCGCACCAGCTCGGGCTCGCGCAGCGCGGCGGTGCCCATCACGACGCGGGCGACGCCTTTCTCGAGCCAGCTTTCGATGGCTGCCTGCGTGCGGATGCCGCCGCCGAGCTGGATCTGCACTTGCGGCACGGTCTTGAGGATCGATTCCACCGCGGCGCCGTTCACCGCCTTGCCGGAGAACGCGCCGTTGAGGTCGACGACGTGGATCCACGGAAAGCCCTGGCCGGCGAAGGTGCGCGCCTGGTCGGCGGGGTCGGTGTTGAACACGGTGGCGGCCGCCATGTCGCCGCGCACCAGGCGAACGCAGTGGCCGTCCTTGAGGTCGATCGCCGGGAAGAGGGTCACGTTGTGCCAATCATGGGCGCCGCACGATCGGCGTCACCGACGCTGGGCTCGCCTCACGCGCGCGCTCGAGCGCGGTCTTGCCGATGGGCATGATCTCCTTGACGTAGTAGTGGCCGACGATGAACTTGCCGTCGACCTTGGCGTACTTCTGCTTGGTCGCCCAGCGCACGAACCCGTGGCTTTCGTACAGCGCGATGGCCGCCTTCTGGGTGTCGCGTACGTTGAGCTCGATGGCCTCGAAGCCGCGTTCGGCGGCGCGCCGGTCGATCGCCTGCAGCAGCCCGCGCGCGAGCCCATGGCCGCGCGCGTGCGGCGCGACGAAGAACGTCGTGATCATGGCGGCGAACGCCTGCGCCTCGTTATTGGCGGGCGGGCGCACCAGTTGCGCCGAGCCGACGATGGTGCCGTCGTAGCGCGCCACCACCAGCTCGCGCTCGGGCACCAGCAGCACGCCACGCCAGTAGGCCTCGAGCTTCTCGCGCGGCGGCGGCTTGAGCCAGCCGAAGCCGTTGCCGTCGACGATGGCTTCCTCGGTGGCGCAGCAAAGGTCCTCGAGGTCGGTGCCGGCGAAGCGCGCCAGCCACTCGACGGAGGTGCTGACCGGATGGATTTCGGTTTCGGCGGCCATGCTGCACGCGCCCGCGATTAGGGACGCCACTCCAAGAAGTTGCCGATCAGCCGCAAGCCCACCGCCTGGCTCTTCTCGGGGTGGAACTGCGTGCCGACGATATTGTCGCGGCCGACGATGGCAGCAAGTGGGCCGCCGTAGCTGACGGTGGCCAGCACGTCGGAGGCATGCCGACTGCGCATGGCGTAGCTGTGCACGAAGTAGGCGTGCGCGCCGCTCTCGATGCCGGCCAGCACCGGATGTCGCGGGGCAGTGACGGTGAGGTCATTCCAGCCCATGTGCGGGACTTTCAGCGCGTCGCCTTCGATCTCGGTAACGTCGCCTGCGATCCACCCCAGGCCGTCGTGCTCGCCGTGCTCGAAGCCCCAGTCGGCCAGCAGCTGCATGCCGACGCAAATGCCGAGGAACGGCGCGCGCCGTTGCAGCACCGCTTCTTCCATGGCGTCGGTCATGCCGGGGACCGCTTCCAGGCCATGCATGCAGTCAGCGAAAGCACCGACGCCGGGCAGCACGACGCGCTCGGCGGCGCGCACCGCATCGGCGTCGGAGGTGACGCCGACTTCGCCCGCGTAGCGACGCTCGGCGGCGACGCGCTCGAACGCCTTGGCGGCGGAGCGCAGGTTGCCGGAGCCGTAGTCGACGATGGCGACGCCGAGGGTCTTTGCCACGGGGCCTTAGACGCCGTACATCGAGTTCATGGAGGCGAACAGGCGGCGCTTGGCGTCGCCCAGATCGGCGCCGCTCACCACGCTCACCAGCTCGTGGCCGGAGCGGGCCAGCGACCATTGGCGCAGGTCGTTGCCGAACAGACCGAGCAGGAGCAGCACGCCCAGGCCGAGCCAGCGGGCGAGGTCGTCCTCGGCGCCGAGCATGCTGGGCACGAGCGCGATGCCGACTGCGACAAGCAGCGCAAACACCACCCACATGCGGTTGGCGAGCGCCCACAGCGGGCCGAAAAACAGCGCCGGCCAGCAGACGCCTTCCTTCACCAGCACGTACGAGTCCTCCGGCGTGCTGCGCGCGCGCCCCTTGACCTTCGTCTCGACACGTCGCTCGAAGACTGCGTAGAGGCGAGTCATTTCTTGCTCGCGCGTTTCGCGGTGCGTTTCGGTGCGGCCGCCTTCTTGGCGGACGGGGGAGTGACATTCCCCGACAGCACGCCCTTGGTGCTGGGCACGGCGTTGGCCTTGCGCTCGTCGATGGTGAAGGCTTCGCGCAGCGCGCGCGCCAGGCCTTTGAAGCACGACTCGACGATGTGGTGGCTGTTCTCGCCGTAGACGTTCTCGATGTGCAGCGTCAGGCCGCAGTTCTGTGCAAAGGCCTGGAACCATTCCTTGAACAGCTGCGTGTCGAAGTCGCCGAGGCGCTGGGTCGGCACCTTCACCTTCCACACCAGGTACGGGCGGTCGGAGGCGTCGAGCGCGACGCGTGTCAGCGTCTCGTCCATCGGCACGTGCACGTCGGCGAAGCGGCGGATGCCGCGGCGGTCGCCGAGCGCCTTGTACATTGCTTGGCCGATGGCGATGCCGGAGTCCTCGGTGGTGTGGTGCGCGTCGATGTGCAGGTCGCCCTTGGCCTCGACCGTGAGGTCGATGAGCGAGTGGCGCGACAGCTGCTCGAGCATGTGGTCGAGGAAGCCGATGCCGGTCGCCACCTTGTAGACGCCCGAGCCGTCGAGGTTGATCTCAACGCAGATGCGGGTCTCGGTGGTGCTGCGTTCGACCGTCGCGGTGCGCATGAGTCGGGCCGGAAAGGGGCGGATTTCGGCGCCCCTATAGCAGGAAGACCCCGGCGAATCCATGGGTTTAGGGGTCCTGTACCGGTGGCCAGGCCGCCTTGACGGGGGTCCGAGGCTCCCCACATGTTGGGCCTCGTTCCTGGCCGTGAGCCACGGCCCAGCTACCCAAGGCAAGTCGAGGCGGCATGGCGGAAACCACCCCCGCGTGGCACGGCACCACCATCATCTCGGTGCGCAAGAACGACAAAGTGGTCATCGCCGGCGATGGCCAGGTGACCATGAAGGACACCATCCTCAAGCACAGCGCCACCAAGGTGCGCCGGCTGAAGGGCGACCAGGTGATCGCGGGCTTCGCCGGCGCCACTGCCGACGCGTTCACGCTGTTCGAGCGCCTGGAGTCGCGCTTGGAGAAACATCCCGGCCAGCTGACGCGCGCGTGCGTCGAGCTCGCCAAGGATTGGCGCACTGACCGCTACCTGCGCCGCCTGGAGGCGATCATGGCGGTAGCCGACAAGCAGGTGAGCCTGATCCTGTCGGGCACCGGCGACGTGGTGGAGCCGGACGACCAGATCATCGGCATCGGCTCGGGCGGCAACTACGCGCTCGCCGCGGCGCGCGCGCTCATCGACCGCCAGGACATGGACGCCGAGGCCATTGCGCGGCGCGCCCTGGAGATCGCCGCCGGCATCTGCGTGTTCACCAACAACCACGTCACCCTGGAAACTCTGTAACCGCACATGGCGGACTTTTCCCCGCGCGAGATCGTCTCCGAGCTCGACCGCTACATCGTCGGCCAGCGCGACGCCAAGCGCGCCGTCGCAATCGCGCTGCGCAACCGCTGGCGCCGCCAGCGCGTTCCCGACGACCTAAAGGACGAGGTGCTGCCGAAGAACATCCTGATGATCGGCCCAACCGGCGTCGGCAAGACGGAGATCTCGCGCCGCCTGGCGCGCCTCGCCAACGCGCCGTTCATCAAGGTGGAAGCCACCAAGTTCACCGAGATCGGCTATGTCGGCCGCGACGTCGAGCAGATCATCCGCGACCTGGTCGAGACCGCCGTCGCCTTAGAGCGCGAGAAGGGCCGCGCCGAGGTGAGCGCGCGCGCCGAGGCCGCCGCCGAGGAGCGCATCCTCGACGCGCTGGTCGGCGCCGCCGGCGAGCACACGCGCCAGGCGTTCCGCAAGCGGCTGCGCGAGGGCGAGCTCGGCGACAAGCCGATCGAGATCGACATGGCCGACGGGGGAACGGGCGCGAGCTTCCCGACGATGGACATCCCCGGCATGCCCGGCGGCCAGGTGGGGATGATCAACCTGCACGACATCCTCGGCAAGGCGTTCGGCAAGCGCACGAAAAAGCAGCGCACCACGGTGGACGAAGCGTGGCGCACGGTGGTGACCGAGGAAAGCGACAAGCTTCTCGACCCCGAGAAGACAACGCGCTCGGCGATCGACGCCGTACAGCAGAACGGCATCGTGTTCCTCGACGAGGTCGACAAGATTGTCGGCCGCGATTCGGAGCACGGCTACATGAGCGCCGGCGTGAGCCGCGAGGGCGTGCAGCGCGACCTGCTGCCGCTCATCGAAGGCACCACGGTGGCGACCAAGTACGGGCCGGTGAAGACCGACCACGTGCTGTTCATCGCCTCAGGCGCATTCCATCTGTCCAAGCCATCGGACCTGTTGCCCGAGCTGCAGGGACGCCTGCCGATCCGTGTCGAGCTGCAGGCGCTCACCCGCGACGACTTCCGCCGCATCCTCACCGAGCCCGAGAACTCGCTGATCCGCCAATACACGGCGCTCCTGGCCACCGAGCAGGTGACGGTGCGCTTCACCGACGACGCCATCGACGAGATCGCCACGCTCGCCGCGGAGGTGAACGCCGGCGTCGAGAACATCGGCGCGCGGCGCCTGCACACGGTGATGGAGCGGCTGCTGGATGAGATCAGCTTCTCCGCCAGCGACCGCGGCGGTGAGACCATCACCATCGACGCCGCCTACGTGCGCGCCCAGGTCGGGAACCTGGCCAAGAACGCCGATTTGAGCCGGTTCATCCTTTAGCTCGGTCCACCTATCCCGTTCGATTGCGAGCGCGGATCGCCGTACCTAGGTGCTCCTGAAAGCCAGGAGCGCCCATGGTTCAGCATGCGGACATCGCGCGCTCGGCGAGCGTGCAGCTTTCCACCGTGCAGCATGCTGGCGATGGACCTGTGGGAGCACGCCTACATGGTCGACTACATGCCGGCCGGGAAGGCCGACTACGTCGAGGCGTTCTTCCTCAACCTCAACTGGAGCGTGATGGAGACGCGCTTCGCGCGCCTTTGCGCCTGAGCAGGACATAGCGCGCGCCGATGCCGCCGTGGCGCGCGCCGGCTTGGGCCGAGGCGATCACGACCGGCTTTAGCTCGGGCGCCTCCAGCCAGCGCGGCAGCACGGCGCGCAGGACGCCGGCGCCGAAGCCGGCGTAGGGGCTCTCATCGGCGGCGCGCACACTGCCCTTCCCCGTGATGACGAGCACGCAGCGCACGCCGTCGGACGCGCTGCGCTTCAGGAAGCGAACCAGCGCCGCGTGGGCGTCCTGCTGCGTCATGCCATGCAGGTCGAGGCGCGCGCCGATGTCGATGCGGCCGCGGCGGAGGGCCTTGAGATCGTGGGCGTCGATGTCGCCGGGCTGCGGCAGCGCCGCGGACTTTTTGGCGCGCGGCGCCGCCGGAAGCTTGGCCAGCAGGTAGAGCCGCGAATTGGAATCTGCCGCGTCAGGTGACTCCGGCGGCGCCTCGCCCATGGCCTGGCGCCACAGGCGCACCTCATCCGCGGTCAGCTTGCGTCTGCCCACGGCACGGCCGATCGATGATCAGGTGGGACTGTGAGTCTCCGCGAGCGCCCAGTTGGGATCGCCGGAGCGCACGTCGCGCACGAAGGTCCAGATGTCGGTGACTTCCTTCACCGGCGGCGCGCCCGGAGAGTCGGCGACGACGCCCGTCTTGCGCACGACGTTGATGATGTCGCTGACGAACTTCACCGTGACCTCGGCGATGCGGCCGGCCATGCGCGCGTCGGTGACGTCGGCGGTACGCACGCCGACGATGGTGGTCTCGAGGGTTTCGCCGCGCTCCTCCCGCTCGGCGATGGCGCGCGAGAAGCTCTCCAAGACGTCGCGAGTGAGAAGCCGCTTGAGCGTGTCGCGATCGCCCTTGGCGAACGCGGTCACCACCATCTCATAGGCGGCACGGGCACCGGCAAGGAAATCCTGCACGTCGAACGTCGGATCCTGCATGCGGATCTCGGCGACGCCGGCGGCGGCAAGCGCCTCTTCGTCGCCTGTTTCAGACTTCTTCGCCGCGCGGCGCGGCAACGCGTTGCGCACAGGACGGCCCGGCAGGGAGACGACGTTGTCGTCGCGCCCCGGGCGGCGGAACATGCGCGAGCCCGAGTCGTCGGGGCGGCGGCCGAGCACGCGTCCCAGACGATAGAGAACGAATGCCGCCAAGAGGGCCAGGAGGATGACGTCAAAGTACTGCACGGTGGGGACCCAACCCTGGCCACCTCCGAACACGCCGGCCGGACGCCTGTTGGCGCCGGTCGCCGCGCGTGCTGCGGCGGCGGAACCTTTGTCAACAGACTAGCGGTCGCAGCCGCCGCGAGTCCAGCGCAGCCGCTTTTTGCCGACGGCGGAATCCCAGGGCTCTCGCGGCCGGCAACACCTGAGTGCACGAGAAGGTGAGCGCGGCCCGCGCGGCGTAGGCCCCTCGCTTGACAGGCCCACGACACGCGAACGATGGTGCGCGCGCGTGCAAGCGCGGCTGCGCGCCCATGCCGCAGTGCAGCATGCCTTCCTGGGGCGGGGAGAACGCCATCATGGCCGAAACCGACGCCAAGACCGATGCCGGCGCTGCCGAAGCGCAAGCGGGACCGCGGGTGACCGTCCGCGTCCAGTACGTGAAGGACCTGTCGTTCGAGAATCCGGGTGCGCCACGCGCGCTCGCCGATACGGCCACACCGCCACAGATCCAAGTGAACGTGGACGTCGAGGCGCGGCCTATGGGCAAGGACCACTACGAGGTGGCGCTGCACATCAACGCGACGGCGGCGCGCAACGACGCCAACGTGTTCGTGCTGGAGCTGGTCTACGCCGGCCTGTTCGCCCTGGAGAACATCCCGCGCGACAAGCTGGAGAACATTTGCCTGGTCGAGTGCCCGCGCCTGTTGTTCCCGTTCGCGCGGCGCGTCGTCGCCGACGCAACCCGCGAAGGCGGCTTCCCGCCTCTGTTGCTCGATCCGATCGACTTCGCGCGGCTGCTGCGACAGCACCGCGGCCCGATGGCCGCCAGCGGTCAGGCCACCGCCGCGCCAGCGAAACGCGGCAAGTAGGACTCCCGAGTCAACTCAGCCAGATCGGCTCTTTGATCTTGGCCAGGAAGGCGGCGTGGGCCGCCAGCTCCTCGGGGCTGGCAGCGTGCGGCCGCGCCGCCCGCGGCTCGCGGCGCACCAGGAGCACGCCGGTGGTTTCGCTGACCGCCAGCGCCAGGTCGGGCTGCCGCCCACCGATCAGCTCGAGGTAGACCTCCGCCAGCAGCTGGGCGTCGAGCAGCGCGCCGTGCTTGGCGCGGGCCGTGCGGTCGATGGCGAAGCGATCGAGCAGCGCATCGAGGCTGGCCGGCGCGCCCGGATAGCGCCGGCGCGCCAAGCGGACGGTGTCGATGACGTCGCCGGCGAGCGGAGGGTGATCGAGCCGCGCCAGCTCGGAGTTCAGGAAGCCCATGTCGAAGTCGGCGTTGTGCGCCACGACGCGTGCGCCGTCGAGGAAGGTGAGCAGCTCCTCGGCCACTTCGGCGAACAGTGGCTTGTCGCGCAGGAACTCGTCGGTGATGCCGTGCACCGCCTGCGCGGCGTACGGCATCATCTTCTGCGGGTTGACGTACTTGTGGAACTCGCGGCCGGTCGGGATGGAGTTGATCAGTTCGACGCAGCCGATCTCCACCACGCGGTCGGACGCCGGATCGAGGCCGGTGGTCTCGGTGTCGAGGACGATCTCGCGCACGTTACTTCTGCTTTTTCCGGGCCTGCAGCGGGCTCTTGTTGAATGAGGGCCGCGCTTCGCGCTCGAGCATTTTGATCAGCCGGCGAATCTCGCGCAACATGTTGCGCTTCTCGCCGCCGGTGTCGATGACATATGTCGCACGGCGGCGCTTTTCGCGATCGCTCATCTGCCGCGCACGCATGGCGCGGAAGCGGTGCGCAGTCATGCCGGGGCGCTTCATCACGCGCGCTTTCTGCACCGCCGCGGGCGCCGTCACGACCAGAACGGCGTCGACGCGCTTCTCGCCGCCCGTCTCGAACAGCAGCGGGATGTCGAGCACGGCAAGGCGCGCGCCGGAGGCCTTCGCGTCGGCAAGAAAGCGCCGCTCGCGCTGGCGGACGCGCTTGTGCAGAAGGCCTTCGAGGCGCGCCAGGGCGGCGGGATCGTCGAACGCCAGCCCGGCCAGCGCAGTGCGATCCACCGTGCCGCCGCGCACGGCGGCCGGGAAGGTGCGCTTCACCGCGGCGATGGCGGAAGCGTCGTGGGCGAGCAGCGCGCGCACCGTCGCGTCGGCGTCGAACACCGAATAGCCGGCACGGGCAAAGGCCTGGGCCGCCGTGGTTTTGCCCATGCCCACCGAGCCGGTGATGCCGAGGACGAACAACCGGTCAAGGCCCTTTGCGGACGAAGTCGTGCAGTTTGGCGTCCACCTCGGGCTCCTTCCCAAACCAAGCCGCGAAGCCGGGCTTGGCCTGGTGCAACAGCATGCCGAGGCCGTCGACGGCGGGATTGCCGCGCTGCCGGGCGCGGCGCAACAGGTCGGTTTCGAGCGGCGTGTAGACGATGTCGGTGACGATGGCGTTCTGCGGCAAGGGGCCCAGATCGACCTCGAGCATGGGCTGGCCCTTCATGCCCAGCGTGGTGGCGTTGGCCACCAAGGCGACGTCCTCGAGGGCGGCGGCGCTGTGCTCCCATGCCACGGCCTTGGCGCGGCCGCCCAGGGCCTGCGCCAACGCTACCGCGCGCGCGGGTGTGCGGTTGATGATCCGCACCTCGTCGGCGCCGTCGGCGTGCAGCGCCCAGGCGATCGCCTTGGCGGCACCGCCGGCGCCGACGATCGCCACGGCCTTGCCGCGCGCCGACCAGCCGGGATGGGCGTCGCGGATGTTGGCAAGAAAGCCTCGGCCATCGGTGGTGTCGCCGAACAGCGAGCCATCCTTGCGCACGATGATGGTGTTCACGGCGCCGATGGCGCGCGCCTCGTCGCTGAGGCTGTCCATGGCGGCGAACGCTGCTTCCTTGTGCGGCACCGTGACGTTGGCGCCGGCGAACCCGAGCGCAGGCAGCGCGCGCACCGCAGCCTCGAGCTTCTCGGGCGGCACCGCCATCGGCACGTAGGCGGCGTCCAACCCATAGCGGGCGATCCAGTGGCCGTGCAGGCGCGGCGACAGCGAATGCGCCACCGGCCAGGCCATGACGCCGGCGACGCGCGCCTTGCCCGACACAGTCATGCCGTTGCCGTCATTGCGGGATCACGCCACGGCCGCGCAGGAATGCGAGCAACGGCAGCAGCGGCAGGCCGAGGATGGAGAAATGGTCGCCGCGCACGGCTTCGAACAGCGACGCGCCGAGACCCTCTAGGTGATACGCGCCGGGGCTGCCCAGCACGTCGTCGCCGACCTGGGCAAGGTAGGTTTCCAGCGCCTCGTCGCTGAAGGCGCGCATGGTGAGCTCGGCGACCTCATCGTGCTGCCAGATCACCGTGCCGCCCATGGCCACCGACGCCGACGTCAGGAGCTGGTGCGTGCGCCCGCGCAGGCGCCGCAATTGGGCGCGGGCATTGTCCCGCGTTCCGGGCTTGCCGAGCAGTTCGCCGTCGACGCCGAGGACCTGGTCGGACCCTACCACCGCCGCGGCGGGGCGCCGCTTGGAGACGGCCAAAGCTTTTTCCGCGCCGATGATGCCCGCGGCCTGCGGGCCATTCGTAGCCGTGGCGCGCAGGGCAACTTCGTCAACGGAAGGAACGTCGACGACGAAGTCCACGCCGGCGGCGCGCAGGAGACGCGCGCGCATCGCGCTTCCGCTCGCCAGCACGAGGACTGCGCCGCCACCCTTGGACTTTTCTCCGCTAGCCGCGGGATAAGTGTCGCGCCGATCCGCTACCATGGCTCGGACGTGCAGGGTCCTGGATTCATCCCAGGGTCTTCGCACAGGGGAATGAATCCATCCACGGCTTCTGCATAACGGGGACAACCTTTTCGACGGGAAGGACTGCCGAAGGAACCGTGCTCTTTCCGAGCACTCGTTCTTTGTGCATCGATCCAGGTGCGCCAAGAATTCCCCTGTTCCGGTGGTCCAATCACCTCTACCACCTTTCTTACTTATCTATAATTCTAAGAGGGACGAAGCTCGACTCGTTGGCCGACCAAGGGAGCATTGCGTGAAGCACAAGAAGCTCCTGCGGGTGTTGGCAGGAGAGAGCGTCTCTCCTCCACCGATCTGGCTGATGCGGCAAGCAGGCCGATATCTGTCCGAATACCGGGCGGTGCGGGCCAAGGCCGGTTCGTTCCTGAACCTTTGCTACAATCCGGAGCTGGCGATCGAAGTCACTCTGCAGCCGATCCGTAGGTTCGGGTTCGACGCAGCGATCCTGTTCTCAGACATCCTGGTCGTCCCGCACGCACTGGGCGTTCCCTTGGACTATCGCGAGGGGGAAGGTCCCGTCCTGCAGCCGGTGCGTTCTGCCGAAGCGGTGGCGAAACTCAGCCGCGAGGCCATCGAGGAACGCTTGGCGCCGGTGTATGCCACGGTGCAGGGTTTGGCGAAGTCATTGCCGCCGGAAACCACCCTGATCGGATTCGCGGGCGTGCCGTGGACCGTGGCGGCCTACATAGTCGAGGGCCAGGGAGGCACCGACCACGCCACCCTGATCCGCTGGGCCTGGCGTGATCCCCAAGGCTTTGCCGCCCTGATCGGCCTGCTGGTGGAGGCCACCACCCGCCATTTGCTGGCGCAAATCCAGGCCGGAGCGGAAGTCGTACAGTTGTTCGAAAGCTGGGGAGGAGCGGCGCCGGACGCCCTGTTCCAGCGCTGGTGCATCGAGCCGGTGACGGAGATCGTGCGGCGGCTGAAGGCGGCCGCCCCAGAGGTGCCGGTGATCGGCTTTCCCCGCGGCGCCGGCGCCTGGCTGGCGCGCTATGCCGAGGAGACCGGCGTCCAGGGCATCGGCGTGGACCAGGGCACCTCCTTGGCCGTCGCCCGCGCTGTCGTTCCCGACCGTGTCGCCATCCAGGGCAACCTCGATCCCCTGGTGCTGGTCGAAGGCGGGGCGGCCTTGGACAGCGAAATCGATCGCATCACCGACCTCATGGCGGGTGCGCCGCATGTCTTCAACCTGGGACACGGGATCCACCAGGACACGCCACCCGAGCATGTCGCGCAGCTGATCGAGCGCGTGCGCAGCCGCCGCCCATGAACCCGCGCAATTCGACTCAGCGCATCGGCATTGTCCTGTTCAACCTGGGCGGGCCCGACCGTCCGGAAGCGGTGCTGCCGTTCCTGCGCAATCTGTTTCGCGACCCGGCGATCCTGCGCGTGCCCGGCTTGGTGCGCGTGCTGTTGGCCGAGGCGATCGCGCGCCGGCGTGCGCCGGTGGCACGCGAAATCTATTCGCGCATCGGTGGGCGCTCGCCGATCGTTCCGGAGACCGAAGCACAAGCGCGCGCTCTCGAAGCGGCGGTGCAACACATCGTACCGAACAGCGAGGTGAAGGCGTTCGTCGTCATGCGCTATTGGCATCCGCGCGCCGGTGATGTCGCCGCCGCTGTGCAAGCGTTCAAGCCCGATCGCGTCGTGCTGCTGCCGCTCTATCCGCAGTTCTCGACCACGACGACGGAGTCCTCGCTTGCCGAATGGCAGCGCATGGCCGTGACCGCAAAGACGGTCGCGCTCGTGGCGCGCACCTCCATCATCGGCTGCTACGGCGCCGAGGCGTGGTTCGTGAAAGCATACGCCGACGTCATCCGGCCGGTGCTGGAGCAGGCGCGCGCAAAGGGCAATCCCCGCGTCCTCTTTTCGGCGCACGGACTGCCGCAGCGCATCGCCGACGCAGGCGATCCCTATCTGCTGCACACCCAGCAGACGGCGGCGGCGGTGGCAGCGGAGATCGGCCTGGTCGCCGCGAACTGGCGGTTGTGCTACCAGAGCCGCGTCGGCCGGCTGGCGTGGATCGGTCCCTCCACCGAGGAGGAGGTGCACCGCGCCGGCGCCGATCGCGTGCCGGTGGTGGTGACGCCGATCTCGTTCGTCTCGGAGCACTCGGAGACATTGGTTGAGCTCGACATCGAGCTGCGCGAGGCGGCGCTGAGGGCCGGCGTGCCGGCGTATTTTCGCGCGCCGGCGGTGGGTACCAACGCCGCCTTCATCGACGGCCTCGCGACTCTCGTGCAGCGTTCGTTGAGCGGAGCGTTGGGCGCGTGTCCGTTGCATGCCGGACGGCGCTGCCCGCGCGGCTTGTGTGTCGCCACCAACACCCGCGGCTTCAAAGTGCCGGCGCGAGCGTGAGAATCGCATGAGCTTCCTGGCGGACTATCCGTGGCGGCAGATCGTCACCGCGCTGCACGTGATCTCGGTGATCGCGTGGATGGCGGGCATGCTGTATCTGCCGCGCCTGTTCGTCTATCACGCCGACACCGCGGTCGGCTCGGACAAGTCCGAGACGTTCAAGGTCATGGAGCGGCGCCTGCTGCGCGGCATCATCAACCCGGCGATGATCGCCGCGTGGACATTCGGCCTGCTGCTGGTGTTCACGCCCGGCGTGGTGGATTGGAGCCGCGCCTATGCGTGGGTGAAAGCCGCCGCGGTGATCGCCATGAGCGCGCTGCACGGCAACTTGTCGCGCTGGCGCAAGGACTTCGAGGCGGACCGCAACAAGAGGCCGGCGCGCTTCTATCGCATCGTCAACGAGGTGCCGACGGTGCTGATGATCGTCATCGTCTTCACCATCTTCCTGAAATACTGACCGCCGTCACACCGCCGCCTCTTCCCCCTCCGCACGTTTGACTCGGGCGACATGTTCGCCTTAAATGGAGGGGTAAGCACTGCGGGCGCCCACCTGCCCGTTTCTCCGCCAAGTCCCGTCGCTGCTCGGGGCCCCTCGCGGCACTTCTTTCCGGAAATCCCGAGCATTGCGGCCCGAATCCCCGCCCGAATCCTAGGCTCCGAATCCCCCGGCCGCCCATGAACCTCCAAGAACTGAAGCGCAAGTCGCCGACCGAGCTTCTGGCGTTTGCCGAGGCGCACAACGTCGAGAACGCCAACTCGCTCAGGACGCAGGACATGATGTTCGCGATCCTCAAGCAGCTGGCCGAGGACAACATCGAGATCACCGGCACGGGCGTGCTGGAGATCCTCCAGGACGGCTTCGGGTTCCTGCGCTCGCCGGAGTCGAACTACCTGCCGGGCCCGGACGACATCTACGTCTCTCCGAGCCAGGTGCGGCGCTTCGCGCTGCGCACCGGCGACACGGTGGAAGGCGAGATCCGTGCGCCCAAGGAAGGCGAGCGCTACTTCGCGCTGCTCAGGGTCAAGAGCATCAACTTCGAAGAGACCGAGAAGGTCCGCCACAAGGTCAACTTCGACAACCTGACGCCGCTTTACCCCGAGAAGCGGCTGAAGATGGAGATCGACAAGGCGCCGGGCGATCCCTCCGCGCGCGTCATCGACCTCATCTGTCCGCTCGGCAAGGGACAGCGCGGGCTCATCGTCGCGCCGCCGCGCACCGGCAAGACGATGATGCTGCAGAACATCGCGCACTCGATCAGCCACAACCATCCCGAGGTGTACCTGATCGTGCTGCTCATCGACGAGCGGCCGGAGGAAGTCACCGACATGAAGCGCTCGGTGAACGGCGAGGTGGTGTCCTCGACGTTCGACGAGCCGGCGTCGCGCCACGTGCAGGTCGCCGAGATGGTGATCGCCAAGGCGAAGCGCCTGGTGGAGTACGGCCGCGACGTCGTGATCTTGCTCGACTCTATCACGCGTCTCGCGCGCGCCTACAACACCGTCGTGCCGTCCTCGGGCAAGGTGCTGACCGGCGGCGTCGACGCCAATGCGCTGCAGCGGCCGAAGCGCTTCTTCGGCGCGGCGCGCAACATCGAGAACGGCGGCTCGCTCACCATCATCGCCACCGCGCTGATCGACACCGGCAGCCGCATGGACGAGGTGATTTTCGAGGAGTTCAAGGGCACCGGTAACTCGGAAATCATCCTCGACCGCAAGCTGTCCGACAAGCGCACCTGGCCGGCGATCGACATCACGCGCTCCGGCACGCGCAAGGAAGAGCTGCTCGTCGACAAGGGCACGTTGTCGAAGATGTGGGTGCTGCGCCGCATCCTGATGCCGATGGGCGTGGTGGACTCGATGGAGTTCCTGCTCTCCAAGCTCAAGGGCACCAAGACCAACGCCGAGTTCTTCGACTCGATGAACGCGTAGGACGCGTTCGGTCCGACACTGGCGCTACCGCTCGAGCGCGTCCTTGAGCGGCTTCAGGAACTCCGCATAGTTCTTCGCGTTGCCGACGCGGGCGGACGTCAGCGGCTCGCGCAAGCGGCGCTTGCTTTGCGTCGGCACCGGCCGGGCGAGCTCGGCGCAGCGCAGCACCTGCGGCTCCCACCCAAGGCCCACGGCAGCCAGCAGCGCCTTCGCCGTGGCTTCTGGTGAGGCCACCAGATCCTCATACTTGATCTCGGGCAGCGCCCCGAGCGTGCGCCAATGCGCCATCAGGCGCTGGTGCTCGCGCCAGTACACGCCCAGCGCAGCGAGGTCGGATGGGAACGGGTGGTCGCCCGGCAGTTGGTTGGCGAAGATCGACAACAGCGTGTCGAGCGGATCGCGCGTGACGTGCACCACGGCGGCGCGGGGGAACATCAGGCGCGCAAGGCCGATGAACTGCCAGTGCGGGGCGCTCTTGTCGGCGACGCGCTTGGCGTTCGACGCGTGGCGCTGGCGCAGCGCGACGAAGTCATCGGCGATGGGCTTGCCGACCTCGGCGGTGAGGTCGCGCAGGCACTCCGGGTACTCGACCTTGGCGCTGGCGGCGACGCTCGGCTGGCCGGCGAGTGAGGCGAGGTCGCCCCAGCCGGGCTCGCTCTTGGGCTGTACCAGCGCCGGCAGGCGGCGGGCCAGCACGGTGAGATCCTGCACCTCGCCGAGGCCCCAGCCCCGGGTGTGGGCGGCGATCATGCGCTCGGTGATCGAGAGGCCGGCGCGCGGCAGGCCGACGAGGAACACCGGTAGGTCCGATTCGCTGCCCTGATCGCGGTGCGCGGCGAGGAACTCGGGCGTGAAGAAGGCGATCTGCCGCGCGATGGTGGCGCGGAAGGCGGCCATGTCGAAGGCCTGCCAGCCGGCGCGCTGCTTGTTGCCGGCGGCGAAGTTCTCGAAGGCGCGCGCGTAATCGCCGCGCGCGTCGTAGAGGCGGCCGAGCGCCAAATGGGCGCCGAAGCGGTGCAGCGGCACGCGCCGCTCGTCGTTTGCCACGACGGTGAGGCGATCCTCATGCTCGCGCGCGAGGTCCTTGCCGTGGATGTCCACCAGGCTGACGAGCGCGACGACGTTCTCCGGCTGGCGGCCGAGCACGCGCTCGAACTGCGCCGCCGCCTCGCTGAACTTGCCGAGACGCGCCAAGAGGTCGCCGAGCTGCAGGGCGATGCCCTCGGAGGGACGCGCCTCGAAGGAGGCGCGCATCACCTGCATTGCTTCATCGGACGCGCCGGAGTTCACCAGCGCCTCGGCGAGGTTCGAGGCGATGAACGGCTCGCCGTGCGAATCCTTGAGCGCCTGGCGCAGCTGCTCCACCGCCTCGTGCGGACGGTTGCCGTGGCGCAGCGCGAGACCGTAGTTCGAGCGCGGCGGGACCATCTTCGGTCCCTCCTTGAGAAGGCGCTGAAACAGGGTGTACGCCTCGTCGAGCTGGCGCACCTGCATGAGCGACGTCGCCAGGCCGTACAGGGCGTCGGGATGATCGGGCTGCAGGCGCAGCACGGCGCGGAACTGCTCGACGGCCTCCGCGTGCTCGCCGTTGTTCGCCAGGGCGACGCCGAGGTTCTGCTGCATCTCCGCCGACTCGGGCGCGAGCGCCGCCGCCTTGCGCAACTGGCGCATCGACTCCTCGCGCTCGCCGAGATGGAACAGCACGCCGGCGAAGGTGTTGCGCACATGCGCGGATTCCGGGTTGATCTTCACCGCGCGCTCGAGGTGTTTGGCGGCGGCCTTCAAGTCGCCGGCGTCGAGCTCGGTGAGCGCGAGGTTGTAGCGCGCGTCCATCGAGCTCGGCTTGAGGTCCACCGCCTTGCGCAGGGCGACGCGCGCCTCGGGCATCTTGCGCATGGCGCGATAGGCCATGCCGAGGGTGAGCTGCGCGTCGTGGTGGCTCGGCTGCAGCGCAACCACGCGCTGCATGTAGCGCGCGCTGTCGGCGTACTGGTGCGCGCGGTACGCCACCGCGCCGAGCAGGTACAACGCCTCGGGGTTGTTCGGGTAGGCCGAAAGCACCTGGCGCACCAGGGTCTCGGCATCCTGGAGGCGCGCCTCCTGGTAGGCGATGCGGGCGTCGGCCATCACCGCGCCCATTTCGAACGACAGGGCTTTGCTCACTGGAGACCCAACGGTTGCGGTGCGGGGCGCCGGGCCGCGGGGGCGACGAGCGAGATACCTTCGTGTTGCAGCAGGAGACGCTTGGTGGGCAATCCACGTCCACCGGAATAGCCGCCGACGCGGCCGTTGGCGGCGAGCACGCGGTGGCACGGCACGGCAACGCAGATCGGATTGGCGCCGCAGGCGCCGCCGACGGCGCGCGGGCCGGACTTGATGGTGCGGGCGATGTCGCCGTAGCTCGCGGTCCGCCCCGGCGGGAGCGCGGCGATGGCGCGCCACACCGCCTGCTGGAAGTGCGTGCCTTCGGCGCGCAGGGGAAAGCCGACCGGCCGGAACGCTCCGGCAAAGTAGTCGTCAAGCCAGGCGCGGGCGAGGCGCAGCGCGACCGGCTCGCGGCCGCTGGGCGCGGCGCGCGCCGGCTTGCGGCCTTCCAGCCACTGGATGGCGACGATCTCGTCGTCCTCGGCGCGCACGCAGAGAACGCCGAACGGCGTCTGGTGGAGAGCGCTCGCCGTCACGACGCGCGCGGCGCCTGCAGGAGCGCGCTGAGCTCGGCCGTGGTATGCACCGGCAGCGAACAGGTCGTGCCGACGCACACGTACGCGGTCGGCTTGCCACCCACCTGCTGCTTGCCGTGCGCCGGATGGCCGGCGGGCAGCTCGGCGCCGGGCGGCAGCACCTGCACGACGCGATCGGGACGCGGCGCCCCGAACGCCGCGCCCACCAGCGGATCGTCGTTCTTGGCAATCACCATGATCTGCTGGGCGCTGATGAGCGCCTCGAAGCTGTTGAGCAGGGTCGCGAACGCCACCGGATACTTGCTCGCCATGCCGCTGAACGCGGCGAGGATGGCCGACGCGCTCACCCGCGCCGACTGGTTGGCGGTGAGCAAGTGCAGCCGCGCCAGCACGCCGGCGAGGGTGCCGTTGCCCGACGGCTGCGGACCGTCGTTGGCGTGGCGCGGGCGCACCAGCAGGCGCTCGTCGCCGTGCGCCGACGCATAGAAGAACGAGCCGTCGTTGCCGGCGAAGTCGGTGGCGAGCGTGCGCACCCAGGTGAGCGCGCGCTCCAGGTACGCGGACTTGCCGGTCGCCTCGTACAAGGCGAGCGCCGCGCGCGCCATGTTGGCGTAGTCGTCGAGGAATCCTTGCGCGCCGGACGTGCCGGCGAACGACGAGTGGTAGAGGTTCCCGTCGTCATCGCGCGGATCGCGCGCCAGGCGAGCGGAGCGTGCCTCCGGCACGACGTGGATCTTCACCACTACGGCGAAGACGTCTTCGGCGGCCTTCAGCCACGATGGCTCTAGGAACGACGTCGCCGCATTGACCAGAGCCGCGATGGCGAGGCCGTTCCAATCGGCGAGTACCTTGTCGTCGCGCTCGGGCGGCACGCGCTTGGCGCGGACCGCGAGCAGCTTGTCGCGCGAGCGCGCCAGGCTCGCCTCGCTCGCCGCATCGCCGAGCGCGATGTTGTGCAGCCGGTTGAGGATGACCTTGGGATGATCGCCCTCGGCCCAGTTGCCGCCGGGAGTGACGTCGTAGGCCTTCTTGAACGCCGGCGCGTCGGGGCCCAGCACCGCGTCGATCTGGGACTCGGTCCAGACGTAGAAGCGCCCTTCCTCGCCTTCCGAGTCGGCGTCGAAGGACGCGGCGAGCGCGCCCTCGCCGGTGCGCATCTCGCGCAACAGCCAGGCGATCGTCTCCCGCACGCGCGCCGCGTACAGCGGGCTCTTGGTCGTGCGCCACACCGTGGTGAGCACGTCGACGAACAGCGCGTTGTCGTAGAGCATCTTCTCGAAGTGCGGCACCAGCCAGCGGTCGTCGACGCAGTAGCGGGCATAGCCGCCGCCGAGGTGGTCGTAGAGGCCGCCCTGGGACATGCGATCGAGGCTGAGGGTCACCGCGTGGCGCATGGCGCCGACGCCGGTACGGAGGTAGCCGCGCCACACCAGGTCGAGCGCCGTCAGCTGCGGGAACTTCGGCGCGCCCTGGAGGCCGCCGTCGTGCGGGTCCATGGCGTTGAGCACCGCATTGGCGGCGAGGTCGAGGGTGTTGGCGGAAAGCTCGGCGCGCGCGCCCTGTGCGGTCGGCTCGCCAAGCGCCATCAGGGCCCGCGCCAGATCCTGGGTGCTGTGGCGCGCCTTGTCGGGCGCCGCCCGGTACACGTCAGCGATGGAGCGCAGCACCTGGCCGAAGCTCGGCTTGCCCCATCGCGGCTCGGGCGGGAAGTAGGTGCCGCCCCAGAACGGCACGCCGTCGGCGGCCAGGAACATGGTCAGCGGCCAGCCGCCCTGTGACTCGAATGCCGACAGCGCCGACTGGTAGACCAGGTCGAGATCGGGACGCTCCTCGCGGTCGACCTTGACGCAGACGAAGTTCTCGTTCATCAGCCGCGCCGTGTCCTGGTCCTCGAAGCTTTCGTGGGCCATGACGTGGCACCAGTGGCACGCAGCGTAGCCGATCGAAAGCAGGATCGGCTTGTGCTCGGCTTCGGCGCGGGCGAACACATCGGGCCCCCATTGCAGCCATTCCACCGGATTGTCCCGGTGCTGGCGCAGGTAGGGGCTGGTTGCGTTGGCAAGCGCGTTCGGCATGAACCAGATTACGCGAAACAGGTTGCGGCCAGATCCCGAGGACTCAAGGTCCCGGGCCGGTTCCAGCGGCCAGGTTCCAGAGGAGAGTCCAGGTGGCGGAGCCGCTCTTTTACCGCAAGCACGTCTTCGTATGCACCAACCAACGGCCGCCCGATGACCCGCGCGGCTGCTGCGCCATGAAAGGCTCGGTGGCGCTGCGCAACTACATGAAGGACCGCGCCAAGAAGCTGGGTCTGCATGACGTGCGGATCAACAACGCCGGCTGCCTCGACCGCTGCGAGTTGGGGCCGAGCGTGGTGATCTATCCCGAAGGCGTCTGGTACACGGCGCGCACCAAGGAGGACATGGACGAGATTCTCCTGCGCCATGTGGTTCGGGGCGAGATCGTCGCGCGGCTGCTGATGCCGCCGCGTGCGCCGGCCGCCTAGGCCCAGGCTCGTGAGCACGGTCTTCGCCCTCTCCAGCGCCCCCGGGCCGGCCGGCGTCGCCGTGGTGCGGGTGACGGGACCCCAGGCCGGCAAGGCGCTGCGTGCGCTTTCCGGCAAGCTGCCCCGTCCACGCCAGGCGACCCTGGCCGCCCTGCGCCGGCCAGTATCCGGCGAGGTCTTGGACCGCGGCTTGGTGCTTTGGTTCCCGGCGCCGGCCAGCGTCACCGGCGAGGACGTGGCGGAGCTTCAGATCCATGGCGGCCGCGCCGTGGTGCGCGCCGTGCTGGATGCCCTCGCCGCCTTGCCCGGCCTGGCCCAGGCGGAGCCAGGCGATTTCACCCGTCGCGCCTTCCAAAACGGCAAGCTCGACCTGACCCAGGTCGAGGCCCTGGCCGACCTGGTGAACGCCGAGACCGAAGGCCAACGGCGTCAGGCACAGCGGCAGATGGACGGTGAGCTGGGCCAGCGCCTAGAGCGGTGGCGGACCGAGGTCCTGCGCGCCCTCGCCCATGTGGAAGCCGCGATCGACTTCGGCGAGGACGAGGTGCCGCCGGCCGAGGTCCTGGCCGGGGTTGCGGCCCGCGTGCATCGCCTGGTCCCCGAAATGGAAGAGGCCCTGGGCGAGGCGCGACGCGGGGAGCGGCTGCGAACGGGCGTGCAGATTACCATCGTGGGCCCGCCCAACGCCGGCAAGTCGAGCCTTCTCAACGCCATCGCCGGGCGTGACGCCGCCATCGTCTCGTCCCGGGCCGGCACCACCCGGGACGTGGTCGAGGTGCACCTTGATCTGGCCGGTGTGCCGGTCACTCTGGCGGACACCGCCGGCCTCCGCGAGGCCTGCGACGAGATCGAAGGCGAAGGAATCCGGCGCGCGGTGGCGAGAAGCGAACAGGCGGACGTCCGGGTGGCGGTCTTCGACGCGGCCGACTGGCCAGCGCTGGACGAGCGCACTCTGGCCACCGCCGGGCCCGATGCGATGGTCGTAGTCAACAAGGTCGACACGCGGCTGGTACCGGACCGCACCCCCTCGGGACGGCCCGTATGGCCCGTCTCCGCCAAGACCGGAGCGGGAATTCGCACTTTCGTTCAGGAGCTTGCGCGGCACGCCGGAGAAAGGGCGGGTATGAGCGAGGAGCCCGGGCTCACGAGCGTTCGCCAAATCGCTGCGGTGCGCGACTGCGTCGAGGCCTTGCGGCGGTTCCTCTCCTGCAGCCAGGAGCTGGCGTTGCGTGCCGAGGACCTTCGCCTGGCGGCGCGTGCCCTCGGGCGCGTTACGGGGCGTGTAGATGTCGAGGAGCTGTTGGATGTGGTCTTCCGCGACTTCTGCATCGGCAAGTAACCTTCAGCCCATCGGGGAGCTTCTCGACCAGTCGTTCGACGTGGTCGTGATCGGCGGGGGACACGCCGGCTGCGAGGCCGCCGCTGCCTCGGCGCGCGTCGGCGCCGCCACGTTGCTGCTGACCCACCGGTTCGACACCATCGGCGCGATGTCGTGCAACCCGGCCATTGGAGGCTTGGGCAAGGGCCATCTGGTACGGGAGATCGATGCGCTGGATGGAGTGATGGGCCGCGTCGCCGACAAGGCGGGCATTCATTTCCGGGTCCTCAACCGGAGCAAGGGCCCGGCCGTGCGCGGTCCCCGTGCCCAAGCTGACCGCGCACTCTACAGGTTGTGGATGCAGCGGGAGCTGTCCGCTACCCGCGGCCTCGCCATTGCCGAGGCTTCTGTTGAGGACCTCGATCTCGCCGAAGCGAACGGCCGTCTTGTGGTTCGCGGGGTGCGCGTTGCGGGCGGAGAGTTTCTCCGATGCCGCACGGTCGTTCTGACGACCGGGACGTTCCTGCGCGGCCTCATGCACGTGGGCGGGCAACGCACACCGGCCGGCCGGGTGGGCGAGGCGCCGAGCGTCGGGCTATCCGACACGCTGGCGCGGGCGGGGTTTGCGTTGGGCCGGCTCAAGACGGGGACGCCGCCGCGACTCGACGGCAAGTCGATCGACTATGCGGGATTGGAGCGCCAGCCCAGTGAGGATCCGCCCGAGCCGTTCTCCTACCTGACCGAACGCATCGAGACGCCCCAGGTGGCCTGCCACCTGACGGCGACCACCGAACGGTCGCACGCTATCATTCGGGCGAACCTGCACCTCTCGCCGATGTACTCGGGACAGATCGAGAGCGTGGGCCCGCGCTACTGCCCCTCGATCGAGGACAAGGTTGTGCGTTTCTCGGATCGCACCTCGCACACCGTGTTCCTCGAGCCGGAAGGACTGGACGACGACACCGTCTACCCGAACGGGATATCCACTTCCTTGCCGGCGGACGTTCAGGAGCAGCTGGTCAATTCCATTCCTGGCCTCGAGCGTGCGCGGATCGCGCGGCCCGGGTACGCCATCGAGTACGACTATGTCGACCCGCGGGAGCTGGGCCACGATCTGCAGACCCGCCGGGTGCGCGGCCTGTATCTGGCCGGGCAGATCAACGGAACGACGGGATACGAGGAGGCAGCAGCCCAGGGGATCCTTGCCGGCGCCAATGCGGGGCGGGCCGCCACGGAGCGTGGTCCGCTCGCCCTCACGCGGGCGGAGGCGTACATCGGCGTGTTGGTGGACGACCTGGTGACGCGGGGGACTACGGAGCCGTACCGCATGTTCACATCGCGGGCGGAATACCGGCTCACCCTGCGCGCCGACAACGCGGACCTGCGGCTGACTCAGCGCGGGATGGACGCCGGCTTGGTGGGACCCCACAGGTCAGCGGCCTTCGGCGCGAAGGCTGTGGCGCTGGCGACGGGTCGCGCCCTCTTGACGGAGTGTGCGCTCACGCCGCCACAAGCCCGGGCGTACGGAATCCAGCTGAACCAGGACGGGCAGCGCCGGACCGCGGGCGCGATGCTGGGAGCAGGACTGGCGAGCCGAGCGCAGCTCACCGCGATCTGGCCGGAGTTCGACGGCCTGAGCGTGGCCGTCTTTGGGCAGCTTGAGATCGAGTGCCGGTACCAGTCGTATGTAGGGCGGCAGCGACAGGACATCGCGACCTTCGAGCGCGACGAGGCGCTGCGCCTCCCCACCGACTTGGACTACGGCAGAATCGCCGGTCTCTCGGTTGAGGCTCGCACCAAGCTCAGCATCTCCCGGCCGGAAACCATCGGGGCCGCCGCGCGCATCCCTGGCATGACCCCGGCCGCCCTCACCCGCCTCCTCGGTTTCGTACGGGGACGGACCGCAGCCTAGATGGGGGCGTCCCCGCTGACGCTGGACGGGTTCCGGGAGGCGACCGGTGTTTCACGTGAAACACTGGCGCGGCTGCGGATCTACGAAGCCCTGCTTCGTAAGTGGCAGCCGTCGATCAATCTCGTGGGACCGGCGACGTTGGGGGATCCTTGGCGCCGCCACTTTCTCGACTCGGCCCAACTCTCGCCGCTAGCCCTTAGCACGGGCGGTACCTGGGTCGACGTCGGGTCGGGGGCCGGCTTCCCCGGGCTGGTCCTAGCGGCGATGGGGTTGGGGCACTTTCACTTGGTGGAGAGCGATGCCCGCAAAGCCGCCTTCCTGCGGGAGGCGGCGCGCGAGATGGGGGTAGACGTGGCCATCCATGCCCAACGCCTGGATCGTGTTTCACGTGAAACAACCGGAGCGGTCCAGGGCATCACGGCCCGAGCCTTTTCCTCCCTGTCGGAGGTCCTGGTGCAAACCCAGCACCTTGCAGAGGAGGCCACCTGCTTCCTGCTGCTCGTTGGGCGCGACGCCCCGCGAGCATTGACCGACGCGCGAAAGCGTTGGAAGATGCAAGCGGACGAGTTTCCAAGCCGGTCCGACCCAACGTCCTGGGTGGTCCGTTTGCAGGGTGTCTCCCGTGGATGAAGCTCTGATTTCCGAAGGCCTGACGGACAAGCGCGCGCGGATCGTTTGCATCGCCAACCAGAAGGGCGGCGTCGGCAAGACCACCACGGCAATCAACGTCGCCACGGCATTGGTGGCCGTCGGGCAAAAGGTGCTCCTGATCGACCTGGACCCGCAGGGGAATGCCAGCACCGGCCTGGGCATTGCGCACACCAAGCGCGGCACCAGCGCGTACCAAGTGATTCTGGGCGATGCATCGCTCGCCGATGCGACCGTTCCGTCCGATATCCCGGGCCTGAGCGTCGTGCCAGCAACGGTGGACCTGTCGGGCGCTGAGCTCGACCTCGTGTCCATGGAGCGGCGAGCCCATCGGCTCCGCGATGCGATGGACGAAGCAGCACGAGCGTACGATCATATTTTGATCGACTGCCCCCCGTCCCTGGGGCTCCTTACGCTGAACGCGATGGTGGCCGCTGACGCTTTGTTGGTGCCGCTTCAGTGCGAGTTCTACGCGCTGGAAGGCCTGAGCCACCTGTTACGTACGATCGATCGGGTCAAGAGCTCCCTGAACCCGCGACTGGAGATCCAGGGCATCGTCTTGACCATGTTCGATCAGCGCAACAACCTGTCGGGCCAAGTGGCGGCGGACGTGCGCGGGCACCTGGGCGACAAGGTCTACAACACCGTCATTCCGCGCAACGTCCGCATTTCGGAGGCGCCGTCCTTCGGCAAGCCAGCGCTTCTATACGACCACACGTGCTCCGGAAGCCAAGCCTACATTGATTTGGCACGGGAAATTCTGCGGCGCGAACGTTCGTTAGCCGCCTAGGGGAGCGCCGGCCAAGCCGTTGGCCCAGGGGCAGCCCCTCGGGGTGGCTGACGCGGGAGGCACCATGACCGAAGAAGCAACGAAGCGCCACGGCCTTGGCCGCGGGTTGTCCGCGCTCTTGGGCGAGGACTCGACCGATTATGCCGCCCTCGACAAGGTGCGGGCCACCAAGGAAGTGCCGATCGAGCGCCTGCGGCCGGGGAAGTACCAGCCGCGGCGCCGCTTCGACGCCGAGGAGATCGCCGAGCTGGTGGCCTCCGTGCGCGCGCGCGGCATCCTGCAGCCCATCCTGGTGCGCCGTGTCGGCGAGGGCGCCGACGAGGCGTACGAGATCATCGCCGGCGAGCGTCGCTGGCGGGCGGCGCAGCAGGCGCAGCTCCACCAGGTCCCGGTGGTCATCAAGGATCTTTCCGACGCCGACGCCCTCGAGGTGGCGCTGGTGGAGAACCTGCAGCGCCAGAACCTCACTCCGCTCGAGGAGGCGGAGGGCTACCGCCGGCTCATGGACGAGTTCGGGCACACCCAGGAGCGCCTGGCGAAATCCCTTGGCAAGAGCCGCAGCCACCTCGCCAACACCCTGCGGCTGCTGGGCCTTCCCGAGGAGGTGAAGTCGCTCCTCGACGACGGCAGCCTCACGGCTGGCCATGCCCGCGCGCTGTTGGGGGCGTCCGACCCCGTCGGCCTTGCGCAGCGCGCCGTTCGCCAAAATCTGAACGTTCGTCAGGTTGAGAAGCTCGCCCAGGGCGGCGATGCGCCGGCCAAGCAGGGCCGCCCCGCGCCGGAGAAGAGCGCTGACACCCGGGCGCTCGAGCACGACATTACGGGCACCCTGGGTCTGCCGGTTGCCATCCGCCACCGCGGCGACAAGGGCGGGGAGGTGCGGGTGGGCTACCGCACGCTCGAACAGCTGGACGAAATCTGCAAACGGCTGGCCCGGGTCTTGAGCACCCCGGCAGACACTGTGCCGCCCAAGGAGTCGGATTTCACCGAGGGCCAGAGGTCGGCGGAAGCCGGCGACGATCCCCTGCCGCCCTTTCCGACCGATCGGATGTAGCCTAGGGAGCGCGCCGCGCCGCGGCTGTCGCCACCCGCAGAACGGCGCGCCAGGCCACGGCCTCATCGGCCGCCGCCGCGGTCTTGCAGCCCACCTCCGCCTCCAGCACCATCTCCAGCGCACGCCCCAGTTCGTCCGGCTTCCAGACTTGGAGCGCGCGCTGGTACGCGGGCTTGTGGCGGAAAAAGACGGGCGGTCGCATTTGCGCCAATGCTCCGTCGACGGAGCTTCCGGCCGCCACCACGCCGGCAGCCGCGTGCAGACGAATGAACTCACGCGTGACCGCCCGCAGGATCGTAACCGGGGCGTGCCCAGCCGCGTAGGCGCGCACCATGGCCTGGTCCAGTCCGGATAAGTCGCCGGTGGCGGCGGCCAGCACTGCGTCGTCGAGGTCGAGAAGCGCCGTATCCCCCAGGCACGCCTCGGCATCCGCCGCCGAGATGGGGTTCCCGGGCCCGACGAAAAGGCTCAGTTTCTCCAGCTCTCCGCGCAAAACCGAACGATCGCCTCCTGTCGCTCCGGCGATCCACTCCAGAGCCTCGGGATCAACGGAGTGACCGAGCGCTCGCAAGACTGCGCGCGCAAATTCGATCAGTTGTTCGTCTTGGTCTACGTAGCAGGGAACGGATGCCGCGTCGGGGGAGCCCTCGAACAGGCGCCGCAAGGTGGAGCGCGGGCCAAGCTCCCCGGCCTCCACCACCACCAGCGCCTCGGACTTCGCCTCGCGGCCGCTGCGCAGCTTGAGAATCGCATCGACCGCCTCGGCGACGCCGTCGCCTGCCGCGGTGACGCGCACCGCGCGCCGCCCTCCTACCAGGGACAGTGCTTGCGCCTCGTCCACCAGGGCCGCTGCGCTGGCGGCGGCCGCGGCGCCGGAGACTTCGGCCGAGCGGAACGGATCGTTGAGGTCGCTTCCCAGTACCGAGACGAGGAGTGCGCGGCTGCGCTCGCGCACCTGCCCCTGGTCGGGTCCGTAGACCAGCACACACGAGACGTGCGGAGCCTTCACGAACCCATCCGCCTCGCGCGGGGAGATCTTCATCGCGCGTCCTCGCGCGTCGAGATCGTCATCGCGCGTCCTCGCGCGGGAAGATCTTCATAGCGCCCCCGGCGTTCGCGCGAAGTGGATCGACAGCCGCGTCTTGATCTCTTCGGCCACCACGCGCGCGGCGCGAGTCTCCGCGTCGCGCTTGGCGACGACGTTGGCGAACTCGGCGCGCAGCACGTTGTATGCGGCGGTCGCACGCGCGGTGCCGCTGTTGACGCGCATGCGCGTGCGCGCGTCCTCGAGGTCGTAGTTCGCGGTCAGCGTCAGGGTGAAGCGCGTGATGGTGGCGTCGCGCTCGATGGCGATCCCCTGCCTCTCTTCGAACAACGACACGCGCAGGACGTAGCGCGGCTCGGCGGGCTCGCCCAACGGCGTCACGAGGTCGAGCAGGTCGTTGCGCACCGCAAGGCCCAGGCGGTCGTTGACCTCGGCGATGTGAATGCCGGCGAGCTCGCCCACGATGTGCGCGCCGCCGGCGTCCACGCCGTAGAGCGGCTGAAAGCCACACGCGCTCGCCCACAGCACGACGATGCCGGCGAGGACTGCGCGAAAGGAAAAGCGCGGGGTCACACGACGATGTTGACGACGCGATCCTGCACGACGATCACCTTGCGGATCGGCTTGCCTTCAAGCGCGTTCTTGATGCGCTCCTGTGACTCGGCTTCCTTGAGGGCGAGCGCGCGCACTTCGGCCTCGGGCATGCCGACCGCAACCTCGATGGTGCCGCGCAGCTTGCCGTTCACCTGCACGCCCAGCGTCGCGACGTCCTCGCGCGCCAGCGCCTCGTCGAACGCGGGCCACGCTTCGTCGGTGACGATGCTGGTGTGGCCAAGCCGCTGCCACGCCTCCTCGGCGCTGTGCGGAATCATCGGCGCCACCAGGCGCGCCAAGGCCTCCAGGGCCTCCCGCCGCGCCCAGCCGCCGTCGGCGCCCTTGGCGGCGCCGCCCACGGCCGGGTCGAGCAGCGTGTTGACGAACTCGTAGATGCGCGCCACCGCCACGTTGAAACGGAAGCGCTCGAGGTCGGCGCTCACCTTCGCCACGGTGCGATGAGTCAGCGTACGCATGCGCGCCGCCTCGGCGCCGAATTGCTTCGGCGCCGGCGTGCGCGGCCTGGGCAATGCGTTGGCGCTCTCGTCGAACAGCCGCCACAGGCGCTGCACGAAGCGGAACGCGCCGGCGGCGCCGGCATCCGTCCACTCGAGGTCGCGCTCCGGCGGCGAGTCCGACAGCATGAACCAGCGCGCCGTGTCGGCGCCGTACTTGTCGATGATGGCGCCGGGGTCGACGACGTTCTTCAACGACTTCGACATCTTCTCCGAGCGACCGACCGTAACCGGGCGTCCGGTCTCCTTGTGGCGCGCTTGGCCATCGTCGCCAACAGCGACCTCGGAGGGGAACAGCCACTTGCCATGCTCGTCCTTGTAGGTCTGATGGCCGACCATGCCCTGGGTGAACAGCGCCTCGAACGGCTCGTCCAAGCTCAAGTGTCCGGTGGCACGCAGGCCGCGCGTGAAGAAGCGCGCGTACAACAGGTGCAGCACGGCGTGCTCGATGCCGCCGATGTACTGCTTGACCGGCAGCCACGCGTCCACCGTCTTGCGCTCGATCGGCACGCTCGCGCGCGGCGAGCAGAAGCGCGCGAAGTACCACGATGAGTCGACGAAGGTGTCGAGGGTGTCGGTCTCGCGCCGCGCCTTGCCTTTGCACGACGGGCAGCTGGTGTCCTTCCACGTCGGGTGGTTCTCGAGCGGATTGCCCGACTGGTCGAAGCGCGCGTCCTCGGGCAGGCGCACCGGCAGGTCCTTCTCCGGCACCGGCACCACGCCGCACCTCGGACAGTGCACGACGGGGATCGGGCAGCCCCAATAGCGCTGGCGCGAGACGCCCCAGTCGCGCAGGCGGAAATTCAACTCTCGCTTGCCGCGGCCAGCCCTCTCCAGTCGCATGGCGACCTCGTTCTTCGCCTGCGGCACCGTCATGCCGTTGAGGAAGTCGGAGTTCATCAAAACGCCGTCGCCCGTGTAGGCGACGTCGCCGATCTCGATCGGCTCCGACGGGTTGGCGGGGGCTACCACCCGGCGCACCGGCAGGCGGTACTTGCGGGCGAAGTCGAGGTCGCGCTGGTCGTGGGCCGGGCAGCCGAAGATGGCGCCGGTGCCGTACTCCATCAGCACGAAGTTGGCGATGAACACCGGCACCTGCTCGTTGGCGCGGAACGGGTGCCGGGCGCGCAGGCCGGTGTCGTACCCCCGCTTCTCGGCGGCCTCGATCGCCTCCTCGCTGGTACCCAGACTGTGACACTCGGCGATGAACGATCGTGCGTTCGCATCGTTCTTGGCCACTTCCGTCGCCAGCGGGTGGTCGGCCGAAACGGCCAAGAACGCCGCGCCGAACAGGGTGTCGGGGCGGGTTGTGTAGACTTCCAGGCGCTGCGTGCGGCCCAAGACGTCCCACTGGACACGGCAACCTTCCGAACGACCGATCCAATTGCGCTGCATGACGCGCACGCGCTCGGGCCAGTTCTCCAGGCGGTCGAGGGCCGACAACAAGTCCTCGGCAAAGCGGGTGATGGAAAAGAACCACTGTTCGAGTTCGCGCTTCTCCACCGGCGCGCCGGAGCGCCAGCCCTTGCCGTCGATCACCTGCTCATTGGCCAAAACCGTCTGATCGATCGGATCCCAATTGACCTTGGCCTTCTTGCGGTAGGCCAGGCCGGCCTTGAGGAAGTCGAGGAACAGCTTCTGCTGGTGGGCGTAGTAGCCAGGATGGCAGGTCGCGATCTCCCGGGACCAGTCGATCGACAACCCCATGCGCTGCAACTCGCCGCGCATGGTGGCGATGTTGTTCAGGGTCCATTCCTTGGGGTGGATGCCCTTGTCGCGCGCGGCGTTCTCGGCCGGCAGGCCGAATGCGTCCCAGCCCATTGGGTGCAGGACGTTGAAGCCCTTCGCGCGCTTGTAGCGTGCAACCACGTCGCCAAGCGTGTAGTTGCGCACGTGGCCCATGTGGATGCGCCCCGACGGATAGGGGAACATCTCCAACACGTAATACTTGGGCCGCGGGTCATCGTCGCGGCCTGCGAACGCACCGCGCTGGGCCCACGCCGCCTGCCACTTGCGCTCGGCGACAGCCGGTTCGTAGCGCGCCATGGATGCCGGAGGTCGGTGGCGCCCTAGGGGGCCGCGTTCGCATCCAGCCACATCTGGCGGGCGCGGGTCAGGATGGCGTTCTCCAGCTCGACGCCGGTGGCGGTGTTCGTGGCCACGTCGCGCCATTCGACGCCGGCCCGTTCCTGGCGGAAAACCGTCACTTTCACGCCATCCGAACGCAGCCGCTGGTCCTTGATCAGGACGTTCAGCTTGAAGCGCTCGTTGGTCTGGGCGGTGGCCGGCGTATACCAGTCGGTGATGACGACGCCGCCGAACGGGTCGGCCGAGGCGAGCGGCATGAAGGAGATCGTGTCCAGGGTAGCGCGCCACAGGAACGCGTTGACGCCGATCTCTCCGCCGCCGCGCTGCGCGCGCTCCTGGTTGGTGAACAGGACGATGCCCTCGGGTCCAAATAATCCCTGCGCCTGCTGCGGCGGCGGCGGGGGCGCCGGCTCGAACACGCCGCAGGCCGTCAAAGCCAAGTAGGCAGCCACTCCCAGGGCAGGGACCGCCCGGCGGTACGGCGCCAGACAGGCGCCAGGTGCAAGGGCGACGCTACGCCGTGACTGAAAAACGTGGGCCATGCCAAGAAACGCCAAGAAAAACAAGCGCCCGAAGTATAGACGGGCGCGCGCCACGCCGCCAAACCGCAAATGCGCTCCCGTCGCGGCCTGGGTGCGAATCCGGCCAACGCGGCCCACGAACTCCTGTGACTCGAGAGTCACACTGGGGAAAATTCGACACAGCGCAGGCCCCCAAAACCTTGACCGTGGGGGGCGCGCGGTGTCACTAGATTTCCCAGTTCTTTCGCGGATTCCTTCCGGCGAAGGGGCAGCTGCTGAGCGGATTCCTTTGCGCAACAATGAAGACTGAGGAGACGAGGGGATGAAGAAAGTACTGTTGGGGACCACGGCCCTGCTTGCTGCCGGCATGTTCGCCGGCCCGGCGCTGGGTCAGGCCCGCACGGCGATGACCGCCACCAACTTCAATCTGAGCTTGGGCGGCTTTGCCGAGTTCGAAGGCTTGTACCAGGACAAGTTTCCCGACCAGAACATCACGGGCCTCGACGGGGACGGAACCCTGACGGACCAGCCGCGCAAGATGGTATTCGGCTTCGACGGCGAGTTGGAGTTCCGGGGCAACGCGACGCTGCCCAATGGCGTCAAGGTGGGCTTCGAGTTCGAGCTCGAGACAGCCGGCGCCGAACCAAGCCTCAACAAGTTCTGCACACCCACCACGACGGCCGGCGCGAATAGCGCCAAGACGGCACGCAGCCGCTTCGCCTGCGCCGACTACATCGACGACAACTTCATGTTCGTCGATGGGCGCTACGGCAAGGTGACCCTGGGCGGCGTCGGCGAGCCGGCTGGCTACGCCATCAGTGCTCCGCGCGCCTACACCTCGGGCAACGGCATAAAGCTCGTCGACGAAGCTGGCGAAACGCTGAACGTCGCCGGCATTAACCGTGCAAGCTTCACGAACAGCATCTCGGTCAGCGCCGGCCGCAATCGCGTTATCTATGAGGCCCCGGCGATGAGCGGCGTCCGTCTGATGCTGGCATATGCCCCGGATCTCGGCGCCGAGAACACTACCATCAAGTCGCAAGAAGACGATGTTGATCAAGCCGACCAGGACATTCACATCCAGGCCCAGTGGTCCGGTGCTGTTGCCGGCAACCGCTTGCGCCTGTCGGGCGGTTGGGCCACTTCGTCGGCGGAAAACAGGGATCCCACCCAGACCATGGTCCACTCGAACGTCCGTTGGCGTATCGGCGCGGACTACCAGTTCGGCCAGCTGACCCTCGGTGGTCACTACCGCCAGGGCCTGCGCAACGCTGTGTCGGTCCTTCAGGACGAGGACATGAAGACGTGGGGCGTCGGCGCCACGTACAAGATGGGTGTGTGGGAATTCGGCGCAACCTACGAGAGAGCGATCACGGAGCAGAAGGGCGATGCCGCGGTCACCGCGGTCGCCGCGGTCGCCGCCACCGTGGGTGCCAACATCGGCACTCCGGCGATTACCGCAGTTGACTCCAACAACCGCGGCACGGGTGAGGATGTTGCGGTCCGCTGGGATGTCGGCGCGACCTACACCGGCCTCGGCAAAGGCAGGGTCATTCGCCTCGGCGCGCGCGAAGAGGACTGGCAGGACAACAACAACGATCCGGACCTCGAGTCCAAGATTCGCTCGATCGACGCGGTCTACGAGTGGGCTGTTGGCCCCGGCGTCTCGTTGACGGCGGGCTACACCAACTACCGCTACACGCACCACACCGGCCTCGACGCTACCAATACGCAAAGAACGCGTACGGCGAACGGCGTCAGCATCCGGACCCGGTTCGCGTTCTAATCTCTCCCGAGGTTTTGGGGGATGGCTCGGGGCGGACTTCGGTCCGCCCCGAGTGTTTTTAGGGGCCGGCTCCTCGGCGCGGAATGAAGGCGCCAACCGCGGCGATGCCGGCGACGCCACAATCGAGCAGCCGGGCGACGTTGTCGGCGTCGATCCCGCCTAACGCAAGGACGGGCAATCCGGCGCCGCGCACCAGCGCGCGCACTTGTGCCGGTCCGAGACTCGGCGAGCGCGGGTGGCTTGCCGTGGCAAACACCGGTGCCAGCACCGCGGCGTCGGCGCCGATGGCGTGTGCACGTTGTAAGGCAACGGCCGAGTGTGCGGCCGCCGTCAGCACCCCGTGCCACCGCGCCGGCCGCATCGCCACCAAGTCGCGCTCGCGCAGGTGCAGTGCGCGCGCATTCACGCTGCGCGCCAGCTCGACGTCCGCACCGACCCACAGCGCCAGGCCTCGCAGCCGGCAAGCATCGGCAAGAGCCCCTGCGAGCGCGGCACGTTCGGGATGCTCGTAATCCCGCAGCAACACGGCGCTCCCCTGCGGCAGACGACCCACCGCGGGAAGCGGATCCGGATGGCGGGCCGCGTCGGTCACCAGAATCAAGGCTGGCAACGCACTGCCGTCGCGTGCGCGCGGTGCTCCCGCGCGCTCGCGCAACTGCGCCGCCGCGGCGATCAGCGCCTGCATCCGTGCTTCGGCGGTGCCGTCCACGACGACACAAAGCCACGAGCGCCGCGGCTCGGCAACTCCTGAAGCCGCGCGGTAGTGGCTCCACCGCGGCTCTGCTAGGGTCGAGCGATGCCTTCGCCGCGCGCCCCGGCCTTCGTTCCCGGCGACGACGTCGCCGCCAATCTCGCGCACGTGCGGCGGCGCATCGCCGCCGCCGCCGCGGGCGTCGGCCGCAGGCCGAGCGACGTCGCGTTGGTGGCGGTCTCCAAGAACCAACCGGCGGTGCGCGTTGCCGCGGCGTTGCAGGACGGACAGCGCGCGTTCGGCGAGAACCAGGTGCAGGAGGCGCAGGCCAAATGGCCGGCGCTGCGCGCGCGGTTTCCGGACATCACTCTACACCTGCTCGGGCCGCTGCAGACCAACAAGGTGAAGGCGGCGGTGGCGACCTTCGACGTCATCCAGACGCTCGACCGCCCCAAGCTCGCTCATGCCCTTGCCGCCGAGCTGGCGGCGAGCGGCAAGCGGCCCCCGTGTTTCATCGAGGTCAACATCGGTGAGGAGCCGCAGAAGGCCGGGGTGCTGCCGGCCGAGCTGCCGCAGTTCCTCGAGCTGTGCCAGGCGGAGCTCAATCTGCCGGTGGTCGGGCTGATGTGCATCCCGCCGCTCGGCGAGATTCCGGCGCCGCACTTCGCGCTGCTGGCCAAGCTTGCCGACCGCCACCGCTTGGCGGAGCGCAGCATGGGCATGAGCGGCGACTACGAGGACGCGGTCACTCTCGGCGCTACAATCGTCCGTGTCGGGACGGCGATCTTCGGCGAGCGCGCGCCTAAGGCGGGTTAGGGCGCCGCGTAGAGGCGGCGGAGCTCGTCGCCGGCGGCGACAGCCTGATCGAGGGCGCGCTGCCGTGCCGCTGCTGCAGTGGCGGCGCGCGTGTCGGCGGCGGCGCCGTCGGGCGGCGGCAACTCGGCAATGAAGATGGCTTGCGCGGGCAAGGCCGGCATCGCCGGCGCGTTGACGCGCACCGTTCCCGCCGGCGCAACGGTGACGGCCGGGGCGCGCGGCTCGGCCTTCGCCGCCGGCAGTCCCACCGATTGCATCAGCAGCGCGACCTGTTCCGGCGGCAGCGCCGCGGCGGCCTCCTGCCACGGGGGCACCATCGCCGGTGCGGCCGTCGCTGGCGCCGGTGTCCTGCCGAATCCGTCCATCAAGCGCGCGAGCTGCTGCTCCGACAAGGTGAGCGTCGCGGCGTCAGCTTGCGCTTGTGCCGGCGTTGGCTGCGGTTGCCGCCGCGCATTGTCCGCGATGGCGACCGCGGTTGCTGGCGCGTCGCCGCGCGGTGCGGTCGCGCCTTTCCGTCCGGTCAGCATCGCGACGACCGTGCCGCCGGCGTCGGTGCCGGTGGTGGCCTGGAAGGCGGCGTCGGCGGTGCCGAGCGCGAAGCCGACCGTGCCGCCGAACAGCGCTCCGCCCATCATCTTGGCGGCGGGCGCGATCTTGTCGCCGGAGAGCGCGCGATACGCCCACGAGACGATCGGAATGTGCTGCAGCGGGTTCACGACGTCGATGAGGTCGCCGAACGTGAAGCCGTCCTCTCCCCACGCGGAGCCCTTCGCCTTGGCGGCGCCGACGTGACTGGCGGGCTGCGCGCCGCTAACGAGGTTCGCGGCGCCGTGAGACGGTCCGAGCATGCGCGTTTACCAAGCAAGCCCCAGGCCAGCACGCCCGGCCGGAATCTGCAGCTTCGTGAAGCGCAGGACCGGCCACCGGGAATCTTTTGCCGGTCCCCGCACCGCCCGGCAGGCAGTAACCGGTGGTTGTGGAAGCGGTTTAGTCCTCGCGCACAATTCATCCTGAGCTTGGTTGTCAGCCACTGGAATCTTTTGCATGCTGCGGCCGCTTCCCGGGATTTCCGGACGAACTTGCGGGAGCATTTTGGTATGGCTGCAGCCAAGAAGGTCCTGCTCGTGGACGACGACAAGTCGCTTCGCGATGCGCTGCACGAGCAGCTCGACCTCCATGAGGAGCTCGAGACGACCGAGGCCGAGAACGGTGCGCGCGCGCTCGAGCTCGCCAGGGGGCAGCACTTCGATGCCATCCTGCTCGACGTCGCCTTGCCGGACCTCGACGGCCGCGAGGTGGGGAAGCTCTTGCGGCGGTCGGGCGTGAAGGCGCCGATCATCATGCTGACGGCGCAGGACGGCGATGCCGACACCATCCTGGGCCTGGAGTCGGGCGCCAACGACTACATCACCAAGCCCTTTCGTCTCGGGGTGCTGGTGGCGCGGCTGCGCGCCCACATGCGCCAGCACGAGCAGAGCGAGGACGCCGTGTTCGCCATCGGGCGCTATTCGTTCCGGCCGGCCGGAAAGCTGCTGATCAACGCGGAAAGCGGCGAAAAAGTACGGTTGACCGACAAGGAGACGGCGATCCTCAAGTATCTGTACCGGGCGGGTGCGAGCGTGGTGAACCGGGAGACGCTGTTGTCCGAGGTCTGGGGCTACAACTCCGGCGTGACCACCCACACGCTCGAAACTCACGTCTATCGCCTGCGGAAGAAGATGGAACGGGACCCGTCTGCCGCTGTGCTCCTGGTCACCGAGCCAGGCGGCTATCGTCTCGTCACGTAGGGGCTAACTACCGGGAAAACCACCCGGAAGCGGCTTCCGAACAGACGGGGAGTTGGGCAGAATGCCCCCAAGCTGGGGGATTCCAGGCGTGTGCGCGGTTTTGGTGGTGGACCGCGAGGACTTCTACGTCCGGTTCTGGGGCGTGCGCGGCAGCATTGCCATCCCGGGGCCACGGACGGCCCGCTACGGGGGCAACACGTCGTCGCTCGAGGTGCGGTGTGGCAAGCACATGCTCCTCTTCGATGCGGGAACCGGCTTGCGGTACCTCGGCAACGAGCTGGTGAAGAGCGGGCCCGTCGACACCGACCTCTTCCTCACCCACACGCACTTCGACCACGTTTGCGGACTGCCGTTTTTCGTCCCGCTTTTCATAAAGAACAGTCAGATCCGCATATGGGCGTGCCACCTCAAGGCACGCGAGATGACGGTGAAGTACGTCATTTCCGAAATGATGTTCTCGCCGCTGTTCCCGGTGCCGCCGGAGATCTTCACCGCCAACGTGGCGTACCTCGATTTTGACGCCGGCGAGACGCTGGAGCCGCGCCCCGGGGTGAAGCTGCGCACGACGCGGCTCAACCATCCAGATCGCGCCACCGGCTATCGCATCGAGTGCAACGGAAAGTCGATCTGCTATCTCACCGACACGCAGCACGTCGTCGGCAAGCCCGATCAGAATGTCCTCGCGTTGATCAAGGTCGCCGACATGGTGATCTACGATTCGACGTACACCGATGCCGAGTTTCCCAAGCGCGCCGACTGGGGCCACTCCACGTGGGAGGAAGGCGTGCGCCTGTGCGACGCCGCCGGAGCGAAGACGTTTGTCGTCTTCCACCATGACCCCGACCACGACGACGACTTCATGGACAAGGTCTCGACCGACGTCACCGCCAAGCGCCCCGGCTCCATCGTCGCCAAGGAAGGCCTGGTCCTGCGCCCATAGGCGCGGGCGGCGAGCGGCTTGCCGCTCTAATGCGATTGCTCCTATAAGAACACGTCCGCGTGACTGGCGACTTCGGATGGGCTGAACCATCGGGAAGCGCGGGCGACAGTGCCGATCGCCTGGGCGCCGGAGCGTTCCGGTTCACCGCTTCCTGTCAAGGAGCCTGCCCGTGGCCGCCGCAAACGCCGTCTCCCGCGCGCTGATCTCCGTTTCCGACAAGTCGGGCCTTACGGAGTTCGGCCGGTTCTTGGCGACGCGCAAGGTCGAGATCCTGTCCACCGGCGGAACTGCCAAGGCCCTCGCCGCGGCGGGAGTGCCGGTGCGCGAGGTGTCCGACTTCACCGGCTTTCCGGAGCTGCTCGGCGGGCGCGTGAAGACCCTGCACCCCAAGGTGCACGGCGCCATCCTCGGCCTGCGCAATGACCCCGAGCACGCCGCCGCGATGGGCACCCACGGCATCGAGCCCATCGACCTGGTCGTGGTGAACCTCTATCCCTTCGAGAAGACGGTCGCCGCCGGCGCAACGTTCGAGGAGTGCATCGAGCAGATCGACATCGGCGGTCCGGCTATGATCCGCTCGTCCGCCAAGAACCATGCCCATGTCACCGTGGTGGTGGATGCGGGTGACCTCGCCGAAGTGATGCGCAACATGGAGATCAATCGCGGCGGCACGTCGCCCGGGTTGCGCCGGCGCTTGGCCGAGAAGGCGTTTGCGCGCACCGCCGCTTACGACACCCACATCGCCGCGTGGTTCGCGCGGCAGCAGCCGGGCGGCGAGGCGTTGCCCGAGCGCATCGCGCTGATCGGCGAGCGCGCCCTGGCGTTGCGCTACGGCGAGAATCCGCACCAGGTCGGCGCAATGTACCGCACCGTCGACGCACGACCCGGCGTCGCCGCGGCGCGCCTGATACAGGGCAAGGAGCTGTCCTACAACAACATCGGCGACGCCGACGCCGCCATCGAAGTCGCAGCGGAGTTCGAGCAGCCGGCCATTGCCATCATCAAGCACGCCAACCCGTGTGGCGTTGCCGTGGGCGCCAGCCTCGCCGAAGCCTACAGGCGCGCGCTCGCCTGCGACCCCGTCTCCGCGTTTGGCGGCATCGTCGCCGCCAACCGCCCGCTTGACGGCGCCGCGGCGGCCGAGATCGTCAAGATCTTCACCGAAGTGGTGATCGCTCCCGATGCCGACGCCGACGCGCTCGCGCAATTCGCCGCCAAGAAGAACCTGCGGCTCCTGCTTACCGGACGCATGCCGGATGCGCGTGGCCCCGGGCTGACCGCACGCACCATTGCTGGCGGGCTCTTGGTGCAGACGCGTGACGCGGCCATGGTGGACAAAGCGTCGCTCAAAGTGGTCACCAGGCGCGCGCCCACCGAGAGCGAGGAGCGCGACCTATTGTTCGGCATGCGTGTGTGCAAGCACGTCAAGTCGAACGCCATCGTGTTCGCCAAGGGCGGCGCCACGACGGCCATCGGCGCCGGCCAGATGAGCCGCCTGGACTCGGTGCGGATCGCTCGCTTGAAGGCGGAAGACGCAGCGAGGGCGGCCGTCGCCGCGCGGCCGACCACGGTCGGCTCCGTGGTCGCGTCGGACGCGTTCTTCCCGTTTCCCGATGGACTCATCGCCGCTGCGGACGCCGGCGCGACCGCCTTCATCCAACCGGGCGGCTCGATGCGCGACGACGAGGTGATTGCAGCCTGCAACGACCGCGGCCTGGCGATGGTGTTCACTGGGCTGCGCCACTTCCGCCATTAGCGATGCCCACGCGGCACCAGCGAACCGTGGCCGCGCTGCAAGCGAAAGCAATGGAAGCGTTGCGCCTGCAGCGACAAGGCGACCTCACGCGCGCGGCGGCGCTGTACCGCGAGGTGCTTCGGGAGCTGCCGGGCAATGGCGACGTGCTGCATGCGCTGGGCGTGGTCGAGGCGCAGCGCGGCCGGCCAGGCGAGGCAGCGGAGCTCCTGGCGCGGGCGGCGCGTGCCAATCCGAACGACGCAACTGTGCAAGTCAACTACGGCAACGCGCTGCTGGAATTGAAACGCATTCCCGAGGCGGTGGCGGCTTACGACCGTGCCCTGGCCATCAACCGCCGTAACATTCTGGCGCACTACAACCGAGGCGTCGCGCTCGCCGATTTGCAGCGGCCGCAGGAAGCGCTCGACAGCTACGAGCAGGTGCTGTCGCTCGATCCCGGTCACGCGGAGGCGCGGTACGGCAAGGCGAATGCGCTGGTGTCGCTCAACCGCCCGCGCGAGTCCCTGGCCGAGTTTCAGGCCGCACAAGCACTCGATCCGAACCGCGCCGACTTCTACTTGAACGAGGCCCTCGCGCGTCTGGTGATCGGCGACTTCGCCCCAGCGTGGCAGCTGTACGAGTGGCGCTGGAAGACCGAGCGCGTTGCAGGGTTTGCGCGCACGCTTGCGCAGCCGGCGTGGCGCGGCGACGCTGACCTCGCCGGCAAGACGATCCTGTTGCACGCCGAGCAGGGATTCGGTGACACCCTGCATTTCTGCCGCTACGCGACATTGGTCGCCGAGCGCGCCGCGCGCGTCGTGCTCGAGGTGCAGCCGGCGTTGGTGCGCGTGTTGTCAACCTTGGCGGGGGTACACAAGGTTCTGGCGCGCGGGGACGCGCTGCCGCCATTCGATCTGCACTGCCCGATCCTCAGCCTGCCGCTGGCGTTTGGCACGACGCTCGCCACGATTCCATCGCGCGTTCCTTACCTGCGCAGTGACCCGGAGCTGATCGATGGATGGCGCGCGCGCCTGGGCACGAAAACCAGGCTGCGCGTCGGCCTGGTCTGGTCGGGCAGTGGCGGGCTCGAGTTCGATCAGCGCTCGATTGCGCTCGCGGAACTCGCAACTTTGTTTGATGCCGATGTCGAGGTCTTCGGCTTGCAGAAGGAAGTACGCGAGTCCGATCGCGCTTCCCTCGCCGCCCACCCGGAAATCCGGCAGCTCGGCGATCAGCTCGGCGACTTCGCCGACACAGCTGCGCTGTTGGAGCTGATGGACCTGATCGTAACGGTCGACACGGCGGCCGCGCATCTCGCCGGCGCCATGGCCAAGCCGGTGTGGCTCCTTCTTGCTTTCGAGCCGACTTGGCGTTGGCTGCTGGGTCGCGACGACAGTCCCTGGTATCCGACCGCGCGGCTGTTCCGCCAACGCAGCATCGGCGACTGGACCACTCCGGTGGCAGAGGTACGCGCCGCGCTGCGTGCACTCGCGCGAAGTTAGAGGTGCTCGCTTGTTGGCTCGCGCACGGTCCACAACAGCGCGCCGCCAGCGACGAAGAACAGAAGCAGCACGGAGAGTCCCCAGCGCTGGCTGCCGGTGGCGGCGGTGACCGCGGCAACCAGGGCAGGCCCCAGGAACGCGGTGGCCTTGCCCGACAGGGCGAACAGGCCGAAGAACTCAGTGCTTTGGCCGGGCGGCGCCATGCGCGCCATCAGCGAGCGCCCGCCCGACTGGATCGGCCCGACGAACAGGCCGAGAGACGAGCCGAAGATCCAGAACAGCGTGGCGTTCGGCGCGGTGACGGCGCCGAGTGCCGTCACGAACAATCCGGCGATGGCAATCAGCACGGCGCGCCTTGGACCGATGATGTCGTCGATCCAGCCGAACAGCGCCGCGCCGATGCCGCCGGTGAGGTTCAGCACGATGCCGAACACCAGCACCTGGGTTTGGCTCATGCCGAACACGCCTGCCGCGAAGATGCCGCCCACCACGAAGATGGTCACCAGGCCATCCATGGTGATCATGTTGGCGATCAGGAAGCGCACGAGGTTGCCGTCCTGGCGGGCGCGCGCCAGCGTGGCGCGCAGCGCGCGCAATCCCGTACGTACCTGCGCGCCGAGGTCGGCGCCGAGCGGCGGCCGGTCGGGCGTGAACAGGAACAGCGGCATCGCGAAGATGGCGAGCCACACCGCGGCAAGCGGCGCCACCGCGCGGATGTGCTCGAAGCTCGCCTTGTCGAGTCCGAACCAGGGCTCGTCGGCCTGCACGAAGGCGACGAGCGCGACGACCATGGAAACGATGCCGGCGGCGTACCCCAATCCCCACGCCCATCCCGACCAGCGGCCGATGAGTGCCCGCGGCACCAGGTCCGGCAACATGGCGTTGACGAACACGACGCCGAACTCGATGCCGAGGTTGCCCACCGCGTACCACAGCATGCCCCAGGCGATGAACGCGGGATCGGCTTGCGTCCACCACAGCAGCGCGGTCGCCACGGTGGCGAGCGCGGTGAAGGCGAGCAGCCACGGCTTGCGGCGGCCGCCGGCGTCCACGATGGCTCCGACCAGCGGCGCAAGCAGCGCCACCGCCAGTCCGCTGGCGCTCGCCGCCCAGCCCCACAGCTGCTGGCCGCGCACCGGATCCTCCACCACCGCGAGGGCGAAGTAGGTCGAGAACACGAAGGTGACGATGAGCGTCGCGTAGGCGGAGTTGGCCCAGTCGAACAGCGCCCATCCCACGCGGGCGCGCGTGGTGACCTGCTCTGGCATCAGTGCTGCGCGTGTCGCCGTCACGCGGAGACGCGAATCCATCGCTCCGTGCTGCTGAGCCACGGCAGCCAGCCGAGCCACGGCAGCCACACGAACCGGCGCACCACCAGGATGTTGGGGCCTTCCATCGAAATGCTGGCGCGATACTCGCGTCCGGCTTCCGGCACGTACACCGTGCCGCCGCTCCAGCGCTCGGGTCCGTCGGGCTGCAGGCGGGTCAGCACCTGCAGGCCGAGCAAGGGCCGATTGCGCAGGTCGGCGTACGGGTTGGAGACGTCCCGGCGCACCCGCCCGGACTCGTCGACCGGCTCCTTCAGCCAGACGATGCGGCCGCACAGGGCGCCCCCGCACTCGAACGTGGCGACGCGCGCCTGGCCATCGGCGGTCACCCACTGCCCGGCGGCCGCAAGTTGCGCGCTGGCGCCAAAAGGAATGCCGAGCAACAGCAGCACCGCCACGATCACGGGGAACATCGCCGGTCCCCCGGCGCCCGGCTCAGCGGCGTTGGTCAGATGCGCCGCCCCCGCGGCTGGCTCATGGTCGCGCACGTGGCCGCAAGGATGCACCTGTGGCGGAGGGGATACAAGGCAAGCCGGCGCGAGCAACGGGGCTGCGCGCGCACGTCCTTGATTCCGGCACGAACCGTGAGAAACTCGCCGCCCTGCTTGGGCCGGGAGGGCTCATGGATCGAGTGGCACGGTGGGCGACAATGGCCGCGGCGTTGCTGGCGAGCGCGCCGCTAGCGGCAAATGCGCAACAGCGGCTTCCGTTGTGGGAGCTGGGCGGGGTGGTTGGCGCGGGCTACCTGCCCGATTATCCCGCGGCGGACGAATACTCCAAGCGCATCCTGCCGCTGCCGTACTTCGTCTACCGCGGCAGGATCTTCCGCTCCGAGGAGTCGGGCCTGCTGCGCGGCCGCATCCTCCAATCCGAGCGCATCGAGTTCGACATCAGCGTTGCGGGAGCGCTCGACTCGAAGTCCGCCGACAATCGGGCTCGCGCTGGCATGCCCGATCTCGACTTCATGGGACAGATCGGCCCGCGCTTGCAGATCACGCTGGCGCGCGCCGCGCGCGCCGCGCACATCGACTTCGAGCTGCCGGCGCGGGCGGTGCTGTCCACCGACTTCTCCCGCGTGCACCATATCGGCTTCATGAGCGTGCCGGAGCTCGCCTACCAGCACGAGAACTTCTTCGGCAACGGCACGCGCGTGAAGGCCGGCATCGGCCTGACGTTCGCAGATCGCGAGTTCCAGGACGTCCTCTACGGCGTGCCGGAGGAATTCGCCACCGCCTCGCGCCCGGCTTACGCCGCCAAGGGCGGCTACATGGGGGCCAAGCTGTCGGCTGGATTCGCCCTGCCGCTGACGGCATCGCTGCGGGTGCTCGGCCAGGTGCGCGGCGACTTCCACCAGGGCGCCGCCAACGAAGACAGCCCGCTGTTCCGCTCCAAGGCGACTGGCACGGTGCTGGTCGGCGCGATCTGGACGTTCTGGCGCTCGCGCCAGACCGTCATCGAATAGGCGGAATCAAAAGGCCCGGGGATGTGCTCCCCGGGCCCGAACCTTCCCCTGCGGTTGCTTACCAGATCACTGCGGCGATCTGCGACATCACCAGCAGGAACATTCCGGTGAATGCGACAACCATTGCGCCGGCGGCGCCGATGCGGGCGACGTCCGCGAGGTTGACTTCGTGCTCGCCATTCCACGTGCGTACGGTCATTTGTCTCCTCCTTGCCCGCGAGGCGAATCGGCAGCGCTCCCAACGGGAGCTGCGCCGTGCTGCGGGGTTGCCTGTATTTCCGAGGCGGTCCCGGCCTTAGTCGGAGGCGCCCGTGCCCTCAAAATAGGTACGGCGGTGCCGCGACGGAAGGGATGGAAGGCATAGAGCGCATCGATGTCGGCGCGATGTCGGCCATGTTTCAAGTTGTTGGAATCGAAGAAGAAAACAAACTTGCCGGGCGGTGGCGCAGGCGCGCAACGGCATTGCTGCGCAGCGGGTGGCTGCGCAACGAATTTGCGGACCGGGCGTGACGTTCTGCCGCGCCAATGAGGTACCGCTCACGCTTCACGTCTTCTTGATGCGTCCACCGCTAAGGTGACGCTGCCGCTGAAGGATGCGATGCGCGCGGGTAACGCGCTCGCTTCCAGCGAAAACGAGCGGCCCCGACCGCGCCGCGCCGAATGCGCACCGCGCGATCCGTTTGACCGGGAGGTCAAAGCGACCCGATGTCCAGCCAGACCACTCGCTCCATCCAGTCCGCCTTCCACGAGTCGCTGCCGGTGCGACGCCTGGACGCGCGGCAGAACCTCCTGCGTGCCCTGCGTGCCTCGGGCGCCGCGCTGATCCTCACCGGCGCCTTTGCCACGGCGGTCGCCGTTGGCCTCGCCAGTCTCCGCGCCCTCGTCGGCGTGCTCAGCCCCGGCTGACTTCCCGGCGTGGCGTCGCGCCCGGCGGCGGAGTAGTGTCCAGCCGCCGTGTCCAAGCCCCCCGCCGCGCCGCAAGGGACGCCCGCCAGCGCCTACGATTCCGCCGGCGTGCACATCGGCGCCACCGAGACGGCGCTCGAGGGCCTGACCGCCCGCCTGCGGCGCACGTGGCCCCACCGGAACGCCGCGTCGGGGCTTGGCAAGGTCGCGCTGGATTTCGGCTACTACGCCAACGTCGTCGACATCGGCGGCGGCATGGGGATGGCGATCTCCACCGACGGCGTCGGCTCGAAGACGCTGATCGCCGAGATGCTCGGCAAGTACGACACCATCGGCATCGACTGTGTGGCGATGAACGTCAACGACGTAATCTGCGTCGGCGCTCGGCCGCTCACACTCGTCGATTACATCGCCGTCGAGCGCGTCGATCCCGCCGTCATGTGCGCCATCGCCGAGGGCCTCGCGGTAGGCGCCGAGCGCGCCGGCGTCTCCATCACCGGCGGCGAGATCGCCGAGCTGCCGGACCTCATCAAGGGCCACGCGCCCAAGTCCGGCTTCGACCTTGCGGCGACCGCGGCGGGCATCGTGGCCTTGGATCGCATCCTGATCGGCCAGAACTGCCAGCCCGGCCAGGCGGTGGTCGGAGTCCAGTCGAGCGGCATCCACTCCAACGGCATGACGCTGGCGCGCCGCGTCCTGTTCGACCAGTCCAAGCTGAAGGCGACCGATCGGCTGCCGGAAGTCGGCCGCAGCGTTGGCGAGGAACTGCTGGAGCCCACCCTCATCTATGTCGCCGAGGCGATGCAGATGATCGAGGAGGTGCCGACCGTGCGCTCGCTCGCCCACATCACCGGCGACGGCTTCATGAACCTCACGCGCGTGCCCGCCAAGGTCGGCTTCCTGCTCGACGCCCTGCCCGAGCCGCCGCCCCTGTTCCGCGCCATAGCGGCGCGCGGCAAGGTACCGGCCACCGACATGTACTCGGTGTTCAACATGGGTATCGGCCTGTGCGTGGTGTGCTCGGTGCCCGATGTCGCCAAGGTCGTGGCCATCGCCGCCCGGCACGGCAAGAAGGCGGCGCGGATCGGCACGGTGACGGCCGAGGCCGGGATCGTCCGCGTGCCGAAGAACGCCATCTCGGGCCAGGACTTGGTGGGCGAAGGCCGCTTCTTCCGCGCCGCCTAAGGCGCAAGACCGGGCGGTACCGCCCGCGGCGGCTTGCCAGAAGGACCGCGCGTCCCATATAAACCGCGCGCAAACCAAGGTTTTCTTGCACCGGCCGGGCGTCGCGGGGAACCGCGGTCGCGTCGGCCGTTTTTTGGGCCGCGGCTCCGGGCACAGGTCGCATGCAGATCCGCAACATCGCCATCATCGCCCACGTCGACCACGGCAAGACCACGCTCGTCGACGCGCTGCTCAAGCAGTCCGGCACCTTCCGCGAGAACCAGAAGGTCGAGGAGTGCGCGATGGACTCGAACGAGCTCGAGCGCGAGCGCGGCATCACCATCCTGGCGAAGTGCACGTCGATCGTGTGGAAGGACGTGCGCATTAACATCGTCGATACGCCCGGCCACGCCGACTTCGGCGGCGAGGTGGAGCGCATCCTCTCGATGGTGGACGGCGTGCTGGTGCTGGTGGACGCCGCCGAAGGCGTGCTGCCGCAGACCAAGTTCGTCACCGGCAAGGCGCTGCGCCTCGGCTTGAAGCCCATCGTGCTCATCAACAAGGTCGATCGTCCCGACGCGCGCCCCAACGAGGTGCTGACCGAGATCTTCGATCTGTTCGTGGCGCTCGGCGCCAACGACGAGCAGCTCGACTTCCCGACGCTCTATGCCTCCGGCCGCCAGGGCTGGGCGAGCTTCTCGCTCGAGGGCGAGCGCAAGGATCTCTCGCCGCTCTACGACCTGATCGTCCGTCACGTGCCCGCTCCCACCATCGAGGAGCGGCCCGAGTTCCGCATGCTGGTGACGACGCTCGAGTACGACTCGTTCTTGGGTCGCGTGCTCACCGGCCGCATCCTGTCCGGCAGCGTCAAGCCCAACACGACCCTCAAGGCCATCGGCCAAAGCGGTGCCGAGATCGAGCAGGCGCGCGTCACCAAGGTGCTCGCCTTCCGCGGCCTGGAGCGCACCGGCATCCCGGTGGCCGCAGCGGGCGACATCGTCGCGCTAGCCGGCTTCAAGACCGCGACCGTCGCCGACACGGTGGGGGATCTCAGCGTGACCGACGCGATCCACGCCAACCCCGTCGATCCGCCGACCCTGGCCGTCACCTTCTCCGTCAACGACTCACCGCTCGCCGGACAGGAAGGCGACAAGGTGCAAAGCCGCGTCATCCGCGCCCGCCTGCTGCGCGAGGCGGAAGGCAACGTCGCCATCCGCGTGCGCGAGAACGAGGACGGCGACTCCTACGAGGTCGCCGGCCGCGGCGAATTGCAGCTCGGCGTGCTCATCGAGACCATGCGCCGCGAGGGCTACGAGCTGTCGGTCAGCCGCCCGCGCGTGCTGTTCCGCACCGACCCGCAGACCGGCCAGCGTCAGGAGCCCATCGAAGAGGTGGTGATCGACGTGGACGAGGCCTACCAGGGCACGGTGGTGGACAAGATGTCCCAGCGCCGCGCGGAGCTGCAGGAGATGCGCCCCTCCGGGGCCGGCAAGTCGCGGCTCGTGCTCCACGCGCCGACGCGCGGGCTCATCGGCTATCACGGCGAGTTCCTCACCGACACGCGCGGCACCGGCGTGATGAACCGCATCTTCCACAGCTACGGCGCGCATCGCGGCCCCATCGCGCGCCGGCGTGCCGGCGTGCTGATCTCCAATTCGCAGGGCAACGCCGTCGCCTACGCGCTGTTCAACCTGGAGGCGCGCGGGCCGATGTTCATCGACCCGGGCATGGCCGTGTACGAAGGCATGATCATCGGCGAGCACACGCGCGACAACGACCTCGACGTCAACGTGCTCAAGGGCAAGCAGCTCACCAACGTGCGCACGCACTCGCACGACGAGAACATCCGCCTCACGCCGCCGCGCAAGATGACGCTCGAGCAGGCGATCACCTACGTCGAGGACGACGAGCTCGTCGAGGTGACGCCGAAGTCCATCCGCCTGCGCAAGCGCTATCTGCTGCAGACCGACCGCAAGCGCTACAAGCGCCAGGTCGAGTCGGAAGCCGCGGAAGCGTAAGCCCTATTCTCTTGTCATTGCGAGGCGCTTAGCGAAGTCGCGCGGATAGCGCGCCGGAGGCGCGGAGCGCCCATCCGGGGGCGACACAATCCAGTGGGCCGAGCGTTGCTGGGGATCGCTTCCCTGCGCTCGCGATGACGGCTATCGAGCCGTCAGTTGCCGATCGGCGTCACGCCGTGAAGGACATTCTTACCGTCCTCCTCCTCGTACTGCAGCATCACCGACTGGCCGACGCGCAGTCCGGCAGGGTTCAGGTTGTTGGCGAACGTCAGCACCTTCCCGCCGGGAATGGTCATGGTGCGCGCGTTGAGGTCGATCGATTCTATGCGGGTGGTGATGTTGTTCAGCACGCGCCCCGCGCGGCCATACAGCATGTCCATGCTGTTCATGCTTGGCCCGTCCATCACGGTCGGCGGGATCAGCTGCGCGAACGCGCTGCCCGCGGCAAGCGCGCCGGCGAACATTGCGGCAAGGGCAACGCCCTGATCGAACTTACGCACGTATTTCCCTCCAGCCTCTGAAATCGGTTGGCAACCCGCTCCTTAGATAAGGATTCCAGGCCGCGCCGGCCAGGGCAAGGCGGTCGATGCCCGGCCGACGTAACGAGAGCGTGCGTCGGTCTGACGCACGCCCTCGATCTCTACGCCCGGACTGTAGCGGCCAGCTGCTACGAGGTCACCGGCAGCGGTACCGCTCCCGGCGCCATCGGCGCGGCATCCGGCACTCCCGGAGCCGCAGGTGCAGCTGGCCGGGTGATGCCTTGAACGATGCGCTGCTCGTTGCTCATGCGATAGGTCAGCGTGACGTTCGTACCCGGCGTCAGCGTGTCGGCGCCCGGGACGTTGGCGGCAAGGATGAACGTATCGCCGTTCTCCAGCGTGAGGGTCCGGCGCAGCGGGTCATACTCGTCCACGCGTCCGGTTGCCGTTTGCGTCTGCGCCTGAGCCAGCGCGTCCGGCGCGGCCGCGGGCGGCGTCACCGGCGCCGGCGCCGCACCCAGGTTCTCGCCGAATCCGCCCGCGCCGCCCGGCGCAGGAGTCATCGGGGTAACGGGCGCGGGCGTGACGGGATCTGGAGTGACCACCGGCGGAGCGACCGGCGCCGGAGTCACCGCGACGTCAGGCAAGCGATCGGCCGGCGGCAGCGGCCCGGGCAAGTCGAGTCCTGAGTGGGGCAATGACCCACACGTCCACACCTACATGAACGAGCACCTGTCCACGCACGATCGCCACTATCGGTCGTGGCGCGACGAGCAGGCCAAGAAGCTCAGCGACGAGTACGCCAAGTTCCGCAAGGACGAGCAGGACAAGTGGAGCAAGGGCTTCGAGGCCTGGCGCGGCTCCCAGTCCGGCAAGTCCGAGAAGGCGGCGAAAAAGGGCGAAAGCACCAAGTCCTGAGCGCTGGCCGCTCTGCCGAACCCAAAGGGGCGAGGGCGCTGCTCTCGCCCCTTCTGCTGCGGCACGGCCTTTGCTCCAGGCGGGGCATGGACCTGTGCTCCGTCCTCCCCGAGACGCGCAGTTTTCCTGGCGACAGGAGGTCCGGCGGCAGCGCCTCGTGTGCTCGCCGCCGGACTCCCGCGCACACGGCGCAGGCAGGGGCTGCTCACGCGGTGGGCACATGACCTGGATAGTCGTCGTGCTGTGGCTCGCCGGCGACGCGCGCCTGCCCACACCCTCGGGCACGTTGCTGCTGGCTCGCGAGACCTTCGCGACCGAGGCGGCGTGCGTCGCCGCGCTGCCCGCGTTCCACGACGCGGTGCTGCGCGACTTCGGCACCCCCGGCGTCGTCGCGTGCGCGCCCCGCGTCGGGCCGCCGGCGCCCGCCGAGGTAGCCGCACGCATCGCGCCGGAGGCGCCCGCCCGCTAGGTCCTGTACCCATAAAAGGGATTCCCTTTAGGGGCCGGCTGTGATTCAAGCTTCCAAACTGTGGGAGCTTGACGATGGCGCGCTTCGATCTCAGCGACGGGGAGTGGGCGTTGATCGCTCCGCTGCTTCCCAACAAGCCGCGCGGAGTGCCGCGTGTC